>Ga0070741_10002958_pt1 | contig 43713 bp, 37 predicted proteins | sample Coa_R1_4_FD_66440 | JGI IMG/M metagenome (GOLD analysis project Ga0070741, IMG submission 66440) | Surface soil microbial communities from Centralia Pennsylvania, which are recovering from an underground coalmine fire - Coalmine... | ecosystem: Environmental > Terrestrial > Soil > Unclassified ... | reverse complement strand
TTTTTGCCATGCCGCCATCTTCGCAGACTCAAGCGCGCCCTGACTAGGTGGGGTTAGCAATACGGATACCTTCGTCCGACACCAATAATGATTCCTAGGTATTTGTCACCATTTGATAAGGTCATGTCTGGTAGTGTGACCCAAATAATATTTTTGATTACACTGAATGAGCATGTTGACCAGTCAATTGGGTTCTTAGTAAAAGTTTCCTTAAATGGAATGACTTCTTTATTTGTAGTGAGGGTCAAAAGGACGTAACCCAGTGGATAAGAATTGCTCCACGTGACGGAGTTTTCATCGTCTAATATTCCCATTTGCTTTTTGACGAGCTTTTTAAGCGAAGTCATTTCAGCCTTTGTGTCCAAAGTGGCTTGAAGATTGGTGTCCTGTTTTGTTTCTATTGAGGCCTGGCCTTCTTTGGTGGCACCGGTCTTCCCATAATAAATCGTTGCAAGAACACCGACCACTGCCAGAATAATGATTAACGCTTGAATTCGGCTGTCTTCCCACCATCGTGCATTCTCCGTCCTGCTCAGAGAGTGAAGCCAACAGTATTCTGTTCCCTCCTTCGCAAGGTTCTTACATTCCTTGCCACCAACCGTCTTCGCTCGGCAAGTCTTGCGTTTTACGTCGCTCATACCTTTTTATCGGTCTTGGATTTGTAAAAACCTTTGAGCGGTTCCAACGAACCGTCAGCAGCCTGCAAATCTTTATCAGTCACAGGGTCAAGGGCGTCCGGCTCCGTGAAATCGTCTTTGTATTCCTTGGCGAGTGTTCGGAGACGATCTTGAATGCCTTCGATTTCTTCCAAACGCTTCGTGGTGACGTTCGGTTTTAACACTGACGAAAACGTTAACATTGGGTGAAAACCACTCAACAACTCAGAAATCAATTTGCCTTCCCTAAACCGCACCGGGACGTTTTGGCGGAAAGACCCTTAGCTGAATTCGTTCCACATGATGAGCTTCTCCCCAAGTTGGACTTTGTAATTCCTCATCTTCGGCCCCGTTCCACGCAGCGCAATTGCCTTTTCGAGCAACTCTTTCGACTCAAACCCGGCGAAAACAAATCGGTGAGCGTTTCGCATCGTTCGTTCGTTCAGCATGTCAGCCATCTCCGGAGCGAGTTGACGATAGCCGGTTGGGCCATCCCAATGGGCAGCGGCCACCAAACGGGGACTAAGGGGCATCACGATTTCAATGTTCGGGTTCTTCACCCCCAGTGGTGCCTTGGCCACTCCCTGTGGCGCAACGTCTGTTAAAGTCACCGGGTGGTCACCGATGATTAAATCACCATCGGTCGCGTGAACGTATCGAAACGTCCAGCGCATTTTAGCAAATTCCTCAACGACGAGAAACATGACATCGAAGCTAATCCAAATCGTAAATTCCCGTGTTGGAGTCGCCCTAAGCTTCCCTCCGTCCAAGATATCAACCAATTCAGCTATCTCTTCATCGGTTGCGCCAGTGGCTTTAATATCCGCAATTACATTCTCCCTAAATTCCGTGTGATATTTGGCCATCCGCTCAGATGTTTCTTGGAAGGACGGCGCAAAACCATCCGAAGCCCGTTGCAAGCTTGCGGGAGTGCGTTGCATCTGGGCCGCGACAAACATGAAAAACGCAAATATTTCTTTGGTTGATAATTGACGTTCCTGCACAATTCCTTCAATAGCCGCCGCGCCCGGACCATCAATGGCTGCGGCCAGCCACTGTTCAACATTGGTGGATTGTTGGGTGGCATGCGTCGTTGTCCCTCCGTAGAAATATCCCTCAGCAGCAAGCTTCTTCGGTTGGGAGGCAAAAACCTTCCGATTCTTCGTGTCGTATGCCCACAATGTGCCGTCAGCCCCGACAAATCGCCGCAGCAAAAGCTGTGGAACATAATGCTGAAGACGTGGACTGTTCTGCTTCACTACGGTCTAAATTATGACGTGAAATCCCACTCCTTGCAATGAGCTGAGATAATTCTTGGGTCGCTTTCTCGACGGTTTGTCTCTACCAGCCATATCCGTGTTCGCTGCAAAAATGGGCGATGAACCCAAGAACGCCAATCGCAATGGCAACGCAGAGCACTTTAACGAATGCAGACCCCTTCCGGCTTTCATCCTCCTTGGCCATCTCAATCCTTGGGCTCCAATGGTCGTATAAGATCAGAAGGATAAACCCCAAGAAACCAGCGCACAAAGCAGAAAGGAACATTCCACAAATTAGCTCTAGGACATTCTTGGACGTCATTCGGCAGTTAAGGTTTTGGCCGGGCTAAAGTAAACCCTCTTGGGAGCTACACTGAGAGGGTTTTTTCTAATACCCATAACGCGGAACTGCGTTTCCGTTTACGAAGTGAATGTGAAATGTAATACGACTTGGGACCTGAGCGGAACCGGATGCGGTTTGTATAAGCATTTTGTTAACTGAGCCTCTTAATGTTTCGGACTCCATGAGTAAGGGGGGCATCCAGGTTATTCTGTTTCCGTAGCAGTCAAGGATGCCCTTAAAGGTACTGACGTATCCTAGTCCAACTTTCTGGAAGGTTTGAGAGTCCGTATCGAAAGGAGCGGTCGGAGTCCAATCTCCCGATGGCGGATTGACGGTTACGTGTTCAGGAAAATTTATTGAAAGTTGCACGCCGTTTGCTTGAATGTCTCCAACGTTGTCGGTCCACAGCTCCAAAGGCGCTGAATTACTGACGGTATAAATCGTAATCCAACAGCCATTCGTCAGCTCCAAACCATTAACAAAGGTTTTGAATACTGGAGATTTTTCCTTTTTCGTGAAATCCTTATAAGTTGCGATAGCCAAGAGCGGACCCGCGGCGAGCCAGAGCGCCGCTAAAATCCAGAAGAACGAACGATGAGACGACTTGGAATGGTCTGGCAATTTTTTGTTAACGATTTGAAATGCCGGGGACATGAACCAAACAATCCCCATGCAGACTAACTGAATAATTTTCCAAGTAGTCATGAAAAGGTAACCACGTTTTCCCGCATAAATCGGCTGACGCCCAAGGGTTTCCTTGGGGTCTTTCTTTTTTACGAAGAGAACGCTTCAACCGTTCGTTCCCACTGGTCCGCATGAAGAATTGAAAATTTGAAGTTTATTTTTTTTCCGGAGGTTAAAAGAACGTATCCTCTCCCGTATTCACGACCACGTTTCTTTTCACTCAAAAACTTCACATCGTTTGCGAAGGCCATTGACCAAGTGTAATCGTGGCCATGCGGACAAAGTTCAAAAGAGTCATTATCCTTCTCCCCGTCAAACAGGGAAACGGAGCATTCAACCAGTTTGGACTCCGCCTCTCTCAGCCGGGCGAGCAGTTCGGTGACCACTTCGGGAGGCAAATTCGGTGGCATGTTATTTTCCGTGATGGGTGTCTTTTCCAATAACACCATTACCTTTTTGATTCTTACTGGCCGTTCTCCAAGGTTGACAGCGGTTACTTGGAGCTCAAGGCCTTGACGGTGATTGCCACCATGAAGCACCATGGTTGCCCTTATTTTCAGTGATCCCCATTTTTGTATTTGAGATGCGGCCTTCTCAAGGCCGAACTTCATGAGTATTCCGGTAACCGCGTCAATCATGGTGTTCAACCATCGCCTCACCGCCTGTGCTTGACAATTACAAAACCGGGCTCCGCTTTCCAGTTTAGTCCAGAGGGGTCAGGAGACGTTTCAATGGCTAAAGCTGGATGGGAACCCCGGTTTGGGTTGAAGACCGCCAGAAAGGGTTTTGGGTCTTCAGCGGTTCCTTAACGTTGGTCCGCTAAAGACACTTTGACCGTTCGGCCAGTAACGTGGCTGAATGGTTGTTTTCCTTGGATGAACGAAAGAATCTTTGAACTTTTTTCGGAAGATTTGCGTAAATGACTGCCACTCCATTGTTTCTCTCAATACTTTATCCAAGCAAAACGCACTCAATCACTGACCCAATGTTTTGAACTTGGCTAGCAAAGGGGCTTGAGGAGGAGGAGCGGGCCGAGCAGGTCCGCCTGGGTCAGCGGACTTGGAGGTGCAGGTCAGGAATTCGCCACCCACGGGCCCACCGCACGCTGAGTTCTGCATCTCACCCAGGGAGGTGAGTTTCGCCGCTGCCTAGGCCTGGCCCTCTCGACGCAAGCCTTTCACAGGCTTGAACAACCTGAAAATGAGCCTCCTTCGCTAGCCTGGCCGCGAGTCTGACAAACCCGCCAGGGAACCAAAGCGGCTGCTGACCGTTTGGGATAGGAAAAAACGTAATGCATGGTAGAACAAATCATCATCCTATGAGCCAGAACCGAGACCGAGAGGAAGCGATCTTCGACGCCGCCCGCGAACTCGCTCCCGGAGCAGCACGGGCCGCCTATCTGCTGGAGGAGTGCGGCCAGGATGCCGAGTTGCGCAAAAGAATCGAGGCTATGCTCGAAGCCGATGGCGCCGCGGCTGAATTTTTCGAAACTCAGCCAGGCGGAGCGGGCACCTTGCGGCTGTCCACGAGCGCGATCAGCCCGCTTACGGAAAAACCGGGCGACAAGATTGGCCGCTACAAACTGCTTCAGAAATTGGGCGAAGGCGGCTGCGGGCTCGTCTACATGGCTGAGCAAATCGAGCCAGTGAAACGCCGGGTGGCGCTGAAGTTGATCAAGTTAGGCATGGACACCAAGGTGGTGGTGGCCAGGTTCGAGGCCGAGCGACAGGCCCTGGCGCTGATGGACCACCCGAATATTGCCAAAGTCCTGGATGCCGGGTCGACGGACAGTGGCCGCCCATATTTCATCATGGAATTGGTGCGCGGCGTTCGAATCACCGATTATTGCGACCAGGCGAACCTCTCCACGGGCGAGCGTCTCGCGCTCTTTGTCCAAATCTGCCAGGCGGTCCAGCACGCCCATCAAAAAGGGATCATTCACCGCGACCTCAAACCTTCAAATATCCTGGTCACCGTCAACGACGGCGTGCCTGTTCCGAAGGTGATCGACTTCGGCATCTCCAAAGCCACGACCGGGCAGCAACTCACCGACAAGACACTGTTCACGGCGTACGAGCAATTCATCGGCACGCCGGCTTATATGAGCCCCGAACAGGCGGTGCTGACCAGCCTGGACATCGACACCCGGACGGACATCTACAGTCTAGGAGTTTTACTCTACGAAATGCTCACGGGCAGGACACCCTTTGACGCGAATGACTTGTTGCAGGCGGGCCTGGACGAAATGAGGCGCCGCATCCGGGAGGAGGAACCGCAGCGCCCCAGCACTCGTCTCAGCACGATGATGGATGCGGACTTAACCACCGTGGCCAAGCACCACGGCGCCCAACCGCCCGCTTTGATCAGCCTACTACGGGGCGACTTGGACTGGATTGTGATGAAAGCGCTCGAGAAGGACCGGCGGCGCCGTTACGAGACGGCCAATGGGCTGGCCATGGACATCCAGCGACATCTGAACAACGAACCGGTCGTGGCGCGTCCTCCCAGCCCGCTTTATCGGCTCCAAAAGCTGGCGCGGCGAAACCGGGTGGCCGTAGCGGCGGTGGCCGCCGTGTCGGCCGCCCTGCTGATTGGTCTGACGATTAGTGCGTGGCAAGCCGTGCGCGCGACCCGGGCGCAACGGCTTGAGCAAAACGCGCGCCTGGCCGCCGATGGAGCCCGGGCCCGGGAATCCCAGCAGCGCCAACTGGCGGAAGCCAACGCTCGAAAAGCAACTGAGAGCGAGCGGGAAGCCCACCGGTTGCTCTACGCCGCCGATATGAAACTCGCCCACACGTCCTGGGAGGAAGGCAATCTCTCCCGGATGACCCGCCTGCTCGAGGACCATCGGCCCCGGTCTGGCGAAGAGGACGCACGCGGATTCGAGTATTATTACCTGCAGGAGCTGGCCCGCGGCGAGCAAGACTTCATCCTGCCCGGCCACACCAATTCGGTGCAACGCATTGCCATTTCGCCGGACGGTAAATGGATGGCCTCGCGAGGCGACACCGATACTCGCCTGTGGGACATGACCCGGCGGAGTTTGACGGGGGTTTGGCCGTCGGCCAAAGTGGATCTATGGAAAGCACCTCGAGCATTTTTGGGCATCTCCTTTTCCTACGATAGCCGCTTCCTGGCCTTTCCCTCCGAGCGAGGACTGGAACTTGCCGACCTGGCCACTCACCAAACCCGCCTGCTCCAAAGCGGCGCCATCGACAACCCGTTGTTCTCCCCGGTCACCAACCTGGTCGCTTTTGATTCGGATGCGGCGGGAGCCGGAATTCGTGTTTGGGATTATATCGCCAATAAGGATGTAGGGTCTGTCGGGCCGAATCGTGCGCTCTGGTCCTGGGCGCCGGATGGCTCCCGCCTTCTGGCCGGCTACGCTAGCGGGACAGCGAGCAGTTTGGAGTGGTGGGATCCGTCAAGTTTCAAGGTTGCGGAAACCGGTCACGCTGGTCAGTACATTTATGGGACGGCCGTTTCGCCGGACGGCCGCATAACCGCCGCTGCCGATTGGCAGGGCGAAATTTGGCTGATGGAAACTCCGGGCGGCAAACTCCTGGGCAAGCTGGACTGCGGGGACATCCGCACGTGCGCCCTGGCCTTCTCGCCCGATGGCAAGTTCCTGGCCACCTCCAGTCGTGACCAGGCGATCTTGATTTGGAACCTGGAGTCACGAACCAGATCTCACCAACTTCGCGGCCACCATGCAAAGGTGACCAATCTGGCCTATACCCCTGAGGGGCGATGGCTGGTCAGCGGTGACGAGGACGGAAAGCTGCTGCTCTGGGACACCGCACGCGAGAACCACCGGCCTCAAATTGCCAACCGGATGCCCGGCTTTGGGGTGAATCCTCCACAGTTCTCCGCCGACGGAAAGCTGGTGGCCTTGGCGACTGCTGAGAACCAGTGGTCGCTTCTGGATAGCTCCACGTTGCAAGTGCAGTCCTCTCTGAAGGGCGAATTGGTTTCCTTCTCGCCGGACTCACGCAAGGCGGCTGTCCTGGCTAGCGTCGCGCGACAACCAACTTTGTGGGTCAGCGTGCTCGACGCTCCGGCTCATCAAGCGACCATCCCACTTGCGACGCCCAGTGTTCAGCAGTCGAATCCCCAGATTTCTCCGGACGGCAGATTTCTAAGCGTTGACAAGTTCGGCTCGGCGGAGGGCATCCTTATATTCGCGGCGGCTACCGGAGAGCGCCTGCTCTCCATCCCTCACTCCGACCAGGCCGAAATCGCTCCGCACCAATTTCTACCCGATAACCGCACGTTAGTTTGTTCGGAGGGAACTTCGATGGGGTTCTGGGATCTCGATTCGAGAAGGAAAACGCGCTCTGAACCAGCCGGTGCTTCCATTATCAGCCTGGCGGTTTCCCAGACCGGTCGATACCTGGCGGTTGGTTGTGAGGACAGCCGGCTTTTGCTCTGGGATTTGAGATCCGGAGCCGCGCCCCGTGCATTGGCCGGACATCAAGCGATGGTCTGGGCGCTTTGTTTTTCGTCCGATGAACGGACACTGGCCTCGGGAGGTGAGGACCGTACGCTCAAGCTTTGGGATTTGGCCTCACTTCGAGAAGTCGCCTCCTTCCCGCAGGAAAAGGCTTTGTACTGGCTGGCCTTTTCGCCCGACAATCAAACTCTTGTTTCGGGAGGCATCGGATTCTACGAGATTTGGCGCGCGCCGCGCGATGAACCGCTTGATCATTCGCGGGCTCTGTCCAGGTTCGTGACCGACCTTCCCTCGACGAGCCTCTGGCGCGTTCCAGACGGCAACACACTTCCCCCAAAGCAACTTTTGGTCGAGCAGCAGCTCTGCCTCTCCAACCTGTTGAACATCCATCGGGCAATTATGGCCTACAACAAGGACCATGGTGGATTGCCCGATTGGCTCGGCGACTTGGTTCCGAAGTACCTACCGGATACCAACTGCCTGCGGTGTCCGGTTGAAGTGGCGACCGGTTTGCACTCCAGTTGGCTGCCTACGGGTGATCCCAAAGTCACAACCTCATACAGCTACGAGTTCAGCGCTCTGACAAACCGGACGTCTGATCTCTACGGCCTCGCCGCGCCAGGCGACACGCTGAAGGCCTGGAAAGCCCGCCAACTCGCGCGCTATGGTGGAGTCGTGCCGGTGCTGCGCTGCTCGGAGCACCGGGCGGTGCTCAATATCACTTACGCGGGCGATTTCCTCGAGACCGGCGTGATGTGGGAGGACGAGGCGGATGCAAAATGGCGTGCCGGCCACCCCGAGTCAGCGGAGAAGTGGTGCCGGCAAATGGAGCAGGAAGGCAAACCCCAAGACTTAAACCAGCTCGCCTGGAGATTGGCCACTTCCGCCAACCCGCAGGTCCGGGACGGCCGGACCGCGGTGAGACTCGCAGAGCGCGCCGTCGATTTAACCAAGCGAAAGAACCCCAATCTGCTGGACACCCTCGCAGCGGCCTACGCCGAAACCGGCCAGTTCAATAAGGCCTTAACCATTCAGCTCGAGGCGATTTCCATAATCAAAGGTGATCCTCAAACGTCGGGCGATGACGGAACACTCAAGGAAATGCAAGAGCGCCAGGAGCTATACCGACGGGGGCAGCCGTATCATGATGCAGAATGATGAAATGAGTGACGTCACGCGGATTCTGCAAGCGATCGATCAGGGAGACCCCATAGCTGCGCAAGAGCTGCTGCCGTTGGTCTACGAACAATTGCGCGGGCTGGCCCGCGCCAAAATGTCGCTGCAACCCCCGGGTCAAACGCTTCAGGCTACCGCTCTGGTTCACGAAGCCTGGTTGCGGCTGGCTGGCTCGGACCGCCAGCACTGGCAGGGACGCGGCCATTTCTTCGCCGCGGCTGCCGAGGCGATGCGGCATATCCTGGTCGATCGCGCCCGTCGGAAGCGCCGCGCCAAACACGGGGGCGGACAATTGCCGGCGGACGTGAACGAACTGGAGATAGCGGTCCAGGCCGACGATGAGAAACTGCTGCTCGTACACGAGGCGCTGGAGAAACTGGCTGTGGAGGACCCGCTCCGCGCCGAAGTCGTAAAGCTCCATTTCTTTGTTGGGTTGACCCATGCCGAAACGGCCGAGGTTCTTGCTCTTTCCGAGAAGACCGTTCGCCGCCACTGGAACTTCGCCCGCGTCTGGCTGTACCAAGCCATCCGCGAAGGCAGTTGACAATCGCAAGGCTGTATTTGATCAAAGCTGGGGGAGAAGCGCGCTCAAACGTTGAGCAAGCCAAGGATGAAAGGTAACTTAAGGACCAACGCGTGAGTATCATGAAAACCAGCGACCAGCTCGAACCAACGGTATTTATCATTTTTGGCGGCGCCGGCGACCTGGCCTGGCGGAAACTTGTGCCGGCTTTGTTTGATCTCTCCCAGGACCGAAGCGTGCCCCCCAATTATTGTATCATCGCGGTGGACCGCGTTAGCTTGAGCGACGAAAAGCTGCGCCGGCGTCTCCACGACGGGGTCAAGAAGTTCTCGCGCCAGGGAATGGCAAAAAAAAGTGAGTGGGGCGAGTTTGCCCGCCATATCCGCTACCAGCAGGGCGATTTTAAGAAGCTCCAAACATATACCGCCCTGGCGGAACAATGCGCGAGGCTGGAAAAGGACTGGGGCGGCAAGGTCCACCGCATCTTCTACATGGCCACCCCGCCCAGCATGTTCGGCGAAATTCCCAAATACCTCGGCAAGGCGGGACTGACACGGGACCGCGACTTGACGCGCATTGTGGTCGAGAAACCGATCGGCTATGACCTGGAATCCGCCCGCGCGCTCAATGGCGTCCTGGCCGCCAATTTCGAAGAATCGCAAATCTTCCGGATCGACCATTATTTGGGCAAGGAAACGGTGCAGAACATCCTGGCGTTCCGCTTTGCCAATCCTCTCTTCGAGCCGCTCTGGAACCGCCGTTACGTGGATTGTGTCACTATCACCGCCGTCGAAGCTGTCGGTGTCGAGCACCGCGGCGGGTATTACGACCACGCCGGAGCCCTGCGCGACATGGTCCAAAATCACCTGATGCAGCTGCTCTGCCTGGTGGCCATGGAGCCGATGGTCTCCTTCGAAGCCGACGAGATCCGCAACAAAAAAGTGGACGTCCTCCACGCGGTCAGGCCGATTCACCGGGACGCCGTTCATCAATGTGTTGTGCGCGGGCAATACGGACCGGGTTGGGTCGACGGCAAGAAAGTTCCGGGTTACCGACAGGAAGACGGGGTGTCGCCTGATTCGCAGACAGAGACCTTTGTGGCCTTAAGGCTGTTCATCGACAATTGGCGCTGGCAGGGCGTGCCGTTCTACCTCCGCACCGGCAAACGGCTTACCCGGCAGGCCTCGGAAATCTCGATCCAGTTTCGCGGAGTGCCGCATCAGTCATTCCCGGCCGAGTCCACGCTCGATTGGCAATCGTCCCGGCTGGTGATCTGCATTCAACCCGATGAAGGCATTGTGCTGCGCTTCCAGGCCAAACACCCTGGGCCAAAGATACACCTGCGCTCAGTGGAGATGCGGTTCAATTACCATGACACATTCGCTTCCCGGTCTCCCGAAGCCTATGAGACGTTGCTCTGGGACGTCATGAAAAATGACGCCACCTTGTTCATGCGCGCAGACCAGGTGGAGGCCGCCTGGACGCTGTTGATGCCGGTACTTGAAGTATGGAAGGTCGCGCCTCCAAGTGATTTCCCCAACTATGCCGCGGGCACCTGGGGACCGGAGGACGCCCAGGGACTGCTGGCTCAAGGGCACAGTTGGCCCTTGCCGACCGAGTTAGTGGGAGACAAGAAAAAGGCGAAGGAGTCGTGATTCGACACAGGACGCCGCCTCAGCGCGCATGATTGGGCTATTCCGGTTCAGCCGGCGCGAGCGATCTAGCTGTACATTGCCAGGAACTGCTTCCGATACTGCATTTCCTGGGCCGGCATTCGTTGGCGAAGCCGTTCGACCGGAACTGCGCCGTGCTGGAACCGGCGTTTGGTGAACACCGGCATGTCCAGCCCGGTCACGGCTTTGATCCCGCGCGAGACGATCTCTCCTTTAAGAGAATAGAGCTTATCGACTGCCATCTCGCTCAGGGTGGCAAAAGGAATGGCCTCCGCCACCGCGATGACCTTCGGCCGAGTGTAAGGGCTAAGCCCCTCGAATCCATAATGTCGGGCTGGCGCATAAGTGCGGGCGTAACTGCGGCTCAGTCCGCCGGTATAGGTCAGCGAATGCTTGATTCGACCCACCCCCCAACCCTCTTGGTACAGCATCAGGTTGTTGACCACGCTCCGAATCGTTAATTCGGGGTTTTCCTCAATGGGATAATCCTTCAGGTTTTCGTCGCCACCGTCGCCGTCCAGCAGAAAGCGCCAGTCGGGGTAACGGGCTCGAATGCCACGGCAAAGCGCCAGGCCCATCGACGCGCATTCCACATCCAGCACTTTATAATCCTCGAGCACGCGCAAAGTCTCGCCGGCGTCCAAGGAAGTAACGTCCGCCTCAATGGGCTCCAGGAACATGCCCAAGCCCAACCGATTGAGAAACTCCCGCGCCTGTTGAAAGTCCGGGCCGTCCCCGAAATTGAGGGTGAAAGCCTTCAGCCGGGCCGGGCTCATCCCCAGCTTTCGCAACGTATGATAGGCCGCCAGGAATACCGAGCCGCTATCCACTCCGCCGGAGAATGCCACGCCAATCGGCTCCTTTTCGGGCACTGATTTGAGCCATTTGGCGATCTCATCCCCAAGTGCCCCGATGTACCGGCGTCCAATTTCATCGAGATCGGCCGGCAAGGCGTTCCGTTGCGGTGTGAAAAACCGGGTGTAGCTGGGGTCCGGATCCGGACAGCCAATCAGATGAATTTCGACAACATAATGCGCCGGAACCATGCGCGTATAGCTCGGGTGAAATTGGTCGGCCAACCCTTCGGTTTGCAACTGCTGGTAGATGGCGTCAATCCGGTCCGCCACGATCAACGCCGGTCCTTCATGCCGCTTGGCCAAAAAGTAACGCATGGGCCGATCCAGAGATCGCGCCATCCGCACTGTCTTTCCTTCACGCGCCAATAAGGCAAATGACCCGTCGATTTCTCGAACCGACTCACTCGACCCTTCGAGGACCCGCCCCCGGGCTTCCTCGAGTGACATGTTATAAATCCGGTTCGCCGCGGGGTCGAGCAGATCGACCACCCTTTCGACATATTGATTGGTCATTGTCTCGTTCATAAATTCCTAATTAAAAATGCGGGGAGCCGAGTTCCACAGAGCTGTTTTCTCGCCGCATGCACTTCACTTTGATGGCCCTCGTGGATCTCGGCTCGCCGCCGCATAAATGCGGCGTTCCCTTTCTTGCGGAACGCCGCATTTATGCGGCAGCGGCTCTTCAAACCGGGAATGTTCAGAGCCGACTTTTACCGCGGCTCCGTCACGACAGTCAAGCGATCAATGGGTGGAGTCACCTTTTGCGTCGTCCCGCTTGGCCACACGATTTCAACGCTATCCGCATGGTCGGCAGTTCCCAACCCAATCGTGACCGGCAACTCCGACTGCGACAAATAGCTCCGGGTAGGCATGACCTGCCGGGAAAACTGCCGGCCCGCGACTCGCACCTTCACCCATGCTCCGATTGCGTCGCGATTGCTGCGGGTACCGACCAGTTTCAACCGGATCCAATGGTGTCCGAGCTTCTGGTCGTTGCGCAGCAGCAGGGCGGGCCCGGCGCTCTGCGTCATCACGACATCCAAATCCCCGTCCCCATCTATATCGGCATATGCCGAACCGCGTCCCACAATCGGTTTAAACAAATCTCCGCCGCAGCGATCCGCTGGCACGGCGAGGAAAGCGGTGCCTTTACTGTCCCCTCGGTTCCAGAACAATTGGGCCGGCTGCCGGTAGTGCTGCGTCGGTTGAACGCGGTTGATCTCGGGTTCCAAATGACCGTTGGCGGTCAAGACATCGAGGCGTCCGTCCAAATCGTAATCAAAAAAGAACAACCCGAACTTCAGCAGGCTTTGGCTGGCGGGGCCCACCCCCGCTTTAATCGCCTCGTCGGCGAACACGAGCGAGTCACGTTGCGCCACGTACAGGGCGTTCATCTCGTTGGCAAAATTCCCAATCGCGATCCCCAGCGAGTCGTCGTTGCGAAAGCGGGCCGAGTCAATTCCCATGGCTCCGCGCGTCAAGCCATACGCGTCATAGGCGATTCCCGAACGGGCCCCGATTTCTTTAAATCCGTGAACCCCATTGCGCCCCTCGTTATGAAACAAAAAGTTTTGCACCGTGTCGTTGGCCACTACCAGGTCAATCCAGCCATCGTTATCAACGTCGACCGGCGCCACCGCCAGGGATTTGGCCACTGGATGGCCAGTGGCCGAGTTGCGCACCTGCACACCCGCCGCCGCCGAGACGTCCGTGAAATGACCGTGGCCGTCGTTATGGAACAGATAAGGAAAAACGCCCTCGAAATTGCGCGGCGGTCCGTACGCGCGGCCGATATTGGGCAGTTCGAAGGGCGCGGCGCGATCCAGTTCCGGCGACCAGCGGATGTAATTGCAGACAAACAAATCCAGTTTGCCGTCATTATCGTAGTCAATCCAGGCCGCGCTGGTGCTCCAGCCGTCCGGCGCACCGCCCACACCGGCCGGGCCGGTCACCTCGTGGAACTTCCCGCCGCCTTCGTTATGGAACAGGTGATTGCCTCCCACGGCCGTGATGAACACATCGGGCAGGCCATCATTATCATAGTCGCCAATTGCCACGCCCATGCCGTAGCAACTCACGTCGAGGCCCGAACCGGCGGTTACATCGGTGAAATGCCCGCGCCCGTCGTTACGGTAGAGGGCCATGGTAGGCTGGGTTTTCCCGCTGGGCACGTGTCCCGGCCAATAACAGGAATTGATAAAGAGGAGATCCTGGTGCCCATCGTTGTCGAAATCGAAAAAGGCGACCCCTCCGCCCATCGTCTCAGGCAGCAATTTTTCGCCATAAGCGCCATTAACATGAACGAAGTGGATGCCGGCCTCGCTCGTGATATCGGTGAACCGCGCCAGCGGAACTTCGTCAGCGCTGATGACGGAGGTGCGGAAAAACGCAGCCAACAACAGCAGGAGCGGGCCCGGGCAGCGCCCCTCCCACAGATTAGCTTTGATCGGCATTTACAACACATTAGCATGTCAACTATCGCAGCAGCACGCAACATGACTTTGGCCGCAGTCCTTCAGCACCGCGTGGGCCGCTGGGTGCTGGGGTTTCTCTTCTGGACACTGCTTGGCTTGTCCTTCGCCAGCCAGTTTTACATCTCAGGCGCCAAAGCCGGTTACGACGTCACCTGGAAACAGGCCGTCACCTACGCGCTGGGTGATTGGTATGTCTTTGCGCTCCTTTCGATTCCGGTCAACAGCCTGGCCCGGCGGTTTGGCTTCGAAGCCGGCAAATGGGGCCTGAGTTTTTGCGTGCACCTCCTGGCCAGCATCGCATTTTCGCTGGCCTATATTGTCATCCGCGCAGGCCTGGGCGCCTGGCAAAGCGGTGCGCCCTTCGGCGAGGCGTTCCGGCCATTATTGGTCAAGACCTGGCACTTCAACCTGCTGATCTATTGGGTCATCGTCGCCGTCAGCCAGGCCTTCGGGTATTACCGGAAATACCGCGAGCGCGAACTCCACGCTTCAGAACTGGAAAAGCACCTGGTCCAGGCCAAGCTCCAGGCGCTCCAAATGCAGCTTAATCCGCATTTTCTCTTCAATACCCTGCATTCCATTTCCTCGCTCATGCACAAAGACGTCGAAGCCGCCGATCGGATGATCATGCGCTTGAGCGACTTATTGCGCGCTGCACTGGACTGCGCGGACACACAGGAAGTGAGCCTGCGCAAGGAACTGGAACTGCTCGAGCTCTACCTGGGCATCGAACAGATCCGTTTTGGCGACCGCTTGAGCGTCAAACTGGACGTGGCGCCGGATGCTTTGGAGGCCCAGGTGCCCAACTTCATCTTGCAACCTCTCGTCGAGAACGCCATCCGCCACGGCATCGAACCGCGCGCCAAGCCCGGCCGAATCGAACTCCACGCCTCGCGTCAGGCCGATGCGCTGGCCTTGACAGTATCCGACAACGGCAAAGGCATCCCCGAAACCAAACCCACTCGCGAGGGCGTCGGGTTGTCCAACACTCGCGCTCGTCTGCGCGAGCTCTACGGCGCGTCCCATCGATTCGAATTGCGCAGCGGCCCCGAAGGCGGGTTGCGAGTGGAAATGACCATCCCCTTTCGGCCTGAATGCAAGTTCGCATGAAGATCCGTACTCTCATCGTCGATGACGAGCAATTAGCCCGGGAGCGCTTGCGTCAATTGCTGCAAAGCGAACCAGAGATTCAAATCGTCGGCGAGTGCGCCGACGGCACGCAAGCTGTGGCGGCCATTCACCAGGAGTCGCCCGAGCTCATTTTCCTCGACGTCCAAATGCCCGAACTGGACGGTTTCGGCGTGCTCCAGGCCCTCGACCTGGAGCCGCCGCCAGTCGTTATCTTTGTCACCGCGCACGATAAGTTTGCGCTCCGCGCCTTCGAGGTTCACGCGGTTGATTACCTGTTGAAACCATTCGATCGGGAACGCTTCAAAAAAGCCTTAGCTCGGGCGCTGGACCGAGTGAAGCACCGGGAGAGCGCGGCCAGCCAAGGCCAGGCCGCGATCCTGGCCGAACTGAAACCAGCCGCCAAACCGGTGGAACGGCTGGCAGTAAAAACCGGCGGCCGCGTGATTTTCGTAAAAGTCGCCGACATCGATTATATCGAAGCTGCGCATAACTACGTCGAATTGCACGTTGAGAAACAATCGCACCTGTTGCGTGAAACCCTCAACGCCATCGAAGCGCGTCTTCCGGCGGACAAGTTCGTTCGTATCAGCCGTTCGGTGATCGTGAACATCGAACGCGTTAAAGAACTGCAGCCGCTCTTTTATGGCGAGTATACCGTCACTCTGCACAATGGCATCCGGCTGACCCTCAGCCGGCGTTATCGCGACAAATTGCGGCAATTAGGCCTGGATTGATTTGGGCTTATCAGCCTGTTTAGTCTGCCTTTGGTACCCGGATTGAGGCCGCCTATCCCTTTTCCATACTTTGTTCAGGCGTTCAAGCCATACTTCTACCGTAACCAGCGCACGACTGGGGTTAGGTTAGGCGCTGGTAACTTCAGCCCTTCCTGGCTGTTCCAGTGAATGGGATTGAGTTTGGCAGCGGAGCGGTTTGGACTCCGCGATTTGCGCAAAAACCCGCCTGTCTAGCAGCAGGCGGGTTTTGTTTTAAAATTTCCCATTTCCTCTCGCCGCTTGTCCCTCGCCACCCGGCACGGATCCTCAGAACTTCGGGTTTCGGTTTTCGCGTTTCGGATTTCCTTCGGCCTTCGACCTTCGGATTTCGCCCGACCGGCGCGCGTCTTTCGCCGGGATCCGGCATTCAGAATCCCCGTTCCCATTTGGTTGAAAGCTCCAAATTCGATGGCGCGGTAAGACCGGCGCAAACTTTCCTAAAGTCCAGCCCTCCCCCGCCGATAGATGAGGCGTCGCAAGACAGGTGGCTGGCAACCAAAAAGAGCCGGCCGGAAAACAGTGCGCCGCCCGTTAAAATGGCGCACACGCGGCATGGATGCCGCGGCAAAAAAGGCCTCTCTCACGGGAGGCGACTCATGGAAAGAGTTATGGTAATCAATACAAACTTGTCCGCTCAGAGCAGCGCCCGCCTGCTCATGCAGTCCTCGACTCAACTCAGCAAATCGCTGGCCAGGTTGTCCTCCGGCTCAAAAATCACTTCACCAGAGGATGACAGCGCGGGTTTGGCCGTGTCGATGAAACTTACCGCCCAAATGGGCCGTATCGACGGTGCCAGCAACAACGTAGGCAATGCCATTTCCTTCAACCAGACCCAGGACGGATACCTGCAGAAGGTTTCCGACGCGTTGGATCGGATGAGCGAATTGGCCATCCTCTCGCAGGACATCACCAAATCCACGGGCGACCGTGCGTTGTATGACCAGGAGTTTCAGACCCTGGGCAAGTACGTCATGGACATGTCGACCAAAGATTTCAACGGCGTAAGCCTGTTCGACGGCGCCACGCTTAATGTCACGGTTGGCAGCGAGGCGAGCCTGTACCAAATGACCGGTATCAACCTCAGCACCAGCGCGACTTACACGGTCCTGACCGGTGATTCCATCGTCTCGACGACTGGCGCCAACACCGCCCTCACCGACGTCAAAACCGCGATCAACCAATTGGCCGCCGACCGCGCCTCCCTGGGAGCGCATATCGAAACCCTCACCATGTATGGCGATCAACTCGGCACATTGAAAAACAATCTATCCTCGGCCAACAGCCGCATCATCGATGTGGACGTGGCGCAGGAAAGCACCAGTTACGCCAAGTACAACATCCTGGTCCAAACGGGCACCGCGATGTTGGCGCAGGCGAATGTTCTCCCACAGTCGGTCCTCAAATTACTGCAGTAAAACACGCGGCAGGTGGGCAAGGCCCGGGCGGCCCGTGAGCCGTCCGGGCCAGTCCCAGTCCGGCAGGATTGAGCCGGCCCACCCAGACCAAGCCTCCGTGGAAGGAGCCATTTGAAACGCCCCAAGCAATCGGGATTCCCTCAACCGCAAATGGTTACGATTTCGACCCTAAAGTCCCGGCGCTTCCGCGCCGATACCAAAGAGTCGGGAAAGGGCGGCTGGCGGCCCTATTCGGCCAGCAGGGAACAAATTGGCGGACGCCTTGGAAAGAGCCGCCACACGGCAGGGATGTCGTGCAACAAAAATGCCCCGCAAGGGGTGACTCATGGAAGGAGTCAGTATGGTCATTAATACAAATACATCAGCACTAACGAGCGCACAACTGCTTCGTCAATCCAGTTCAATGTTGAGCAAGTCTCTCGCGCGCCTGTCGTCCGGTTCGAAGATCACTTCGCCCGCCGATGACAGCGCCGGGTTGGCGGTCTCGATGAAATTGAACGCCCAGATGGCCCGGATTGACGCGGCCAATAACAACGTGGGTAACGCGGTGTCCTTCAACCAGACACAGGACGGTTACCTGCAAAAGGTCGATGATGCCCTGAACCGCATGAGCGAACTGGCAGTCCTGGCTCAGGACGTGACCAAGTCGACCAGCGACCGGGCTTTGTACAACCAGGAGTTTACCACCCTGGCCAGCTACATCACCGATGTCGGCACGAAGGACTTCAACGGCGTCAGCCTCTTTAATGGCACCGGCCTGCAAGTCACCACCGACAGTGATGCCAACAAGTTCACCATGACCGGCGTGAACCTCGGCAACACCACCTATACGACCGCGATCGGAGATAACATCAGCAGCTTCGCCAGCGCGAACACCGCCCTGGCTGACATCAAGACTGCTATCTCGCAATTGGCCGCTGACCGCGCCAGCATCGGCTCGAACATGGAGACGTTGACTGCTTACAGTGATCAGCTCGGAACGCTGAAGAACAACCTTTCCGCCGCCAACAGCCGCATCACCGATGTGGACGTGGCGCAGGAAAGTACTAGTTACGCCAAGTACAACATCCTGGTCCAAACCGGCACCGCGATGTTGGCACAGGCCAATGCCCTTCCCCAATCTGCCCTGCGACTCCTCCAGTAAGGAGCTCCGGCGGATCGGGTGAATCGGTAAACGCGCTCGGACGGCGCCACACGCCGTCCGAGCTTTGATCGCAATTAGACGGAACGATGATGGATTAGAATACCGGCTCGAGTGTCGAGCCGAACGCAAAAAATAAAGATATGGCTTCTACTTCCGGCGTAGACTTGTCGCTCTCCGGCCTGGCATCGGGCTTGGATTGGAAAACTGTGGTGCAGGAACTGGCCAGCGCAGAGCGCGCCCCCGAAACGCAGTGGCAAAACCACCAGGCGACCATCAATCAGCAAAACTCCGCCTTCGGACAGATTAAGGCCTTGCTCAATACGCTGCAATCGGACGTGCAGGCCCTGAAAGACACCTCCCTGTACGCCAGTCGCTCCGCCCAAAGCTCAAATACCTCCGCGGCCACGGCCACGGCAGCTCCCGGGGCGACTCTTGGCAGCTTCTCTTTTAATGTGACGCAGTTGGCCACTGTGGCTCAACTCAACGGGGCCGGCGACATTGGAGCGGCCCTGGGCGCCAATGGCGGGCCAGGTTCCATCACGCTCGGCACCGCCGGCTTTGCGATGCCCATCACCGCCGGGACTTTTACGGTTAATGGCCAGCAAATCACGATTGCCACCACCGATTCCCTCCAACAGGTATTCGATAAGATCGCCGCCGCCACCGCCAACACTGTGACCGCCAGCTATGGTTCGGGCACTGATAAAATCACGCTGGCCAGTTCCGACAACAGCGAGATCGTGTTGGGCAGCGCCACCGACAGCAGCAATTTTCTTCAAGTTGCCCAATTGCACAATAATGGCACCGGCTCGATCACCAGCAATGCCGCGCTCGGCAGCGTGTTGGTTAATTCCGGTTTGGGCGAGGCTAACCTCAAAACGGCCATTACCGGCGATGCCAACGGCCAAGGCCAGTTTAATATCAATGGCGTGTCGATCTCTTACGATCTTTCGACTGACACAATCCAGAACGTGCTGGATCGAATCAACAATTCAACCGCGGGAGTTACCGCCTCCTACAACACACAAAGCGACAGCTTCGTTTTAACCAATAATAGCACGGGCGACATTGGCATCGCCGTCCAGGATGTCACGGGGAATTTCCTCGCGGCGACCGGGCTGAGCCAGGGCACGCTGGCCCATGGACAAAATCTTCTGTACTCACTCAACGGCTCGACGACCCCGCTGGTCAGCCAGTCCAACACCATTACGCAGGATAGCTCCAATATTTCGGGTCTGTCGGTCAATGTCCTGGCGAAGGGCGTCTTCAGCGTAACCGCGGCCAGTGACACCACCAAGATCCAAACGGCCGTTCAAAACTTCATCAGCGCGTACAACAACGTTCAGTCGTTTATTACGACACAAACAGCGAGTAGCACCGATTCCACGGGTAAAGTCACCGCGGGAATCCTGGCCGCCGATCCCTCGGCCAACAACATCGCCTCAAGCTTGCGTTCTCTGAGCTTCGGCGCGCTGTCGGTTGCCGGACTGCCCGCCTCGCTCAACCAGCTGGCGGATCTCGGAATTCAAACCAACGGCCAGGACAACACGATCAAATTATCCGATCCAACTGCCCTCACGGCCGCCCTGACCAACAATCTGGCCAATGTCCAAAAACTCTTCACCGATCCGGCCAATGGCCTGGCAACCCACTTGGATCAGTTCCTGACCAGTACCGTCGGAGATAACGGAACCCTTACCCAGCACCAGGCGAGCCTGACCAAGCAAAGCAGCTCGATTGATGCGCAGGTGGCCGCGCTGGAGAAGACCATCACCGCCGACTCGGCGCACTGGACGTCGGAATTTCAGGCCATGGAACAAGCGCAATCGCAGATCAATCAGGAAATGTCTTACCTGACGCAGCAGATCAACAACGGCACCCTGTAATCCTCCCCACGAAAACCATGAATGCGGCATCGATCAGCAGCCAAATCCGGCCTGAAACGGCCGCGGCCCCCGCCGCTATCGTGAGCCCGGGCGCGCCCGATTCTCTTCCGGTCACATGCCGATCGCTCTCGATTTGGCTCGTCGCCTTGCTCCTTCCTTGCGGCTGCACTCTGCTCCCGCAACAGATCTCAAATCGCGTGGTTCCGGCCTATCACCCTCAGAATGTCTTTGTCTCGGGTCCGACCCTGCCGCCGCAAATCCGCCGGGTAGCGGTGCTGCCCGTAAGCTGCGACGAGGAGACTCCGCAGGGGGTCGAGGGTCGCAACGCCCTGGAGCCGGTTCTGCTGGGCGAACTGGACAAGATTCACAAGTTTGAGGTCAGGCCAATTTCTTCCGCAATCCTCAGGAAACAGACCGGGCGGGGACACTGGGGTTGCGAGGAGGCCTTGCCGCCGGATTTCTTGTCCTGGCTGAAACAAAATCAGTCGTGTGACGCGGTGCTGTTCTGCAAGCTGACATTCTTTCGCGGAAACCCCCCGCTGGCGGTCGGCTGGCGCATGCGTTTGGTGGATATCCGGACGGCGAGCACCCTCTGGGCCACTGATGAAATCTTCGATGCGGGCCTTCCGTCGGTACGCGCGGGAGTCTATCACTACCAGGCGGTCGCGCTGCAGACCTGCCAGTCGCAGCGGGATGACTGGCTCATCGAAAACTCCCCCCGTCAATTTGGGCAATACACTGCCGCACAGTTATTAGCGACCTTGCCGGGCTTGTGAATGTGCTAAAGTTTTACACTGGTGTGCCGATATTGGGGTGAGTGGGCACAGGGGACATGAAGGAATTGGCACCCCGGAGCCACTCATAGACGTATGGAAATCGACTTTACTCCGAGTCAACCAGCCGGACCGACACCGGCCGGACAAGTCAAGGCTCGTCCGCAGGCTACCGTTGCCACCGACAGTTCCCAACTGCAAGGTGTGGCTGAACTGCAACGCAAACTCAACGATTTGGCCCTCACGCGGCCCGACAAAATGGCAGCCGCGAGCAATGCGCTTGCGGACGTAAAATATCCACCTGACGAGCTGCTCAACGGAATCGCTCACCTGCTAGCCATCAAGTTGATGCAATAATTCGCCGACCCATTATTTCCATAAGAACCTCGACATGCCTGCCATCAATCCTTGGAAGTCCTATCGTCAAACCGCCACGCTGACTGCCCCTCCGGGACAGATCATTTTGATGCTTTATGACGGAGCGCTCCGATTCCTGGAGCGCGCCCTGCGCGGGTTCGAACTCACCGACCCGGCGCAACTCAATATGACGGTGAACAATAACCTTTTCCGCGCCCGGGACATTATCCGGGAACTGGATTGCGCGTTGAACCTCGAGCAGGGGGGCGAGTTGGCCCAGACACTACATCAGCTTTATGAGTATTTCGAGAGCCGCATCCATGTAAGCAATCTCAAGAAACAGAGCCAAGGTATTGAGGAGGTTATTCAACACCTGAATGTGCTGCGCGATGCTTGGGCCACCATGTTGCGGGGCGAGAGCGGCACTGCCCTCGGAGAGTTGGGGCCGCAACCGGCTCTGAACTCAGCATCGGCCCTGGCCTGACCTATGAGCAATTCCGAGGACCAGCTCGCCAATGCCTATGCCGAGTGGCGTCGTTTGGCCGAAGCGGAAGGCAAAGGCATCCGTACTGGCAACTGGTGTTTGGTTTCGGAATGCCACCATGCGATCAGCCTGCTGCAGGCAAGAATTAACCGGCTGACTGGCCTATCCCACCCCGCTCACAGACAAGGCTCACGCGGGACTGTCCTGGAATTAATGGAATTGCAACGCAAGAACCTCCTTTCGCTCCAGCATCGCCGGGAGCGACTTTCCGCTCATATCGAACACGTGACTCTCGCCGGCCGGAACCTTCGGAGTATCCAACGCTCTTACACCGCCCCCGTCCCCGCGGCCTGGAGTTCTTACTCCTGACCCGAGGGAATGCACCCTCAGCCAATCCCTCGGAACGTGTTTTAAAAATACCGACCCAGGCGTGGGAGTATAGGCTCGGAGTCCCGCCTTCAGGCGGCCCCATATGGGTTTGGAGTCCCGCCTTTAGGCGGCCCGGCGCCAAAACCGCCTAAAAGCGCCAGTCCAAATCGAATTCTAAAACACGCTCTCAGTCTTTTCTTGTAACCGATCCCCCTGGCTCGGATAATCCAGCCGATTATTCGATTTATTCCATTGCGAAATCGATGCGCAGCCGTCTGCCTCCCTCGCCCCACGAAGGATGAGTGGGGAGAGGGGCTATTCCTGGGTTCATCATCCCAGGGCGCATTGCAATCATGAGCGAACCCGAATGTGATACGGATTGCCGCTTGAATGGTTCGCAGGCCCCCCCGGCGGATGATTCTGCGATAGCGGGGCTGCCGGCGATGAATACCTGGCTGGCCAACGGTCTGGCCGTTTTGGATTCCGGCGGACGGCTCATCGACATAAATGATTCGCTGGCAACCTGGCTGGGTGCGTCCAGTGCTCTGCTGAAGGGCCAACTTATCGGGACCCTGCTCGGAGAGCGCCATCCCGGATGGGACGAGCCACTGGCGAAATTCCTCACCCTTAGCCAGGGCTTCGATCGCCTCGAACTGGTGGGCCAAGGAAAGAATGGACCCGAGCGGCTTAACCTCGAGGTCTGTGCCCAAGGCGACCGGCGGTTCCTTCATTTGGAATCGGTAGTTCCGCCCATACCGGAGTTCGAAGGTCTTTTCCCGGAGAGCTGCTGGGCCCGCTTCATTACCAATCGCGCCTTCCAGCGAATGCTGCGCTCCGAAACACAGCTCGATAATCTCATCAACCACTGGCCGGGAATCATTTTTAGCCAGCGGCCCGATCTGAGTTTCATTTTCATCAGTCCGAAAATCGAGGAACTGACCGGCATACCGGCGTCTGAGTTTCGGCGCCAATCCGGTTTTTTCTGGCAGGTGGTCCACGAGGCTGATGCCGAAGCCGTGGCGGCGCACCTCCGTTCCGTGACGGCGTCTTCGGCCGGCTCGACGAGGACTTTTAGACTGCGCCATATTCAAACTGGTAAAATCACTTACATTTGGGAGCAGCGGCGGGCCATTCGTACGAGTAATGGCCTGGTCCTGGGGTTCGAAGGCATCTGGCTGGACATCACGCGGCAAACCATCGCCGAACGGCGCCTGCTGAACATGTCCTGGCGCGAGAATCTGGGTCTGCTGACCATGGGTTTGGCCCACGATTTCTGCAATGTCATGACCGGTATCATCGGAGTGAGCGAAACGTTTGAGGCCAGTGTCGAAACCGACAGCCCGCTCCGCAGCGGTTTGGGCTTAATCCGTGAGACGGCCATGCAGGCGAGCCGGCTGGCTCACCGGATTCGCCAGCTGCATCAGAGCACTCCAGGCGAACTAACGTACCAGGATCTCAACGAATCAGTCCAAGGCCTGCTCGACCTTCTTCAGAAGGTCTTGCCCCGGCGGGTGCGCGTCGTGGCGGAACTAGCCCCCGGCCAGTTGCCGTTATACATCGACGCAGTCGAACTGCAGCAGGTGATCATCAACCTGGCCCTCAACGCCGCCGACGCTATGCCGCAGGGCGGACAATTGACGCTGCGTACCCGCCGATACGAGCACCCACCCATTGCGCGAGTTGTGCACGGGACTGTTCCCCAGGCTCCGGCAATCAGCCTGGCAGTCCAGGATACCGGGACCGGGATCCCCGCCCGGTTTCTCGCATCCATGTTCGACCCCTTCTTTACCACGAAACCCCTGGGAAAAGGGTCGGGACTCGGCCTGTATAATGCCAGGCTTTTTGTGGAAAAGCACGGAGCGGGAATCTCCGTTGAAACCAGCGAAGGCGCCGGCTCAACTTTTTACGTCTGGTTTGCGGAGGCGAGTTTTAATGAGACCCAGGAACTGGCCAGTCGTGAGTTGCCGGGCAAGCGCACCTTGCTCGTGGCCGGGCCGGCTGACGAACGGCTCCAGGAAATGGTGCGGCTGCTGCGCGCCAACGGCTATTACGTTGTGCCCGCCACCGGTGAACAACCGGCCCTCGAAGCCTTGCATTCCCCGGACTTTCAGTTCAGCGGCCTGGTCGTGCTGGGCGCTACCACGCCGGGTGAAGAGATCGCCTTGTGCCACCGGGTTCGGGCGCACAAACTCCCACTCAAGACCGTGCTGGCTGTCGTGAGCGGCAACCAGGATGAGTTGCCGGAAAGCATCGTCCAATCCGTCGATGCCGTCGTCCCGTTTGATGTAAGTCCGCAGGAATTTCTTACCCGGCTGGAAAATGTACTCAGGCAGCCCCAATGAGTGAAATCCGCTCAATCGCAACGAGAGGCGATTCGCGATTCCGGATGAACTGACATGGCGCAGGGGGTGAAACTCTCGCTGGCGCTGATCGCCAGAAACGAAGCGCGCTGCCTCGCCCGATGTCTGGCGAGCATCCGGAACACGGTTGACGAGATGGTCGTGGTCGATACGGGGTCGACGGACCAAACGGTGGCCATTGCGCGTCAGTTCTCCGCCAACACTTTTGAATTTCCCTGGAACGGTGACTTCTCCGCCGCGCGCAACTTTGCCTTGGAACAGACCAGGGGCGGTTGGATCCTGGTGTTGGACGCCGATGAGCACGCCAGCCCCGCCCTGGGAACCGAGATCCGGGAATTCATCTCAGGCAAAGACGCAGTGGGAAGACTGAAAATCGTCAGCGATTTCCGCCGGAATAACCAGGTTCTGCGCTCACAGAGTTTCGTTTCACGGCTATTTCCTCGCGGCGCGCGTTTCGAGGGCCGGATCCACGAGCAACTGATTTCTCCCCTCCCCCGGCTGAATCTGAAAGGAGATTTGTGGCACGACGGTTACCTGGAGCCGGGCAAATCCGAACGCAATGTAAAACTGTTGCGAGAGGAACTGGAAAACAAACCGGGCGATCCGTATTTGCTGTTCCAACTGGCGCTGGAGTACTCCGGCCTCCAAAAACCTGTCGAGGCGTGTCGCTGCCTTAAACAAGCCTTTGACGCGTTGCGATTGGATGAGCCATTCGCGCCCAATGTCGTCGTGGATTATCTCTACGTTCTGACTGAGTTAAAGGAGTTTCAGACCGCCCTGGGGGTGATCCAAAGGGCCGCGGCGGTCGTCGATGATTTCCCGGATTTCCATCTCGCCTGCGGGTTGTTCTATATGAATTTAGTGCGCAGTAATTCCGCCAAGTACATTTCCTATCTGCCGAATATTGAAAAGTCATTCAAACGCGCGCTCAGTCTTGGTGAATCAGAAAAGCACAAGACCGTCGCCGGGGCGGGCACATTTTTGGCCCAATACAATTTAGGCACGCTCTATCACGTTTTTGGCGACGCCTCTGCGGCGCGCCGCTGCTTTGAACAAGCTGCCGCCCTCGGCTATCAGCCGGCCAGGGAGATGCTCCAGCGGCTCTGACCTCCGCGTCAGCAACAGGAAAATAGGACCAAGCCTCACGGTGCTCTGAACCGGTAGAAGCATTGCGCGTAACTTGTCGACCGGGGATTGCTGAAAACGGATGACCCGGTTGTGAGAGTGTTCGTGGCCACCGGCGCCCAGCTCGGACTCGACAGGCTTGTGGTCGCTTCCACAACGATCGCGGTGTTCCCAGCGGTTTGAGTATACTTCGTGGTCCCGTGGACGTCTACCAATGTTGGCGAGTTCTCGTCGCACCGGGCAGGGACTAATGGATTGTGGAGCGCAGAGATGATGCAAAAACGCCGCCAACCTGCCCAACGTAAAGCGCGGGGCGGCGGTTAGGTGCAGGCGCCTTGTTCGGAGAAGCCACGCTATTTCTTCGGAAGGGATTTCTTCGCCTCGCCCGTTATGGTCGGCAACCGGATTTACGCGGTCAACGTGCGGGCCAAAACGTTCGTTTTCGAAGCCACACCAAAGCATTTCGAAATCCTTGCGCAGAATCAGCTCGGCGACGAAGCGTACGCTTCGCCGGTGATTTGCGGCAGCCGCATTTACTTGCGCGTGGCGACGCGTGGCGATAAGCGAGAAGAATCTCTCTACTGCATCGGCAACGGTTCAGTCGACAAAGCGGCGCCCTGAGGGCATCCGGGCGGCGGTTTCGACTCCCACGGGTATTGACTTTTGCGGTCGTTCCGATCATTGTCAGAACTACAGCAAACACCACGAAACCAAAACTTTACCATGGCTGTCATTACCAGAGCGGAATGGACGAAAATCCGAGACCGAAACGGAGTCAAAGCGGGACATTCAAGTGTGAGCATCGGCAAGACGCTGGATGCCTATCACGCGGCCAAGACCTGCGACCAGCGAATCACCAAGGCCAAGGACCTGCTCAACGCTTACGCCAAATACTCCAGCGATCTTGACGTGAAGATTGCGGGCGAGCAGCAGCTCGCGCGCGAAATCGGCGGCTTGTACATCAAGCAAGCCAAGGATGCGCTTGAAAAATACGAGGACCTGAAGAAGTTCGCCAAGAAGGCCCAGGATCTCAGCATGGACCTTCTGCTCAAGAGCAAGCGGCTGATGGCCATCTTCACTCCCTATGCCAAGAAAACCATGGTCGATGAGAGCCTTGATTTCATCCGGGCGGTCGATAAACGGGTCAAGAAGCAGGAAATCTATGAGGATTACGTTAAGGAGCACGCTCCGCGCTGGGTAAATTTGCCCGGGGCGATCCGCGATAAGCTCGATGAGCTCGCGAAGGATGAGCAATACGACAAAATGGATTTTATCCCCGCCCGAAAATCGATCGCCGCGATGATGGAAGCCGACGTGCTCCCGCGCTTCATCCAGACCAAAGAATTCAAAGAGGCGTTGAACGAAATGGCTGGGCTCGACGAATAGCGCCCTCCGGGGGGGGGACGTCTCGTCAGACCAAGTGACGGAGGAGAGCTATAGTCTTTGAGAATGCTCTAGCCATCTGGATGCTTGGCATTTAAGCCAGAGATTCCTCTCCTTTGCTTGGATCTTCAAAGGCCCCCATTGGGCTTTGTTGGCGATTAGCAGACCCCTCAGAGGCCGGTTCCCGATCGCCACAGGCTGCGCACACATTCGGGTTTTCCGAAGAGCTATGGGGCTTCTCCGGTATTGACTGACCGCAACAAAGGCAGACACGAGGCAGCATTGTATTGATAAGTCACCGCTTCCCAGAACTTTGAGCACTTGCCTTGCCCATCAGGACGAGGGCCGCAGTAAGTTCCTGGATGAGAGCCAGACGCTCGTTCTCCTCCAACATTCTACGCGTTATATCGTGTGCCACGATGGAAGCCCCGATGACGCGCCCAGTGCCGTCCTTAATCGGTGAAACAGCCAGCAGAACATGCACCGGGCGGGCGTCTTTTCGGAGCAACGCAGTCTCGCAGGATTCTACCGGTCCGCCCTCGGCGATTCGTTGCAAGATCTCTGATAAGTCCTCCGGTCGGTATTCCGGCACGAGCGTGTCACCCGAGTGGCCGATTATTTCAGCGGCAGTGTAACCGAACAGACGCTCCGCGCCGGTATTCCAACTCACCACCGCGCCGTCCAACGTCGTGCCGACAATAGCATGGTCACACCATTCGACCATTGAAGCGATGTAGGCGGCCGTGGCTTCGACCTGCTTGCGAACCCGGCGCTCCTGAGCTGCGCGTAATTCCTGACGGACCGCCGGCACCAGGCGACCTAATTGATTCTTCATGACATAGTTGTGCGCCCCGGACTTTAACATTTCCACCGCGAGCGCCTCGCCGATGACGCCGGACACCGTGATGAAGGGGATATCCAGGTCCTTCCGTTGATAGCATGCCAAAGCGGCGTGGCCACCAAACCCGGGTATGGAATAGTCGCAGATAATCAAGTCCCACTTATGAGCTTCCAAAGCAGCTTCCATCGCGACGGCGGTGGCGACGCATTCAGACGCCACCTCGAATCCGCCTCCTGATAGTTCGCGCACGATCAAGAAGGCATCTTCGGGTGAATCCTCAACCACGAGAACTCGAAGCAAATCTGTCATAAGGCGAGCCGGTCCAACTCTGGAAAATTAAGCTCCATAGTTTGGTAGAATAGCTCTGGCTGAAATCGGTCCCATAAAGGCATGAGCAAATCCAGCGCATTAAGAATTTCTTGAACCTGCTCACCCGAAGGCACGAGAAATCGGCATCCGTATCTCATGAAAAGATCAAGCACCTGGAGCGAACAGTCCCGCATTTGAGGCGGCTCACGGCAAGTGTCGATCCAGAAACCCTGTCGCCTCTCCATGGCCACGGCAAGGATGTGTTGGAGTTTTACGGTTGCCTCTTTTGTTGCTCCCTGGAGAGCGCGCTCGGCTTCCTCGACCGCATGCTGCAAGGAATGAGCTTGTCGCTTGGTAATTTCCCGCACCCCGTTTTCGGCTGATGACTCTTCTCTTTGCGGTCGCTCTTCGAAATAACAAATCAGATGCGCGGCTCTCCCCGTCGTCAAAGGGTGTAACGGTTGGTAGCCCAAACGCCTGAGATTACTGAGCTGAGCCTCCGTGGCTGGCCCGTCGGCCCAGTCGATGATTCGGAGGGATGGTTGAAATTCAACCGGCGTCAACGATTCCTCGGTGACTGCGTTTCGGCCCCCTGCGCCTCGCCTCATAGTGCTAATAAGAGTCGCTATGAAGCTGCCTGGAAGGGAGACGGGGAATCACCCCTGGGGATTTCCCCAATCTCACTGGATCTCTAGCTGTTCATCGGGGGTAAAAGGAGTACGAATGTTCCAGGCCCGGCGAACCTGTGCAGCTCTCTTTGGGCATAGACATCGAAACGATCACGGAAAAGGCTGGCAGAAATGCCTTCAACTGCGCCCGAGGTCGCCGGCGGCGCGCCAACTCTGACCGCCCACCTGTTTTCCCCATTCGTCCTGACCGCCCGCGAACTCCGTGATCCGGGATGCGGGAAAGGACGCGCCAGGCACACTCCCGCTGCGGCTGACCCGTAACTCGAGCCCACGCTGTCCAACTCGCGCTTGCCCTCCGGTAGCTCGGTCATTAGGCTCACCGAAACTTTTCTGAGAATCATGAAAAAGCAATCCAAAGAATTCTTCACTGGTATTCCGACAATCCAATACGAAGGCCCAAGCTCAAAGAATCCACTGGCGTTCAAGCACTACAATCCGGACGAGTTGGTCGACGGCAAATCGATGAAGGAGCAATTGCGCTTCTCCGTTACGTATTGGCATACGATTCGCGGACAGCTGTCGGACATGTTCGGCGTCGGTACCGCCGTCCGGCCGTGGGAAGACGGAACCAATTCGATGAAGATGGCTGAAACGCGCGTGCGGGTGGCGTTCGAGTTTTTGGAGAAGCTCGGCGCGCCTTTTTACGCCTTTCACGACCGCGATGTGGCGCCGGAAGGGAAGAATCTAAAGGAAACCAACCAAAACCTCGATACCATCGCGAAGCTCCTGAAAGAGGAACAGGAACGCACGGGAGTCAAATTGCTCTGGGGCACGGCATGTTTGTTTGTTCATCCGCGGTTTGCTCATGGCGCGGCGACCAGTTGTAATGCGGACGTGTTTGCCTATGCAGCCGCGCAGGTCAAAAAAGCCATCGAGGTGACGCACGAACTCGACGGAGAAGGATATGTTTTCTGGGGCGGCCGTGAAGGGTACAGCTCATTGTGGAACACCGATCTGAAGCGCGAATTGGATCACCTCGGCAAGTTCCTGCACATGGCCGTCGACCACAAAAAATCCCTCGGGTTTAAGGGCCAGTTCTATATCGAGCCCAAACCCAAAGAACCGACCAAGCACCAATATGATTCAGACGCGGCCGCCTGTTTGAACTTCCTGCGAGAATACGACCTGATGGGAGATTTAAAGCTCAATCTCGAAACGAATCATGCCACCCTGGCCGGTCACACGATGCAGCATGAGCTGGAAGTTGCGATAGCGGCCAACGCGCTTGGGTCCATCGATGCCAACACCGGCGACCTGTTGCTGGGATGGGACACCGATCAATTTCCCACGAACATTTATCTGACGACCGAAATCATGCTCTCCATTCTGAAGATGGGCGGGTTCACGACTGGCGGAACGAATTTTGACGCCAAGGTGCGGCGCGAGAGTTTCGAGCCGGTGGATTTGTTCCACGCCCACATCGGCGGGATGGATGCCTTTGCCCGGGGTCTGAAGATAGCTTCAGCAATTCGCAAGGACGGCCGGATGGCTGACTTTGTGAAGCAGCGGTACAGCTCCTGGGATAGCGGCATCGGCGCCAAGATCGAATCCGGCAAGACCAGTTTCAAGGAGCTGGAAAAATACATGCTCGAAAAGGGCGATGTGACGCCGAATACCAGCGGCCGCCAGGAGATGCTCGAGAATTTGCTGAACGAGTTTATTTGAGATCCCCGCTGATCTCGCCCGCGGTTCAACTACAGATGGACGCGGATAAACAGGGATAACCGTGAAAGTCCGGCGTGGGATCACGCCGGCCTTTGCATTTCCACAAATAAATCCGCTCAGACCGCCTTCGGCATTTTGGTCCAGGCGCCTTTCTTCTCGCTGCTCTTGACGGCCGTTTCGATGAAGGCCAGGCCAGTCCAGCCGTCTTCCACATTGGCGTATTTGGAACCGTCAGCTTGGAAGGGCTCGCCGGCTTTCCATTTACGGATGTCGGCTTCGAACGAGCGATGCAGCCGGGCATATGCGTCGTGAAACGCTTCCGGGTGGCCCGAAGGTATCGTGGGCTCCGCCATGAGATCGGCCGGAACATCCTTTGGCAGGAAACCGTCGCCGGGGGTGACAGCTCCGCGCCAATAAACGCGGTCGGGTTGATTGGCCAGGTGGATGGTGATTGATTCGGGCTCTTCCTGGCGCCAGCGCAGCGTTCCCTTGGTGCCGACGACTTCAATTCCAAGATCGTTTTTGTGACCGATGGAGACCTGCGAGGCACGAACCAGCGCTTTGGCGCCGTTGCTTAAATGGCAGTACACCGTGAAGTGATCGTCCAAAGGACGGCCTTCGACAAAGGTTTCGAGTTGAGCGGAAACTTCGGTGACGTCCAGGCCAGTTACGTATCTTAATTGCATGAGGGCATGGGTGCCGATATCGCCGCCGCAGCCGGAGCCGCCGGCCAGTTTCGGGTTGGTTCGCCAAGCGGCCTGCATCTGACCGGTGGCTTCCAACTTGGTGGCGAGCCAGCCTTGCAAGTAGTAGGAATCGACCCAGCGGATGTCACCCAGCAATCCGGCACGGACAATGTAGCGGGAGAAGCGAGTGGTCCAATGGCCAAGGTAAGTGTGAGCGACGGCAAAGGGCACATTGTTTTTGCGCACGGCTTTGACGAGCTCGGTCGCTTCTTTGAGGTTCAGGCAAAGGGGCTTCTCGCACATCACCGCGATGCCGGCCTTGATGGCTTTCATGGCGGGGTCATAATGGACGTGGTTCGGGGTGACGATCACGATGTAATCGAGCTTCTTCTCTCCCGCGCCGGCATTGCCGGAAATCATTTCGTCATAAGACCCGTAACCTTTAATCGGGTAAGGCCAGTTGGCGGCCTCTTCGAGGGCGACCTTGGGGTCGGGGAACAGCGCGGCTGCAACGACTCGGCGGGTGCCGTCAAAATGGATCGCTTTCTGGTGGGGCTGGACGATAAAAGCGCCTTTGCCACCACCGACCAAACCGACGTTTAAGGGTGCTTTAGACATAAATAGAATTCCTGTGTTTCGTTCGAGTTTTTATTCAATACGATACGGCGCTAGGAAGCCTGCGACGTCTGGACCGGGGCTTTCCACCGCGTCTCGGTGCCAACAGAGTCCCCAATTCAAAGTTGGGATTGAATTGGGTCCCGCCGCCTTTATAGTGGCCGAGGTTAGCTACGTCAATGAGTTATGCCGCTTACTGCCGCCGAAATCGCCAAACACCTCGGAGGCGAGGTCATCGGAGACCCGGCCCTGCTGCTCAAAGGCTTTGCGCCGGCCGACCGCGCCCAACCGGGTGACCTGACGTTCGCTGAAAACGAAAGCTACTTTGCTCGGGCCGAACAAAGCGCGGCCGCCGCGATCATTGTGGACGGCGCTTTTACCTCCACTCGCAAAGTTTTGCTCCGCGTACCCAATGCCCGGATTGCTTTTGCCAAAGTTCTACCCCTGTTTTTTCCCGAACCCGCCTTTGCGGCAGGCATCCATCCGACCGCGGTGGTGGCGTCGACGGCTGCGGTCGATCCCTCGGCGCACATCGGGCCGTACTGTGTTGTGGGTGAAGGGGTGCGGGTGGGCCCACGGAGCGTGCTTCAAGGAGGGAATTTTGTGGGCCAACAGTGCGTTCTGGGCGAAGAGGTACGGCTTTTCCCCAATGTCACGCTGTATCCGTGTTCGGAATTAGGGAACCGGGTGCGCATCCATTCCGGAACAGTCGTTGGTTCCGACGGGTTTGGTTACGTACAAGACGAAGGAATCCACCGCAAGGTGCCTCAGATTGGTTGCGTTATCATTCGGGATGACGTGGAGATTGGGGCCAATGTCACCATCGATCGGGGGGCGCTCGGACCCACGGTCATTGGGCGGGGTACAAAAATCGATAATCTCGTGCAGATCGCCCATAATGTGACGATCGGTGAGCACTGCCTGGTCGTGTCTCAGGCAGGCATTGCGGGCAGTTCGAAGCTGGGCAATTTCGTCGTGCTGGCGGGGCAGGTCGGGATCGCGGGCCACCTGAAAATCGGAAACCATGTTTCCGTGGCGGCGCAATCGGGCGTCATGCGCAGCATTCCCGACGGCGAGAAATGGTTGTGGAGTCCGGCCCAACCCGACCGCCAGGCCAAGCGCCAAATGATCGCGCTGCAGCAGTTGCCCGACCTGCTGCGTCGTTTTAACGAGCTCGAAAAGGCCCTCGCGGGTGCCGGTGTTTGGCCCCCCAGCACCTAACTTGAAGACCACGGATGGATACCGATTGACACGGATAAGACAGTAAGAGAATTGCTTGGTTTCAAATCTGCCCCGCTTGCCAAATGGAGCGGCGCGCTAATGACGTCCAGGTTTTCACGTTTCGGTCCGCTCTCATCCGTGTTTATCGGCTTTCATTCGCGGTTGAAACGGGACCCGAACGAATACCACTTTTCCTCAAACCTTGTTCGATTGCCAGTGTTTGGTAGATTGGACGACTATGTCCACCGATTTGGACCCGGATGCCGCCCTGATGCTGCGCGTCAAGCAGGGCGACTGGGGAGCCTTTGCCGAATTGGTCGACAAGTACAAGCAACCCGTGATGAATCTCGTTTACCGAATGTTACGGGATTCAACTGAGGCCGAAGATTTAGCGCAAGTTGTTTTTCTTCAGGTATATAAGTCGGCCGACAGGTATCATGTTTCCGCTAAGTTTTCGACCTGGGTGTTTACCATTGCAAGGAATCTTTGCCTGAACGAAATCCGCCGGCGTTCCAGGCACCCCGCTGATTCGCTGGAGGGCTCGCAATCCGAGCATGATGACCAACCCGAGCGCCAGTATGAAGATCGGAAAGCGTTTGCCGCGCCCGACGCGCTGCTCCATGGCGAACTGGAGCAAAAAGTTGAGGAAGCCCTGGCGGAGCTTCCAGAGAACCAACGCACCGCCATTGTCCTGTGCCGCGGGGAGGAATTGAGCTACGAGGATATTGCCGAAATCCTGGGCTGCTCGGTTTCAGCGACCAAATCTCTCATCCACCGCGGCCGGGAAACTTTGAAACAACGACTCAAGCCGTACCTGCGCACCGGCAGTTGGTCCAAGAGCAAATGATCGCAACTTTTGATAAAAAATGGTTTTAAAACTCCCTAGAGACTTATGAGTAAGGATCCGCTATACGAACGACTTCGCGAGACCAGTTGGCGGCGCAAATTAACTCCCGATGAGCAGGCGCGCCTGTCGGAATTGCTGGCGACAGATTCGGAGCTTCAAAGTGATTGGGAAAACGAGGCTGGCCTGAACCGGGCTTTGGCTGAGTTGGCGCCGGTCCCCGTCTCAAACAACTTCACCGCGCAGGTCCTTGCTGAGGCTAAACGGGAAGCGGCCATTTTCGAGCGCACACGCAGGCCGGCAATGAACCAGGTTGCCTGGTGGTTTCGTTGGCTGCCCAAAGTCGCTGTGGCTGCCGTGGTTTTCGCGGCTGGTGTGATCTCCTACCAGCACGTGCAAGAAAACAGGCGTGAGGAGGTCGCCCACAGCTTGAGCGCCATTTCTCAAATTCCATCCGTTCCTAATCCCGAGGTGCTGGAGGATTTCGATGCTATTGTGGCGCTTGGATCCAATCCTCCCGCGGACGAGGAACTGTTGCGGGTGATGCAATGAGTCGAGCGGGTTCAGTCCTTCGCTTTGGGGCACCTGTTTTGGCTGGGGCGCTGCTGTTTTGTGTTTCGGCGTCGCCCCAGCAACCTGGGGCAGCGAGTGTTGAGCCCTCAAGTTCCAGCCCGACCAAGGCCATGCCGCCTCGGCCCGCTCCGCCCAAACCACCAGTCGATCTGTTCCGCAGCCTTCTAGCCATGTCGTCCGTCGAGCGCCGCGAGTTCCTGGCGAAACGCTCGCCTGAAGCCCAGAAGCTGATTCTGGCCAAAATTCAGGAGTACGAAGGACTCTCCCCTGATTTGCGTGAGCTGCGCCTCCGCGTTACCGAATTGCGGTGGTACCTGCTTCCGCTTCTGAGCGCGCCTGTGGCGGACCGAGCGGAAAGATTAGGAGCGGTTCCGGCCGACCTTCGAGACCTGATCGAGGCCCGCTTAAATCAATGGGACAAGCTAACTCCGGAGCTCCAGAAACAATTTCTCGAAAACGAAGCCACCATCAGGTTTTATTTTGAGATGGCAGCGGGCAAGCCGGCGCAACCGGGCGAGGCCACCAACACCCCCGCCCCAGAAAACTCAGGCCTCCAACGTTGGCGGACGTTAAGCGACGGGCAGCGTCAGGAGATCGCCCGGCATTTCTCCGAGTACTTTGATTTCTCGCCGACCGAAAAGGAGCGAATCCTGCACAGCCTCTCGGAACCCGAACGCCTGCAGATTGAGAAGACCCTCGATACGTTTGGAGGTCTGAGCCATGCGCAGCGGTTGCAGTGCTTCCGTTCATTCCAGAAGTTCGCCAGCTTTACGCCCGAGGAGCGCCAGCAGTTTTTGCATAACGCCAAGCGTTGGGAACAAATGTCTCCTTCGGACCGGCAAGCCTGGCGCAACCTTGTTTCGAGTCTATCGCATCAACCACCGCTGCCGCCCGGACTGAGCCAACCACCCGTGCCGCTGCGTCCGGTCCCAACGGTGCTGGATCCACGCAAGGCATCCTGGGCTACCAACCAATAAAATAAGGCCGAAGCCCTTACGTTCCGCCCGCTGGGGACGTGGGTGCGACATCCCAGCGCGATGCCCATGGCGACTTGTGGGAGCCCCAAGGGAGGGTGCGATTAGAAGTATCGGTCTTAGCTGGAAGCCGAAAAAAGCGGCAGAGAATTCCGCAGTCCAAACCGCAAGCGCGACACGGGCGCGGGCCTCGAGAACCGAAGGTTTTGGAGTGCGGCAGCCCTCTGCCGCTTTTCTGCCGCTCAACACACAGAAGACCGACAGATTTAATCACACCCGTGGGCGCCAGCGGATTTGACCCGTAGGCCGGCTTAAGGCAACTTAGGAGCTTCGTGCATCCGATCGCCTTCCAACTCGGCTCGCTCACCATCACCTGGTATGGAGTGATGGTGGCACTGGCTTTTTTAATTGGACTTTGGACCGCCAGCCGACGGGGGCTGAGCAGCGGGTTCCCCTCGGAGAAGATTCTGGACCTCGGGCCCTGGCTCATTATTGGCACCATCGTAGGTGCCCGAACACTGTACGTGATTTCTTACTGGAACGAGCAGTTCTCGGGACGGCCGATTTTTGAGATCTTCATGGTTTGGAAAGGAGGATTAGTTTACTACGGCGGCTTCATCGGCGCGACCTTGGCCGGCATTTTGTACGCTCGTGTTAAACGGCTGCCTTTGTGGAAACTGGGAGACGTGCTGGCCCCCAGCATCGCGCTCGGCTCTGTCTTCGGTCGCATCGGGTGTCTGATGAACGGTTGTTGTTACGGCCGAGAATGCAGTTTGCCGTGGGCGATTCACTTCCCTCCCGGGCATCAAACTTACCCGCACGGGGTGCATCCCACGGAGATGTACGATTCTCTGCTTAACCTGGTGCTGTACCTCGGCCTGGCCTGGTTGTATCGACACAAAAAATTCGACGGCGAGGTCTTTGCCGCCTACCTGGTGGGCTATGCGATTTTTCGCTCCATTGTGGAAATGTTCCGCGGCGACTATCCGCAGTATTATTTCGGCTGGGCCACTCCGGCGCACCTGGTCAGCCTGGGGATTCTCGTGGTCGGCATTGTGCTCTGGCTGGTATTGCCGAAGACCTCGGCACAAACCGCCCGTGGCGGGGCTAACCGGTGAGCGTTGCCGCGGCTTCGGTCGGCCAGAAACGCTTGCTGGCGCTTACCGGCCCGACGGCAGTTGGAAAAAGCCAGGTGGCCTTGCTACTGGCCGAACAACTAGGCGGCGAAATCGTTTCCGTGGATTCCATGCAGGTCTATCGCGGCATGGATATCGGGACCGCCAAACCTGCCCCGGAGCAACGGGCGCGGGTGCCGCATCTTTTGATCGACGTGGTCGAGCTCACCGACTCTTTCAACGCGGCGCAATTCGTCAAGCTGGCACACCAGGCGGTGGCGGACATCCTCACTCGAGGACGTGTGCCGATCCTTTGCGGCGGGACCGGTCTGTACCTTCGGGCTTTTTTTGAAGGACTCGGACCGGCTCCCTCAAGTTCGCCGGCCTTGAGAGCGGAGTTGGAAACGATGACGCTGGATCAGCTCGTGGGAGAATTGGGAAAACTCGATCCGATTACGTTCGCGCGCATCGATCGACAGAACCGGCGGCGGATCATCCGTGCCTTGGAAGTGATTCGCCTCACCGGCAAACCCTATTCGCAACAGCGCGCCGATTGGCAACCAGCAGACCGGCCACACCCCAAGCCCGGCCGGATCTTCGGTCTGCGGCGCGGCCGGGACGACCTGGAAAGAAGAATCCAGGCGCGGGTGGACCAAATGTTCGAAAAAGGATTAGTGGCTGAAACCGAAGCTCTGCTCGGAAAGGGGCTGGAGCAAAATCCGACCGCGATGCAGGCCCTGGGATATCGCCAGGTTGTGCAATACTTGCAAGGTGCGCGTTCACTAGCCGAAACTGTCGCTTTGGCAAAGGTCCGTACGCGCCAATTCGCCAAACGCCAAATGACCTGGTTCCGCCATCAGTTGGCACTGGAGTGGATCGAAGTGACGGAAAATGAGAGGGCGCAACGGATCGCAGAGCAAATCGCTCAGCGATGGAATGCGATTAGTGAGAATTCGTGAGATTCGTGTCTAATTCTGAATCTGTGTCTAGAAGATCTTTCTGCCCGCCATGATCCCCAGCAACAGCAAAATAACAAAAATGGCGACGAACAGGAAAAAGAGGAACTTGGCGATATCCGCAGCGGCTCCGGCAATGCCGGTGAATCCCAAAAGCGCGGCAATCACCGCGATCACAAAGAAAATTGCTGCCCACCTCAACATAAACTATTCCTTTCGTCCTGTGGCGGTTTCTGTTCCGCCTCTGTTGGACTATCCTAGGCCGCGACATTCCGCCCCGCTTTAGGGTCTTCTGCCCACTGCTTTATCCTCAATGAACCCACCCGGCGGTGGAGGCATTCCACCTCACTAAAACGTGGCCCAACCCAGAACCCGTCTGCTCTTGAATTCAATGCCTGGTCTGTCATATTCGCCACGTACCATGCGTTTCACCGTTCAGGTGGTTCACCGCAAAACACGGCTGTTTTTGCGCTCCCTTCTGCTGCTCCTTGTTCTCATAAACTCATTACCCGCAGCCGAATTGTTGCCACCAGGATTTCGGCCGCTTCCGCTTGGTGTTCACGCGTTGGTCGGCGGCAAGGTCGTTGTGCGGCCAGGTGAAACTCTCGACCCTGGAACGATCATCTTGAGGAATGGCCTCATAAGCGCGGTTGGCAAAGAGGCTGCCATTCCGGCTGAGGCGCGGGTCTGGGACGAGAAAGGAATGACTATATATGCCGGGTTCATCGATCCGTATTTGGTTTTGGATGCGACCAATGGGCCCCTTTCAACCAGTGACCTTGAACCAATTTCCTCCGCTTCCTTTACCTCACGTGGTGTTCGGTTCTTCGGCGTCGGCGGCGACAAGGGGGCTTCGCCGCCCGGGTACGAGATTGCCAAAATAACACCGCAATATCGCGCCGTGCGCAATTATTCACCGGCGCCGAAGAAATTGGAACCTCTGCGCGAACTTGGTTTTACCGCGGGGCTGATCGTTCCCTCACACGGCATCATCCGAGGCACGAGCGGGCTGGTTGCCTTATCTGACGAGGAGGCAAATCGCGCGATAATCAAGGAGGACGTGTTTCAACACGTAGCCTTCGAAACCCGCCAGTCCGATGACCGCACTTACCCGGGCTCGCTCATGGGTGTCATCGCTTCGATACGGCAGAGCTTTTTCGACGCCCAGTTCTATGCCCGGGATTACGCAGATTTCGCCCAGCATCCCGGCGAGCGCAAACGTCCGGAGTTTGACCCCGCCATGGAAGCTCTGATGCGGGTGCTGGATAAGAAGATGCCCGTGATGCTTGAGCCCGGAAGTGCTCTGATGGTCGATCGCGCGGCTCGGGTCGCGCGCGAACTCGGTCTCGAGTTTCAGCTCGTCTCCTGCGGCCAGGAATGGCGCCGTCCCGACCTGGCCAAGGCCACCGGATCGAGTTTCATCGTGCCGGTGAACTTTTCCACAGTACCGAAGTTGCCATCCACCGATGATTGGGACCAGGTGACGCTTGACGAATTGCGAACGTGGGATTGGGGGCCGGAAAATCCCGCGCTGCTCCGACAACAAGGCTTGGAAATCGCGCTGACGACTTACGGTTTGAGCGAGCCGAAGCGTTTCCGCGATAGCTTGCGCCTGGCGCTGGATCGTGGCTTGTCCGAAACGGACGCGCTGTCCGCGCTGACAATTGTGCCGGCTCGGCTTTGTGGAGTGGAGAAACTGCTCGGCACCATCGAAACCGGCAAATTGGCCAACCTCACGATCGTGAAGGGCGATAACTATTTTAATCCGGAGTCAAAGGTCAATGCGGTATGGATCGACGGACAGGTCTATCAGATTCCCGCGGACGAGGCGAACACCGGTGAGAGCGAGGGAAAGCAGTCGGCCCCGGCAGCCGTGAAGACTGAATCCCCGACGGCTCCGAGCAAGGATGAACCTGAAAAGAATCCGAAACCACCGGAAATAGCCGCGAGCGAAAAGAAGCAGGACTCCGCCTCAACCAATGCCACGGCCGTTGCCGCCGCGCCGGAAAAGGAAACAAAGAAGGAGCGAGCCCGCGATCTCCAAAAGAAACGCGTTGCCCACTCGCCGTTGGAAGGGCGGGGACCCCTGGCCGAACCTTCGTCGGTGCTCATCCGGGGCGCAACGGTCTGGACGTGCGGAACCGAAGGCCGGCTGGAGAACGCGGATGTGCTGATTGTCGGCGGAAAAATCAAAGCCGTCGGTCGCAACCTCTCGGCGGAGACTGGCACCGCAGGTCCGCCGCTGCTCATCGACGGCCAGGGACTGCATGTGGCGCCCGGCTTGATTGATTGTCATAGCCATACCGCCATCCTGGGCGCGGTCAACGAATCGACCTTGCCCTCCACGGCCATGGTGAGGATTCGTGACGTCGTAAATTCCGAGACGGACAACCTGTACGAACAATTGGCGGGCGGCTTGACCACGGCCAATTTGCTCCACGGCTCGGCCAATCCGATTGGCGGCCAGAATTGCGTCATTAAATTGCGCGATGGAGCCAGCCCGGAAGAGCTGGTTTTCGCGGGCGCGCCGCCTGGCATCAAATTCGCCCTCGGTGAAAATGTTAAGCAATCGAACTGGGGCGAGAAGTTCTCGACCCGCTTTCCCCAAAGCCGCATGGGGGTCCGCACGCTCATCGCCAACCGCTTTACCGCCGCCCGCGAGTACTTGGATGCTTTGGCTGCCAGCCGCAAACCTGGTCCGGGGGCAAAACTCGAACCGCGGCGGAATCTCGAACTCGAAGCGATTGGCGAGATTCTCCAGGGCCAGCGTTGGATTCACTGTCACGCTTATCGACAAGATGAAATGCTGATGCTCCTGCGGTTGATGGAGGGTTTCGGCGTTAAAATCGGCACCTTTCAACATGTGCTCGAGGGCTATAAGATTGCCGACGAGATCGCTCAGGACGGCGCAGGGGGCTCAACGTTTTCCGACTGGTGGGCCTACAAGTTCGAAGTGTATGACGCCATTCCCTACAACGGCAGCCTCATGCGGGACCGCGGGGTGGTTGTGTCATTCAACTCCGACTCCTCGGAGCTGGCCCGGCGCCTGTATTTGGAGGCGGCCAAGGCTGTGAAGTATGGCGGCACCCCGGAGTTGGAAGCGCTGAAGTTTGTGACCCTCAATCCGGCCCGCCAACTCCGCATCGATCAATTTGTCGGTTCGCTCGAACCGGGAAAAGACGCAGACCTAAGTATTTGGTCGAAGTCCCCTCTAGACTTCGCCACCGTTTGTTTGCAGACCTGGGTCGACGGAAAGAAATACTTCGATCGGGCGGCGAATGCGGACCGCGTGAAAAAGCGCGTGCAGGAACGCGATGAGTTGATTGCCAAGGCCAAACAACTCGCAAAGCTCAACGGAGGCGGTGGAGATGCCGGCAGTAAGAACGGGGACGGATTCTTCAATGTGTCGCTCGAACACCAGTACGATGGGATCGATCGCGGGTGCGCGGAGGACAACCAGTAACATGAATTCGATTCCAAAGGCCTTGAGGTTCGCCAGAAGGGTTCCGGCCTGCCTGGCTATCCTGGCATTCGCGTGGTCCGGTCTCCCACACGCCATGTTTGCCGCAGGAGACAACTTTGTTTTGGTTGGAGCCACGGTTCACACGATCACCGGCGCCACACTTATTCCCGGCCAGGTCCTGGTGCGGGACGGGAAAATAGCGGAAGTCGGCGAAAAAGTTTCCGCCAATGGCGCGCAACAAATTGATCTTTCCGGTCAGCACCTTTACCCAGGGCTCATTTGCCTCGACAGTGTCCTGGGGTTGGTGGAAATCGAAGCTGTCCGCGCCACTGAGGACCAAATAGAGGTCGGTGAGTACAGGCCCGACGTCCAATCCTGGATTGCAGTCAATCCGGACTCGGAGTTAATCCCCGTTACGCGGGCCAACGGAATTGCCTATTTCGAGCCGGTCCCCCAAGGGGGCATCATCTCCGGTCAATCTGGCTTAGTGGCCGTCGACGGCTGGACCAGCGAGCAAATGACCCTCCAAAAGCCGATCGCACTGCACCTGTTCTGGCCTTCGCTCGAACTGGATACGACTCCCAAGGAAAGGGCGCCGAATAAAGCCAAATTCAAATCCTTGGACGAGCAAGCGAAAGATCGGCGAGCGCGGCTTCGGAGCATCGTTGAATTCTTTGACGAGGCCAAAGCTTACCTCAAAGCGAAGGACGCAGCCGCCGGCGGCAAAGCGACCGCTCCCGAGCAAGTCCCGGCCTGGGAGGCCATGATTCCGTATTTGCGTGGCGAACTGCCCATCGTCATTCACGCGGATGAGGTCAGACAAATCAAAGCCGCGGTTTCCTGGGCGGCCACAAACCAGTATCGCGTGTTGCTCGCCGGGGGGCGGGACGCGGCGATGGTTGCCGACCTGCTGGCTGCCAAAAAAATTCCCGTCATTTACGAGCACACTTTTACTTTGCCCTCGCGCTCCACCGAATCCTATGACGTTCACTTCGCCACGCCCGAGGTGCTCCACCAGGCCGGCGTCACAGTTGCCTTTAGCATCGGTCCGCGCACGTTTGAAACACCCCTGGCCCGCAATCTGCCCTATTCGGCCGCTCAAGCCGTAGCCTTTGGTCTGCCCGAAGAGGAGGCACTCAAAGGCTTAACTTTGTATCCCGCGCAGTTAGCCGGTGTGGCCGATCGGCTCGGTTCCATTGAGGCCGGCAAAACCGCGAGCCTCTTTGCTTCTGATGGGGATATTTTGGATCTTCGCTTCAATGTCAAACGGATGTGGGTGGCCGGGCGGGAAATCAACCTGGCCAGCCGGCATACTCGCCTGTACGAAAAATATAAGAATCGGCCCAAGCCTTAACAGGTTTGAAGGTCCAAGGCTCCGGTGCGGATCAGCAAATGGAAGCGCAATACGTGATTGGAGTCGAAGTCCAGAAACTCATTATGAAGAACCAGATTGGCCATCTGCTGTTTTGGACCGCGACCTTGTTCGCTTTGGCGGCCAAGGCCCAAGTGGTTCCTTTGACGCGGGTCCATGCCCACAATGATTACGAACATAAACGGCCGCTGAGGGATGCGCTCGACCACGGCTTTTGCAGCATCGAAGCGGACATTTACCTGGTGGATGGCCAGCTCCTGGTCGCACACGATCGCAGCCAGGTGCGTCTCGAACGCACGCTGCAGGCGCTCTATCTGAACCCGCTGCGCGAACGCATTAAGCAAAACGGCGGCCGCGTTTACCCAACTGGACCGGAGGTGGTATTACTCATCGATCTTAAGTCTGATTGGCGGGAGATCTACCCACCGCTCAGAAAAGTGTTGCACGATTACCAGGACATGCTGGTGACTTTTCACGATGGCATTCGGGAAACCAACGCCATTCTGGCAATCATCACCGGCAACCGCTCTAAATCAATGTTCAATGGCGAGTCAGTCCGCTACGCTGCCCTGGATGGTGAATTGGCCGACCTCGAATCTGGCATCAGTTCCGATTTGATCCCCTGGATCAGCAGCAATTGGTACCAGACCTTTCAATGGCGCGGAACGGGTGAAACGCCCGCTGATCAAAAAGCCAAGCTCAAGGACATTGTCCAAAAGGCGCATCAGCATGGGCGCAAAGTTCGGTTTTGGGGCTCGCCCGACCAGCCCGTATTTTGGAAAGAACTCCTCGCCGACAATGTCGATCTGATCAACACCGATCACCTGGAAGGCGCCCAGAGATTCTTGCTGGAAAGCGGAATTCTCCATTAACAATGCCCTCTACGGTTGAAATCCTTTTCAACATGCGACAACCCAACGCAGCCCGGCAAGTCGGGGTTTTGGACTTGCCGCAACCGGGCAGAACGAGTAATTACTCTTGGAGTCGGAACTTCAAAGCCCGCGTGGCGGAATTGGCAGACGCGCTAGATTCAGGTTCTAGTGAGTAACATCGTACAGGTTCAAGTCCTGTCGCGGGCACCACCTGCTTTAG
>Ga0070741_10002957_pt1 | contig 43717 bp, 53 predicted proteins | sample Coa_R1_4_FD_66440 | JGI IMG/M metagenome (GOLD analysis project Ga0070741, IMG submission 66440) | Surface soil microbial communities from Centralia Pennsylvania, which are recovering from an underground coalmine fire - Coalmine... | ecosystem: Environmental > Terrestrial > Soil > Unclassified ... | reverse complement strand
CTCGAGGACATCGCGATCCTCTCGGGCGGCGAGGTGATCACCGAGGAGATGGGCCTCAAGCTCGAGAACACGAAGCTCTCGCAGCTCGGCCGCGCCCGCAAGGTCGTCGTCGACAAGGACTCGACGACGATCATCGACGGCGCCGGCGACAGCGAGGCGATCAAGGCCCGCATCAAGCAGCTGAAGAGCGAGATCGAGACCACCGACTCCGACTTCGACCGCGAGAAGCTGCAGGAGCGCCTCGCGAAGCTGTCGGGCGGCGTCGCCGTGGTCAAGGTCGGCGCGGCCACCGAGACGGAGATGAAGGAGACCAAGCACCGCGTCGAGGACGCGCTGCAGGCTGCGCGCGCCGCCCTCGAGGAGGGCGTCGTGCCGGGCGGCGGCGTCGCCCTGCTGAACGCGGCCGACTCCGTCAAGGAGGACCTGCTCGGCAAGCTCGAGGGCGACGAGCGCACCGGCGCTCAGATCATCATCAAGTCGCTCGAGGAGCCGCTCCGCCAGCTCGCGACGAACGCCGGCCTCGAGGGCTCGGTCGTCGTGCAGCAGGTGCGCACGGCGAAGCCGGGCGAGGGGCTGAACGTCGACAGCGGCGAGGTGACCGACCTGGTCAAGGCCGGCATCACCGACCCGACGATGGTCACGCGCTCGGCGCTGCAGAACGCCGCGTCGATCGCCAAGAACATCCTCACCACCGAGGCGATCGTCGCCGAGGCCCCGGAGAAGCAGACCGCGGGCGCCGGCGCCGGCATGCCGGACATGGGCGGGATGATGTAGGCAGCACTTCGCCTTCGGCGAAGCGCGAGTCGAAACGGGCGGCCTTCGGGCCGCCCGTTTTGCATTAGGTTCTTCACCAGTGGGGCTGTCGAACGAAGCTGTGCAGCAGACCCTGCTCGGCGACGCCGCCGAGCACGCCGACGTCGGGATCCTGGTGTGGAACGAGGAGCGCCGCTACGTCGCCGCGAACGCGCGCGCCTGCGAGCTGGTCGGCGTCTCGCGGGAGCAGCTCCTCGCGGGGCGCGTCGGCGGCACGAACCGCTCCCCCGAGACCGGCGCCGTCGTCGACGAGATCCTGCGGCACGTCCCGTCGCGGGGCGGGATGACGATCGACCGGCCCGACGGCACGTCGGTGGACGTCGAGTGGGTCGTGTTCTCGACCTCCCTCGCCGGCCTGCCCCACGTCGTCGGCGTCTTCTGGGATCGCACCGAACTCAAGGCCTAGACGCACGAAGGCCCGCCGGAGCGGGCCTTCGAGCGGGATTTGGGGGAGGGTGATGCCTCAGGTATCGGAGCCACGGTAGCGCGCCTGATCCCCCGTTCGAGGGAACTTCCTCCGGTGTCAGAAGCCGTAGCGCTGCTCCTGCCAGGGATCGGCGTCGTTGTGGTAGCCGTAGCGCTCCCAGAAGCCGGGGCGGTCGGCGGCGGCGAGCTCGATCCCGCGCAGCCACTTCGCGCTCTTCCAGAAGTACTTGCCGGGGATGACGAGGCGGAGCGGGTACCCATGCTCCGGCGTCAGCACCTCGCCGTCGCCGTGCGTCGCGAGCAGCGCGCCGTCCGCCTCGAGGAACGAGAGCGGCACGTTGGCGGTGAAGCCCGCCTCCGCGTGCGCGATCGCGAATCGCGCCGTCGGCGTCGGCCGGACGAGCTTCGCGAGCTCGCGCCAGTGGACGCCCTCGAAGCCCGTGTCGAACTTCGACCAGCGGGTGACGCAGTGGATGTCCTGGACGTTCGACGTCCGCGGCAGACCCGAGAACTGCTCCCACGTGAGCTCGAGCTCCTGCTCCACCTCCCCGAAGACGCGCAGCGTCCACGCCGAGAGGTCGGGGTAGTGCGGCACGGACCCGGCGTGCAGCACGGGCCACTTCTCGGTCAGGTACTGCCCCGGCGGCAGGCGCGCCGGGTCGTATCCGAGCTCCCGCACCTTCCGCTCCGCTTTCGACCTGAACACGACGTCTAGTCTAGGGAGGGATGTCCACCGTTACGCGCGACGCGGCGCGGCGCGAGCGGGCCTACGTCCGCGTGCAGGGCCCCGAAGCGGTCGCATTCCTGAACCGGATGCTCTCGAACGACGTCCCCGAGTCGGGCTCCGTGGACGCGCTGCTCCTGACGCCGAAGGCACGCGTAATCGCGCCCTTGCTTGTCTGGCGCCGCGGCGAGGACGACGTGCTGCTGCTGACCGAGCCCGAGCTCGGAGAGGTCGTCGCGTCGCAGCTCACGCGCATGCGCTTCGCGGCGAAGTGCGAGATCGTCCACGAGGAGCACGCGTCGGTGGTCGTCTTCGGCGGCGAGGAAGGGATTCCGAACCGCGACTACGGCGTCCCTGCCGTCGAGGTGCTGGACGCGGACGTCGAGCCGACGCTCGACGAGGCGCAGCTCGAGCGGCTGCGGATCGAGGCGGGCACGCCGCGGTACGGCAGCGAGATCGACGACCGCGTGCTCCCGGCCGAGGCGGGCCTCGACGAGCGCGCCATCTCGTTCACGAAGGGCTGCTTCCCCGGACAGGAGCCCGTGGCGCGACAGCGCTACCGCGGCAAGGTGAACCGTCGACTGCGCGTGCTCGAGCTCGACGCGGCTTCTCCCGCGCCCGAGACGCCCGTCGTCCACGACGGCAAGGAGGTCGGCCGCGTCACGAGCGCCGTCCCCGGTCTCGCGCTCGCCTACGTGCGCGTCGAGGTGCCGGAGGACGCCGACCTCGAGGTGGCCGGGACGCGCGCCCGGCTACACTGCCCCCCCGAGCGCCCGTAGCTCAGGGGATAGAGCGCTGCCCTGCGGAGGCAGAGGTCGCATGTTCGAATCATGCCGGGCGCATTTCGTGCTGGCCTGCCGTCGGCGCATGCGCTGCGCTGCGCCGATGGGCAGAGGTCGCATGTTCGAATCATGCCGGGCGCATTTCGCCTTGCGCCCGTCGCACTCCGTGCCGCTCTGACCCAGGCGTTACAAACGTGTTGCTCGCGGAGAGAACGGCGCCGTGGCGGCCGAAGCACCGCAGGGCATCCGGGTGGGCCGGATGCGCGACATGCACGGGCGCGGGTGGCACCTCTGGGTGCGCCGCGGGCTGCTCGCCCTGCTCGCGGCGTTCGTCGTGCTCGCTGCCCTCGGCGTCTTCGGCCAGCGGCCGTCCTCGGCGACCGTGTCGAGCCCCGAGGCCTCGCTGAAGGTCTACGCGCCGACGCGAGTCCGCGGCGGCCTGCTGTGGGAGGCGCGGTTCACGATCCGCGCGAACCGCGACGTCAAGGACGCACGGCTCGTCCTCTCGCAGGGGTGGCTGGAGGGGAACACGATCAACACGATCGAGCCGTCGCCGGTCGGCGAGGCGAGCCGGAACGGGTCGCTGTCGCTCGACCTCGGCCACGTCCCGAAGGGCGAGCGATACGAGCTCTACATGCAATTCCAGACGAACCCGACGAACGTCGGCCACCGCAACGCCGACGTGCAGCTGCAGGACGGCGAGCGCCTCCTGCTCTCGATCCACCGCACCCTCTGGATCTTCCCGTAGCGAGGAGCCGAGATGGACATCGTCGCCCGCGCAGCGCTCATGTACGTCTTCATCCTCCTCATCACGAGGATCGTCGGCCGCCGCGAGCTGTCGTCGCTCGAGCCGTTCGACCTCGTGCTCCTCGTCGTGATCGGCGACCTCGTGCAGCAGGGAGTGACGCAGAGCGACTACTCGTTCACCGGCCTGATGATCGCGGCGGCCACGATCGCGCTCCTGCAGACGATCGTCTCGTGGGTCGGCTACCGCTCGAAGCGCGCCGGCCTCGTGCTCGACGGGGACCCGATCGTCGTCGTCCAGGACGGCCGCTTCATCGACGGCAACCTGAGGCGTGAGCGCATCCGCGAGGAAGAGGTGCTCGAGTCGGCGCGCAAGCAGGGGATCGGCTCCGTCGACGAGGTGAAGTGGGCGATCCTCGAGACGGACGGCGCGATCAGCTTCATCAAGAACGACTCCTAGACTCTCTCCGTGCCGCTCTACGTCACGGAGGCGCAGGTCGCGGAGCTTCTGACGCCTGCCGAGGCGATCGACGCCGTCGAGGCGTCGTTCGACCGGCTCGCGCGCGGCGTCGTCGAGAATCCGGCGCGCGTGCGCACGGAGCTCGACGACGGCGTCTTCGCCGTCATGCCGTGCGTCGACCACGAGCTCGGGCTCGCCGGCCACAAGTCGTTCCTCTGGCTGCCCGGCGGCGCGCCGTTCCTCGTCGTCCTGTTTTCGATCGGCGAGGCGCGCGTGGAGGCGGTGCTCGAGGCGGAGCGGCTGGGCGAGCTGCGCACCGCCGCGGCCTCTGCCGTCGCGGCGAAGCACCTCGCACGGGCGGACTCGCGGACGCTCGGCCTCATCGGCTGCGGCCGGCAGGCGGCCGCGCACGTCGCAGCGCTCCGGCACGTGCTTCCGTCGCTCGAGCGCGTGCTCGTGGCGTGCCGCAACGAGGAGCGGCGGCGGGCCTTCTGCGCCGAGCACGGCTGCGAGGAGGCGGAGGACCATCGCGAGGCGGGTTCGTGCGACGTCGTCGTCACCGTGACGACGTCCAGGGATCCCGTCCTGCGGGGCGAGTGGCTGCAGGACGGTGCGTTCGTGTGCGCCGTCGGGGCCAACGAGCCCACGGCCCGCGAGCTGGACAACGTCGTGCTGCAGCGTGCGTCGTTCGTGTGCTGCGACTCGCGTGTGCAGTCGCGGCTCGAGGCCGGCGACCTGATCGAGCCGGTCGAACGCGGCGTGCTCGACTGGCTCGAGGTGCACGAGCTGCAGGAGGTCGTCTCGGGCGAGGTGCGCGCGCGCCAGAGCGACGACGACATCACGCTCTTCAAGTCGAACGGGCTGGCCGCGTGGGACCTCGCCGCCGCGGCGCGCGTCGTTCAGCTCATGTCGAGTACTTGACGCCCGCGACCACGTCCTCGCCGATCGCGTGCAGTAGGTCGGGCCGGTCGAGCAGCCGCTCGATCTGCTCGCCGGAGCAGCGGTTCGTCACGTAGTGGTCCTGCAGGATCTCCGCGAGCGGGCGCCCGCGATGGTGCTCGCGGATCACGTACTGCGCCATGCGCTCCTCGTTCTGGGAGCGTGACCAGAGGAAGGAGAACGCGCCCTTGATCGCGTCGGCGAATCCCACGCGACCGATTGTATAGTCGAGGCGTGAAGGCTCCTTCGGGTGCCGGGCGGTTCGCGGAGCGCATCGTCGTCGGCCGCGACGACGGCGGAGGCGACGAGCGCGTCGTCATCTGGATCGAGCGCAGGCCGGGCGCGCTGTGGGCGGTCGGGCGCCAGGTGAACCCGCAGCACCGCGAGAGCGAGTCGCCTCGTGCGGACGACTACGTCTGGGAGGGCTACGAGCTCGAGGACTGCCTCGAGGCCGCGAACTCGGCGCTCGAGGACGACGCCGTCGTGAGCGAGAACGACGGCGGCGCCGGCAAGGTCAGGCCGTTCCGACGCGAGGAGCTGCTCGAGCCCCTGGAGAAGTTCTTCTTCGGTCGCTGAGCCACCCGCGCCGTCCGCGCCGGGCCGCAGGCGTCAGCGGCCCCCGGGCCATTCCAGGTTGGCGTCCGGGATCGGATCGCCGTGCGGGTCGTGCGTCGGGAAGCCGAGCGCACGGTCGATGCGCGCCTCGAGCTCCTCCGAGATCACGTGCTCGAGCCGGTCGGCCTCCGCGTGCACGTCGTCGACGTGCACGCCGAGCGTCTCGGCGAGGTAGAGCTCGAGTAGCCGGTGATGCCGGATCACCTCCAGCGCCACCTGCTCGCCGGCGCCCGTCAGGTGCGCGCCGCGGTACGGCTCGTGCTCGAGCAGGTCGAGCGCGGCGAGCTTCTTCACCATCGCGGACGCCGACGCCGGCGCGACGCCCTGGTCTCTCGCGAGCGCCCCGATCGTCACGCGCCCGTGCTCGGCCTGCAGCTTGTAGATGCTCTTCAGGTAGTCCTGGATCGCCTCGGAGAGCGGTGCGCGGCTCACGGGCACCAGGGTAACGTGGCGGGTCGTGACGATCCGCGTGGGCCACAGCGCCGACCCCGACGACGCGTTCATGGTGTGGGCCCTCGAGGCGGGTCGCGTGGACACGCGCGGGCTCGACCTGGAGCCGGTCGTCTCCGACATCCAGACGCTCAACGAGTGGGCGCTCGAGTCGAGGCTCGAGGTGACTGCGCTCTCCGCGGGCGCCTACCCGGCCGTGGCCGACCGGTACCTGCTGCTGCCGCACGGCGCCTCCTTCGGCGAGGGCTACGGGCCCGTCGTCGTCGCACGCGGCGACGTCGACCTGCACGAGGTCGAGATCGCGACGCCCGGTCCGCTGACGACCGCCACGCGCGTCCTCCGGCTCGCGCTCGGGGAGGGGATCCGGACGCGCGACCTGCCCTTCGACGAGGTTCTCGACGAGGTCGTCTCCGGCCGCGCGGAGGCGGGGCTCCTCATTCACGAGGGCCAGCTGACGTATGCCGTGGCGGGCCTGACGAAGCTGCTCGACCTCGGCGTGTGGTGGCAGGAGCAGGTCGGCCTGCCGCTGCCGCTCGGGCTCGTCGGCGTCCGCCGCGACGTGGAGCGGCTGGAGGACGTGTCGGCGGTGTTGCGCGAGGCGATCGACGCGGCGCTCGAGCACCGCGACGAGGCGATGGCGTACGCGCGCGACTTCGGGCGCGGCATCGACGCCGAGACCGCCGATCGCTTCGTCTCGATGTACGTCAACGACCTCACGCTCGACATGGGCGAGCGCGGCCGCGCGGCCGTCGCGGCGCTGCTCGGAAAGGAGCCCGAATTCTTGCGGTGATCCTGAGCGCGGTACGCACGCCCGTCGGCCGCTACGGCGGCGGGCTCGCGGGCACCCGGCCCGACGACCTCGCCGCGCTCGCCGTCCGCGCCGCCGTCGACCGCTCCGGCGTCCCGCCGGAGGCGATCGAGGACGTCTGGCTCGGTTGCGCGAACCAGGCGGGCGAGGACAACCGGAACGTCGCGCGCATGGCCGTCCTGCTCTCGGGTCTTCCCGACTCGATCGGCGGCGTCACCGTCAACCGGCTCTGCGCATCCGGGCTCGCCGCGATCGTGGGTGCCTGCCACGCCGTGATCGCCGGGGACGGCGACCTCTTCGTCGCCGGCGGCGTCGAGTCGATGTCGCGGGCGCCGCTCGTGACCGCGAAACCCGAGACCGCGTTCCCCCGAGGCGACCGCACGATGTACGACACGACGCTCGGCTGGCGGTTCCCCAACCCGCGGCTGGAGGACCTCTTCCCGCTCGAGACGATGGGCGAGACGGGCGAGAACGTCGCCGAGCGCTGGTCGGTCTCGCGCGAGGACCAGGACGCATTCGCGCTCCGCTCGCAGAAGCGCTGGGCGGCGGCCGCGGACGCGGGCAGGTTCGACGACGAGCTCGTCCCGGTCGGCGACGTGACCCGGGACGAGCATCCGCGGCCCGACACGAGCCTCGGGAAGCTCGCGACGCTGAAGCCCGCGTTCCGCGCGGGCGGCACCGTGACGGCGGGCAACGCCTCGGGCCTGAACGACGGCGCCGCGGCCGTCGTCGTCGCCTCCGAGGAGAGGGCGCGCGCGCTCGGGATCGAGCCGCTCGGCGCCTTCGTCGGCTCCGCGGTCGCGGGCGTCGATCCGCGCGTGATGGGGATCGGGCCGATCCCCGCCGTGCGCAAGCTGCTCGATCGCACCGGCCTGTCGGTCGGCGACGTCGACCTCGTCGAGCTGAACGAGGCGTTCGCGTCGCAGTCGCTCGCGGTCGTGCGTGAGCTCGGCATCGACGAGGAGCGCGTGAACGTCAACGGCGGCGCGATCGCCATCGGGCATCCGCTCGGGATGAGCGGCGCGCGGCTGACAGTGACGCTGCTGCACGAGCTGCGCCGCCGCGGTGGCCGCTACGGGATCGCCACCATGTGCGTCGGCGTGGGGCAGGGCCAGGCGGCCCTGTTCGAGCGTGTCGCCGGCTGAGCGGTACCTCGTGCTCGGGCTACGGCTCGGGCGGCACGTCGACGGGCTCGTCGACGCGTACTACGGCCCGGCCGAGCTGCAGGAGCAGGTCGACGCCGAGGAGCCCGTCGAGCCGGCGCAGCTCGCCGCGGACGCGGCCGCGCTCGAGGCGGAGCTTCCGGACGGATGGCTGCGCGACCAGGTGCACGGCTGCGCGACATACGCGCGCGTCCTCGCGGGCGAGGAGCTCTCGTACAGCGACGAGGTCGAGGGCTGCTACGGCGTCCGCCCGGAGCGGACGCCCGAGGCCGTGTTCGAGGAGGTGCACGCCGAGCTCGACGAGCTGCTGCCCGGCAAGGGCACGCTCGCCGAGCGCCGTCAGGCCTGGCGCAGGCGCCACCTCTGCCCCGGCGACCGCGCCGTCGCGGTGCTCAATGACCTCCTGCCGCTGCTGCGCGCGCGGACGGTCTCCGTCGTCGGCGAGCTCCCCGAGGGCGAGCGCGTGTCGCTCGAACCGGTGGCCGACGAGCCGTGGTGGGCCTTCAACTACTACCTGGGCGGTCTCTCGAGCCGGGTCGTCCTCAACACCGACGTGCCGACGACCGGGCTCGACCTCCTCCACCTCGTCGCGCACGAGGTGTACCCGGGCCACCACGCCGACCACTCGCTGAAGGAGCAGCGGCTTGCGCGCGACCGGGGCCTCCTCGAGGAGACGATCGCACTCGTGCCGACGCCGCAGGCGGTGATCAGCGAGGGCATCGCCGAGTCCGGCGGCGACGTCGTCCTGGACGACGCGTCGCGGGAGGAGGCCTACGCGGTCATCCGCCGCCACGGGCTCGAGCTCGCCGATCCCGAGCTGGCGGAGCGCATCGCCGGGGCCGTCGACCGGCTGCGCACCGTCACCCTCAACGCGGCACTCGCGATCTTCGAGGACGGCCTCCCGCTCGAAGAGGCGCAGGCGTACGTCGAGCGTTGGACGCTGAACACGCCGGAGCAGGCGGCGCAGTCGGTGCGCTTCGTCACCGACTCGACATGGCGCGCCTACACGATCACGTACTCGGCCGGCCGCGACCTCTGCACCCGCTACATCGCGGGCGACCCGGACCGCCTGAGGACGCTCCTCACCGAGCACGTGCGCATCGGCGAGCTATTGTCCGCAGCCTGATGGCGACGGCGACGCGCGAGTACGGCCTCTTCGTCGACGGGGAGACGGCCGAGCCGGCGTCCGGCGAGGTGCGCGACCTCCACGAGCCGGCGACGGGCGACCTGCTCGCGCGCGCCGGGATGGCGGGCGAGGCCGACGTCGACCGCGCCGTCGCCGCCGCGCGCGCCGCCCTCGACGGTGCGTGGGGGAAGACGCCCGGGACGGAACGGTCCCGTCTGCTGCACGCGCTCGCCGACGCGATCGGGGCGAACCGGAAGGAGCTCGCAGAGCTCGAGTCGCGGAACGTCGGCAAGGCGATCTCGTCGGTCAAGGCGGAGGTCGCCGGCGCCGCCGAGAACCTCCGCTACTACGCCAGCGCGATCGCCTCGATCGCCGGCCGTTCGAACCCCGTCGGCGGGTCGCTGCTCTTCTACTCGCAGAAGGAGCCGGTCGGCGTCGCCGGCCAGATCGTGCCGTGGAACTACCCGCTCCTGATGGCGACGTGGAAGCTCGCGCCGGCGCTCGCGGCCGGCTGCGCCGTCGTCCTCAAGCCGGACCCGCAGACGCCGCTCTCGGTGCTGCGGCTCGCCGAGCTCGCCGCCGAGGTCGGCTTCCCCGCGGGTGCGCTCAACGTCGTCCCCGGCGACGGCCCGACGACGGGGGCGTACCTCGTCGCGCACCCCGGCGTCGACAAGGTCGCGTTCACCGGCTCGACGAGGACGGGCGGCGAGATCATGCGGCTCTGTTCCGATCCGATCAAGCGGCTGACGCTCGAGCTCGGCGGCAAGAGCCCGAATCTCGTCTTCGCGGACGCCGACCTCGCGGACGCGGTGCCGGCGAGCGTCTGGGCGATCTACGCGTCCGCCGGCCAGTCGTGCGAGGCGCGCTCGCGCCTCCTCGTCGAGAAGCCGCTCTACGACGACGTCGTCGCGCAGGTGACGGAGCTGTCGCAGCGGGTGCGTGTCGGCGACCCGCTCGACTCCGAGACGCAGATGGGCTCGCTCATCTCGACGGCGCACCGCGAGAAGGTGCACGGCTTCGTCGAGGGTGCGCGCGAGGAGGGCGCGGAGGTGACGACCGGCGGGCGGGTCGACGGCGGCCCGGGCGCGTTCTACCCGCCGACGGTGATCGCGAGCGCCTCGAACGCGATCCGGGCGGCGCAGGAGGAGATCTTCGGGCCGGTCGTCACCGTGATCCCGTTCGAGGACGAGGCGGACGCGGTGCGGATCGCGAACGACGTGAAGTACGGGCTGATGGCGACGGTGTGGACGGGCGACCCGGCGAAGGGCCACCGCATCGCGGCGAGGATCAAGTCGGGCACCGTCGGCATCAACATGCCGTACACGGCGTTCCCGGGCATCCCCTTCGGCGGCTACAAGCAGTCCGGCTTCGGCCGCGAGCTCGCCCTCGAGACGCTCGACCTCTACCTCGAGACGAAGTCGGTCGTCACCTACACGGGGACGCGGCCGACGAACCCGTTCGGGCTCTGACCTCGACAGGCAACCGGTGGGTCGTCCTCGCCGCGGGCACGTTCGCGCAGGCGACCTTCTCCGCAATCTGGTTCGGCGTCGCCGTCATGGCGCCGTTCCTGCGCGACCGCTTCGACCTCACGCTCGGCGAGACCGGCGTCCTCATCTCCGCCTCGCTCGCCGGCTCCGTGCTCTCGCTCATCCCGTGGGGGTTCGCGACCGACCGGTTCGGCGAGCGGCTCGTGCTGGTGGCGGGCGTCGGCGGCTGCGGCCTCGCACTCCTCGGGGCCTCCCAGGGCGGCCGCTTCGCGACCCTCCTCGTGCCGCTCGCGGCAGCGGGCCTCGTGGGGGCGAGCGTCCAGTCGGCGAGCGGCCGGGCCGTGATGGCGGCCTTCCCGGCGCGGCAGCGCGGCCTCGCGCTCGGCATCCGCCAGACGGCGATCCCGATCAGCGGCCTCGCGACCTCCCTCGCCCTGCCGCCGGTCGTGCACGCGGGCGGCATCGGCTGGGGGTTCGCGTCGCTCGGCCTCGCCTGCCTCGCCGCGGCGGCGGTCGGGGGCCTCGTCGTGCGGGACGTCGTCGCCGACGCCGACGCCGACGACGCCGCGGCGCTGCCGCCCCTGCGGGACCCCGGCCAGTGGCGGATCGCCGTCGGCAGCGCGCTCGTCGTCGCGCCGCAGATGTGCGTCGTCGGCTTCACGGTGCTGCTCCTGCACGACCATCGGGGCCTGACGACGACGAGGGCGGCGGCGGTGCTCGCGCTCGTGCAGCTGCTCGGGATCGCCGGGCGGATCGGCGCCGGGGGCTGGTCGGACGCCGTCGGGAGCAGGCTCGGGCCGCTGCGCACGATCGCCCTCGCCGACGCCGTCCTCGTCCTCGTCTGCGCGTTCCTGCTCGGAGCGCCGCTCGCCGTGCTCGTCCCCGTGCTCGTGGCGGCCGGCGTCGTCTCCATGAGCTGGAACGGCCTCGCGTTCGCGGCGGCGATGGAGCATGCGGGCCATCGCTCGAGCGGCGTCGCGATCGGGCTTCAGCAGACCGTCGTCAACGGCCTCGGCGCCGTCTACCCCGGCGCGTTCGGCGCCTTCGTCGGGGCGACGTCCTGGCGCCTCGGCTTCCTCGTCGTCGCGTTGCTGCCGCTCGCGGGCTTCGGCGTCCTGCGAGCATTGGCCGAGTGAGCGTGATGGAGCGGCTCGAGGCGGTGTACGCCGTCGCGCGGCATCGGGCGGCCTACTCCGCGGAGGAGGACGCAGCGCACGAGCTCGCGGCCGGTTGGATGCGCGCGGCCGGCCTGGAGGTCTCCCGCGACGAGGCGGGGAACCTCTTCGGTACCCGCGGGCAGGCGCGGGTGTGGGCCGGCTCCCACCTCGACAGCGTCCCCACCGCCGGCCGCTTCGACGGCGCCCTCGGCGTCGTCGCCGCGATCGAGGCCGCGGCGCGGCTGCCCGACCGGGCGCTCGCCGTCGTCGCCTTTCGCGCCGAGGAGACGGGGCCGATGGGCAGCAGGCGCATCGCCTCGTCGCCCGACGCGTACCTCGAGCTCCACATCGAGCAGGGCCCGGTGCTCGAGCAGCTCGGCGAGCCGCTCGGCATCGTGACGGCGATCGCCGGGCAGGCGCGGGGCACGAGGACGTTCGAGGGCCGCGCCGACCACGCCGGCACGACGCCGATGGACGCGCGGCGGGACGCGCTCGTCGAGGCGGCGGCCTTCGTCCTGCACGTGCGCGCGTGTGCACGCGAGGGCACGGTCGCCACCGTCGGCGCCGTCGAGGTGGAGCCGAACGCCACGAACGTCGTCCCCGCGCGCGTCACGGTGTCGGTCGACGCGCGCTCGGCGGACGCGTCGCTGCTCGACCGGCTGATCGACGAGATCGGCTTCGACGTCGCCTGGCGCTCCGACCCGGTGCCGATGGGGGACGCCTTCGCGGCCGTCCTGCCGGACGCACCGCGGCTCGTCTCCGGCGCCGGCCACGACGCGATGTTCGTCCCGAACGCGTCCATGCTGTTCGTCCGCTCGCTGAACGGCGGCGTCAGCCACCATCCGGACGAGCTCTCGAGCGCCGAGGACATCGCGCTCGGGGTCGATGCGCTCACGGCGGCGCTCGATAGGCTCACCCGATGAGCGAGGCGCCGCGCGAGGTGATGTCGTGGGAGGACCTCGGCGACGCGTCGCGCGCACTCGCCGAGCTCGTCGCCGAGGACGGCTACCGCCCCGACATGATCCTCGGCGTCGCCCGCGGCGGGCTGCTCGTCGCCGGCGCGATCGGCTACGCGCTCGGGGTCAAGAACACGTTCACGATGAACGTCGAGTTCTACACCGGCGTCGACGAGCGGCTCGAGATGCCGATGATCCTGCCCCCGGTGCCGGACCTCGTCGACTTCGCCGACTTCCGGGTGCTGATCGCCGACGACGTCGCCGACACGGGCGCGACGCTCCAGCTCGTCCAGGAGTTCTGCGAGGGCAAGGTGGCGGAGGTGCGGTGCGCCGTCCTCTACGAGAAGCCGCGCTCGGTGGTCAAGTGCGAATACGTCTGGCGGCGTACCGACCGGTGGATCACGTTCCCGTGGAGCGCCCGGGACCCGGTCCTGCAGGGCCTCCCGAGCGAGGCGTGACGGTCCTGTAGAACCCCGCCGGAAGGTGGGATACATTCATCCTCCCCCCCGGCAACCGGCTCGCAAGGAGAGGAAACATTGCAGAAGAGGAAGCTCGCGCTCGCCGCGACCCTGCTCGTCGCGTCGGCGGTCGCGGCCGTGCTGGCGCTCGGCACGTCGCCCGGCGCAGCGAAGTCGAGCGACGCCTTCAAGGCCGCCTGGATCTACGTCGGTCCGCACAACGACGGCGGCTGGTCGCAGGCCCACGACCAGGGCCGGCTCGCGGTCCAGAAGGCGCTCGGCTCGAAGGTCCAGACGACCTTCAAGGAGAACGTCCCGGAGGGACCGCAGGTCTCGCAGGTGATCGACCAGCTCGTCCGTGACGGCAACAAGATCATCTTCGCGACGTCGTTCGGCTTCCAGCCGGCGATGGCGGCGGCCGCGGACAAGTACCCGGACGTCAAGTTCGAGATGGCGACGGGCAACATCGTGAAGAAGAACATGGCCGAGTACTTCGGCGCCGGTGAGGACGGGATCTACCTGTCCGGAATCGCCGCCGGCGCGGCGACGAAGTCGGGCCTCGTCGGGTACGTCGTGCCGTTCGCGATCCCCGAGGTGATCCGGCACGCGAACGCGTTTGCGCTGGGCGTCCAGAAGGCGCATCCGGGCGCGAAGGTGAAGCTGATCTGGACGAACTCCTGGTTCTCGCTCGAGAAGGAGAAGAAGGCGGCCGAGAGCCTGCATGCCGCGGGAGCGGACGTGATCGGCCAGAACGTCGACAGCCCCTCGGCCGGCCAGTACGCCGAATCGCAGGGGATCCCGTGGGTCGGGTACGACTCGGACGCGAAGAAGTTCGCGCCGAAGTCGTGGCTGACCGCGGCCGTCTACGACTGGGGCCCCTACTACCTGCGCCGCGTCAAGGCGGCCATGAACGGGACCTGGAAGACGGGCTTCTACTACGGGACGATCAAGGACGGGATGATCAAGCTGGCGCCGTACGGGCCGAAGGTCTCGGCGGCGACGAAGGCGCTGATCGCGAAGGAGCGGGCGCGGATCGTCTCGGGCAAGTGGAACGAGTTCAGCGGCCCGATCTACGACCAGAAGGGCACGCTGCGCATCAAGAAGGGGCACCGGCCGACGGTCAAGGACCTCTACGCGATGAACTGGCTCGTGAAGGGCGTCATCGGGAGCGCGAAGGGCTGACCGACGACGGGCGGGCGGGGCCGAGCGCCCCGCCCGCCCACCTTCCATGCCGGCAGCCGTCGAACTCCGAGGGATCACGAAGCGGTTCCCGGGCGTCGTCGCCAACGACGGCGTCCACTTCGAGGCGGCGGAGGGCGAGGTGCACGCGCTCCTCGGCGAGAACGGCGCCGGCAAGTCCACCCTCTCGAACATCCTCACCGGCCTCTACCACCCCGACGAGGGCGAGATCCTCCTCCACGGCCGCCCGGTGAGGTTCTCGTCGCCGCGCGACGCCCTCGAGGCGGGCATCTGCATGGTGCACCAGCACTTCCGTCTCGTCCCGCCGTTCACCGTCGCCGAGAACGTCATCCTCGGCGACCACCGGGGCGAGGGGAAGGCGTTCATGGTCAACCCGCGGCACATCGAGCGGCGCGTCGCCGACCTCGGCAGGCGCTACCGGATCGCCGTCGACCCCCGCGCGCGCGTCTGGCAGCTCTCCCTGGGCGAGCAGCAGCGGGTGGAGATCCTGAAGGCGCTCTACCGCGACGCGAGGATCCTCATCCTCGACGAGCCGACGGCGGTGCTGACGCCGCAGGAGGCGGACTCGCTGTTCGAGACACTGCGCGTGATGGCGGGCGAGGGTCGCACGATCGTCTTCATCTCCCACAAGCTCCACGAGGTGATGGCCGTCTCGGACCGCGTCACCGTCCTCCGCGGCGGCCGGACGGTCGAGACGGTCGACACGGCCGCGGCGACGCCGCGCTCGCTCGCCGCGCTCATGGTCGGGCGCGAGGTCGCGCTCGCCGAACGCGTCGAGCGGCCGGGCGAGGTGGGCGGGCCCGTGCTGGAGCTGCGCGGCCTCTCGGCGGCGGGCGACCGGGGGGGTGCTGCCGTGCGCGACGTCGACCTGGTCGTGCGGAGCGGCGAGATCGTCGCGATCGCGGGGGTGGCCGGGAACGGCCAGCGCGAGCTGGCGGAGGCGGTCACGGGGATGCGGCCGCCGGCCGCCGGCGAGATCGTCGTCGAGGGCCGCAGGCTGCGCGGCGGCGACCCGCGCGAGGCGATCCGGGCCGGGATCGCGCACGTCCCGGAGGACCGGCTGCACACCGGCGTCGCCCCGTCGCTCTCGATCGCCTCGAACGTCGTCCTCAAGTCGTACCGGGCGAAGCACCACGCCGCCGGCCCGCTCCTGCGGCTCCGCTCGATCCGGGACCACGCCGCCGCGCTGATCCACCGCTACGACGTCCGCGGCGGCCGGCCCGACCTGCCCGCCCGGCAGCTCTCCGGCGGCAACCTCCAGAAGGTCGTCCTCGCGCGCGAGTTCCACGGCGACCCGCGCGTGCTCGTGATCGCGTCGCCGACACGCGGGCTCGACGTCGCCGCGATCGAGACGGTGCACCGATACCTGCGGGAGGCCGCGGAGGCCGGCGTGGGGATCCTCCTCATCTCGGAGGACCTCGACGAGATCCTCGCGCTCGCGGACCGGGTCGCGGTGCTCTACGAGGGCGCAATCGTGGGCGAGCGCGATGCGGGCGAGGCGACCGTCGAGGAGATTGGCCTCCTGATGGCCGGAGGGCACCGCGAATGATCCGGATCGAGCGGCGGCTCGAGCAGCCGCGCTGGCTGTCCGTCGCCGTCCCGATCGGCTCGCTCGTCGCGGCGGTCTTCGTGATGACGCTCGTGCTGCTCGCGACGCACCACTCGCCCGGGCACACGTTCCGCCGGCTCTTCGACACGGCGTTCGTCGGCCAGCAGTCGCTGAACGCGACCTTCGTCTCGGCGACCCCGCTCCTCTTCACCGGCCTCTGCGCCGCCGTCGCCTTCCGCATGAACCTCTTCAACATCGGCGGCGAGGGCCAGCTCTACGCGGGCGCGATCGTCGGGGCCGCGGCGGGGATCGCCCTCGGCGACGGGTCGGGCTGGCTCTCGGTGCCGGCGATGATCGTGGCCGGGGCCGCCGGCGGCGCCGCGCTCGCGCTCGTGCCCGCCGTGCTGCGCGCGTTTCTCTCGACGAACGAGATCATCACCTCGCTGATGCTCAACTACGTCGGCGCGCTCGTCATCAGCTACCTCATCTTCGACTCGCACTCGTACTGGCGCGACACGCAGAGCCCGAGCGCGCAGGTGTTCCCGCAGGGCAAGACCCTGCCGCCCGCGGCGAACTGGCCCCTCTCCCACGTCGGCTCGCTCGTGCTGCCGTTCGGGCTGCTCGTCGGCGTGGTGCTCGCCGTCGTCATCTGGCTGCTCTACACGCGCACCCGCTTCGGCTTCGAGGTGCAGGTGATCGGCGACTCGCCGCGCGCCGCGACCTACGCGGGGATGCGGACACGGCGGAAGATCCTCGCGGTGATGGCGCTGTCGGGCGCCGTCGCCGGCATCGGCGGCGCGAGCCAGGACGGCGACTTCCGCCACCTCCTCGACCCGCGCGGGCTCACCGCGGCCGGCTACGGCTACAGCGGCATCGTGATCGCGGCGCTCGCGCGCTACAACCCGTTCGCGGTCTGTCTGATCGCGTTCCTGCTGGGCGGGCTGCAGAACGCCGGCTACGCGCTCCAGGGCGCCGACTTCCCGTCCGGCCTCGTCGGCGTGATGCAGGGCCTGATCCTCTTCTGCGCGCTCGGCGGCGAGCTGCTCGTCCGGTACCGGCTGCGGATCACGCGGCGTGTGCGGACGGCGGAGGCTGCGACGTGACCCTCCTGGCGGCCGGCGGGATCAACAACTCGATCCTCGTCGTGGTGCTCGCTTCGGCGGTCGTCTACGGGACGCCCCTCCTCTACGCGGCTCTCGGCGAGCTGCTCGCCGAGCGCTCCGGCGTGCTCAACCTCGGCGTCGAAGGGATGATGCTGGTCGGCGCGGTGATGGGCTTCTGGGCCCTGCAGCGGACCGGCTCGCTCGTTGTCGCCGTCGCGGTCGCCGCCCTCGCAGGAGGGCTGATGGCGCTCATCCACGCCTTCCTCGTCGTGACGCTGCGCGCGAACCAGATCGTCTCCGGGCTCGCGCTGACGATCTTCGGCGGCGCCGCCGGGCTCTCGTCGTACCTGGGGAACGACCTGAACCTCGCCGACCAGCCTGCGAGGCACGCCTTCGCGCCCTTCCTGCCGCACTCGTGGACGCACGCGGACGTCATCGGGCCGATCCTCCTCAACCACTCCGCCCTCGTCTACGCGTCGTGGGTCTGCGTGGCCGTCGTCGCCGTGTACCTGAACCGGACGCGGCCCGGCCTGAACCTGCGTGCGGTCGGGGAGTCGCCCGCCGCCGCGGACGCGATGGGCATCGACGTCGTCGCGTACCGCTACGTCCACACGGTCGTCGGCGGCGCGTTCGCCGGCGTGGGCGGCGCATGCTTCTCGCTCGCGATCACGCCGCAGTGGGTCGACGGGCTGACGTCCGGCGCCGGCTGGATCGCGATCGCGCTCGTCATCTTCGCCTTCTGGCGGCCGACGCTCTGCCTGGTCGGCGCCTACTTCTTCGGCGCGTTCTCCGGGATCCCGTTCACCTTCCAGGCGCGCGGCATCCTGAGCGGCGTCCCGCCGGAGCTCTTCCAGTCGCTGCCGTACGTGATGACGATCGTCGTGCTCGTGCTCGTCTCGAGCGCGGGCGCTCGGCGCCGGCTCGGCGCGCCCGCGGCCCTCGGGATCCCGTACGTGCGCGAGGAGCGCTAGCGCCCTACGCTTACCGGGTGCCGGTCTGCCTCGCCTGCAGCCAGGAGAATCCCGACAACGCGCGCTTCTGCCTCGCCTGCGGCGCTGCGCTCGAGGCCGTCGCGCCGCGCGACGAGCGCCGCGTCGTCACGGTCATCTTCGTCGACCTCGTCGGCTTCACGGCCCGCGCCGAGCGCCTCGATCCGGAGGACGTCCGCGCGCTCCTGACGCCGTACCACGACCGCGTCCGCCGCGAGATCGAGTCCTTCGGCGGCGTGGTCGAGAAGTTCATCGGCGACGCGGTGATGGGGATCTTCGGGGCGCCGCTCGCACACGGCGACGACGCCGAGCGCGCCGTCCGGGCGGCGCTCGTCGTCCGTGACGGCATCCACGGCTTCGTCGGCGGCGAGCTTCAGATCCGGATCGCGGTGAACACGGGCGAGGCCGTCGTCTCGCTGGACGCCCGGCCCGCGCTCGGCGAGTCGATGGTGGCGGGCGACGTCGTCAACACCGCCGCGCGCCTGCAGGCGGGTGCGCCCGTGAACGGGATCGTCGTGGGCGAGAAGACGTACCTCGAGACGCGCGACGTGATCGCCTACGAGGAGGCGACGCCGGTCGTCGCCAAGGGCAAGTCGCTCCCCGTCAAGGCGTGGGTCGCGATGCACGCGCTGACGGAGGCGGGGGAGCGGCCCGTCCGGCAGTGGTCGATCGTCGGCCGCGAGCCCGAGCTCGCCGTCCTGAACGCGATCTGGCAGCGGACGCTCTCCGAGCGGCTGCCGCACCTCGTCTCGATCGTCGGCCCCGCCGGCGTCGGGAAGTCGACCGTCGCCGCCGAGTTCGCGACGACCGCCGGCGCGGCGGGCGCACGCATCGTGCGCGGCCGGTCGCTTCCGTATCGCGAGAGCGGTGTCTACGGCGCGCTCGCCACCCAGCTGATGCGGCTCTGCGGCACCTTCGAGAGCGACCCGCCCGAGGTGATCGCCGAGCGGCTGCAGGCGCGAACCGCGGCGCTCCTCGACGGCACCTCTGCCGACCCGCGCGTCGTCGCGGCGCACCTCGGGCTCGTCGTCGGGATCGACGCGGGCGCCGACGCGCCGGGGCGCGAGGTGCTGTTCTCGTCGGTGCGGCAGTTCCTCGAGGCGGTCGCACGGGAGCAGCCGACGATCCTCGTCTTCGAGGACGTCCACTGGGCGGACGGGAACCTGCTCGACCTGATCGAGAGCATCGCCGTGCAGACGCACGGCCTGCCGCTCCTCCTCGTCGCGCTCGCCCGGCCCGAGTTCCTCGACGCTCGTGCCGAGTGGGGCGGCCGCGGCGGCAGCTCGACGTGCCTGACGCTCGGACCGCTCGGCGTCGTGCACGCGCGCGAGCTCGCCTCGCGGCGCCTGGGCGACGCGGAGCGGGCGGACGAGGTGGTCGGGCTCGCCGAGGGGAACCCGCTCTTCATCGAGCAGCTCGCGGCCGCGATCGACGAGACCGGCTCACGTGCGCTCCCGACGAGCATTCGCGGCATCCTCGCCGCGCGGCTCGACGCGCTACCCCGCCGCGACCGCTCGCTCCTGCTCGATGCGGCCGTCGTCGGCAAGGTGTTCTGGCTCGACGCCCTGCGCGCGCTCGACCCCGATGCGGCGGATCTCGAACGACTGCTCGAGGAGCTCGAGCGGCGCGACCTCGTCCGGCGCGAGCCGACGTCGATCATCGAGAACCAGGTGCAGTACGCGTTCACGCACGTGCTCATCCGTGACGTCGCCTACGACCTGCTGCCGCGGGCGGACCGCGCGCGCCGCCACGCCGTCGTCGCCGAGTTCTTCGAGCGCTCGACCGGAGGGTCGGGCGACGCGATCGGCGCGCTCGCCCGCCACTGGCGCGGCGCCGGCGACCACGAGCGCGCCGTCGAGCAGCTGACGCGCGCGGCCGAGCAGGCCGAGCGGGGCTGGGCGAAGGACCACGCGGCGATGCTCTACCGCGAGGCGCTGTCGCTCGTGCCCGAGGAGGAGACCGAGCGGCGGAGCGTGCTGCGGCGCCGGCTGGCGCTCGCCAGCACGGCGTCGTTCCACGTGGAGGACGTCAGACCGGCGGGAAGTCGGCCGGCGTGACGTCGCCGGCGATCTCCTCGAGCAGGTCGATCCTGTGCTGCCCGAGGCGCGTCGAGTGCTGCCGGACCACGTCCTCGTTCGGCGCGTCGTAGACGCAGTAGGTCTTGACCCGCCCCTCCTCGTCCACGATCACGTGGCTGTGCTCCCAGGTGATCTCCGGCAGCTCGGTTTCCACGATCTCGCGCGAGCGCCGGCCGACCGCAGGCATCTCGGTCTCGGCGACGTCGAAGCTGCGGACGATCATGTACCGCGGCACGTGGCGATACTAACAAGGTGACGACGGAACCGACAATCACCCTCGAGGAGCTCCAGCTCGCGGCCCGCAACCACGGCATGCCGCTGGAGGCGCTGCGCGAGCCCGTGACGCCGGTCGGGCTGCACTACCTCCTCGTCCACTACGACATCCCGCGGGTCGACGCCGCCGTCTGGCGGCTCGCGGTCGACGGGCTCGTCGACCGCGAGCTGGCGCTCGGGCTCGAGGAGCTGCGCGCGCTGCCGGCGCACGAGGTCGTCGCGACGATGGAGTGCGCGGGGAACGGCCGAGCCCGGCTCGAGCCGCGCCCGATCAGCCAGCCGTGGCTCCACGAGGCCGTCGGCACGGGCCGCTGGCGCGGCGTTCGCCTGCGCGACGTGCTCGAGCGCGCCGGCGTGCGCGACGGGGCCGTCGAGGTGCTCTTCACGGGTCTCGACGCGGGCGTCGAGAACGGCGAGGAGCAGTCGTTCCAGCGGAGCCTTCCGCTCGCGGTCGCGCTCGACCCCGACGTGCTCCTCGCGTACGAGCTGAACGGCGGGCCGCTCCCTCCGCAGCACGGCTTCCCGCTGCGGCTGCTCGTGCCCGGGTGGTACGGCATGACGAACGTCAAGTGGCTCGCGCGGGTGTCGCTCGTCGCCGAGCCGTTCGCCGGCTACCAGCAGGCCCGCGGCTACCGGCTGCGGCAGAGCGAGGAGGAGGAGGGGACGCCCGTCTCGCGCATGCTGCCGCGCGCCCTGATGGTGCCGCCCGGTATCCCCGACTTCATGACGCGTGAGCGCCTCGTCCGCGCCGGCTCGTGCGCGCTCGAGGGCCGGGCGTGGTCCGGTCATGCGCCGGTGGCCGCAGTCGACGTGAGCGTCGACGGCGGCGCCTCCTGGCGGCCGGCGCGGCTCGATCCGGCGGACCTCGGCCGCTTCGCGTGGCGCCGGTGGAGCTTCGACTGGCAGGCGACGGAGCCGGGCCGTCACGTGCTCTGCTGCCGCGCGCGCGACGAGGCGGGGAACGAGCAGCCGCTCGCGCCGGCGTGGAACCTCGGCGGCTACGCGAACAACGCGGTGCAGCGCGTCGTCGTCACGGTCGCCGGCCGTGACGCGTAGTTCGGGGCAGAGGAGATCGGCGGCGTCGCTGATTCGGTGCGCTACCCGAGAAAGGAGCGTGGTCGAGGATGGCCTACACGATCCGGCCCGTCGAGTACTTCTACGTCAACGTCCACGACGAGCTGGGCGCCGCCTACCGCGTGCTCGCGATGCTCGCCGAGCGCGGGATCGATCTGCTCGCCTTCACCGCCGTGCCGGCCGGGCCGTCGCTCGCGCAGTTCGCGGTCTTTCCGGAGGATCCGCGCCGCCTGGAGGCCGAGAGCCGCGTCGCGCAGCTCCAGCTGGACGGCCCCCACCACGCGCTGCTCGTGCAGGGCGACGACGAGCTCGGAGCGCTCGCGAGCGTCCACGAGCGGTTGCTGCACGCGGGCGTCGACGTCTACGCCTCGTCAGGTGTGACCGACGCGCGCGGCGCGTTCGGGTACGTCGTCTACGTGCGCGAGGACCAGTTCGAGCGGGCGCGGGCCGCCCTCGACCTCTAGCCTGCGCCGTCGGCCCGCCGCTACGGGTGGATGACCTCGTGGACCGGAATTCCTTGATGTCCGGCGGTCCCTGCGGCTCGACCCCCGCAGCCGCCATCCCAGCGCCGATCCGTTCAGGCGAGCGCGCGTTCGAGCGCCGCACGGTCGGTGGGCTCGCCGTGCGTCGGCAGCACGATCTCCACGGGCCTGTCGAGCAGCGGCCTCAGCCCCGCCGCGACCTGCTCCACCGTGACGCCTTCCGGCAGCCAGCCCGCGGGGATCTCGAGCCCGTTGCCGAGGTCGACCAGCGTGTCGCCCGCGATCACCGCGCGCACCCGCTCGCACCAGAGCACCAGGTCGAGCTGGCCTTCACGGCCGGGAAACGCCTCCAGTCCGAACAGCGAGTCGCCGATGCCGTAGCGGGTCGCCGGGACGAGCTGGTCCTCCGGCCGGTCCGGCGCCGGCGCCCAGACGGGGAAGCCGAGCGCGGCGGCGTCGCGCTCGTGCCACGTCGAGGTGAGCACCGTGACCACCTCGCGCGACGGAAACAGCGCGCGCACGTCGTCCGGAACCGCGATCGGGTCGACGAGGATCAGCCGCCCGCCGTCGTCGACGGCGTACGCCGACACCGGCCCTTCCCACTCGGGATGCGTCGCGGTCCAGTGGTGGACGCCCTCGGGGAGCACGTGGTCTGATGGTAAGCGGTCGCGCGCCGGCCGGCCCGTCGCAACCGGCCGGGAGGTCGATCTAGCGATCTTCCCAGCCGACCTCGTCGTGCGTCTCGAGCTTCCGCCAGAAGGTCGGCTGCGGCTCTTCGGTGACGCCCACAGCGGCCATCATCGGCCCGATCTCGGCCCCGGCCTCCTCGAAGAACTGCAGGAAGCTCTGCTCGTCCGGCCACTCGTCCACGACCATGATCCGGCCGTCGTCGGTCCCGTAGAAGCGGTGGGCGATCACACCGTGCTGCTTCGCCCTGTCGACGATGCGAGCGAGCAGCTCCTTGTTCTCGGCGGCGTATGTTTCCAGCCGGCCCGGGTCGCCGTGCAGTTGCAGCGTCATGATCACCGACATCGCAGTTCCTCCTCGGACGGGGTTCGCGACAGTCTGAGCTTGTCGTGACAGGGCAGTCAACCCGTGGTCGCCTGCGCGAGCGCGATGACGCCCGTACGCACCGGGTGGGCGAGGTGTCTGAGAGGATGGCCACTCCCAACGACGATCGGAGAGCACATGCCGAGCGCCAGAGACGTGATCCTCAAGCACATCGACGCGTTCAACGATCGTGACAGCGACGCCGATCCGTGGGCGGCCGATGCGGAGATGACCGCGCCGGGTGCGCAGGTCGGCGGCCGCGACAACGTGCTCGGCTTCCTCGCCGTGTTCCAGGAAGCGTTCCCGGACCTCCGCCTCGAGATCGAGCGGCTCCTCACCGACGGGCCGGACGCAGGGGCCGAAGGGACGCTCACGGGCACGCACAACGGTGTGCTTCACACCCCGAACGGCGACGTCGCGCCGACAGGACGTGCCGTTCGGCTCCGGTGGGCGGCGCTCTACGTCACCGAGGGCGACACGCTGAAGTCCGAGCACCTGTTCTTCGACCAGATGGACTTCCTCGGCCAACTCGGCCTCCTTCCCCGTGCCTGAGGGCTCGGGACGGCTTGTCCTTCGCGAGGTCGAAGATCGTGATCTCGGCGTGCTCTTCGAGCACGCGAGCGATCGCGACGCGATCCGGATGGCCGCGTTCACGTCGCCGGATTTCGATGATCGGACGAGTTTCGAGCGACGGTGGGCGCGGCTGAGGAGCGACAGCGCGACGACGAACAGGGTGATCGAGATCGACGGTCGAGTCGTGGGTCACATCGCGAGCTTCGACCTGGAGGGCCGGCGCGAGGTCACCTACTGGATCGGCCGTGAATACTGGGGCCGCGGCATCGCCACGCGTGCCCTGCAGGAGTTCTTGCAGCTGGAGTCGAACCGTCCGCTCTACGCCGCCGCCGCGAGCGACAACGCCGCGTCGATTCGCGTGTTGACGAAGTGCGGTTTCGTGGTCGTGGGCGAGGGCCGCGGGTTCGCGTACGGGCGCAACGAGGATACGGACGAGGTCGTCCTCCGACTCGATCCGTGAACCAGCTTCCCTCGCCTGCGCGAGCGTGCTGCGTGGCCTAGATCTCGCGGAACGAGATCGGCTGCGCGCCCTCCCAGAGGGTCAGGCGGCCGAGCTCCTTCAGCTGCTCCGCCCCCTCGACGACCGTCGCGAAGTGGTTCGCCCACAGGTGCCCGGCCTTCGAGGCGAACGAGCAGTAGCCGTACGGGAAGAGGAGCTCGGTCTCGCTCTGGCCGCCCGGGTAGAGGGCGAGCTCGCCCGGATGGGGGTACGAGGTCGCGTTCTCGGGCCCGATCCCGAAGTCCCGGTCGCCCCACGGGATCCAGTTCGACTCGCCGCTCCAGCGGCAGTGGATGATGCGCTCCTCCATCGGGAGGCTCGCCCTGAACGCGGCGACCGTCCTCGGCGCGAGCTCCTCCTCCCAGCGCGCGACGAAGCGCATCCCGGCGGCCACGATCTCGAGCACGGCCGCGAAACCTAGCGGATGACGAGCGCGAGGGCGAGCACGCCGGCGGCCGCGAGGCCGAGGATCGGCCACGCGTTCGTGCCGCGATGGCGCAGGTTGAAGTAGTGGCGGGTGAGCGCGCCGAGCGCCATCAGCGCGACGAGCACGAGCCAACCCTGCTCGTGGCCGTACGTGAACGAGGCGTGGTTGGAGAGCATCGCGAACACGACGGGCAGCGTCAGGTAGTTGTTGTGCACCGAGCGCGTCTTGCCCTCGCGGTTCCAGCGCGGATCCGGCTCTTCACCCGCCTCCTTCGCGCGGACGAGCTTCCAGTGGTTCGGGATGATCACGAAGAAGACGTTGCCCACCATCATCGTCCCGATCATCGCCCCGACCTGCAGGTACGCCGCGCGCGGGGCGAAGAGGTTCCACGCCGCCCACGCCGACAGGCAGATGAACGCGAACACGAGCACCGCGAGGAGGCCCTCGTCGTTCGCGAACGCGCGGCAGAGCCCGTCGTAGACGAGCCAGGAGAGGACGATTCCCGCGATCGACAGCGCGACCGCCTCCCACGCCGAGAGGTCCGCGACCGCCGGATCGATCAGGTACGACGTCGCGTGCGAGTAGTACACGACGATGATCAGCGCAAAGCCCGAGAGCCACGTCGTGTACGCCTCCCACTTGAACCAGTGCAGCGGCTCGGGCAGCCGCGCGGGCGCGAGCGCAAACTTCTCGACGCGGTAGAAGCCGCCGCCGTGGATCTCCCACGCCTCCCCGGCGACGCCGCGCCGCGCGTCCAGCGGATCGCGCGGGGGCTCGAGGTGATTGTCGAGCGCGATGAAGTAGAACGACGCGCCGATCCACGCCATCCCCGCGATCACGTGCAGCCAGCGGAAGAGGAGGTTCCCCCAGTCCCACCAGTAGTCGCTCAGCGCTAGGACGTGCGCCACCGCTGCACCGCGATCTGGACGAGCTCGTCGACGCCCGTCGCGAGCTCCTGCTCGCGCGTGCGCTGCAGGCGCTCCCGCAGCACCGGGACGATCTCCCGGCGCGGCCGCCCGTTCACGAAGACGACGAAGCGAAAGCCGAACCGCGCCTCGTACTCGGCGTTCAGCCGCGCGAGCTCCTCGAGCACCGCCGGGTCGTCGTCGCTCCCCTGCTCACGGCGCGAGCGCTCGGAGGTAGGTCTCGCGCCGATCGCCGGATGTGCGTCGAGGATCTCCTTCTTCTCCTCGTCCGGCAGCTCCGCCGCCACCTCGCGCGCGCGGCCGAGCGGGTCCTCGAGCCCGGCCAGGCGCTCCACGAACCGCGTCCGCCCCTCGAAGAGCTCGGCGAGCTCGTCCGCCGTCAGCTGCCGCGGTAGGTCGCGCACGCGAACGCCGAGACGAGGAGGGGGACGTGGTGGTGGCCGTCGCCGAGCTCGAGCTCGAGCTCGACGCGCTTGAAGAACGGCGACGGCGGATGGAAGACCATGCGGTAGGTGCCCGGCTCCGTGTCCGCGAGGTCGCGGATGCGGCCGTCGTCGTCGGTTACGCCGTCGCCGGCGAGCGTGCCGTCGGCGCGGTAGAGCTCGACGTGCACGCCGGCCGCCGGACGGCCGCGCTCCGTGTCGAGCACATGGGTGGAGACGGTCACCGCTGCCACAGCCTCGCAGCCTGTTTGCGGTGCTCGCGTGCGATCTCCTGCTCGTCCGCCCGCACGAGCGCGCCGCCGCGCACGACGTCCGTGCCGCCGACGACGAGGCGCTCGACCCGGTGCGGCCCGCTGAGCACGAGGTTCGCGACCAGGTCGTCGGCGCCGCCGAACTCGAGGCCGTCCGTGCGCCAGACGGCGAGGTCGGCGCGCTTCCCCGGCTCGAGCGAGCCGAGGTCGTCGCGGCGGAGCACGGCCGCGCCGCCCCGCGTGGCGAGCCGCAGCGCCTCGCGGGCGGTCAGCGCCTCGCCGCCGCCGCGCCCGCGCGCGACGAGCAGCGCGTTCTTGACGTCGACGAACAGGTCGCTGCGCTCGTTCGAGGCGCTGCCGTCGACGCCGAGGCCGACGCGCACGTTCGCGTCCAGCAGCTCGCGCACCGGCGCCACGCCGGCCCCGAGCCTGAGGTTCGAGGTGGGGCAGTGCGCGACGCCGACGCCGGCGCGGCCGAAGGCCCTCACGTCGTCCTCCGACAGGTGCACGCAGTGGGCGCACCAGACGTCGTCGGCGATCCAGCCGACACGCTCGAGGTACTCGACCGGCGTGCAGCCGAAGAGCTCGCGGCAGTACGAATTCTCCTCGACGGTCTCCGCGAGGTGCGTGTGCAGCTGCAGCCCCAGACGACGTGCGAGGACCGCGGACTCCTCCATCAGCCGCGCCGTCACCGAGAACGGCGAGCAGGGCGCGACGGCGATCTGCACCTGCGCACCGTCCGCGAGCCCGTGCAGCCGCTCGGTGTCGGCGAGGACCGCGTCGATCTCCTCGACGAGGCTGTCCGGCGGCAGCCCGCCGTCGGACTCGCCGAGGTCCATCGACCCGCGCGACGCGACGATGCGCACGCCGAGCCCCTGCGCGGCGCGTATCTCCGCCTCGACGAGGCCGGCCACGCCGCGCGGGAAGACGTAGTGGTGGTCGAAGACCGTCGTGCATCCCGAGAGCGCGAGCTCCGCGAGCCCGCAGCGGGCGGCCGCGTACTCCATCTCCTCGTCGATGCGCGCCCACACGGGGTAGAGCGTCCTCAGCCACGTGAAGAGGTCGGCCTGCTGCGCCCGGGCGCGCGTGAGCGTCTGGTAGAGGTGGTGGTGCGTGTTGACGAAGCCGGGCGTGACGACGGAGCCCCCGAGATCGTCGTAGGGGCCGGGCGGGTCGCCCGCGCCGACCTCGGCGACGAGTCCGTCCTCGATCCGCACCCAGCCCCGCTCGTGCTCGTTGCCGGCGTCGTCCATCGTGACGACCCAGCAGTTCCCGAGGATCACGCGGCCTCCAGCGGCACGAGCTCGAACCGGTCGACGTCGACGAGGCCGCGGTCCGTGATCTTGAGCGACGGGATCACGGAAAGCGCGAGGAACGACAGGTGCTGGAAGGGCGCCGCGAGGGTGCAGCCGAGCTGCCGCGCCGCCTCGGCGATCGCGTCAGCCTGCGCGACGACCTCCTCGAGCGGGGCGTCCGAGAGCAGCCCGGCCACGGGCAGGGGCTGCTCGGCCAGGACCTCGGCGCCGTCGACGACGACGATCCCGCCGCCGCGGTTCGCGAGCCGGCGCACCGCGGCAGCCATCGAGGCGTCGTTCATCCCCACCACCACGACGTTGTGCGCGTCGTGCGCCACCGTCGAGGCGATCGCGCCGCGCTGCAGGCCGAACCCGCGCACGAAGCCGAGCCCGACCCGGCCGGTCCCCAGGTGCCGCTCCACCACGGCGATCTTCGCGAGGTCCTGCGAGGGGTCCGCGAGCGCCTCGCCGGCACGCGACGGCGGCGTCGCGACGAGCGACTCGGTGACGATCTGGCCCGGCACGATCCCGATCACGCGCGCATCGCCGCCGCGCCAGGGCACCCGGAACATCTCGGGCCCGAACGCGCCGATCCGCACCGTGTGCCGCACCCAGTCCGGAACGCGCGCGCGGGCGAACTCGTCGATGCGGCGGCCGCCCTTCAGCACGAGGTCGGGCACGAACCGCTCGAGATCCGGCAGCACGAGCAGGTCGGCGTGGTAGCCGGGAGCGACCGCGCCGAGACCGGGCAGGCGGTGCCAGAGCGCCGGGTTGAGCGACGCGCAGACGAGCGCGTCCTCGGGCGGGATGCCGAAGGCGACGGCGTCGCGCACCATGCCGTTGATGTGGCCGTCGGCGGCGATGTGTTCGGGCTCACGGTCGTCGGTGCAGAACGCGATCCGGCCCGGGCCGTACTCGGCGAGGAGCGGCAGCAGCGCGTGCAGGTTGCGGGCGGCCGTCGCCTCGCGGATCAAGAGCCACATGCCGGCGCGCAGGCGCTCGCGGCCCTCCTCGGCGCTGTAGGCCTCGTGGTCGGAGCCGATCCCGGCGGCCGCGTACGCGTTCAGCGCGCGGCCGAGCACGCCGGGCGCGTGGCCGTCCACGTGCCGGGCGAGCGCGAGCTTCGCGAGCTCGCCGGTCGCGCCGCCGATCACGCCGGGGAAGTTCATCATCTCGGCGAGGCCGATCACGCGCCGCCGCCGCAGCAGCGCGTCGAGGTCGCCCGGCGTGAGCTCGCGCCGCGGCGACTCGAAGTGGGACGCCGGCACGCACGACGACGCCATGAAGAACACGTCGAGCGGGACGTCGTCGCACAGGTCGATCAGCCAGTGGACGCCGTCGGTGCCGAGCACGTTCGCGATCTCGTGCGGATCGGCGACGACCGCGGTCGTGCCGAACGGGAGCACGAGCCGTGCGAACTCGTCGACGAGCAGCTTCGAAGACTCGAGGTGCATGTGCGCGTCCACGAAGCCGGGGACGACGTAGCGCCCGGTGGCGTCGATCGTCTCGCGCGCCTCGTACGCTCCGAGACCCGCGACGAAGCCGTCGACCACCGCGACGTCGGTGCGCAGCCATTCGCGCGTGAAGACCGACAGGACGGAGCCGCCGCGAATGACGAGATCGGCTGGCTCGTCGCCGCGGGCGACCGCGAGTCGGCGGGAGAGGGGTGCGTCCACTCCCGCAGAACCGTACCCTTCGCAAACGTGGAGGTCCTGACCCCGAGATCGCTGGACGAGGCGCTCGCCCTGAAGGCCCAGCACCCGGACGCCTGGCCGATCCAGGGCGGGACGGACGTCATGGTGGCGCTGAACTTCGATCGCGCGCGCCCCGAGGCGGTACTGAACCTGAACGAGGTCGCCGAGCTGCGCGGGTTCGCGCGCGCCGACGGCTCGCTGCGTCTCGCCTCGGGCCTCACCTACGCCGAGGTCGAGCACGGCGAGCTGCGCGAGGCGCTGCCCGCGCTCGCCGAGGCCGCGCGCACCGTCGGCTCGCCGCAGATCCGGAACCGCGGCACGATCGGCGGCAACCTCGGCACCGCCTCACCCGCCGGCGACGCGATTCCGCCGCTGCTCGTCGAGGGAGCGGAGGTCGAGTGCGTGTCCGTGCGCGGCACGCGCCGCGTGCCCCTCGCGGAGTTCGTCACGGGCGTCAAGCGCAACGCGCTCGAGCCGGACGAGCTCATCGCCGCCGTGCATGTGACCCCGTCCGGCCTGCCGCAGACGTTCATGAAGATCGGCCCGCGGAACGCGATGGTGATCGCGGTCGTGTCGCTCGCCGTCACCGCGGGCGAGGAGCTGCGCGCCTCGTTCGGCTCCGCGTCGCCGCGCCCCGTGCTCGTCACCGCGCCGCGCGACGAGGCGGAGACGTTCGCCGAGCGCGTCGCCGAAGCGGCGGCGCCGATCGACGACGTTCGCGGCAGCGAGCGCTACCGGCGCCACGCGCTGCGCGTCCTCACGGACCGCGCCCTGAAGCGGGTTCTCGTATGAGGATCACCGTGCGCGTCAACGGCGAGGAGCGGCAGGCGGACTGCTGGGAGGGCGAGTCGCTGCTCTTCGCGCTGCGCGAGAAACTCGGGTTTCCCGGTTCGAAGAACGCGTGCGAGCAGGGCGAGTGCGGTTCCTGCTCGGTGCTGCTCGACGGCACGCTCGTCTGCGCGTGCCTGGTGCTCGCCGCGCAGGCGGACGGACACGAGGTGACCACCGTCGAGGGCGACGGCCTCGAGACGGTGCAGCAGGCGTTCGTCGACGCAGGCGCGGTGCAGTGCGGCTTCTGCACGCCGGGACTCGTCGTCGCGGCCGCCGACCTGCTGCGGCGCATCCCCGATCCGTCCGACGACGAGATCCGGGAGGCGCTCTCCGGCAACCTCTGCCGCTGCACCGGGTACGCGAAGATCTTCGACGCCGTGCGGGCGGCCGCCGGCGCATGACGCAGACCTTCGCGCGCCCGCTGCAGGTCGGCCGGGTCGGCGAGCTCGTCGCGCGGCCGGACGCGCCGCCGAAGGTGAAGGGCGAGTTCGCCTACGCGAGCGACCTGCAGGCGCCGGGGATGCTGTGGGGCCACACGCTCCGCAGCCCGTACGCGCACGCACGGATCCGCGCCGTCGACATTTCGCAGGCGGTCGCGCTGCCCGGCGTCCACGCGGTGCTCACGCACGAGGACGTCCCCGGCCGGAAGACCTACGGCCTCGAGTTCCCCGACCAGCCGGTGCTCGCCATCGACCGCGTCCTCTACCACGGCGAGCCCGTCGCGCTCGTGGCCGCCGAGCACCCCGAGCAGGCGCGACGGGCCGCGGCTGCGATCCGCGTCGAGTACGAGCCCCTCGAGCCGATCGCCGACATGGAGCGGGCGCTCGACGGTCCGGACCTCCACCCGGAGAAGCCGACGCGCGGGCACGGCTACCGCGAGGACGACCGGCCGAACGTCGTGCGCCACATCGTCATCCGCCACGGCGACCCCGACGCCGAGGGCGACGTGCGTGTCACGGGCGAGTACGAGGTCGGCATCCAGGACCAGGCGTTCCTCGGTCCCGAGTCGGGGCTCGCCGTGCCCGACGGCGAGGGCGGCGTCGACATCTACGTCGCGACGCAGTGGCTGCACGTCGACCGCGACCAGGTCGCGCCCTGCCTCGACCTGCCGCCCGAGTCGGTGCGCATCCACCTCGCCGGCGTCGGCGGCGCGTTCGGCGGGCGCGAGGACCTCTCGATGCAGATTCACGGCGCGCTGCTCGCGCTGCACACGAACCGGCCGGTGAAGATCGTCTACAACCGCGAGGAGTCGTTCACCGGCCACGTGCATCGGCATCCGGCGCGGATCCGCGTCGAGCACCGGGCGACGCGCGACGGCAGGCTCGTATCGGTGCGGATGCGCATCCTGCTCGACGGGGGCGCGTACGCGTCGTCCTCGACGGCGGTCGCCTCGAACGCCGCGTCGTTCGCTCTCGGCCCGTACGAGGTGCCGAACGCGCTGATCGAGTCGACGGCGATCTACACCAACAACCCGCCGTGCGGCGCGATGCGGGGCTTCGGGGCGGTCCAGACGTGCTTCGCGACAGAGGCGCAGATGGACAAGCTGGCCTCGGCGGTCGGGATCGACCCGGTCGAGCTGCGGCTGCTGAACGCGCTGAAACCCGGCGACGTCCTGCCGACGGGGCAGGTGATCACCGGCTCCATGCCGGTCGCGGAGACGATCCGTGCGGCGGCGGCGCTCGAGCCGCCGGCCGCGGAGCCGCTGCCGCGCGACGTGCTGCGGCTCCCCGGCGGCGCCGGCAACACGACGAACGGCGAGGGCGTCCGGCGCGGCGTCGGCTTCGCCGTCGGCTTCAAGAACATCGCGTACTCGGAAGGGTTCGACGACTCCTGCGCGGCCCGCGTGCGGCTGCCGGGGGACGGGTCGGCCGAGGTGCACTGCGCCGCGGCGGAGGTCGGGCAGGGCGTGACCGGTGTGATCCTCCAGGTCGCCCGCACGGAGCTCGGGATCGACGACGTGCGGCTCGCGCCCGGGCAGACCTCGACCGTCGGCTCGTCGGGCTCCGCGTCGGCGTCCCGGATGACGTGGATGGCGGCCGGCGCGGTGCGCGACGCCTGCCGGCTGGCGCTCGAGGAGCAGGCCCGCAGGCCGGGCGAGGAGGTCGACGTCGAGGCCGTCTACCGGCACCCGCGCACGACGCCGCTCGACCCCGAGACCGGCCAGGTGACCGGCGAGCGCTCTCACGTCGCGTTCGCGACCTGCGCGATGAAGGTCGTCGCCGAGGTCGACGTGGATCTCGGGCTCACGCGCGTCGTCTGGATCGGGGCGGCGCAGGACGTCGGCAAGGCGATCAACCGCCAGCAGGTCGAAGGGCAGATCGAGGGTGGGACGGCCCAGGGCCTTGGCCTCGCGCTGATGGAGGAGATCCAGACGCGGGACGGCCTGATCACGAACGCGAGCTTCACCGACTACCTGATCCCGACGGCGCTCGACATGCCGCCCGTCGAGTCGATCCTGATCGAGGACCCCGAGCCCGACGCGCCCTACGGCGTCAAGGGCGTCGGCGAGCCGCCGACCGTCGTCTCGACGGCGGCGATCGTCGCGGCGCTCCGAGACGCGACGGGGCGTCCGCTGACGCGCGTCCCGGTCAAGCCGGACGACATCTGTCTCTAGCGAACGCCTCCAGCCGGGCAAGGTCGGTGGGCGGCTGCAGGTAGACGATGAACGTCTCGATCCCCGCCGCGGCGATCGCCGCGAAGTCGACGTCCTCGTCGACGCCGACGGTGAACGACGCCGTCTTCTCGATCGCGTCGTAGTCCCGCCCGGCGACCTCGCAGTGCCGGCGCAGCACGTCGAGCTTGTGCCGGTAGAAGGCGGGATCGAAGGAGTCGGTGAAGTTGCACGCGTCCGCGTATTCGGCCACGAGGCGCAGGAGCACCTTCTCGCCGGCGCCGCCGACGAGCACCGGTCGGCCGGGGCGGCGGGTACGCAGCACCTGCAGCGTGCGCTCGAGGTGGGCGAGCCGCTCGCGCATCGGCGGCAGTTCGTCGCCGTAGCCGAAGTCGCGCCACTCGCGCTCGTCCCAGCAGGCGCCGACGCCGACGACGACCCGGCCGCCGCTCGCGGCGTCGACGGTCGACGCGGCCTGGGCGAGCAGCCCCGGGTTGCGGTAGAGCGCACACGTCACGATCTGGCCGAGCCGGACCCGCGAGGTCTCGCGCGCGAGCGCCGCGAGGGACGTCCAGCACTCGAGCACCCGGTCCGGGTCGCCAGCACGCGTCTGCAGGTGGTCGTACAGCCAGATCGAGTCGAAACCGAGCTCCTCAGCGCGCCGCGCGACGGCACACATCGTCTCGAAGTCGCGCCCCTCGAGGTCCTCGCGCCAGCCTTGCGGGACGATCAGCCCGAAGCGCATCAGGCGACGACGGTGCCGGGCGGGACGTCCGCGTCCGGGCGCACCAGCCTCGACCCGGCGTGAGCGCGCGCGCAGAGGACGATCGCCTCGTCGTCGAGCGAGACGACGACGAGCGTCCCTGCGAGCTCGTCCTTCGCGTATCCGCCCGGCTCCATCTGCGCGTCGCGCTCGCCGCGTCCGCCGAGGTCGACGCGCAGCAGGTACGACGGCCCGCGCGCCCCCGGGTGGTCGCCCACCGACAGCACGCGTCCCACGATCAGCTCGGCCATCCGGGCACGCTAACGAACCGTCTCTTCGGGCGGAGGCGCCGTCGCGGGCTCCTTGCGGACGACGGTGGCGACCGCGGCGACGACGACGGCGGCGCCGACCAGCAGGCGCCACGTCAGGCGCTCCCCACGGAACAGCACGCCGAGGCTGATCGCGACGACGGGGTTCACGTACGCGTACGTCGAGACGAGCCCGAGCGGCGCGTTCGCGAGCAGCCACACGTACGCGGTGAACCCGATCACGGAGCCGAACGTGACGAGGTACGCCCACGCGATCACCGACGTCGCGGACGGTGAGAGGCCGTGCACGGTGAAGGCGGAGATCGGCAGCATCACGAGCCCGCCGGCGAGCATCTCGTACGACGTCGCTGCGAAGGGGTTCGCCGGCATGGCGATCCGGGACGAGAGGAACGAGCCGGTCGCCCACATCACGGCCGAGCAGACGCAGAGTGCGATCCCCGACCAGTGTGCCCCGCCGGCAGGGCGGGCGAGCACGGCGACGCCGGCGAAGCCGATGCCGACGCCGGCGAGCACCTGCCACGGCAGCCGCTCCTGCGTCAGCCGGAGCGCAGCCACCCACAGCGGCACCGATGCGATCAGGAGCGAGGCGAGCCCGGTCGGCACGTTGCGCTCGGCGAAGAAGAGAATCGCGTTGGCGCCGGGCAGCAGGCAACCGATCAGGACGCAGCCGGCGAGCGCACGCGCGGAGATCCGCAGCGTCCCGCCGCGCACGACGACGACCGCCGCCATCAGAAGCCCTGCGGTGACGAAGCGCGTCGCGACCGCGAAGAGCGGTGGGATCGTGGTTCCCGCGTAGTAGATGCCGAGGTACGTCGAGCCCCAGATCACGTAGACCGTCGCCAGTGCGGTCCAGACCTTCGCTCCGTGGCTCACGGAGCTAGCGAACGAGCGAGAGCCCTGCGCCGATTCCCAGCAGCACGATCCCGGCCGCGCGCGCGGGCGAGATCGAGATCTGGTGGACGCCGAAGAGGCCGAAGCGGTCGATGACGGCGCCCATCACGAGCTGGCCGGCGATCAGGATCCCGATCACCGCGGTCGCGCCGATCCGGGGCTGCGCGAACGTGATCGCGGTGACGACGGTGAAGCCCATCAGCCCGCCGATCCACATCCACACCGGCGCGCGGCCGAGGTGGTGGAGCCCACCGAGCCCTCCGCGCACCGCGACGAGCACGGCGAGCGAGAACGCGAGCTGCACCGCGGTCGAGAACGCGAGCGCCTCGAAGACGCCGATCCGGCCGCCGAAGCGGCCCATGACGGCGACCTGGACGGAGCCGGCGAGGCCGGCGAGGGTCGCGAGCACGACGGCTGCGGAGGTCACGCGGTAGGCTCCTCTCTCGTGGTCAGGGCGGTCGTACTCTACGAGGGCGAGCCGGAGGCGCAGCGGTACGCCGAGCACGTCGAGCTCTGCCGCAAAGTGCCGGGCGCGAACTTCCGCCACGGGCCGGTCTTCGGCGCGCCGATGGGCGAGCCGGCGCACCGCTACTACGCCGAGTTCGAGTGGCCGGACCGCGACGCCTTCAAGAGCGGCGTCCGCAGCGACGAGTTCGCGGCGACCGGCAAGGACGCGATGGCGCTGGGCCTGCCGTTCAGCGTCGAGTTCGTCGAGCTGGCCTAGCCGAAGCTCGGCGGGCGCTTCTCGCGCACCGCGGCGACGCCCTCGTGGACGTCGGGGCCGGTCATGTCGAGGAACTCGAGCGCGAGCGACGCGTCGAATGCGGGTCCGGCTGCACGCAGCCAGTTGTTGAGCGCGAGCTTCGTGTGGCGGAGTGCCGGCTGCGAGCCGGCGGCGAGCCGCGTGGCGATCTCGAGTGCGCGCTCCTCGAGCTCCTCTTCGGGGACGCAGAGCGACACGAGGCCCATGCGCTCGGCTGCGACGCCGTCGACGGGCTCGCAGAGCAGGAGGTGGTACTTCGCCTTCGCGAGCCCGCAGAGCAGCGGCCAGACGAGCACGGCGTGGTCGCCCGCCGCGACGCCGAGCTTCGTGTGCCCGTCGACGATCCGCGCACTCGGCGTCGCGATCGAGATGTCGGCGAGCAGGCCGACGGCGAGGCCGGCGCCGACGGCGGGGCCCGCGATCGCGGAGACGATGGGCTTCGGGCAGTCGACGACGTTCTGGACGAGCTCGCGCGCCTCGCGCAGCACACGCACCCGCGTCTCGAAGTCGTTCGCGATCTCGAGCACGAGGTCGAGGTCGCCGCCCGCGCTGAAGGCGCCGTCCGCGCCGCGGACGACGACCGCGCGCGTCTCGTCGTCCTCGCCGATCGTGCGCCACACCGCTGCGAGCTCGCCGTGCATCGCGGCGCCGACGGCGTTCAGGCGTCCCGGGGTACGCAGGGTGAGCCGCAGCACGTGCTCGGCGGGGCGGTCGAGCTCGAGCGACGGGTACGCCTCGTAGCCTTCCACTCCGCCGGATGCTAGATCCTCGATCGGTGATCTCCCCGATGTGGCGGCGGGGCGTGCGGCGGAGCCTCGGCCGGAAGGGAGGTTGTCATGAAGAAGAAGGTGACGAGCGTCGTCCTCGCAGGCGTGGCGATCGTCCTCGGGGTCCTCGCGGCCGCCCGGCCGAAGAAGGCGCCGCCTCCCCGGCGCCTCCGCCTGCACGGGCTCTTCCACTAGCCGTACAGGCCGTGTCCGGGGGACCGTCCCCCGGACACGGCCTGTACGGCCAGGGCCGCCGTTATGGTTGCCCGACGTGGCCGAGGTCGAGATCACCCGCGACGGCGCCGTCCTGACGATCACGCTCAACCGCCCGGACGTCCTGAACGCGCTCAACCGGGCGGTGCACGCCGGTATCCACGACGGCCTGCAGCTCGCCGCGGCCGACCCGGGCGTGCGCGCGGTCGTGATCACGGGCGCCGGGCGCGGGTTCTGCGTCGGCCAGGACCTGCAGGAGTTCTCGGCCGGCGCCGGCGACGTCGCGCGAAACCTGCGCGAGAACTACCACCGGAACGTGCTCGCGATCCGCGCGCTGGAGAAGCCGGTGATCGCCGCCGTGAACGGTCCCGCCGCCGGCGCCGGCATGTCGCTCGCGCTCGCATGCGACGCGCGGATCGCCGCCGACTCGGCGAGCTTCGTCCCGGCGTTCATCAACATCGGCCTCGTCCCGGACTCGGGCGGCACCTGGCTCGTGCGCCGCCTGCTCGGCACCGCCCGCGCGTTCGAGTGGCTGACGACGGGTCGCAAGCTGCCGGCGGAGGAGGCGCGCGCGTGGGGGCTCGTCAACGAGGTCGTGCCGGCCGACGAGCTTGCGACGCGTGCGCGCGAGGTCGCGGAGCTCTTCGCGGCGATGCCGACGCGCGCCGTGTGGCACACGAAGCGTCTGCTCGACCGCGCCGAGACGTCGACCTTCGAGGAGCAGCTCGAGCTCGAGGCGGCGACGCAGGCGGAGATGACGCAGACGCACGACTTCCGCGAGGGCGTGGCGGCGTTCCTCGAGAAGCGCGAGCCGGCGTTCACGGGCGCCGACGCCGAGCACGCTCACCCGATCCGGCTCGTCGTCTCCGACGACCTGCGCCGCTGGCGGCTCACGGTCGCCCTGCGCTGGCTGCTCGTCCTCCCGCACCTCGCGGTGCTCACGCTGTGGACGTACATCGCGCTGCCGGTCGCCCTCGTCAACTGGGTGATCGCCCTGGTCAGGGGCCGGCCGGCGGCCGGCGTGCACGCGTGGATGTCGCGCTTCGTCCGGTATCAGACGCAGGTGTACGGCTACCTGTACCTCGTCGCCGATCCGTATCCGTCGTTCCGCGGCTGGTACGGCCCGTACCCCGTCGACCTCGCCGTCGACCCACCGGCGCCGCAGGCGCGGTGGAAGACGGCGCTGCGGATCGTGCTCGTCATTCCCGCGTTCGTGCTCAGCGCGGTGCTGATCGACGTGCTCGCGATCGTCGCCTTCCTCGGCATGTTCTTCGCGCTCGCGACCGCGCGCTACCCGCGCGGCTTCCGCGACCTCGGGGCATACAGCCTGCGCTACCAGGCGCAGACGTACGGCTACCTCTTCCTCCTGACCGACCGGTACCCGACGCTCGCGTCGTAGCCGCCCTAGGCGGGCCAGTTCGTCATCCGCTGCTGGCAGAACGTCAGGCCGAGCCGCTTCGCCACGTTGTGCACCTCGTCCTGGAGCCGTCCGGCGGCGATCTGGGCGGCCGCCGCGGTGTCGATGTCGTTCTTCAGCAGCGACAGGTGGACCTCCTGGATCGAGAGCGTGAAGGCACGCGCGTACTTCAGCATCCGCGTGAAGTCGACGGCGCGGTCGGCGGGCGGCTTCAGCACGCTCATCTCCCTGACGCCGCGGCGTGCGGAGTCGGCGGTCTTCTTCCAGCCCTGCGGGTCGCGCGTCAGGCGGCCGATCGCGTAGACGCGCTTGTCGGCCGCGATGCACACCGCGTTGCCGGCCTTGACGAACGCGCCGGGCGAGAGGGGGCCGGTCGTCGTCGAGCGCGACGCGTCGCCGGAGCCGCCGCCGCAGGCCGACGCGGCGAACGGTACGAGCAGGAGCAAGGGCAGGAGCCGCCGCACGCCGCGAGGGTACCGCCGTGAGGTTGAGGCCGTGTTAGGCGACCGTGGCCGCGATCTCGCCCGGCTCCGGCCAGCGTCGCTCCCGCTCCTTCGAGAAGACGAGCGCCCCGTCGGCGAGCACGTCGAACTGCCCCGATTCGCCCTCCTGCATCTCGGCGTCGTGTCCCGCCTGCGTGAGCTCGGCCACGAGACTCGCGGCCCGTTCGTCGTAGCCGCTTCAGACGGGGCAGTAGAGGACGCGAACGGTCGCCATGACCGGACGTTAGCTGTCCGATGAGGCGAGCTCGAAGCCGAACGGGCCCCTGTCGACCCGGTGCGTCACCCAGTTCCGCGTGAGCGCGTCCGGGAACGTCGACGCGTTCGCGACGACGACGGGGATCGGCAGCGAGGCGCGGCGGCCGTGGGCGTCGCGCGCGTAGACGAGGAGCGAGTGGGGTCCCTCCGCGGCGGCGGCGGTGTTCCACGCCAGCCGGTACGGGTACGTGCCGTCGCGGCTCACCGCCCGCCCGTCGGCGTACAGCGTCACGCGCTCGACGGGCTGCGTCGCGCGCACCCCGAGCGAGAGCTCGCCGCGAACGGCGCCGCCGGCCACCGCGCCGGTGACGCCGAGGGCGATCGGCGGGTTGTCGACGCGGACGGGGATGCGCGTGCGCACGCGGTAGTGGTTCGTGCCGTACGCGAGGACGGTGAGCAGGTGCGAGCCGTCCGGAACGGTTCTCGTGTCCCAGCCCACGGTCCGGTGGAACGAGTACGGCCACGTGTGATCCGTGTAGAGGGTCTTGCCGTCGACGATGAAGTCGACCTTCCAGATGTGCCTGACGGCCCGCCGCCAGGCGTCGATTCCCGACCACCAGAGCACCTCGCCGCGCAGCGTCGCACCCGGGAGGACCGCCGGGCGGCTCGGTGTGGACGGCCTGGCGGAATCGTGGAGCTGCATGCGCTTGACGAAGTGCGGCAGCACCGGGTGCGCCGAGTACCAGCGGACGAGTGTCATGTAGTGCGCCCAGTTCCAGTGCGGCCCGGGATCGGTGTGGTGCGAGACGCCGCCGAACCGGCCGCGGTGGTAGGGATCGGGCACCTCGGCGTGGCCGATGATGTGCCGGCGGTCGAGCGGAATGCCCCAGCGGTGCGCGAGGTAGGCGACGAGCTGCGCCGACGCGTGGTATTCCGGCTCCGTGTACCGGCGGTCGATCCAGCCCTCGTGCTCGATCCCGATCGAGTGCAGGTTCCACCGCGAGTTGCCTGCGTGCCACGCGACGTCCGTGACCGGCACGAGCTGCACGATCTGGCCGCGCCTGGAGACGACGAAGTGCGCCGACGCGTCGCGGCGCGGGCTCTGGAGGGCGCGGATGGAGCCGATGAACCGCCCCTCGGTGTCGTGGATGACGATCTCCGAGATCGTCTTCGCGGTGCGGTTCGAGTTCGTCTTGTTCGGGGTGGCGCTGATCAGGACGCGGAGCGGGACGGCCCACGCGGCCGACGCGGCGGCGGCCGCAGCGACGACGGCTGCGGTGAGGGCGATCTGACCCCTGCGACGACCCATGCGCGCAACACGAGTAGCACGGCTTCAGGAGGTTCACTCGCCTTTTCGGGGGATTTCGGCAGGTTCGACCTCCGCAAGACCTCGACGGCAATCCGGCGCGGGCCGGCGGGCGTAGCGATGTGCAACCGCATCATCGACAGGGGGGTGTCCGATGGCTTCTCGCTGGAAGCTGCTCGTGCTCTCGTGCATCACGGTGCTCGCCGCCGCGGTCGTCGCGTCGTCCGCCGCGGGCGCCGGCTTCGTCGTCACGCCGCTCGTCTCGTCGAACGGCGTGCCGGGGACGCTCACCGACACCACGCTCGTCAACGCGTGGGGTCTCGACGCCGGCCCGGCGACGCCGTGGTGGGTCAACGACAACGGCAACGACGTCTCGACGCTCTACACCGGCGCCGGTGCGAAGATCCCGCTCACGGTCGGCGTCAGCCCCGGCCCGACCGGCCTCGTCTTCAACGGGACCGGTGCGTTCCACCTGAAGGGCGGCGACCAGGGGGCCGCGGCCTTCATCTTCGACGGCGAGGGCGGCACGATCACCGCCTGGAACCGCTCGCTCGGGACGACTGCCGAGACCGAGCTGACGTCGCAGGACGGCGCCGTCTACAAGGGCCTCGCGATCGCGCAGACCTCGGCGGGGCCGCGCCTCTACGCGACCGACTTCGAGAACCGCCGCGTCGACATGTTCGACGGGAGCTGGCAGCCCGTCTCCTCGCCGCTCCAGTTCCTCGATCCGACGATCCCGTCGTCGTTCGCGCCGTTCGGGATCCAGGCGATCGGCGACCGCGTCTACGTCACGTACGCGAAGACGCAGCCCGGCAGCGAGGACGAGGCGCACGGGCTCGGGCTCGGCTTCGTCGACGCGTTCGACGCCGCGAGCGGCCGGCTCGTCGGCAAGATCGCGGCCGGTCTGTTCCTGAACGCGCCGTGGGGCATCGCGCAGGCGCCTCCCGGCTTCGGCCTCCTGCCGGGGACGCTGCTCGTCGGCAACTTCGGCGACGGCCGGATCAACGCGTACCTGCCGATCCTCGGCGGCGCGATCGCGCTGCCGCTCGGCCCGATCCGCTCGCCGTCCGGCATGCCGGTGACGATCGACGGCCTCTGGGCGCTCGAGTTCGGGCGCGGCGGCCCCTCCGGTCCGACCGGCACGCTCTTCTTCACCGCCGGCCCCGACGACGAGAGCGAGGGGCTCTTCGGGAAGATCACGACCGGCTGACGTCGCGAACGGCTGCGCCGGCGTCAGAAGGCGCCGGCGTAGCCGTTCAGCGCGGGCTGTCCGCCGAGGTGCGCGTAGAGCACGCGCGATCCCGGCGCGATCCGGCCAGACCGCACGAGGTCGATCAGCGCCGCCATCGACTTCCCCTCGTACACCGGGTCAGTGAGCATCCCCTCGAGCCGGGCGCAAAGGCGGATCGCGGCGATCGTCCGCGCGTCCGGGATGCCGTAGGTGCCCGCGTGCCACTCGTCGAGGAGGACGATCTCCTCGTCGGCGAGGGTCCGGCCGAGTCCGATCGCCTCGGCGGTGCGGCGGGCGATGCGGGCGACCTGCTCCCACGTCTGCTCGACCGTCGCCGATCCGTCGATCCCGAGCACGGCCCGCGGCCGCTCCTGCGCGGCAAACCCCGCGATCATCCCCGCCTGCGTCGAGCCGGTGACCGAGCAGACGACGACGGTGTGGAAGAAGACGCCGAGCTCCTGCTCCTGCGCTGCGACCTCGTCCGCCCAGCGCGCGAAGCCGAGGCCGCCGAGCGGGTGGTCGCTCGCGCCGGCCGGAATCGCGTACGGCGTGCCGCCGCGCGCCTCGACGTCCGCGAGCGCCTGCTCCCAGCTCGGCCGGATGCCGATGTCGAACCCGGCGGGGTCGAGCCGAACGTCGGCGCCCATGAGGCGGGAGAGCAGGATGTTCCCGACCTTGTCGTAGACGACGTCGGGCCACTCGACCCAATGTTCCTGCACGAGTACGCAGCGGAGCCCGAGCTTCGCGGCCACGGCGGCCACCTGCCTCGTGTGGTTCGACTGGACGCCGCCGATCGACACGAGCGTGTCGCAGCCCTGCGCGAGCGCCTCCGCCGCGAGGTACTCGAGCTTGCGCACCTTGTTGCCGCCGTAGGCGAGCCCCGAGTTGCAGTCCTCGCGCTTCGCCCAGATCTCGACCCGCCCGCCGAGCTCCTGCTCGAGACGCTCGAGCCGGTGCACGGGCGACGGCCCGAAGAGCAGCGGCACACGGTCGAAGTCGGAGAGAGCCACTCTCCGCGATCCTACGGGCGTTCGCCTCTAGCCTAGATCGTCTTGAACTGCTCGAACGGCTGGCGGCAGCTCGCGCACCAGCGGATCGAGCGGCACGGGGTCGGGCCGAAGATGTTCTCGAGGCGCGTCTCGGTCGACCCGCAGTACGGGCAGCGGAACGCCTTCGACTCGAGCTGGACGAGCGTCGTCGCACCTGCGGCGCGCGGCGCAGGCGGCGCGAAGCCTGCCTCACGGAGCTTCTCGCGCCCGGCCGGCGTGATGCGGTCGGTCGACCAGGAGTCGTCCTGGATCACCGCCACCTCGGCCTCCGCGCCGAGCGACTGCACCTTCTCCTCGAGCGTCCGCCGCATCACCTCGAGCGCGGGACAGCCGAGGAACGTGGGCGTGAATTCGACGCGCACGCGGTCGCCGTCGACGGCGACGTCGCGGATGACGCCGAGGTCGACGAGCGAGACCACGGGGATCTCGGGATCGGGGACCTCGCCGAGCGCGGCCCACACCTGCTCCGCCGTCACCACTGCGCACCCGGCACGGAGCGGCGCACCTCCGTCATCTCCCGCCACAGCTCCGCGAGGTCGCCGGTGTGCGTCCCGCGCTCCTTCGCCTCGACGACGTCGAGCCCGACTCGGCGTGCGAGCTCCGGGCGCAGCTCCGGCTCGAGCACGCCGAGCGCGTACGGCCACAGCTCCTCGACGGCCGTGCGGTAGCGCGGCTCGCCGGCGAGGCGCGCCGCCCACATCTCGGCGTGCAGGCGGTGATAGACCTCCTCGCGGTCGATCTTCGCCGCGAGCCCCGCGAGCTCGGCGTCGTCGGAGGCCATCAGCGCCGCGATGCGGACGCGGTCCGCCTCCTCGTAGAGGTAGCGCCGCGCGATCGTGTGCGCCCAGTCGAGCAGGTGCAGCTCGACGAGGGGCGCGCACCGGTAGTCGGCGGGCTCGCGGTCGAAGGCGAGCACGTCGACGTCGACGGCGAGCTCACGCGCCGCCACCTCGTAGAGCGCCCGCGCATGGCCGATCTCGTTCTGGGCGATCGACGAGAACGCGACGTCCTCCTCGAGCGTCGGCGCGATCCCGGTCCACTCCGAGTCGCGCCAGCCGAGGATCAGCTCGTCGTCAGCGATCGGCAGGAGCTGCTCGGCCCGCACGTTCCCTCGCTTCCTTCAGCCGCGCCTTGATCGAGTAGCCGTCGACGCGGCGGTACTTGAGGTCGAACTCGTCCGCCCAGTCCGTCACCTGGTGGATCGACTCGCGCGGAACGAGCCAGAGCGCCGCCGACTCGCCGCGCCGCCCGTACTGCTCGCGCGCCCACGCGTCGGCGAACGCCGCGTCGGGCGCGACCACCGAGCCGGCGTGCGTGAACGGCTGCCCCTTCCGCTCCTGCCGGAACACCTCGAAGACCCTCATGCAGCGAGCACGGCGTCGCGCACCCACTTCTCCTGCTCGAGGAACCGGGCGCGGAACGCGAGGCGCTCCTGCGAGCGCGGCCCGTGGCCGGTCACGACCGACCGCAGCTCCTCCCAGTCGGGCTCCGTGTACTCCCACACGCCGTCGTCCCTGCGGCGCAGCTTCGGGTCGGGCACCGTCAGCCCGAGCTCGCGGATCTGCGGCACGTACCCCTCGAGGAACTGCTGCCGCGCCTCCTCGTTGCCCTGCGACTTGATCCGCCAGAACCACATCGGATCCTCGTCGCGCGGGATCGGGTTGCCGTGGAACTGCATCAACGGCCCCCACCAGCGGTCGAGCGCCTCCTGGACGAGCCCGCGCTGCTCGTCGGTGCCGGTCATCATCGCCAGGATCACGTCGCGCCCGTGCAGGATGTGGAACGACTCCTCCCAGCAGATCTTCTTCATGATCCGCGCGTACGGCGCGTACGAGCACTTGAGGAGCGCCTTCTGGCTGATGATCGCCGCGGCGTCGACGAGCCACGCGATCAC
>Ga0070741_10002956_pt1 | contig 43726 bp, 43 predicted proteins | sample Coa_R1_4_FD_66440 | JGI IMG/M metagenome (GOLD analysis project Ga0070741, IMG submission 66440) | Surface soil microbial communities from Centralia Pennsylvania, which are recovering from an underground coalmine fire - Coalmine... | ecosystem: Environmental > Terrestrial > Soil > Unclassified ... | reverse complement strand
GGGGGCCAGCTTGTAGCCGTTGTGCTGCCAGACGTTGTAGGCGCCCTGCAGGTACCAGCCGTAGAACTTGGACGGCAGCGGGTTGGAGCCGCCGGCGTTGAGGGTGTTGTATTCGGCGGTGTCGGTGATGCCGCCGCGGGCGTAGACCGCCGACAGGTCGGCCCGGCCGGGGGTCCAGCGGGCGTGGCCTTCCCACAGGGTGACGCGCGAGGGATGGGCGACACCGCTGGTGTCGGAGTCGCCGGTGAACACGGCGGCGCCGGCGAGCAGGCCGGGGATGCCCTTGTAGTTCAGCGAGACATACTCGGCCAGGTGCTGGGCGCTGGCGAACTGCAGCTCCTGGTGGGTCGCCTGCAGCGGGGCGACGCCGTTGTTCTCCAGCTGCAGCGCGGTGCGGTAGAGCGGATCCTCCGGGTTCGGGTTCCAGCTGCCCAGGTTCACGGTGGTGGTGAGTCCGGTGTCCCAGGTCAGGCCGATCGGGGTATCGCCGTGGAAGGCGAAGCCGCCCTCGCGCCAGGTGCTGGGAATGACCAGGGTCTCGACGAAGTTGCGCTGCACGCCGTAGAAGTTGGTCGGCTCGTGGTGCTCGTTGAGCAGGCCGAAGGGCATCAGGAACAGACCGCCCTTGACCGCGGCCCAGTCGGTCAGCTGGCGGTCGACGTAGAACTGCTCGACTTCGAACTCGCCCTGGTCGTCGGAGGAGGCGACGGCGTGCTCGACCTCGAACTCCGAGTTGAATACGGTGCGCTCGTCGAAGTGGTAGCCGATGCCGAACACGGCGCGGGCCAGGTCGGCGGTGGTGTCCTGCGGCTGGTGCAACGGATGGGTGTAATAGATCTCGCCGTAGCCCCACAGGCTCAGGTCCGGCGAAATGCCGCCGGCCGGCCTGGACTCGGCGCCGGCGGCGGCCACCTGCTGCACCTGCGCCGCCTGCTGCTGTTGCTGCGCGGCCAGGGCCTCGTTCTGCTGCCTGAGCTGCTGCAGCTGGGCCTTCATCGCTTCCAGCTGCTGCTGCATCAGCTCGATCTGCTGCTCCAGCTTCTGCGCGGTGGCGGCGTCGACGCCGCCGTCGGCGGCGCGGGCCGCACCGGAGGCGAGCAGCGCGGCGGCAATCAGGCTGAGGGCGAAGGGCTTCTTCATGGGCGTGGCTCTGTTCGGGAATCAGGGTGAGACGGCGGCGGCGCATTGCGCCGGCAGGACCTGGGCCGCCGGGTGGGCCGGGTCGTAGCCGTCGGTGAGGGTGCAGAGGAAGGCGATGACGTCGTCGATCTCGTCCGGCGTCAGCGCGGCGGTGCCGCCGAGCTTGCGGTTGTACGGAATCTCGGCGGTGTTGACGTTGCCGACGTAGCCGGCGTCGCTGCCGACGCTGTTGATGTTGACCAGGAACTGGCCGCCGTACAGCGCCGGCAGGTCGTCGAACTTGGTCGAGTCGCCGGCCGCGGTGGTGGGGTACCACTGCCCGGGATTAGTATCGCGGCGCACGTAGAAGCCGATCGCGTCCTTGAGCGTGGCGAAGCGGCCGTTGTGGAAATACGGCGCGGTGACGGCGATGTTGCGCAGGGTCGGCACCTTGAACTGGCCGCAGACGGCGGAGGTGTTGCGGCCGCCGTCGTCGCGGAACGGGCCGCACACGCCCAGGTCGTAGTAGCGATGCAAGCCGTCGTCGCTGTCCGCCGGCGTGTAGGCAGGCGCGCCGCTGTCGGCGTTGGCCGGGATCTCGCCGTTGCGCGGCACGCCGAGGTTGTCGTAGCTGAAGTCGGTGAACAGCGCCGGCGTCACGCCGTTGGCCGAGGTGCTGGGATGACAGGCGGCGCAATTGCCCTTGGCCGGGTTGTTGAACAGGGCGAAGCCGCGCAACTCCTGCGCGGTGAGGCTGGCGCCGCCGCTGCGCCAGTCGTCGAACCTGCTGCTAAAGGGATGGAAGGCCTGGTCCTCGCGCTCGAACGCCGCCAGCGCGGCGCCGATGCGCTTGAGCGCGGTGTCCGGGTCGTCCAGCACGCCGGCGCCGTAGAGCGCGGTGAAGTCGCCGGCGTAGGGACGGGTCCTGAGCTTGTCCACCACCGCCGCGGCGTCGGCGTTGGCCATCTCGAAGCCGGTGATGAAGGGCAGCACCGCCTGGTCTTCCAGGGTGGCGGCGCGGCCGTCGCGGAAGAAGCCGCCGTTGGGCGCGCCGTCGCCGTCGAAGAAGAAGGCCGGGACGAACGAGGCATACATCAGCGATGGCGTGTTGCGGAAACCGGGCTGGTCCATGCCGGGACCGCCCAGCGGCACCGGCAGGCCATGGTCGGGTCCGGCGGCGGTGTTGTCCCCGGCGAAGGCGAACCGGGCGACGTGGCAGGTGGCGCAGGACTGCCTGCCGGACGCCGACAGCGCCTGGTCGGAGAAGATCTTCTGGCCCAGCTGCGCCGCCGGCGACAGGCCCTGCGCCTGGCCGGCATCGGTGCCGCCGCCGCTGCAGGCGGCCAGGACCAGGCACAGGACGACGGGGCCCAGCCGGGCCAGCCGCGGGCTGCTGCGGTCGACGACCTTCCCCATGGTTTGTTGCGCCGCGCGCGGCATGGCACGGACCCGTCTGTTTATCTGGCGCGGATCATAATGATAAATATTCGCATTCACAAGATCATTGCGGAGCGGGACGCCGGCGGCGGTCGCCTTGACGGCGCGATGCGGGGGTCGCGCGGCGCCCGGCGCCGGCCCGGGCGGCGGGGCGGACGAGGCGCAGAAATCTGTTTAAACCGGCGGCGATCGGACCGATAATCGGCGTCCATGAACCTGCCCTTCGCCAAGATGCACGGACTCGGCAACGACTTCGTGGTCATCGACGCTACCCGCGCGCCCGTGGGCGAGCTGCTGCGGGCGCCCTCCCCGGCCCTGCTCAGCCGCCTGACCGACCGCCGTTTCGGCGTCGGCTGCGACCAGGTGCTGCTGATCGAGCCCTCGCCCGCGCCGGACATCGATTTCGGCTACCGCATCTTCAACGCCGACGGTTCCGAGGTCGGCCAGTGCGGCAACGGCTCGCGCTGCCTGGCGCGCTACGTGCGCGAGCACCGCATGAGCGACAAGCGCGACCTGCGCGTGCGCACCTCGACCGCCCTGCTCGAACTGCACCTGCTCGACGACGGCCGGGTGCGGGTCAACATGGGCGCGCCGCGGCTGGAGCCGGCGCAGGTGCCGATGATCGTCGAAGGCGGCCGCCGCCCGGAATACCGCATCACCCTGGCCGACGGCACCACCCTGGCCTGCGGCGCGGCGAGCATGGGCAACCCCCACGCCGTGTTCGAAGTGGCGGATGTCGACAGCGCGCCGGTGGCGCGGATCGGCGAGGAGCTGCAGCACCATCCGGCGTTCCCGCAGCGGGTCAACGCCGGCTTCGTCCAGTTCCTCGACCGCGGCCATGCCCGCCTGCGCGTCTACGAGCGCGGCGCCGGCGAGACCCTGGCCTGCGGCAGCGGCGCCTGCGCCGCGATGGTGGTGGGGCGGCTGTGGGGCAAGCTCGACCAGCAGGCGGAGATCCAGGTGCGCGGCGGCGCCCTGCAGCTGGAATGGGCGGGGGAAGGCCAGCCGGTGTGGATGACCGGTCCGGCGGAAACAGTATACGAAGGGAGCCTGGAGTGGCCGAAGTAAGCGAATCCGAAGAACAGGTGCAGGACGCGCCGGACCACCTCGCCGCCGGCGAGGCGCCCAGCGAGGCGGCGGTGGTGGCCTATCTCAAGGCCCATCCGCAGCTGCTGACCGACCACCCGCAGCTGCTCGAAACCCTGGAGCTGGCGCATTCCACCGGCTCGGCGGTGTCGCTGATCGAGCGCCAGGTCGAGCTGCTGCGCGGCAAGAACCAGCGCCTGGAGGCGCGCCTCAACCGGCTGATCGACACCGCCCGCGAGAACGAAAACCGCGCCGAGAACGTGCTGCGCCTGGCGCGCACCCTGATCCGCGCGCCCTCTCTGGCCAACATCGTGGTCGGCCTGCGCAGCTCGATGCGCGAGGACTTCGGCATCGACGAAGTGTTCGTCGGCCTCAACGGCGGCGCCTACAAGCGCCACGACATCGACGGCATCATGCCGGTGGAGCCGGGCGGCGCCATCGCCCGCGCCTACGACAACTTCATCCGCACCCGCCTGATCGAATGCGGCCCGATCGCCGAGGACAAGGCGAAGCTGCTGTTCCCCAAGGCCGAGCAGCCGGTGCTGTCGGCGGCGGTGGTGCCGCTGGAAAAGGACAAGAACCTGGGCATGCTGGCCCTGGGCTCGCGCGACCCCGAGCGCTTCCAGCCGCGCCAGGGCAAGCTGTTCCTGGAGATCACCGCCGAGCTGGTCTCGGCCGCAATCCGCGCGCGGCTCACATGAGCGAGGCCGCTCCCGCCTCCGCGCTGGAGCGCCTGCTGTCCGGCTACCTGGACTACCTGCGCGTCGAGAAGCGCGCCTCGCCGCACACGCTCAAGGCCGCGGAGCGGGACGGCCGCGCCTTCCTCGCCTACTGCGCCGAGTGCCGCATCGGCGAGCCGCAGCGCATCGACGTGCACACGGTGCGCGGCTTCGTCACCCGCCTGCACCGCGGCGGCAAGCAGCCGACCAGCCTGCGCCGCTACCTGTCCAGCCTGCGCGGAATGTTCCGCCACGCCCTGGCGCTGGGCCTGGTCGAGCACAATCCCGCCGCCGGCGTGCGCGCGCCCAAGGGCAAGCGCCTGCTGCCCAAGGTGATCGCCGCCGAGGATCTCGGCAACGCCCTGGACAGCGAGCCGGAGGACCGCAACGGCGTGCGCGACCAGGCGATGATCGAGCTGTTCTACTCCGCCGGCCTGCGCCTGGCGGAACTGCACGCGCTGGACGTACCGGCCGGCGGCGGCTTCCCCGACGAGCTGCGCGTGCTCGGCAAGGGCCGCAAGGAGCGCAACGTGCCGGTGGGCGGCAAGGCCCGCGCCGCGCTCGACGCCTGGCTGGCCGAGCGCGGCGCCATCGCCGCGCCGGGCGAGACCGCACTGTTCGTCGGCCGCGGCGGCGCGCGCCTGTCGCAGCGCTCGATCCAGCTGCGCCTTGCCGCCTGGGCCCGCGCCGCCGGACTGCCGGCGCACCTGCACCCGCACAAGCTGCGCCACTCCTTCGCCACCCACCTGCTCGAATCCAGCGGCGACCTGCGCGCGGTGCAGGAGCTGCTCGGCCACGCCAATCTCGCCACCACGCAGATCTACACGCAGCTGGACTGGAAGCGGCTGGCCAAGGTGTATGACGAGGCGCACCCGCGGGCGAAGCGCGGCGGCTCCTCCGGCCGGGGTTAATTTCCGGCGAGTGCCGCACCGGCGCCGCACAGCGCCGACCAGCCGCTTCCGCCCGGCGCCAGCCCTGCCGCGATCGCGGCACCGGCGGCAAGACCCAGCTCGATCACCAGCGCCGCCACCAGGCCGTTGCGCCAACGCCGCGCCAGGAACGGCTTGCCCTCACGCGGCTTCAGCCCGAACAGCCGCGCCAGCCGGCCGCGCCAGGACTGGAACGCGGCCAGGCACTGGCCGATGAGGAAGGCGATGAAGGCGCAGCAGGCCATGGCGGCTCAAAGCAGCGGCGCGACGCGGAAGTCCTGCCGCCCCGCCAGCTGCACGTGCACGGTGGCGCGGCCCTGCGCGTCGGCGGTCACAGCCGTCTCGCGCAGCCCCTCGCAGCGGTACCTCCCGCCGGGATGCAGCTGCCCGAGCTCCAGGGCGTGGACACCGCCCGCCGCCGCGGCGCGGCCCGGGCGCACGGTGCCGGCGAGCACGCCGCCGTCGTTGACGGCGCGCGTCACCAGCACGTCCGGGTAGGACGCGCCCGTCAGCATGGGGCCGTTCAGCGTGCGCGCCGGCACGCCGCGCACGTGCATGGCGCGGCGCACGCCGGCGCCCTGCGCGAACAGCCCGAGCAGGCTGGCGTAGGCGAAGTTGGACACGCCGGGAATCACGCGCACGCCGTCCTCCAGGGTGCCGGGATACTCGTCGCGCACCCGCTGGCGCAGCAGCTCCAGCACCTCGCGGTCGCCCATCTCGCCGGCGGCGGCGCCGACCTGGGCGTAGGTGGTGATCATCGAGCGCTTGTAGTTGCCGGTATCGATCGCATCCCAGCCGCGCGTGACGAGGTCAACCTTGCCATCGGCGACCTTGATGAAGTCCAGCCGTGCGATCTCCCAGGCGCGGCGCGCCACGTCGGGCAGCACGCCGTGCAGGAAGTAGGCGGTGACGCAGTCGGCCATCACCGAGGTCAGGGCGGCGATGGTCAGGCCGGTGCGGCTGGAGCGGATCGCCAGGGTGCGGCCGTCCTGGGTGGTGAACTCGTTGTCGAAATGGCGGCGGTAGTCGGCCTCGATCTCGCTCCACCAGTGCGTGCCGTAGAGGCGGTCGTGGATGCGCACGCAGATCGAGCCGAAGTTGTTGCACAGCGGGTAGATCCAGTTCGGCTCGCAGGGAAACAGGGTGAAGTCGCTGCGCTTGAAATTGCGGTACACCGCCTCGGCCAGCTGCGGGAAGGTGTAGCGCCACTCGCGGCCGTCGGGATGGCGCAGCACCATCGGCTGGTCGTGGTAGCGGCTGTCGCCGGTGTTGGAGATGTACTCGGCCAGCATCGCGCCGAACCAGCCCGAGTACATGATGTTGTCGCGCGGCACCGGGTTGGGGTCCAGGCTGAGGTTGCCCCAGGCGTTCTCCAGCGCCCAGTACTTCCAGTTGCGGTGGTCGAGCATCTTGGCGTGCAGGCGCTGCTGCGCCTCGCTGAGGTAGCCGCGGAACGCCGGCAGGTGTTCGTACTGCAGGGCCGCCAGGGCGTAGCCGTAGTTGCAGCACTGGTAGCGGATCGAGGCCGTCTGGAACTGGTCGATGGCGTCGAAGCCGTCGAAGCGCGGCACCGGCTGCAGCGCGCGGTCGAGGATATGGCGCAGGTAGCCGCAGGCCTCGTCGGACACGCCGGCGCCGTCGCGCACCGCGTCGGCCAGGTCCGGCACCGGCCGCGCGGCGAGGCGCGCCAGGTGCGCATTGCGCCGCTCGCGGTCGGCGACCGCCTGGCGCCGCCCGCGGGCGCGGGCGCGCAGCACCAGCGCCGCGGTGGCGACGACGGCGCCGAGCGTGAGCCAGGGCGCGCCGCTCCACGGCGCCGCCGGCGCCAGCGCCGCGGCGACGCCGGCCGGGCCGAGCCAGGCGACGATCGGCGCCAGGATGTTGCCGCTGCCGAACCAGGCGAACAGACCCGCGCCGAACAGCAGCAGGCTCAGCATGATGCCGAGCGCGGCACCGGCGGCGGGCCCCCAGCCGCCGGCCAGGTGCAGCGAGAAGCCGCCGCCCGGCAGCAGCAGGCCGAGGCCGAAGGCCTGCCCGGCGGGCGCGGCGCCGAACGCCAGCACCAGGCCGATCGCCACCATCGCCGCATAGAGGGCGAGCGTGCGGCGCTGGCGCGATACCGACAGTGGCCCGTCGATGGCCTCGCGCAGCGGGATCAGCGCGATGCCGCGGGGCGGGACGGCGGCGCCGGAGGGGTTGCCGGGCTGGCCGAAGCCGGAACGGTCGAGGACGGGGTTGACGCTGCTCATGCGCTCCTCCAGCGCGGCCGCCGGGACTGCGGCCGCTGGCGGACTTGTACCACTAAATAGACAGTGTGTCTATTTTTTGTAGACAGTCCGTCCATGTCGCGGCCATCGACCGGCGCCGGCGCGAACCGCTACAGTGGCGCATCGCCACCGCCGCCAGGCCCATGCCCGCACGCCGCAGCCGTTCCGCCGAACGCCCCAGGATCGAGGACCGCCTGCTGCTGGCGATGGAGCAGCTGCTGGAGCAGGGCCACAGCTTCTCCACCGTCAGCATTGAGCAGCTCACCGGCGCCGCCGGCCTGGCCCGCGCCACCTTCTACCTGCACTTCCGCGACAAGGGCGAGCTGGTGACGCGCCTGATGCAGCGCGTGCGCGACGAGATCGTGGCCTCGGCCGGCCTGTGGTTCGAGCACGCCGAGCTGGCGCGGCGCGAGGACATGCGCCGCGCGCTGCGCGGCATCCTCGGCGTCTACCAGAAGCACCACGTCATCATCGGCGCGGTGGTGGAAACCGCCCGCACCGACGCGCAGGTGGCGCAGTTGTGGCGCGAAGTGCTGGACGCGCTGTGCGCCGAGAGCCGCGAGGCGGTGCGCCACCTGCACCACGCCGGGCGGGCCCATGCCGCCGCCACGCCGCTGCTGGCCGACGTGCTGACCTGGAGCGTCAACTACTGCGCCATGCACTACGGCGCGAAGCTGCGCGGCGCGCAGCTGGAGAAGCTGACCGACACGCTGACGCACGTGTGCTGGAACGCGATCGTGCGGGAGCCGGAGCGTTCCGGGAGCCCGTAAGCCGGCAGAAATGATCGACGTTCAAATCGTCGCTAGAATGGCGCATGGGACGCAGAAACCAGCATAGCCGGGAGCAGCAGCGGCAGATGGCCCTGGACGCCGCCAGCAGCCTGATCGCAGCCGAGGGACTGGCCGGCTTCTCGATGCGCAAGGTGGCCCAGGCCATGGGCTACACCGTCGGCAATCTCTACCTGCTGTTCAGCAACCAGGACGACCTGCTGGCCGAGGTCTCGCTGCGCACCGCCGACGCCATGCACGCCTACCTGGAAACCCAGGCCGCCAAGGGCAAGACGCCGCTGGACCGGCTGCAGGCCATCTCCTACGGCTACATCGCCTTCGCGCAGAAGCATTCCTTCAGCTGGCGCCTGATGTTCGAGCACCGCCTGCCGCCGGAGCAGTGGAACCATCCCGGGCTGGATGCGAAGCAGAAGGCGCTGTTCGAATTCGTCGAGGGGCACCTCGAGCCGCTGCTGCCGGACGCCAGCCCGAAGGAGCTGCGCGCCGCCGCCACCGCGTTGTGGAGCAGCGTGCACGGCCTGTGCGTGCTCGCCTCGACCGGCAAGCTCAACTGGAGCGGGCTGAAGGACGCGCGGCCACTGTCGGATTTGATCGTGCGGGTGTTCGTGGCGGGGTTGAAACAGGAGTAGCGGCGGCCCCGGGCCGCGGAGTTCGACGCGGCCTGCCCACCCTCGCCCCGGCGCAGCCCTCCCGCGGCGGGAGGCATTGCGCGCGCTTCGATCAGGCCGCCAGGCCGCCCCGCTCGTTCGCCGCGCCACGCCCCGACTGCGCCACCGTGCGCAGCAGCGGGCTGACCAGCTGGCTCGCCGGCGTAACGGTGCGGCGGCTCCACGGGATACGGCCGAAGAACCACCATTTCCAGAAGCCGAGCTTCTCCTCCGGATTGCGGTGCAGCAGCTCGCTGAAGGTCTCGACCGCGCCGATGTCCAGGCCCAGCGCCTCGCGATAGACCTCGTGGACAAACTTGGAGCAGAACATCCGCGACGAGTCGTACTTGAAACCGGTGTGGTACCACCGGCCCATGCGCGCGTCGCAGGCGGCGCGCAGCTTCCGCACCTCCTCCGGCGCGAGGTCGCGGCCGAGCCGGCGGATCACGAACCAGCGCTGGTCCGACCGCGCCACGAAACGCTCCAGCGCGCTGTAGCGCGAGCGCGGGACGGCGCTTTCCGCCACCACCCAGCCGCGCCGCGCATCCCTGAAGGCGATGCCGACGTGGGAAGCTTTCGAGCCGGTGGCGCGGGCCACGCGGCGGAACAGGAGGCCCTTGGTGGCGATGAAGACGATGTCGCCTTCCTGCAGCGGGTAAGACGGATTCATGGCATATCCTTCCGGCATCGGTTCGTGCGGACCTGATGATCGATACGGACCGCGGCGTCGCCGGGCGCCAGCGCAGCGCGCCCGGACTGTGACGCAGTTCATTCCTTCACGCCGTATTCCTGCAGCAGCTTCTCGGCGCGCGCCTGGGCGATCTGGTTGATCAGCTTGGCGTTCTCGAACTCGTCGCGCATGGTCTTGGCCAGGGTGAAGGTCGAGCCGACCAGGAACAGGGTGCCGAGGATCATGTAGCCGCGCATCCAGATTTCAACCGGCATCACCGCGACGCCGAACACCATGCCGGCCAGAGCGGCGGTGAAGGAGACCTTGACGAAAAACAGCCAGGCCGGCGAGTCCTGGCGCATCGCGGCGCCTTCCGGGATCTGCGGGTTCATGAGCTTTTCTCCGTGCTGCCGGGGTGGCCGGTGGCGGGGCCGGCGGCGGCCTGGGCCGCGAGCTTGCTGCGCAGCGCGGCCATGGCCTCGTCGACCGCGCCATCGGCGTTGATGCGGGCGACGCTGCGCTCCAGCCGGTCCTGCTCGTCGAGCAGCTCGCCGGCGGCCTCGGCCTCGCAGTCCGCGACCTCGGCCTTGCGCTCGTGGCGCTCCAGCTCCTGCGCACGGTCCAGCGCGCGGCTGCAGGCGTCGTCGGCCGCGCCGGCGCTGCGCAGGGCGCGGGCCGCGGCCTGGTGCACGTCGATCACCGCCACGCGCTGGCGCACGCGCCCCAGCTCGGCGCGCAGGCGGCCGACCTGGCCGCGCAGCCGTTCCACCGTGCGGGCCGCGCGCTGCAGCGGCTGGGCCAGCGCCGCGGCGCCCTGGCGCAGGGTCACGGCGCGCTCCAGCGCCTCGCGCGTCATCGCCTCCTCGCCCTTGCGCAGCAGCGTCTCGGCGGTGCGTTCCCAGTCCGCCGCCTCCTGCCCCATGCGCTCGCGGCTGCGTTGCAGCTGGCGCTCGGCGCCCAGCGCCGCCACCAGGCCGCGGTTCGCCGCCGCCAGTTCCACGGTCAGCTCGCGCACCAGCTGGTGCGACATCGCCTGCGGATCCTCGACACGGTCCACGGCCTCATGGGCCTGGGCCACCACCAGCCCGCGGATGCGGGCGAACAACGTCGCCATACAAGACCTCCCGGTCGTTATGAACGATGTTCAATTGAATTTAAATGGACGTTGTTCAATTGTCAACGGCAATTTTGTGCCGCGGCGCACGCCGCACCCGTGCAATCCGGCGGGGCCGGCCAGCGGCGCGGCCGCCAGCCGCGCGGCGATGTTGCCGAAACTTGAAACAGCGCACACTGTCCACATCTACGGCTTCACACCAATCCGCGCCCGCGCGGACACAATCGGAGAAGCGCTTTGCAACAGTTCGACGGCACCACCATCCTCACGGTCCGCCGCGACGGCCAGGTCTGCGTCGGCGGCGATGGCCAGGTCTCGATGGGCAACACCATGGTCAAGGGCAACGCGCGCAAGGTGCGCCGGCTCTACAACAACGGCGTCATCGCCGGCTTCGCCGGCGGCACCGCCGACGCCTTCACCCTGTTCGAGCGCTTCGAGGGCAAGCTGGAGAAGCACTCCGGCAACCTGACCCGCGCCGCGGTGGAGATGGCCAAGGACTGGCGCACCGACCGCTACCTGCGCCGCCTCGAGGCGCTGCTGCTGGTGGCGGACAAGGAGACCTCGCTGATGATCACCGGCACCGGCGACGTGATGGAGCCGGAGCCGCACGGCGTGATGGCGATCGGCTCGGGCGGCCCCTACGCCGCGGCCGCCGCGAGGGCCCTGGTGGAGAGCACCGGGCTGTCGGCCAAGGAGATCGTGGAGAAGGCCCTGCACATCGCCGCGGACATCTGCATCTACACCAACCACAACCTGACCATCGAGACGCTGGAGACCAAGTGAGGCCGCGCGCCCTGTAGGCCGCGCCCGCGGGCGGCGCCCGCGCCGGCCGAAAGCCGGCCTGCGGCGGCGGCGCCACTCCAGCCTCGTCGATCGAGAGAACGAATGAACGACACCACCACGACCCCGTCCACCACCTCCGGCGGCGCTTCCACCATGACTCCGCGCGAGATCGTGCAGGAGCTGGACCGCCACATCGTCGGCCAGCAGGCCGCCAAGCGCGCCGTGGCCATCGCGCTGCGCAACCGCTGGCGCCGGCAGCAGACGCCGGAGGCGATCCGCGGCGAAATCACGCCGAAGAACATCCTGATGATCGGCCCCACCGGCGTCGGCAAGACCGAGATCGCGCGGCGCCTGGCCAAGCTGGCCAATGCGCCCTTCGTCAAGGTCGAGGCGACCAAGTTCACCGAGGTCGGCTACGTCGGCCGCGACGTCGACTCGATCGTGCGCGAGCTGGCCGACGCCGCGGTGAAGCAGACCCGCGAGCAGGCGGTGATCCGCGTCCGGCCCAAGGCCGAGACCGCCGCCGAGGAGCGCGTGCTCAACGCGCTGCTGCCGCCGCCGCGCGACTTCGGCGAGGCCTCGGCGCAACGCGAGTCCGAGAACAGCGCGGCGCGGCAGGTGTTCCGCAAGCGCCTGCGCGAGGGCAAGCTCGACGAGACCGAGATCGAGATCAGCGTGCAGGCGGTGTCGCCGCAGATGCAGATCGTCGGCCCGCCCGGCATGGAGGAGATGACCAGCCAGCTGCAGGGCATGTTCAAGAACCTCAACGCCGGCCAGCAGAAGACGCGCAAGCTGAAGATCAAGGAGGCGCTGAAGCTGCTGGTCGACGAGGAAGCCGCCAAGCTGGTCGACGAGGAGGCGATCCGCGCCGAGGCGCTGAAGAACGCCGAGGACAACGGCATCGTCTTCATCGACGAGCTGGACAAGGTGTGCAAGCGCAGCGAATTCGTCGGCGCCGATGTCTCCCGCGAGGGCGTGCAGCGCGACCTGCTGCCGCTGGTGGAGGGCTGCACCATCTCCACCAAGTACGGCGCGATCAAGACCGACCACATCCTGTTCATCGCCAGCGGCGCCTTCCACATGGCCAAGCCGAGCGACCTGATCCCCGAACTGCAGGGCCGGTTGCCGATCCGCGTCGAGCTGGACGCGCTGAAGACCGAGGACTTCGTGCGCATCCTCAACGAGCCGACCCACTCGCTGACCGAGCAGTACAAGGCCCTGCTCGCCACAGAGGGCGTCACCGTGGAGTTCACCCAGGACGGGCTCAAGCGCCTGGCCGAGATGGCCTGGCAGGTCAACGAGACCACCGAGAACATCGGCGCGCGTCGCCTGCACACGGTGATGGAGCGGCTGATGGAGGAGGCGGCCTACGACGCGCCCGACAAGTCGGGCACCACGCTCACCGTAGACGCCGCTTACGTCGACAGCAAGCTGAACAAGCTGGCCGGGAACGAGGACCTGAGCCGCTACATCCTGTGAGGCGGGACGGAGAAGCCCCACATCAACCGCGGGCCGGCGCGGGCTTGACAGGATGCGGGAGTGCTGCATGCTTCTAGCCCTCCCGCCCCTGCCCCGGACATGAACGCCCCCGTCCCCACCCGCCTGCTGCTGCACAAGGCCTCGCGCCTGCTGGAAGTGGGCTATGCCGACGGCAGCTGCTACCAGCTGCCCTGCGAGTATCTGCGCGTCTATTCCCCTTCCGCCGAGGTGCGCGGCCATGGCGGCGGCGAGCCGATGCTGGTCGGCGGCAAGCGCAATGTGAACATCGCCGCGGTCGAGCCGGTCGGCCGCTACGCGGTGCGCCTGCGCTTCGACGACGGCCATGACACCGGCCTGTATTCCTGGGACATCCTGCGCGAGCTGGGCGAGAACCAGCAGGCCTGGTGGGCGCGCTACCTGGAGCGCCTGGCCGAGCACGGCATGTCGCGCGAGTCGGACGTGACCAAGCTGTCGGCGCTGCCGAAGAAGTACACGCCCCAGGGCTAGGCACCATCCCGGAGGCTGCGAGCATGATCCGAGACGTTCTCAAGATGGGCGACCCGCGCCTGCTGCAGAAATCGCAGCCGGTGCAGAAATTCGGCACGCCGGAGCTGGCCGAACTGATCCGCGACATGCAGGACACCATGGCGCACCTCAACGGCGCCGGCCTGGCGGCGCCGCAGATCGGCGTGCTGCTGCGGGTGGTGATCTTCGGCGTGGAGCGCAACCCGCGCTACCCGGACGCCGAGGAAGTGCCGTTCACCATCCTGTGCAATCCGGTGCTGACGCCGCTCGGCGAGGAGATGGAGGAAGGCTGGGAAGGCTGCCTCAGCGTGCCGGGCCTGCGCGGCCTGGTGCCGCGTTACGCGCGGCTGCGCTACGCCGGCTTCGACCCGCAGGGCCGGCGCATCGAGCGCGAGGTCGGCGGCTTCCACGCGCGGGTGGTGCAGCACGAGTGCGACCACCTCGACGGCATCCTCTATCCGACGCGCATCCGCGACCTGCGGAATTTCGGATTTACCGAGCAGCTGTTTCCCGGCCAGGACCTCGCCGACGACTGAGCCGGCGCGGCCCCGCCCTCAGGGATCGAAGGTGAGGTTGACGCCGCCGTAGTTGTCGTCGCCGCTCTGGCCGTCGAACTCGCGGCCGCGCCGGATCGCCACGAAGTCGGCGCGCAGCCAGTGGCCGAAGAACAGGCTGGCGCCGCCGGAGAAATCCGCCACCATCACGCGCCGGTCGAGGCCCTGCGCCGCCACCGAGTCGGCGGCGTCGATGAAGACGTTGTAGAACATGCTGCGTTCCTGCGCCCCGGCGAACAGGTACCAGTGGAACCAGCCGGGGCTGAGCCGCCGATAGTCGCTGAAGGCGGTGCCGGACAGCGAGGGGCGGATGTGCTCGGGGCCGTAGTCCACGTCGAGCGCGTCGCCGAAGCGGAAGCTCACGCCGGCGTCGAGGTAGCGGTAGGCCCAGCCCAGGCTGGCGCCGGCCTCGGGGATCACGTCGAAGGCGTAGCGCGGGCCGAAGCCGGCGACTAAGCGGCGCTTGTAGTCGTAGGAGAACTGCAGGCCGGGACGGTTGGCGATCTGGTGGCTCCAGCCCTGCGCCTGGTGGAAGCCGACCAGGCGATGGTAGCCGTCCTGCACCTCGCGCCCGCCGGCGGCGGGGCCGATGATGCCGGCCAGGGCCTCGAGATTGTTGAGGCTGCGGCCGTCGTTCTCCTGCAGCAGGTGCAGGCCGGTGAACAGCCAGGCGGCATACGGCCGGTCCCTGGGATCGGGGGTGGAGACGTCGATCTTTTCCGGCGTGAACTGCACCTGCGCCACCGGGATGTATTCATAGCGGCGCTGGGCCACGCCGGCGGCGTCCCGGTACATCGGCAGCAGCGCGCCGATGCCGTCGAACAAGCCGTTCCAGAACGGGCGGCCGCTGAGGTCGGGCGACAGGTAGGAGGTCTGCAGGCCCTGGGTGTAATAGCGGTCCTTGTGGCTGATGACGCCGTCGTTCTCCTCGATCACCGAGAAGCGTCCCGGATCGTCCGCAGCCCGGACGGCGCCGGCCGCCAGCAAAGCCGCCACTCCCAGCCAGCGCCGAACTGCCTGAACCCTGTTCATGGTGTTCCCTTATCTTCGTGGGCTGCGCCCAAGGGCCCGCGACAGCACCGCAGCCGGGCGGACACGCAGCGATCGGCCCTCATTGGGGCCGCCCGCGCCGCCATTCAAGACCATGACGTTGCGAAAGCGGCGCGGACCTCCCCAAGGCGGCTCCGCCATCCCGGCGGCCGGCACCGCGGCGGCAACCGGGGCGCAAGACTTCGGAGATAATAGCGGATCACATCAGGTCCAGCCCCCGCTTCCACCATGTCCAAAGACAACCCAGGCGCCCCCGGCCCGAAGAAGGAGGGCTATACCCACTTCGGCTACGAGAAGGTGCCGGTCGCCGAGAAGCAGGCGCGGGTGCGCGAGGTCTTTTCCTCGGTGGCCGGCCGCTATGACCTGATGAACGACCTGATGTCGTTCGGCATCCACCGGCTGTGGAAGCGCTTCGTCATCGACCTCGCCGGCGTGCGTGCCGGCGAGAAGGTGCTGGACGTGGCCGGCGGCACCGGCGACCTGTCGCGCGAGTTCCGCCGCCAGGTGGGGGCGCAGGGCCTGGTGGTGCTGTCCGACATCAACGCCGCGATGCTGGCCGAGGGCCATGCCCGCCTGGCCGACAAGGGCGTGCTCGACGTGCCCCTGGCCCAGGCCAACGCCGAGAAGCTGCCGTTCGCCGACGGCACCTTCGACTGCATCACCATCGGCTTCGGCCTGCGCAACGTCACCGACAAGGATGCGGCGCTGGCCTCGATGACCCGCGCCCTCAAGCCGGGCGGCCGCCTGCTGGTGCTGGAATTCTCCAAGCCGCTCAACGCCGGGCTGGCCAAGGCCTACGACGAGTACTCGTTCCGCCTGCTGCCGCTGATGGGCCGCCTGGTCGCCAAGGACGCCGACAGCTACCGCTACCTGGCCGAGTCGATCCGCATGCACCCGGACCAGGCCACGCTGAAAGGCATGATGGAGAACGCCGGCCTCGCCCGCGTACAGGTCTACAACCTCACCGGGGGGATCGTCGCGGTGCATCGGGGGTACCGGCTCGAATGAAGCAGGGGCCAGTGGCAGCCAGCCGTCAGTCGCCGGTAAAAACCTTTGCCCCGTCCGCGGCAGCCTGGCTGCTGTTGGCGGCAACGGAGCGCCGGCCACCCTCCAGCGGCGCGCGGGGCGCGCCGTGAGCGCCCCGGCCCTGGCCTGCGCGGGCCTGGAAATCGCGCTCAACCGCTATCTCCAGCTGGAGCGCTCCGCGCTGGAGGAGTGCGCCGCCCTGTCCGGCCGCAGCATCGCCCTGCACGTCGCCGACCTCGGCTGGACCTTCGTGGTCGAGCCGCATGCCGGCGGCGTGCGCGTGCTGGGCGAAGCGCAGGGCCAGCCGGACGTGCGCGCCTCCGCCCCCAGCCCGCGCCTGCTGCAACTGGCGCTGCGCGCGGCGCGCGGCGCCGAGGGCCTGCCGGCCGGGCTGGAGGTGGAAGGCGACACCGAGCTGCTGCGCCGCTTCAACACGCTGCTGGCCCGGGTCGGCTTCGACCCGGAGGAACTGGCGGCCAAGCTGCTCGGCGACGGCGCCGCGCACCGCGTGGTCGGCGGCCTGCGCCAGTTCTTCGGCTGGAGCCGCCACGCCGCGACGCGGCTGGGGCAGGACACCGCCGAATACCTCAGCGAGGAGACCGGCGACCTGGCCCGCTCGCACGAGATCGCGGAGTGGATGGAAGGCGTGGATCGATTGCGCGAAGGCGCCGACCGCCTGGAAGCACGGCTGGCGCTGCTGGAGGGGAAGCTCCCGGAGGCCAGCACGTGAGCGCCTGCCGGGCTTGTTTCGCCTGCCGCCTGCCGCCTCCCGCCTCTCCCGCCGGGAGCGCCGCATGAACCCGCTGCGCGTCGCCCGCATGTGGCAGATCTCGCGCGTGGTGCGCAAGTACGGCCTGGGCGAGTTCATGGGCCGCAAGCCGCGTCCGCACAGGCTGCCGCGCGGCGAGCGCCTGCGCCTGGCGCTGGAGGAGCTGGGGCCGGTGTTCGTCAAGTTCGGCCAGGCGCTGTCGACCCGGCCGGACATCCTGCCGCCGGAAGTGGCGCAGGAGCTGTCGAAGCTGCAGGACCGGGTGCCGCCCTTCCCCGGCGCCGAGGCCCGCGCCATCGTCGAGAAAGCCCTCGGCAAGCCGGTCGGCGAGGTCTTCGCCGAGTTCGACGAGGTGCCGCTGGCGGCGGCCTCGGTGGCGCAGGTGCACGCCGCGCGCCTGCTGCCGCAGGGCCCGAACGACCCCGGCATCGAGGTGGTGGTGAAGGTGCTGCGCCCCGGCGTCGAGGCGCTGGTGGAGCGCGACATCGCGCTGCTGCGCGCCCTGGCCGAGCTGGCCGAGCGCTGGCATCCCTCCGGCAAGCGCCTGCGCCCGCGCGCGGTGGTGGCCGAATACGAGAAGGTGATCTTCGACGAGCTGGACCTGATGCGCGAGGGCGCCAACTGCGCCCAGCTGCGCCGCAACTGGCTCGGCTCGGAGCTGATCTACCACCCGCTGGTGTTCTGGGACTACACCCGTCCCGACGTGCTGGTGCTGGAGCGCATCCATGGCGTCAGCATCCGCGAGCTCGGCACCCTGCGGGAGCAAGGTGCCAACTTCCAGGTGCTGGCCGAGCGCGGCGTGGAAATCTTCTTCAAGCAGGTGTTCCGCGACAACTTCTTCCACGCCGACATGCACCCCGGCAACATCTTCGTCGACATGAGCGATCCGAAGAAGCCGAGCTACCTGGCGGTGGACTTCGGCATCGTCGGCAGCCTGACCCAGGCCGACCAGCGCTACCTGGCCGAGAACTTCCTGGCCTTCTTCAACCGCGACTACAAGAAGGTGGCGGAGCTGCACGTCGAGTCCGGCTGGATTCCCAAGGGCACCCGGGTGGAGGACTTCGAGTCCGCCATCCGCACCGTGTGCGAGCCGATCTTCGGCAAGCCGATCAAGGACATCTCCTTCGGCTTCTTCCTGCTGCGCCTGTTCCAGATCGCGCGCCGCTTCAACTACCAGGTACAGCCGCAGCTGGTGCTGCTGCAGAAGACCTTGCTGACCATCGAGGGCCTGGGCCGCCAGCTCTACCCGGACCTGGACCTGTGGAAGACCGCCAAGCCGATCATGGAAGAGTGGATGTGGAACCGCATCGGCCCGAGCGCGCAGCTGGCGCGCCTGCGCAGCCAGGCGCCGGCGCTGGCCGAGTCGCTGCCGGAGCTGGCGCAGCGCGCGCTCAAGGTGCTCGCCGCCGGCCCCGGCCAGAACGGCCTCAACGCGGAGAGCGTCGAGATGCTGCGTAGCGAGATCCGCGGCGCCAACCGCCGCACGCTTTTCGCCGCCGCCGCGGCCGCCTCGTGGGTGGTGGCGGCCCTGCTCTACGGCCTCACCGCCCACAGCCCGCCGCCGACCGGCGTGCTGGTGATCTGCGCGGCGCTGGCCCTGGGCGGCGCCTGGTGCTGGCGCAAGGCATTCCACCATGCGGCGGACTAGGTTCCCCGGCGGCCTGCTGCTGGCGCTGCTCGCCGGCGTCGCGCTGAACGGCTGCGCCAGCCGTGTGTATTCCGCCGTGCTCGGCCCGGACCAGGGCGAGATCGTGGCCGAGCAGTGCTCGCGACCCAATCCGCCGCGGCACGAGTCGAGCTGGACGCCGGGGCCGGAGGACATCCGGCAGCTGGAACAGGACCTGCCGGCCTTGCAGGCCCAGGTGCCCGCCGCCTGGCGCGACAGCATGCCGGTGGGCGACCCCAAGGCCTATGTGCGGCAGTATTTCGGCATCCTGGCGCACGGGCGGCGGCTGATCTACGTCAACGCCTTCCGCGAGCCGATGGCCAACAAGGAATGGCAGCGATACGCCATCGTCGTCTGCGACGGCGGCAGCGGCGCCTGGGGCGCGGTCTACGACCCGGCCAGCCGCGGCTTCAGCGACTTCGCCGTCAACGGCGCCTGACGCCGCTCTGCGCCAGCGCTTCCTCGAACCAGGGAGCGAAGTTGCCGATGTTCTCCGGCAGCGCCGGCCGGGGCGGCGGTGGCGGCGCGGCGGCACGCGGCGGCGCCGGGGCGGCGCTGCCGACCGGCCCCACCGGCTGGCCCAGCTCGCGGCGCACCTCGCGCACCTTCTCGGGATCGGCCAGTTCGGCGTCGTAGCCGAACAGGGCGCCGTATTCCATCGCCTCGACCTGCTCGTAGCTCAGGCCCATGGCGCGGTTGTATTCCTCGGGGCTGCGATTGCCGGCGATGTAGCGGAAGCCGCTCTGGCCGCGCGTAATCAGCACCAGCCGGCCCGTGGTCGGCTCGCGCGACACGCAACGCTCCGGCAATCCCTGCAGGACCAATGGCAGGCTCCCGTCCAACGCCTCCTCCTCAATCTGGGAGCAGCTTCGGCGCTTTGTAAGGAAACGGCAAGCTTTGCGGTCGGCCGGGCTTTGCCGCCGGTCGGCGCAGCTCCGTTCAGGCGCAAACGGTCGGCGCAGCGGCACCGGCCGTCGGCGCAAGGCCCGGAGCGGGCCGGCCGCAGGCAACCCCCGGGCGGGAAAAAGGCACTAACATCCGCTCATTGCCCGCTCCCGCGGAGCGGCTTCCCCATCAGGAGCATGCCGATGAAACCATGGTTCGCCCCCGCGCTCGCCGGCGCGTTCCTCGCCCTGCCGGCGCTGGCCAGCCTCAGCGTCGGCCAGAAGGCGCCGGACTTCACCACCCAGGCCTCGCTCGGGGGCAAGGTCTTCAGCTTCCAGCTGGCCGAGGCGCTGAAGCAGGGGCCGGTGGTGTTGTATTTCTACCCGGCGGCGTTCACCCCGGGCTGCACCGTCGAGGCGCACGAGTTCGCCGAGGCCACCGACCAGTTCAAGGCGCTGGGCGCGCGGGTCATCGGCGTCTCCCACGACGACATCGACACCTTGAACAGGTTCTCGGTCAGCGAATGCCGCAGCAAGTTCGCGGTGGCCGCCGATCCGGACCAGGCCATCACCAAGGCCTACGACGCGGTGCTCGCGCGCAAGCCCGAATACGCCGACCGCACCTCCTACCTGATCGCCCCGGACGGCACGATCCTCTACACCTACACCGATCTCAAGCCCGACCACCACGTGGAGAACACCCTGGCGGCGCTGAAGGAGTGGAAGGCCAGGCGGAAGTAGAGCGGCCGCGCCGCTGCGCGCGGCGGGCATGCCGCGGTGCAGGGAATGAAAACAGGAACCGCGCGGCTTCTGGCGGCGGCGGGGCCCGGTTAGACTGGGTTTCCGCCATTCGGAATCCGCGGTCACATGAACGACAACATGGTGGTCGACGCCGCCGGCGTCAGCGAGGCCGAGCGCAACACCCTGCTCATCGCCTACGTGCTGTTCTGCGCCACCTTCGTCACCGGTTTCGCCGGCATCGCCGGCGTGATCCTGTGCCACATCAAGGTCGGCGAATCCGGCAACGAATTCCTGCGCAGCCACTACCGCTGGCTGATCCGCACCTTCTGGTTCACCCTGCTATGGGCCGTGGTCTGCGGGGTGCTGGTGGCCAGCATCATCTTCGCCGTTCTCGGCGGCATCGGCTTCGCGGCGCTGTTCGTCTGGCACCTGTACCGGCTGATCCGCGGCCTGGTCACCTTCTCCGAGCGGCGGCCGATGCCGGTGTAAGGCCGTTGCCGGTGACGGGTGGTCGGCAGGAAGGCTTCACTGACAGCCGCGGTTAGGCCGTCTTGGCCAGCCGCGCCTGGCGCTGCGCCACGCTGGCGGCGAGGCCGCGCAGCAGTTCCACGGTGTCGTCCCAATGGATGCAGGCGTCGGTGACGCTCTGGCCGTAGGTCATGCGGTCGCGCGGGCCGATTTCCTGGCGGCCCTCGAGCAGATGGCTCTCGACCATCACGCCGATGATGCGGCTGTCGCCGCCGGCGATCTGGTGGCCCACGTCCTGCGCCACGGCCAGCTGGCGCTTGTGCTGCTTCTGGCTGTTGGCGTGGCTGAAGTCGATCATCACCTGCGGCTGCATGCCGGCCTTGACCAGGGCGGCCGAGGCCGCCTCCACCGACTTGGCGTCGTAGTTGGTGCCGGTGCTGCCGCCGCGCAGGATGATGTGCGTGTCGGCGTTGCCGCGCGTCTCGAAGATCGCGGTGGCGCCGGTGCGGATCATCGACAGGAAACGGTGCGGGTTGCGCGCCGACATGACGGCGTCGACCGCGACCTTGACGCTGCCGTCGGTGCCGTTCTTGAAGCCGACCGGGCAGGACAGGCCGCTGGCCATCTCGCGGTGCAACTGGGACTCGGTGGTGCGCGCGCCGATGGCGCCCCAGGCGACCAGGTCGGCGATGTACTGCGGCGTGAGGATGTCGAGGAACTCGACGCCGGCGGGCACGCCCCGATCGTTCAGGTCCAGCAGCAGCTTGCGCGCCAGGCGCAGGCCGCGGTCGATGTCGTAGGAATCGTCCAGGTCCGGATCGTTGATCAGGCCCTTCCAGCCCACCGTGGTGCGCGGCTTCTCGAAATACACGCGCATCACCAGCTGCAGCTGCTTGCCGAGCTGCTCGCGCAGCGGCTTGAGCCGCGCGGCGTAGTCGAGCGCGGCCTGCGGATCGTGGATCGAGCAGGGGCCGACGATCACCAGCAGGCGGTCGTCGCGGCCGTGCAGGATGTCCTGGATCTCGCGGCGGGCGATGGTGGTGGTCTGCGCGGCGGCCTCGGACAGCGGCAACTCGTCCTGCACCTGGGCGGGGGTCGAGACGGCGCGGATCGAGGCGATCCGCAGATTTTCGGTGACGGTGGTCATGACCTGACTCAAGCAAACCTGGGCGAAAATAGCCGGCGGATGCTACCAGAGCCCCCCGGATGCTGCACCGCCGAAAATGCCGCTCCGCCGCGCGTTCATTGACCGGGCAGGTCGAAAAGCAGCAGCTCGGCCGCCGAATCCGCCGTAAGCTCCAGATTCGATTCGTTTTCCAGCATCGCGGCATCGCCCGCCTGCAACTCCAGCCGGCCGCTGCGGAGGGTGCCCCGGGCGACGTGCAGGTAGTAGCGGCGGCCGGGGTCCAGCGGCTGGCGCAGCGCCTGCCCGGCCTCCGGCCAGGCCACGAACAGCCGCGCGTCCTGGTAGATGCGGAACAGCGCGCCCTCCCCTTCCGGGGCCACCACCTTGGCGAAGCCGCTGCGCAGGGCGGCCGGATCCAGCGCCTTCTGCTGGTAGCCCGGCGCCACGCCGCGCTTGTCGGGCACGATCCAGATCTGCAGGAAATGCACCGGCGCGGTGGCGGAGTCGTTCATTTCACTGTGCGAAATGCCGCGGCCGGCCGTCATCAGCTGCACCTCGCCCGGCTTGATCACCGAGCCGCCGCCGGTGGAGTCGCGGTGGCGCAGGCCGCCCTCCAGCACGTAGGAGATGATCTCCATGTCGCTGTGCGAATGCGGCGGGAACCCGGCCCCCGGCACCACGCGGTCCTCGTTGATGACGCGCAGCGGCCCGAAGCCCATCCAGTGCGGATCGTGGAAGTCGCCGAAGGAAAAGGTGTGCCAGCTGTCGAGCCAGCCGCGCTCGGCATGGCCGCGCTGGCCGGCGAGTCGGGTGGTGATCATGGGGCGCTCCTCGTGATGCGGGCTCGCCACCATGATGGCTGCGCCGGGCGCGATTGCAAGTGCGCCCTGGCCCGGCCCCGGAGCCAGGCAAAGGCACCCGGGCAGGCGTCAGCCCCGCTTCACCGCGAACGGCGAGAACGCCTGGCTCACCGGCATCAGCGACACGGTGTTGATATTGACGTGGGCCGGCCGGCCGACGATCCAGTGCACCGTGTCGGCGATGTCCTCGGCCGACAGCGGCTGGGTGCCGGCGTAGACCGCCCGCGCCTTCTCGGCGTCGCCCTGGAAACGCACCAGCGAGAACTCGGTTTCGGCCATGCCCGGCTCGATCTCGCTGACCCGCACCCGCGTGCCGAGCAGGTCGGCCTTGAGATTGAGGCTGAACTGGCGCACGAAGGCCTTGGTGCCGCCATAGGCGTTGCCGCCCGGATAGGGCCACTCGCCGGCCACCGAGCCGATGTTGACGACATGGCCGCGGTCGCGCTCCACCATGCCGGGCAGGATGGCGCGGGTGCAGTACATGAGGCCCTTGATGTTGGTGTCGACCATCCGCTCCCAGTCCTCGATCTCGGTCTTGTGCGCCGGCTGCAGGCCCAGGGCCAGGCCGGCGTTGTTGACCAGCACGTCGACGGCGGCGAACTCCGCCGGGAGGGCGGCGACGGCGCGCTCGACCGCCGCGCGGTCGCGCACGTCCAGCTCGACCGGCAGCAGGCGCTCGCCCAGCTCCTGGCGCAGCGCCTTGAGGCGCTCGAGGCGGCGGGCGGTGGCGACGACGCGGGCGCCGTCGGCGATGAAGCGGCGGGCGATGGCGGCGCCGAACCCGGCGGAAGCGCCGGTGACGAAAACGATCATGGTGCGGTCCTGCAATGCAAAAGGCCTTCGCCGGATTTTACCGGCGAAGGCCTCCGATCACCCAAATGTGGCGGCGCCCGGCGCCGCAGCCGCTCAGGCCGCCGAGGACAGCCCGTGCGAGACCATGTTCATGACGTCGTCGATGATCTGGCGCTCCGGCATCTTGCCCTGCCACAGGCACCAGTGCATGCCGAGGAAGTGGCCGATGCCCATCAGCGCCCAGGCGCGCGCCTCGGCGTCGCCGGGGGCGATTTCGCCGCGCCGCACCGCCTCGCTCAGGCCCTCGCTGTAGCCCTTGGCCAGGCGCTCGTAATACTCGCGGTACACCGCCTCGTCGACGAACTGCGCTTCCTGCACGATGCGGTACAGGCCCGGGTGCTTCTGCGTGAACTCGAGGAAGCCCTGCAGGCTGTAGCGCTCGGCCTCGATGCGGTCGACGGCGTCGCCGGCGGCGCTGAGCATCTGCTTGCGCAGCTTGCGCCCGATTTCGCGCACCAGGGTGATGAAGATCTCTTCCTTGCTGTGGAAGTACAGATAGAACGTCCCCTGTCCGACGCCGGCGCGGGTCGTGATCGAGCTCACCGAGGCGGCATGGAACCCCTTGCCGCCGAATTCCTCTTCGGCGGCGGCAAGCAACTTGCGCCGGGTGGCTTCGCCGCGGGCGGTCACCGGCACCAGCTCTTTCAGCATCTGGGCCTTCGGCATCATGGCCGTACAAACTCCGTTATTCCACGTGAAGCCGGAGCTTAAATCATGAACTCGCCGAATTGGCAGCTTGTTCAAGCGCTTGGCGCTGATCCCGGGGCATTTTCCGATGCACGGTGGTTCCCGGCAGAACATCGGTCAAGCGCGGTTGGCGGTGGGGCCAGGAATTGCCGCCGTTGCACGCCGGCGCAGGCGCGTCGCGCGCGAATCGCGGGGCCGGAGCCGCGCTTTCAGGAGGCGGCGGCGCGCCGACGGGCGGGCGCGGCTTCCGCCGCGGTGCCGCTGACGCTGCGTCGCAGGCCGGCGTCCTTGAGCCAGGCCAGGCAGTCCTCGAAGGCGCGCGAGATGCGCGACTGCATGCGGATGCGCTCCAGCTTGGGCCAGGTGGCGCGCTCGCCTTCGCGGATGTAGCGCCGCAGGTCGGCGGCCGAGAGGTTGGCAAACATGCGCATCAGCTGCACCGGGCTCTGCTGCGGGAAGATGCTGACGTCGCCGCTGTAGCGCTGCTGCAGGATGTCGTTGAGCGCGTCGACGATGCGGCCGCCGGCGATGCTGTGGCTGTATTGGCGCGCCACCTTGAGGGCGTCGCGGCCGGTGACGGTGGCGATCTCGCGGGCGAAGCCGATCAGCCCCTTCTTGCGCGGCTCCAGCTCGCGCATGAACGGCACCACGTGCGGATTGGTCTGGCTGACGATGTAGTGGTTGACGTTGTGCAGGCGCGCCAGGCGCAGCATCGGCAGGTCGTTGGCGATGGAGCCGTCGACCCAGCGCTTGCTGCGCATGTAGGGCACCACCTCGCCGCTGTAGTCCTCGGCTTCCAGCATCACCGGCGGGAACACTCCCGGCACGGCGCACGAGGCGAGCACCGCGCTGCGCACTACCACGTTCGGCGCGGTCAGGTAGTTGAGCAGGCGCGGCTGCTGGTTGGGCTCGGCCGGCGAAACGGTGACGCCGAGGATGCGGCGGGTGCGCTCGAAGGCTTCGAGGAAGCTGCCGGCGTGGATGTTGCGGGTCAGGCAGTCCTGCAGCTGGGCCGGGTCCATCAGCGACTTGCTCTGGATGACCTGGCGCAGGCCGACGCCCTGGAAGGCCTGCAGGTTGAGATTGTCCGAGTCGAAGATCTCCGGCAGCTCCTCGTCGGTGCGGGTGCAGGCCATCGAGGCGATGATCGCGCCGGCGGAGGAGCCGGAGATCACGCGCGGCAGGATGCCGGCCTCGAACAGCGCCTTGATCACGCCGAGGTGGAACATGCCCAGGGTGGCGCCGCCCGACAGCAACAGGGCCGAGCGGCCGAAGCTGGTGCCGGTGCGCTTGAAGAACAGCACCTTCTCGGCGGCCGAGAAGTCGGGAAAGTCGCCGACACAGATGTAGTCGAGGCAGCGCGCCGCCTCCTCGACGTATTCCTCGATCAGCTTCTTGGTGCCGACGCGGCAATACAGGTAGAGCAGCGGATTGGCGGTGTTGCCGAGGTTGCCGTGCAGGCCCTCGGCGAGGTCGTGCACCAGGCGGCGCACGTTGCCGGCACGGCGCAGTTCGCGCATCCGCGCCAGCCGCTCGCGGATCAGCAGGTAGTCGTAGTCGTCGCTCATCTCGTCCTGCTTCCAGGCGTCGCCGCCCTCGAGGCTGTCGAGGTCGAGCGCGATTTCGCGCCAGGCGGCGTAGTCCTGGGCGTTTTCGAGGTCCTTGAGGCGGCTGGAGATCAGCTTCTTCGACATATGACTGCACGCATTCCGCCGGCAGTGTAGCGGGCCCGGGCGTGCTTTGCGGCGGCCGAGGCAATATTATCCACTCCCGGGGGAGCAACCGGCGGCAAATTTCCTTGTCAAAACAATGGCACGCGAGCCGGCTAGAATGTCGGTTCTCTCTAGAGTCGATATGAAAGCCGCTCGCGACTACAAATCCCTGCTGCTGGGCGCCATCACCCTGGCGGTGTTCGTCATCGCCGTCTGGGTGCTGCACCACAGCCTGGCCAAGCTGCACTGGGCCGACGTCGTCGCCAGCCTCAAGGCCGAACCCGCGTCGCGGGTGGCGGCCTGCGTGCTGTTCAGCGCCTGCAGCTACACCATGCTGACCTTCTACGACTACCTGGCGCTGCGCGGCGTGCGCCATCCCCTGCCGTGGCGCCGGGTGGCGCTGACCTCGTTCATCGCCTTCGCCATCGGCCACAGCGCCGGGCTGTCGTGGATCTCGGGCGGCTCGGTGCGCTACCGCGGCTATTCCAAGGAAGGGCTCGGCGGCCTGGAGATCGCCGGCGTGGTCGGCCTGGTCTCGGTGACCTTCGTGCTCGGCATCGGCACCCTGCTCGGCACGTCGCTGCTGCTGGAATCGCACCAGGCGGCGCGGATCCTGCACCTGGACCATGGCCACCAGGCGCGCCTGATCGGCCTGCTGATCTTCGCCGTGATCCTCGGCTACCTGTCGCTGACGCAGCGGGTCAAGCGCTCGCTGCGCATCTTCGGCCGCGAGTTCCGCCTGCCGCCGTTCCACATCACCGCCGGGCAGATCGTCGTCGCCAGCATCGACCTGTGCTTCGCCGCCGCCTCGCTCTACGTGCTGCTGCCGGACAGCACCAGCATCCACTTCTTCAGCTTCGTCGGCCTGTACGTGCTGGCGCTGCAGTCGGGCGTCGCCAGCAACGTGCCGGGCGGCGTCGGCGTGTTCGAAACGGTGCTGATCGAGCTGCTCCCCGGCGGCGCCACGCCCGAGCTGGTCAGCGCGGTGCTGCTGTACCGCTTCGTCTATTACTTCATCCCGCTGGTGCTCGGCGTCGGCCTGTTCGCCGGTCGCGAGGCGATGCGATGAAGCAGCTGCGGCACCTGCGGGACTTCGGCCTGGCCCTGCAGCCCTGGATCGACCGCTTCGCGCCGCGCCTGGCGGCGACCGCGGTGTTCCTCGCCGGCGTGATCCTGCTGCTGTCCGGCGCCACGCCGGAGATCGACAGCCGCCTGGAGCTGCTGCGCGGCATCGTGCCGGACCCGGTGCTGGAAACCTCGCACCTGGTCGGCAGCGCCATCGGCGTGGGCCTGCTGATCCTGGCGCGCGGCCTGTACCAGCGCCTCGACGGCGCCTGGTGGACGACCATGGTGCTGCTGGCCGGCGGCATCGCCGCCTCCCTGCTCAAGGGCCTGGACTACGAGGAGGCGATCGTCCTCTCGGCCATCGGCCTGGGGCTGTGGCTGACGCGCGAGCGCTACTACCGCCGCGCCTCGATGCTGGACCTGGGCTCCTCGCGCGCCTGGGTCGCCGGCGTGGTGCTGGTGGTGGGCGCCGCGGTGTGGGTGTCGGTGGTGTCCTACCGCGACGTGCAGTACGCCCACGAGCTGTGGTGGCAGTTCGCCTTCGACGACGACGCGCCGCGGGTGATGCGCGCCGGCCTGCTCACCATCCTGCTCGCCGCCGGCTTCGTGCTGTGGCAGCTGCTCAGCCCGCACCGCGAGGAGCCCTCGCTGCCCGACGCCGAGGCCATGACCCGCGCGGCGGCCATCGCCATGAGCAGCCAGGACACCCTCTCCTACCTCGCCCTGCTCGGCGACAAGCAGCTGCTGTTCAGCGAGGCCGGCGACGCCTTCATCATGTACCAGCGCTCCGGACGCTCGATGGTGGCGCTCGGCGACCCGGCCGGCAACCCGGCGCGCTTCGAGGAGCTGTGCTGGAAGTTCCGCGAGCTGTGCGACCGCAACTCCAGCTGGCCGGTGTTCTACCAGGTCAGCTCGGAGCAGCTGCCGCTGTACCTGGACCTGGGCCTGGAGCTGGCCAAGCTGGGCGAGGAAGCGCGGGTGCTGCTGCCGGAATTCTCGCTGGAAGGCTCCAGGCGCAGCAGCCTGCGCAACGAGTACCGCCGCGGCGCCAAGGAGGGGGCCAGCTTCAGCGTGCTGACGCCGGCCGAGGTGGAGGCGCAGATGCCGCGCCTGCGGGAGGTGTCCGACCAGTGGCTGCGCAACAAGTCGGCGGCGGAAAAAGGCTTCTCGGTCGGCCGTTTCGAACCCGACTACCTGCGCCGCTTCCCCTGCGCCTGCGTCTGGCGCAACGGCGGCATCGTGGCGTTCACCAACCTGTGGCTGTCGCGCACCCGCGACGAGTTCTCGATCGACCTGATGCGCTACGGCAGCGAAGCGCCCAAGGGCGTGATGGACTACCTGTTCATCGAGCTGATGCTGTGGGGCAAGAAGGAAGGCTACCGCTGGTTCAACCTCGGCATGGCTCCGCTGGCCGGGCTCGAGCGCCATCCGCTGGCGCCGTTCTGGCACAAGCTGGGGCGGCTCGTGCACCGCTACGGCGAGACCTTCTACAACTTCGAGGGTCTACGCAAGTACAAGGACAAGTTCGGCCCGCAGTGGCGGCCGCGCTACCTGGCCTCGCCCGGCGGCCTGGTGCTGCCGCGCGTGCTGCTGGACACCGCGGCCCTGATCGCGGGCGGCATGCGCGAGGTGGTATCGAAATGAACGGCAGCAGCAACGGCGGTTTCCCGCACCGGCGCAAAGACGCAAGGAACGGCCGGTTCAAGGCCAGGGCTTTCGCCGTGGCCGTGCCCGGCGCCCGCGCCTGCTTGCGCGAGGCGCTTCTGATCCTGTCCCTCCTGCTCGCGCCGACCGGCCCAGCGCTTGCGGCCAGGCACGCCGCCGCGCCGCCGCAGCAGTCCGAGCCTGCAGCGGAGCCGGTCGACACCGCGCCGCTGCCGGCCAATGCCGAGCGCATCGTCCACGGCCGCTTCAGCGAAGTGGATGTCTACAAGCCGCAGGGCACGCCGACCAGCTTCGTGCTGCTGCTCACCGGCGAGGACGGCTGGAGCGCCGGGGCGGTCGCCACGGCGCAGGCACTGGCGCAGAAGGGCGCGATGGTCGCCGGCACGGCGCTGCCGCGCTTCCGCCGCATGCTGGAGGCGCAGCCCGGCACCGACTGCGAATACATCGCCGGCGACTTCGAGAACCTCAGCCATTTCGTGCAGGCCTATTACAAGCTGCCGGACTACCTGCCGCCGATCGTGGTGGGCCTCGGCGCCGGCGGCGCCCTGGGCTACGCCGAGCTGGCCGAGGGGCCGCCCGACGCCACCGGCGGCGCACTGCTGCTCGGCTTCCGCCAGGACCTGGGCCTGCGCAAGCCGCTGTGCACCGGCTATGCCCTGGCCACCGAAAGGCACCGCGACAACAAGGGTTACGACGTGCTGGCGGCGAAGGCGGTGGCGACGCCGCTGACCGTCTTCGCCGACGCCGGGGGCGAGAGCGCGGCGAAGGCCTTCGTCGGCAACCTGGGCCAGGCCGCCGCCGTGACCCTGGCGCAGAGCGCCGCCGCGCCGCAGCCCTTCCTCGACGCCTTCGACAAGCTCGCCGCCTCGCTCAAGCCCAGCGCCCCCGCGGCGCCGGCCGACCTCGGCGGCCTGCCGGTGATCGAGGTGCCGCCCAAGGCCGGCGTGCCGCAGGCCGACGCCTTCGCCATCCTGATCAGCGGCGACGGCGGCTGGGCCGGCCTGGACCAGGAGGTGGCCGGCGCGCTGTCGGCCAAGGGCATCCCGGTGATCGGCCTCGACTCGCTGCGCTACTTCTGGACCGCGCGCACGCCCGAGTCCGCCGCCGCCGACACCGACCGCATCATCCGCTACTACCAGGCCAAGCTGAAGCGCAAGCGGGTGCTGCTGCTCGGCTACTCGCAGGGCGCCGACGTGATGCCCTTCATCATCAACCGCCTGCCGGCGCAGACGCGCCAGGACGTGGCGCTGGGCGCGGTGATGGGCCTGTCCGAGCACGCCCTGTTCGAGTTCCACATGGGCAACTGGGTCAACGCCAACCAGGACCAGGGCCTGCCGACCGCGCCGGAGATGGAAAAGCCGCAGGACATCCCGATGCTGTGCATCTACGGCGAAGGCGAGACCGACACGCTGTGCCCCAAGCTCGACCCGCAGAAGGTGCGCGTGGTGAAGCTGCCGGGCGGCCACCACTTCGGCGGCGACTACGAGCGGCTGGCGCGCGAGATTCTCGACGTGGCCAAGGTGCAGCCGCTGCCGGCCGGCGTGGCCGCGGCGGCGCCCGGCCTGGGCGGGCAAACTTCCGCCACCGCCGGCAGTCCAAGCGGCACCGCAAGCTCAGAAGAAGGACCCCGCAATATGGTCACGTTCCACGTCATGATCGCGCCGCTGCTGGCGCTGCTCGCCGGCATCCTGATCCTGGTGATGCCCCGCCTGCTCAACTACATCGTGGCGATCTACCTGATCGCGGTGGGAGCGCTGGGGCTGCTGCACTTCCACTGAAGGCGGTTGCTGGTCGCCAGTGGCCGGTTGTCGATGCCGGCCGCTTTTGCCGACGGCCAATCGCGCACAGACCGCAGTTCAATTCCCCGGGATCTTCAGGGTGCTGCCGACGCGCAGCCTGTCGCTGTTGCCCAGACCGTTGAGCTGGCGCAGCTCCGAGATCGAGGTCTGGTAGCGCTTGGCGATGCTGCCCAGGGTCTGGCCCGAGCGCACCTTGTGCACGCGCAGGCGGGACTTGCCGGAGGCGCCGTGCGCCGCGGCCCGCACCACGTGGGCCTCCGGCGTCTCGGCCGAGGCCACCACGGTGGTGGGGGCGTCGTGCGGCGGGATCTTGAGGGTGCTGCCGGCGCGCAGGCGCGCGCCGCGGCCCAGGCCGTTGGCGGCCAGGATCGAGGCCTGGCTGACGCCGTAGCGGTGCGCCAGCCTGGCGATCGACTCGCCGCGCGCCAGGCGGTGCAGGGTGTAGAACTGGCGCTGGTGCTCGAAGCGCTGGTCGGCGCCGAGCGAGGCATAGGCCAGCTTGAAGCGGTCGGCCGAGCCGGCCGGCACGCGGATCAGGTGGCCGGGCGGCACGTAGAGCCGGCCGTTCATCACCTCGTCGCTGTACGCCGGGTTGAGCGTGCGGAAGGTGGTGCCGTCGGCGCCGGACAGGCGTTCCAGGGTCTGGTAGGGCACGTAGTCGCGCGTCTCCACCGTCTCGAACTGCGTCGGCGGGTCGCGCTGCAGGTCGCCGAAATGCTTGCGCCAGTCGCGCTCCACGTCGCTGGCGGCGAGGAACTCGGCGTAGAAGTTGCGCGAGGCGAAGCCGAAGCTGTCGGCCTGGTAGCGCTGGATCAGGTCGGTGAGGGTGGTGCCGCCGACCTTGGCCAGGCCGCGGGCCACGCCGCCGCGGCCGTGGTTGTAGGCGGTGACCGCCAGCGGCCAGCTCTGCAGGGCGTTGTAATCGTCGCGCAGGTGCCGCGCCGCCGCGTCGGTGGAGAACCAGGGATCGCGGCGGTCGTCGGCCACCTCGTCCAGGCGCATGTAGCTGCGGGCCGAGGCCGGCATGAACTGCCACAGGCCGGCGGCGCCGTCCTTGGAATAGGCCTGCAGGTTGAAGGAGGACTCCACCAGCGGCAGCCGGGTCAGCTTCAGCGGCAGGCCGTAGGAGGCGAAGATCTGCTCCATCTGCGGCAGGTAGCGGCCCGCCACCTGCAGGGCGTGGGCGGTGCGCTCCTTGAGGCCGCGCTGCACGCGGAAGGTGCCGATGGCGTCGCGGAAGCGGTTCGGGTCGCGGCTGTCGGAGTACATCTGGTAGATGCGCCGCTGCTCGTCGTCCATCTGCTCCGGCGTGTCCTTCAGCGCGTCGACCTGCTTGAGCAGGGCGTCGATCTGCTGCTTGGCGCGGGCCTCGGTGCGGCCCTTGAGCAGGCTCAGCTGCACCGAGTTGAGCACTTCGGCCTGCTGGCTGAAGTCCAGCACGACGTAGACCTTGCGCACGTCGTCGATGGAGTGGACCACGCTCTGGTTTTCCGAGTACTCGGAGAACACCTTGGTCCAGAACTCCACCTGCGGCTTGAGGATCGGCAGGTGCGGGAACTGCGGGTCGTCGGACAGGCCGACGGTGACGTTGGCCGGCTGCACCAGGGCGGTGGCCGCCTGCAGGGCCGCGGGAGCGGCAGGCGCCGGCGGCACCGCCGCCGCCGTGGCGGCGCTGACCGGCGCGGCCGGCTGGCTATGGAGGTCGTCGACCAGGCGCAGGCTGGGGGCGGCGGGGGCCTGCTGTTGTGCCGGAGGCGGGGGCTCGGACTGCGGGTCGGCGAAAGCGGCCCCGGCGCCGAGCAGCGCGTAAAGGCACAACAGTTTCTTCGTCATCGTCGGAATCTTTGCCCCCCGGCGAAGCGCGGGCGGCGTGCCCGGACTTGCGCCGAAATCATGTGTGATCTTAGCCGCAGCGGCACCGCCGCTTCAATGGGATATTTTTCCTCGGACGCGGCGGCGAATCCGGTAAGCTGGAGCTTCCCCGCACCGGATGCTTCCATGGCCCAGCCGTACCCGCCGATCGAGCCCTACCGCACGCACCGCCTGAAGGTGTCGGCCGTGCACGAAATCTACGTCGAGGAGTGCGGCAACCCCAACGGCCGCGCGGTGGTGTTCGTCCATGGCGGGCCCGGCGGCGGCTGCGAACCCTGGCACCGCCAGTTCTTCGATCCGAAGCGTTACCGCATCGTGCTGTTCGACCAGCGCGGCTGCGGCCGCAGCACGCCTTACGCCGAACTGCGCGAGAACACCACCTGGGACCTGGTGGCCGACATGGAGCAGATCCGCCGCACCCTCGGCATCGAGCAGTGGGTGGTGTTCGGCGGCTCCTGGGGCAGCACCCTGGCCCTGGCCTACGCCGAGAGCCATCCCGAGCGCACCCGCGCCCTGGTGCTGCGCGGCATCTTCCTGCTGCGCCCGGAGGAGATCCACTGGTTCTACCAGGAAGGCGCCAGCTGGATCTTCCCCGACGCCTGGGAGCACTACCTGGAGCCGATTCCGCAGTCCGAGCGCGGCGACCTGGTGGCGGCCTACCACCGCCGGCTGACCAGCGAGAACGCCGCGGTGCGGCGCGAGGCGGCCCGCGCCTGGAGCATCTGGGAGGGCACCACCAGCAAGCTGCTGCAGAGCGAGGACATGGTGGCGCGCTACAGCAGCGAGAATTTCGCCGAGGCCTTCGCCCGCATCGAGTGCCACTACTTCATCAACGGCGGCTTCTTCCGCAGCCCCAACCAGCTGCTGGAGGACGTGCCGAAGATCCGCCACATCCCGGGGGTGATCGTGCAGGGCCGCTACGACGTGGTCTGCCCGATGAAATCGGCCTGGGACCTGCACCGCGCCTGGCCGGAGGCGACCCTCAGCGTGATCGGCGACGCCGGCCACGCCGCCTCCGAGGCCGGCACCCTCAACCGCCTGATCGAGGCGGCGGACCACTTCGCACGGCTGTAGCGCTCATGCTGCTCGATGCGGCGCTGGCCTATCTGCACTTCATCGCCATCCTCCTGCTGGCCTCGCTGATGTCGGCGGAGGCCCTGCTGCTGCGGCCGTCGGTGGCGCAGCAGAGCTCGCGCTGGATCGCGCGGCTGGACCTGGGGGTGGGCCTGTCCGCCATCGCCGTGGTGGCCAGCGGCCTGTCGCGCGCCGTGTGGGGCGCCAAGGGCTGGGCCTACTACGCGCACAACCCGGTGTTCCACGCCAAGATCGGCGTGTTCGTGCTGATCGGCCTGATGTCGATCATCCCCACCGTGCTGTTCCTGCGCTGGGCGCGCCGCCACCGCGAGCTGCCCGGCTATGCGGTGCCGGCGGAGGAAGTGAGGCGGGCGCGGCGCTGGGTGCTGATCGAGCTGCACCTGCTGCCGCTGCTGCCCCTGTTCGGGGTGATGATGAGCCGGGGCATGCACTTCTAGGAGCAGCGATGGCCCAGGCGGCGGCGTACAAGGTTCACCCCGGCGTGGCCCGCGCCCAGGCCATGGTCGACAAGCTGCCCGCCACCACCGGCCGCGCGCTCGACGCCTGGCTCGCGCTGGCGAAGAGAGCGCGGCTGGCCGACGCCAAGGCGATCCAGGCCTGGCTCCGGCAGGAGCACCGGCTCGGCACCGGGCACGCCGGGCTGATCGCCGAAATCGCGGTGCAGGGGGCGGACGTCTACAGCGCCGAGGCCTACCTGCGGGCCGCGCCGGGCTATGTCGATGCCCTCTTCGCCGGCCCGAAGGCAGCCCTGCGCCCGCTCTACGAGGAGCTGGCCGCCTGCGCCCTCGGGCTGGGCAGGGACGTGCAGCTGAGTCCGTGCAAGACCTTCGTGCCGGTCTATCGCGGCCGCGTCATGGCCCAGCTCAAGCCCGGCGCCAACACCCGCCTCGACCTGGGCCTGGCCCTGGGCGGCCTCAAGGCCCAGGGGCGGCTGATCGACACCGGAGGTTTTGCCAAGAAGGACCGCATCACGCACCGCATTGCGGTCAGCAGCGCGGCGGACATCGACGCGCAGACGCGGGAGTGGCTGGCGCGGGCGTACGAGCTGTCGGCCTGAGCGCCCGCCAAGGACCCGCCCATGCGCCGGGGCATTCCGCGCACCCGTGCGATGCACGGCAGCGCATCCCGGGCGGCGCTCAGGATTTGAGCGGAATGCCCTCGTCCTGCTTCACCGCCTCCAGCACCAGGCTGGAGCGCACGTCCTTCACGCCCGGCAGGCCGATCAGCACCTTCATCGAGAACTCGGCGAAGGCCTGCAGGTCGGGCACCATCACGTGCAGCAGGAAGTCGAGGTCGCCGGTCATGACGTAGCAGGCGCGCACCTCCGGCTGGCGCTTGATCGCCGCCTCGAAGGCCTCGGTCACGTCCTTGGACTGGCGCTCGATGCTGACGCGGACGAAGGCCTGGATGTGCTGGCCCAGCGCCGCCGGGCTCAGCACCGCGGTGTAACGCTCGATCACGCCGCTGTCCTCCAGCCGGCGCAGGCGCCGCTGGCAGGCGGTGGGCGAGAGTGAAACCTTTTCCGCCAGGTCCACCACCGGGAGGCGGCCGTTGCGCTGCAGCTCGCGCAGCATGCGCAGGTCGGTACGGTCCAGTTCTGCACGCATTTTTCACCCGGCAAATGGCCGTTTATTAGCGAATAACTGCGCGAATCTTAACTCCGCACGGCGATTTCGCAAGGTTCGGGCGGCCGATACCCGGTAAAGTGGTGCGGTGCGGCCCGGCACCCGCCGCGCAGGAGGAGATCGTGGGCAAGCAGACCAAATATGTCTCGCGCCTGCCGGATGCGTCCGGCCGGATCGCGTACAGCGCCGAGGAGAACGCCATCTGGGCGGAACTGTTCGCGCGCCAGAAACAGGCGATCCGCGGCAAGGCTTGCGACGAGTTCATGCAGGGCATGGAGCTGCTGCGTCTGCCGGAGGACCGCGTGCCGCAGCTGGCCGAAGTCTCGCAGGGCCTGAAGCGCGAGACCGGCTGGGAGGTGGCCTATGTGCCGGCGCTGATTCCTTTCTCCGAATTCTTCGCCCTGCTCGCCGACCGCAAGTTTCCGGCCGCGACCTTCGTCCGCACCCGCGAGGAGCTGGACTACCTGCAGGAGCCGGACATCTTCCACGAGATCTTCGGCCACACGCCGCTGCTCACCAACAAGTATTTCGCCGAGTTCACCCACACCTACGGCAAGCTCGGCCTGGCCGCCAGCCGCGAGGACCGCGTGTTCCTGGCACGCATGTACTGGTTCACCGTCGAGTTCGGCCTGCTGCAGAAGCCGGGCGACGCCCTGCGCATCTACGGCGGCGGCATCCTGTCGTCGATCGGCGAGACCGAGTACGCCTGCCACAGCGACAAGCCGCTGCGCCGCCGCTTCGACATCGTCGACGCGCTGCGCACGCCCTACCGCATCGACATCATGCAGCCGCTGTACTACGTGCTGGAAGACCTGCGCGAGCTGTACGAGCTGACCCGGCGCGACATCATGGGCCTGGTGCAGGAGGCCAAGCGCCTCGGCCTGCACGCACCGCTCTACCCGCCGAAACCCGTGGCCGCCTGAAGGGCGCCGCAGCCTGCCGGCCGAGGCCGCCGGGCGTCCCGGTCCGGCCCTTCAAACCAGCGACACGATTTGATGTCGTAATAATGCCGAGCTTCCTGGAGATTCACCGATGAGCAGCAAGACCGCCAATCCCCTGCGCACCGACGGCTTCGAGTTCGTCGAATTCACCGCCCCCAACCAAGCCGGCATCGAGCAGCTGCACCAGCTGTTCGGGCTGCTCGGCTTCACCGCCGTGGCGCGCCACCGCAGCAAGGACGTGACCCTGTTCCGCCAGGGCGACATCAACTTCCTGGTCAACGGCACGCCCTACACCCACTTCGCCCAGTTCGCCCAGGCCCACGGCCCCTCGGCCTGCGCCATGGGCTGGCGCGTCGAGGACGCGGCCAAGGCCCATGCCTATGCCGTGGCGCAGGGCGCGGTGCCGTTCGACACCAAGCCCGGCTTCATGGAGCTGAACCTGCCGGCGGTGTACGGCATCGGCAACAGCGTGCTGTATTTCATCGACCGCTACGGCCCCCACACCATCTACGACGTCGACTTCGTGCCGGTGAAGGGCGCGGAGCAGAACCCGCTGGGCGTCGGCCTGAAGACCCTGGACCACCTGACCCACAACGTCGAGCAGGGCAACATGAACCTGTGGGCGGGCTTCTACGAGCGCATCGCCAATTTCCGCGAGATCCGCTACTTCGACATCGAGGGCAAGCAGACCGGCCTGTTCTCGCGCGCCCTGACCAGCCCCTGCGGCAAGATCCGCATCCCGATCAACGAGAGCGCCGACGACAAGAGCCAGATCGCCGAATTCATCCGCGACTACCGCGGCGAAGGCATCCAGCACCTGGCCCTGGCCACCGACGACATCTACGCCACGGTGGAGGCGCTGCGCGCCCGCGGCGTGGTGTTCATGGACACGCCGGAAACCTACTACGAGAAGATCGACAGCCGGGTGCCGGGCCACCACGAGAGCGTGGCGCGCCTGAAGCAGCTGCGCCTGCTGATCGACGGCAGCGTGCAGGACGGCATCCTGCTGCAGATCTTCACCTCCACCGTGATCGGACCGATCTTCTTCGAGATCATCCAGCGCAAGGGCAACGAGGGTTTCGGCGAGGGCAACTTCAAGGCCCTGTTCGAGAGCATCGAGGAAGACCAGATCCGCCGCGGCGTGTTGAAGGCCGAGACGGCGTAGTCGTTGTAGGATGCGGCTGAGCGCAGGTAAGCGCAGCTGCCGGGCAGCGCTCCAGGAACGAGCCGCCGGAGGAGAAGGCATGAAAAAGTGGATCTACCGCCCGCACGTCGAAGGCCTGGCCTCGCGCCAGGCCCACGCCGACCTGCCGGACGGCACGGTCGAGCGCGAGCTGGGCAAGGAGGGCTTCTTCGGCCCGGCGACGCACATGTACCACCCGCGGCCGCCGACCGGCTGGAAGTCGTGGGAAGGGCCGCTGCGGCCGCGCGCCTTCGACTGCGTCAAGCTCAAGGCGCGTGGCCACTCGCCCTGGGACGCCGACCTGCTGCTGCACAACGCTTCGTTGCGCATGCGCATCTGGACCTGCAGGTCCTCGATGGACCATCTGGCGCGCAACGCCGACGGCGACGAGCTGCTGTTCGTGCACAGCGGCCGCGGCGACCTGTACTGCGACTACGGCCACCTGGCGATCGAGGCCGGCGACTACATCGTGCTGCCGCGCAGCACCATGTGGCGCGTCGAGTGCGAGGCGCCGCTGCAGCTGCTGCTGATCGAGGCCACCAACTCCAGCTACATGCTGCCGGACAAGGGCCTGGTCGGCGAGCACGCCGTGTTCGACCCGGCCATGCTCGACCTGCCGCGCATCGACGCCGCCTTCCAGGCGCAGCAGCAGGGCGCGCTGATGGAGCGCGACTGGGCGGTGCGGGTCAAGCGCCGCGACGAGATCTCCACCGTCACCTATCCCTACAACCCGCTCGACGCGGTGGGCTGGCACGGCTCGCTGCACCCGGTGCGCATCAACGTGCGCGATATCCGCCCGCTGATGAGCCACCGCTTCCACCTGCCGCCCTCGGCCCATACCACCTTCGTCGCCGGCCGCTTCGTCGTCTGCACCTTCACGCCGCGCCCGTTCGAGACCGACCCGGGCGCGATCAAGGTGCCGTTCTTTCACAACAACGACGACTTCGACGAGGTGATCTTCTACCACGCCGGCGATTTCTTCTCGCGCGACAACATCCACCCCGGCATGGTCACTCTGCACCCTTGCGGCTTCACCCACGGTCCCCATCCCAAGGCGCTCGGCCGCATGCTGCAGCAGACCAAGCCGGGCACCGACGAATACGCGGTGATGATCGACGCCCGCGACGCGCTGGAGATCGACGAGGCGGCGACGGCGGTGGAATTCCTCGACTACCACCGCAGCTGGCAGCACCAGTAGCCGCGTTGCGGGCACCACGGAACTGTGCGGCGCCCGGCCCGGTCTGAATGGATGCCTCCGCCGCCATGCGAAGTAAAGATGGGTAAACCCAAGGCCACCGAAGTTGCAGCCGGCGCGGCACGGCCCGACATTAAGACCATGTCCCGCATCCTCATCGCCGACGACGACCGCGAGCTGTGCGCGCTGCTGGCCGACTACCTGCGCCGCGAGGGTTTCGAAGTCGACGTGGTGCACGACGGCGAGGCCGCCCTGCTGCGCCTGCGCGACCCGGCGCTGCGCCCGGAGCTGCTGATCCTCGACGTGATGATGCCGGGCAGCGACGGCCTGGAGACCCTGCGCGAGCTGCGCCAGCAGCACCGCCTGCCGGTGATCATGCTGTCGGCGCGCGGCGAGCCGGTGGACCGGGTGGTCGGCCTGGAGCTGGGCGCCGACGACTACCTGTCCAAGCCGTGCCTGCCGCGCGAGCTGCTGGCGCGGGTGCGCGCGCAGCTGCGGCGCCAGTCGCTGCCGGCGGCGGAGGAGCTGAGCCTGGGCAACCTGCAGCTGCACCCGGCCGAGCGCCGCGCCGCGGTCGACGGCCAGGAACTGCGCCTCACCGGCGCCGAGTTCGCCCTGCTGCTGACCCTGGCGCAGCATGCCGGCGAGGTGGTGGGCAAGGCCACCCTGACCCGCCTCGCCCTGGGGCGCGAAATCGAGCGCTTCGACCGCAGCGTCGACGTCCACGTCAGCCGCCTGCGGCGCAAGCTGTCGGAAGCCTCGGCCAGCGCCCCGGCGATCGAGGCGGTGCGCGGCGCCGGCTACCTGCTGGTGGCGCAGCGCGCCGCCTGAACCGCCGCGGTTCCGCTACGCTAGGATGGCGATGTCCGCCCCGGGGGCAATGCCGGGCGGCGTCGGCACCTTTCTCCGCCGCATCCCGGACCCGCAAGCCTTGAGCCCGCTCTATCGCCGCCTGCTGCTGTGGTTCTGCCTGGCCAACGTCGCCACCATGCTGATCAGCGTCTGGCTGACGCAGGACCTGGCGCGCCGCACCTACGGCGGCGAGCTCGACTGGCCGCTGCTGGCCCAGGCCGCCGACCAGGCCTATATCAAGGCCGGCCGCGAGGGCCTGGTCGCCTGGGCCGAGCAGACCCGGCGCGAGGAGCACTTCCAGGTGCGGCTCTACGAGAACGGCAAGGACCTGCTCGAATGGCCGGTGCTGCCGCCGCTGGAGCGCCACCTGCCGCAGCTGCTGAACAGCGACAGCATCGTGCTGCGGCCGGTGCCGGAGGTGCTGCTGGTGGGGCAGAAGGTGGTGGGCAGCGACGGCGTGACACGGCAGATGGTGGCGCTGCGCGGGCCGCGCCCGCCCTATGCGCGGCTGCATCTGCTGGTGTGGATGCAGATCGTCCTGTCGATGCTGGCGATCATGGTGGTCGGCTGGTGGGTGGCGCGCGGCATCGCCAGGCCCGCGGCGGCGCTGCAGCAGGCGGCGCAGCGCATGGCCGCGGGCGACCTGACGGCACGGGTCGAGGGCGGCTACCTGCAGGCGCAGGACGAGCTGGGGCTGCTGGCGCGCGAGTTCAACCACATGGCCGGGCGCATCGAGGCGCTGGTGGCGCACGAGCGCGCGGTGCTGCAGGACGTGTCGCACGAGCTGCGCTCGCCGCTGGCGCGGCTGCAGCTGATCCTGGAGCTGGCGCGGCAGGAAGGCGCCGGCGGCGCCGCCGGCCATTTCGACCGCGCCGAGCACGAAATCGCGCGCCTGGACCTGCTGATCGGCGAACTGCTGGCCCTGACCCGCATGGAGGCCGACCTGCCCGGCATGGCGCGCGAACCGGTCGACCTCGCCGCGCTCGCCGCCGAGTGCATCGGCGCGGCCGAACTCGAAGCCGGCGCCCACGGTGCGCGACTGCGGCTCGAGGCGCCGCAGCCGCTGGAAGCCAGCGGCAACGCACAGCTGCTGGCGCGGGCGCTGGACAACCTGCTGTCCAACGCCATCAAGTTCGGCGGCGGCGGCGAAATCCTGGTGAGCCTGCGCCGCGACGGGGACCAGGCCTGCCTGAGCGTGCGCGACCGCGGCCCGGGGGTGCCCGAAGCCGAGCTCGGCAAGCTGTTCCGGCCGTTCTTCCGCGGCACCAACGGCGCCCGCGCCGAAGGCCACGGCCTGGGCCTGGCCATCGTGCAGCGCATCGCTCGCGCCCATGGCGGCGAAGTGGGGGCCGGCAACGCCGCCGACGGCGGCCTGCGCATCACGCTGTCGTTGCCGCTGGCCGGGGTGAAGGGCGCGGCGGCGCCCGCGGCGTAAACTATCCGCAACCCACCGCATTGGAACCGCATGAAACTCGCAACGCTCAAGGACGGCACGCGTGACGGCCGGCTGGTCGTGGTGAGCCGCGACCTTTCGCGCGCGGCGCCCGCGCCGCACGTGAAGACCCTGCAGGCCGCGCTCGACGACTGGGAGAGCATCGCACCCGAGCTGCAGGCCCTGGCCGCGCGGCTCGACGAGGGCATGATCGCCGGCACCCTGGAATTCAAGGCCGGGGACTGCCTGGCGCCGCTGCCGCGCGCCTACCAGTGGGCCGACGGCAGCGCCTACGTCAACCATGTCGAGCTGGTGCGCAAGGCGCGCGGCGCCGAGATGCCGCCCAGCTTCTGGACCGACCCGCTGATGTACCAGGGCGGCAGCGACACCTTCCTGGCGCCGACCCAGGACATCCCGCTCGGCGACGAAAGCTGGGGCTGCGATCTGGAAGCCGAGGTGGCGGTGATCACCGGCGACGTGCCCTACGGCGCCACGCCGGCACAGGCCGCCGCGGCGATCCGCCTGCTGCTGCTGGTCAACGACGTCTCGCTGCGCGGCCTGATCCCGGCCGAGCTGGCCAAGGGCTTCGGCTTTTTCCAATCCAAGCCGAGCAGCGCCTTTTCGCCCTGCGCGGTGACGCCCGACGAGCTGGGCGCGGCCTGGGACGGCGGCCGCCTGCACCGCCCGCTGGAGTCGCGGATCAACGGCCGCGAGCTGGGCCATCCCGACGCCGGCGTCGACATGACCTTCGACTTCCCCACCCTGGTCGCCCACGCCGCCCGGACCCGCGCGCTCGGCCCCGGCGCCATCATCGGCAGCGGCACCGTCTCCAACCGCGGCGCCGACGGCGGCCCCGGCCAGCGGGTCGAGGACGGCGGCGTCGGCTATTCCTGCCTGGCCGAGGCGCGCACCGTCGAGACCCTGCAGCAGGGCAAGCCGCAGACGCCGTTCCTCAAGCGCGGCGACCGCGTGCGCATCGAGATGTTCGACGCCGCAGGCCGCTCGATCTTCGGCGCCATCGACCAGCAAGTCGGCGCGCCCTGAACGGAGCGCACATGTTCAAGCTCTACAACTACTGGCGCTCGTCCAGCAGCTACCGCGTCCGCATCGCGCTCAACCTCAAGCTGGTCGAATACGAGACGGTACCGGTGCACCTGGTGCGCGACGGCGGCGAGCAGCACAAGCCGGAGTTCCACGCCCTCAACCCGCACGAGCTGGTGCCGCTGCTGGTCGACGGCGACTTTGCGCTGGGCCAGTCGCTGGCCATCTTCCACTACCTGGAGGCGCAGCTGCCGCAGCCGGCGCTGGTGCCCCAGGATGCGCGCGAGGCCGCACGCATGTGGGCTTTCTGCCAGGCCATCGCCTGCGAGATCCAGCCGCTGCAGAACACCCGCGTGCTGCGCTACCTGAGCGAGGAGCTGGGCCTGGCCGAGGACGCGCGCACCGCCTGGCTGCGCCACTGGATCGGCAGCGGCCTGGCCGCACTGGAAGAGGAGCTGGCGCAACGCCCGGCCCACCCCTACTGCTTCGGCCAGACGCCGACCTACGCCGACTGCTGCCTGGTGCCGCAGATGTACGCCGCGGAGCGCTTCGGCGCCCTGCGCGACTGGCCGCGCCTGCAGGCCATCACTGAGCGCTGCCGCGGGCACGAGGCGTTCATCAAGGCGCACCCGGACGCGCAGGCGGATGCGCCGAAGAGTTGAGCGCGGAAGCCAGAAGCGTGCGGCGGGCAGCACGCCGGACGACTCCGCAAATCGCTTGCCCGCGGCTACTTGTGCAATGGACGCGGACGGCCGATTGGGTGCGCCGGCGGCCACGTCACCCGTCTGCAATGAAGGATTCATGACAGCCGGTTAACGTGCCCGCCGTCATGAGTCCCGCAGCTCCCCAGCCCACGGCCCAGGCCGAGCCTGTTGCAGCGCCACCCGGCGCGAGCATCGCCCGGCTGTGCCGCTCGGTCGGAGGCATCGCCCCGGCCACCACCATCGCCGAAGTGGCCGACCTGATCCGCCGGCCGGAGTACGCCGGACTGCTGTGCCTGCCGGTGGTGGATCGCGGCCAGCCGGTGGGCACCATCAGCCGCAACCAGCTCACCGACATCTTCATGCTGCGCTTCGGCCGCGAGCTGTACGGCAGCCGTCCCGTCACCGAGGTGATGAACCGCAAGCCGCTGCTGGTCGAGGAGGGCCTGCCGCTGGAAGACGCCGCCCAGTACGTCGCCGCCAACATCGGCACGCCGATCAGCGAGGACTTCGTGGTGACGCGCCAGGGGCGCTACCTCGGCGTCGGCGTGGTGATCGACCTGCTCGGCGCGATGCAGGCGAAGGTGGCGCAGAACGCCGCCCAGCTGGCCGAGGCGTATGGCCAGCTCAAGTCCTCACAGGCGGCGCTGGTGCAGTCCGAAAAGATGGCCTCGCTCGGCCAGATGGTGGCCGGCGTGGCACACGAGATCAATACGCCGCTCGGCTACGTGCGCAACAACGTCGAGATGGTGCAGGGCGTGTTCGGCCAGGTGCGCGAGATGCTCGCCGAGTACGACCGCCTGACCCGCATGCTGACCGACGAGAACACCGACGAGCAGGGCCTGAGCCAGCTGTTGTTCAAGCTCAGCTCCGAGGCGCACGACCTGCAGGACAGCAAGCTGCTGGAGGACACCGAGGCGCTGTTCGGCGACACCCTGTTCGGCGTCGACACGATCAAGGAACTGGTCATCAACCTGCGCAACTTCAGCCGCCTCGACGCGGCCAAGGTGGCGGAGGTCAACCTCAACGACTGCATCGACCAGACGCTGGTCATCGCCAACAACGTGCTCAAGGCACGGGTCGAGGTGATCAAGCGCTACGGCGAGTTGCCGCCGGTGGCCTGCTCGCCCTCGCAGATCAACCAGGTGCTGCTCAACATGATGAGCAACGCGGCGCAGGCCATCGAGCACGCCCAGGGCAAGCTGCTGCTCAAGACCGAGGCCGACGGCGACTGGGTGCGGATCAGCATCCAGGACAACGGCAAGGGCATCGCGGCGGAGCATCTGCAGAAGATCTTCGATC
>Ga0070741_10002955_pt1 | contig 43730 bp, 47 predicted proteins | sample Coa_R1_4_FD_66440 | JGI IMG/M metagenome (GOLD analysis project Ga0070741, IMG submission 66440) | Surface soil microbial communities from Centralia Pennsylvania, which are recovering from an underground coalmine fire - Coalmine... | ecosystem: Environmental > Terrestrial > Soil > Unclassified ... | reverse complement strand
CTCGTGGGCGGCTTCGAGAAGATGAACGACGTGGGCGGCATCCACAAGCGCTACTGGCTGGGCGTCTCGGGCGACACGCCCTGGGAGCGCATGGCGGGCGCGACGTTCCCCGGCGTCTACGCCATGATGGCGGCGCGCCACTTCCACGAGTTCGGCACCACCCGCGAGGACCTCGCCCACGTCGCGGTGAAGAACCACGCCAACGGCGCGAAGAACCCCAAGGCGCAGTTCCAGAAGGCGATCACGCTGGAGAAGGCGCTCGCGTCCCCCATGGTGGCCAGCCCGCTCTCCATGTTCGACTGCTGCAGCACGACGGACGGCGCGGCGGTCGTCCTCGTCGCCTCCGAGAAGGTCGCGCGCCGCTACACCGACACGCCCGTGTGGATCGACGGCTCGGGCGCGGCCACCGACTTCCTCGCCGTCCACGACCGGCCCAGCATGACGACGCTGGAGGCCACCGCGCGCGCGTCGCGGCAGGCCTACGCCGAGGCGGGCGTCGGTCCTTCCGATATCGACCTGGCGGAGGTCCACGACTGCTTCACCATCGCGGAGGTGCTCGCGACGGAGGACCTGGGCTTCTGCGCCAAGGGCGAGGGGGGCCGCTTCGCGCGGGAGGCGCACGATATCACGGTCAACCCCAGCGGCGGCCTCAAGGCCAAGGGCCACCCCCTGGGCGCCACCGGCGCGGGACAGGCCGTCGAGGCGTTCGAGCAGCTCCAGGGGCACGCCGGCGCGCGGCAGGTGCGCGGCGCCGAGGTCGCGCTCACGCACAACGTGGGCGGCAGCGGCGCGACGTGCGCGGTCCACGTCTTCCGGAGGGGCTGAGATGGCACGCCGCATCGTCGACGCCGCGCGCGCCATGGGCTCGCTGTCCGTCGACCCCAAGACGAGCGACGACCCCGTGCCCGAGCGCGCCCTGGCCTGGGACGAGGACCTCACGACCCTGGCCATCGAGGCCGCCTCCCACCTCCGATATCACGACGCCCGGCACGTCCTGGCCTCCCCCAAGCTGGACGCCGCCACCCTCGCCGCGGCGCTCGACATCAAAATCCCCATCCGGACCATCGCCGACCCCATGGCAGCCAGCGCGGACCTTGACGGGCCCACGCTGCTGCTGGGCGGCGACGAGGCGTGGGCCGTCGCGTGCCTCGTGGAGGGCCCGCCCGGGCCCGTCGAGCAGGCGGGCCCGCCGCGCTCCGTCGCGCCCAGGCCGCGCATGGTCAGCGCCCTGCGCGCGCTCCAGGAGTCGCGCCGCGTGCCGCCCGCGGAGGAGATCCCCGACTCGCCCATGGGCGCCTACGTGCCCCAGGGGACGTGGGTCGAGGACCTCCCCGCGCGCCTCCGCCTCGTCGCGCAGCGCTGCCGCTCGTGCGGCAGGACGCTCTACCCGCCCCGCGGCGCGTGCCCCGCCTGCCGCGACCGCGCGTTCGACGACGTCACGCTCCCCCACGAGGCGGAGCTGTACGCCGCGACGCGCATCGGCCGCGGCGGCGCGCCCAGCGAGTTCGCCCTGGAGCAGGCGCAGGTGGGCGCCTACTGGGTGGGCGTCGTCGCGTGGCCCGGACAGGGTGTCAAGGTCACCGCGCGCCTCGCGGACGTGGGCGAGGACGCGCCGCCCATCGGAGCGAAGCTCCGGCCCGTCGTGCGCCGCCTCTTCGATCAGGAGGGGCGCACGCGCTACGGGCTGAAGTTCGGGCCCACCTAGGGGGTTTCAGGGGGCGAAGCCCCCTGACGTTTTGATCGCTGATCAGAGAGCCGAAACGTCAGGGGGCTGCCGCCCCCTGAAACCCCCGCGTGTGAAGTCGCTGCGGCGACTTCAACGACGACAGGCAAGGTCGCGAAACGGCTACGAAACGGCTGAAACGGCTTCTAGACGCGCCGCATACGCCGCGTCGCGCCGCGCCCCTCGATCATGTCGCCGATCCAGACGCCCAGGATGAAGACGAGCGTCAGCACGACGAAGCTCACGAAGAGGCTCAGGAAGCCCACGTCGCCGAGACCCAGCGGGTTCGCGTTGAAGAAGAACCCCAGGAGCGCGACCACCACCGCGACGAGGAGCCCCCAGAGGAGGCCGTCGCGGAAGATGCGCCCCTTGTTCTGGCGCCCAGGCGAGAGCCAGCCGTATGCGATGCCCACGAGGAAGACCACGAGTCCCCAAGGAATGGCCATGTCTAGTTCACCGCGCGCGCCTCGGAGCGCGGCGGCCAAGAAGCCCCTGGCCGGTTCGTCGGCGAGCCATGGAAAGCGCCAAATGACCGGCTCGCCGTTGGCCGCGCGCCATGGCCGGCGTCGAAGAGCTCTCGGGACCCATCATCTACCTCAACGCGGGCGCCCTCGCCGCCAGCCTCTACGCCTTCGTGAAGCTGCGCCGACTCGCCGCCGAAGGCAAGGCCGACGGCGCGTGGGCCCCCTTCCTGGGCGTCATCGTCGCCGGAACGAGCCTCCACTTCCTGGGCGACGTCATCGACCTGCCCTGGTCCCCTGAGGAGACGGACCACATCCTCATCCACACGACGCTGCTCATCGCGCTCGTCGTGCTGATCGTGCAGCTTGTCCGCGGGCGCGAGTGAGGGCGCGGCCAGGCGGGCACGCCTGCGCCCGGGCGTGCACGCCCGGGCCCACCCGTGCAGAGCCTTGACCGGTACGAACCACCGCGCCGATTGAAGGGTTGGAAAAGGAAGGCCGGGGGAGAAGGTTGTGCGAGGAGGCTTCAGGCCCCGGCCTGATGCTCCGAAGTTCGCTCTCCCCTATAATCTTTGGGCGTGCGAACCTGGTTTCCTGCTCACCGTTCACCCGTGGACCCTTCGGTCGACCGTCTGCTCGCGGGCGGGGCCCAGACCGACGATCTCGATGGGCACGTCCAGGGCGTCCTCCAGGGCCTCGACGTAGCGGCGCGCCTCGGTGGGCAGGGCGGAGAGGCCCTCGCGGGCGGCCTTGCTGATGGTGGCCTTGGGGAGGGGCTCGAAGCCGGGGAACGTCTCGTAGACCGGCTTCGCGATGGCGAGGTCCTCGGTGCGCGCGGGGAGCTTGTTGGTCTCCATGCCGTTGACGTTGTAGGCGACGCAGACCTGGATCTCGGGGAGGCCGCCCAGCACGTCGAGCTTCGTGAGGGCGATGCTGGTCATGCCGTTGACCTGCGCAGCGCGGCGCAGGAGGACGAGGTCCAGCCAGCCCGTGCGGCGGCGCCGGCCCGTGGTGGTGCCGAACTCGTGGCCCACGTCGGTGAGGTGCTTGCCGGCGCCCTGCTGCCAGTCCAGCTCGGTGACGAAGGGGCCGCCGCCGACGCGCGTGGTGTAGGCCTTCACGATGCCGAACACGCTGTCGATGACGGTGGGCGGGATGCCGGTGCCGGTGCACGCGCCGCCCGCGGTGGTGTTGCTGCTGGTGACGTAGGGGTACGTCCCGTGGTCCACGTCGAGGAAGGTGCCCTGCGCGCCTTCGAGGACGATCTCCTCGTTGCGCTCCAGCGACTCGTGGAGGAGCGCCACGGTGTCGGTGATCTTGTCGGCGAGCGCCTCGCCGTGGCCCGCGTACTCCTTGGCCAATTCCTCGACGTAGGGCGCGGGGTCGCGCAGGAGCGCCTGGAGGTCGTGGCCGGGGAGGCCCGCCTTGCGGTGCGCGAGGAGTGCCAGCTTCTCGGGGACGAGCGCCTCCAGCCTGGCGCGCAGCGCGCGGGGGTCGACGAGGTCGCCCATGCGGACGCCCACGCGGCCCACCTTGTCCACATACGCGGGCCCGATGCCGCGGCGCGTGGTGCCGATGCCGGCGCCCGCGTCCTCGGAGGCGCCGTCCAGCGCGCGGTGGAGGGGGAGGATGACCGCGGCGCGGTCGCTCACGGCCAGCTTGGGGCGGATGCCCTTGGACTGGAGCCCCTTCAGCTCGGAGAGGAGCACCGCGGGGTCGACGACGAGGCCGTTGCCCACGACGTTGGTGACGCCCTCGTGGATGACGCCGCTGGGGAGGAGGTGGAGCTTGTGCTCGACGCCGTTGGCGACGACGGTGTGCCCGGCGTTGTTGCCGCCCTGATATCGCGCGACCACGTCGGCCTGCGCCGCCAGGAAGTCGGTGACCTTGCCCTTCCCCTCGTCGCCCCACTGGGCGCCCACGACGACCGTCACCGGCATGCGAACCGACGCGCGATGGGGAAACCCTTGATTAAGGTTGGCCCCGGCGGGCTCACGTCCCGTCAGGTCGTCAAGAATTCTCCACCATTGGGATGGAGCACCTGCCCAGTGAAGAAGGAGGCGTCGTCGCTCGCCAGGAAGACGAACGCGGGCGCCACCTCGTCGGGCTGGCCGGGGCGCTTCAGGAGCGTGTCCGACCCGAACCGCTTCACGTGCTCCTCGTCGTAGGAGGAGGGGATCAGCGGCGTCCAGATGGGTCCCGGCGCCACGGCGTTGACGCGGATCTTGCGCTCGGCGAGCTGCGTCGCCAGCGAGCGCGTGAAGCTCACGACCGCGCCCTTGGTGCTGCTGTAGTCCAGGAGGAGCTTGTTGCCCTCGTAGGCCGTGATGGAGGCCGTGTTCACGATGGCGGCGCCTTCGCGCAGGTGCGGCAGCGCGGCCTTGGCCATGAAGACGTAGCCGAAGAGGTTGGTGCGGAACGTCTTGACGAGCTGCTCCTCGCCAAGCTCCTCCAGGCTCTTGGTGACGTGCTGCTCGGCCGCGTTGTTCACGAGGACGTCAAGCCCGCCCAGCCCTTCGACGGCGCGCGCGACGACCTCGCGGCAGAAGGCCTCGCGCCCCACGTCGCCCGCGAAGGCGAGGCAGCGGCGCCCCTCGGCCTCCACGAGGCGCTTCGTCTCCTGGGCGTCCTCCTTCTCTTCGAGGTAGACGATGGCGACGTCCGCGCCCTCCTTGGCGAAGCCGATGGCGATCGCGCGCCCGATGCCCGAGTCGCCGCCGGTCACGATTGCCTTGCGCCCCTGGAGCTTGCCCGCGGCCTTGTAGCGCTCCATGCGGTCCTGCGGCCGCGGATGCATCTCGCGCGTGCGGCCCGGCTGGCGCTCCTGGTGCTGCGGCGGCATCGTCGGCTTCTCGGCCATGCGGCGCGCAGGCGGGGCGCGGTGCGCGTGCGTTGTGGAACGAACGCCGGCTCACGGCAGCGCGAGGCCCAGCGCCGTGGCGAGGCCGAACATCGTCGCGGCGGAGGCGAGGGGCACCACGAGATTGTCCTCCACCCGGGGGATCGTCTCGGCCAAGGCGCCCGCGGCCGCGCCGGCGAGGACGACGGCGAAGAAGGGGGGCGGGACGACGACGCCCTTGAACGCGAAGGGGATGGCGGCCATGACGAGGCCCGCGAGGGCTCCGGCGACGAAGCCCGCGCCCGTGCCCTCCCAGCTCTTCTTGCGGTTCCACGGGAGGCGGCGGCGGCCGTAGGCGACGCCCACGAGCGCGCTGGCCGCGTCGCCCAGGCCCAGGATGGCGAAGGCCGCGAACGCGATGGCCCACGAGAGGCCCCACCAGACGTGGGCGAGGCCGATGAGGACGAGGGCCGCCGTGTAGAGGACGGGCGACCAGGGGAAGTCCTCGCCGGGGCGGCGCGTGGCGCGGAGGATCTTCTGGAGGGGCGCGTGGAGGCGCGGCAGGCGCGCGTCGGGCTTGATGTAGCGCCGGTCCACGGCCCAGACGAGGGTGATGACGACGATGCCCGCCAGCGCGGCGGCGACCACGAGGCCGAAGGGCAGCAGGAGGATGGCGGGCACCGCGACGACGGCCACCATCACGTGCAGCACCTTGCGGCGCAGCTCGAAGCGCATCGCGGGCGAGACGGGGGGCATCGCGCCGCTGGCTCGCTCCATGGCGCGCCGGAGCGCGGCCTGGAGCGGATCGGGTCCCGACGACGCCACGCGGGGGGAGCCCGCCCGCCCGCGAATAAGGGTTGCGCGGGTGGCCCCGGGCGCTGGAGATTTCCTGTGAAGGGGCGCGACGGGCTTTTCCTCCGCGGGCGATCCAGGGGCGTGACCCGCCTCCTCCTGGTCCTGGCCGCGCTCGCCTTCGCCGGGTGCGCCGCGCCGATGCTGGGCGGCCCCCTGGCACCCGCCTCCACGGCCGAGCCCACCCTGCGGGCGCTGCCCCCGGTGCAGCTTCCCACGACGGCGCCGGTCTTCGAGCCCAGCGTGGCGAGCGACGGCGCGGGGAACCTCTTCGTCACCGCGTCGCACCCCTTCGACGCGATGCACTTGTGGGCCAGCCACGACAACGGCACCTCGTTCGCGGAGGTCCCCGCCATGGACGGGGCCTCCATGCGCGACCTGCCCGCAGGCGCCGAGGGGCAGCCCGCCGTGGCGCCCGACGGGACGGTCTACGCCGCGGACCTCTACCTGGGCTCCGTCACGCTCATGGCCAGCGCGGACCACGGCAAGACGTGGGAGCTTCGCAGCGTCGTGAGCACGCGCCTCGCGGGCGGCGATCGCCCCTGGCTCGCGGCGGGGCCCAACGGGAGCGTCTATCTCGCGTGGAACCAGATCCCCACGGGCTTCTGGGTGGCGGCGAGCCACGACGGCGGGCGCACCTTCCCCACGCAGACGATGTTCCCGGGCACCGAGATGGGCGCGGGTGAGTTCGTCGTGCCCGGCGTCCCCGCGGTGGGGCCCGACGGCGCGCTCTACGTGGCGCGCAACGGCGCCGAGGGGCCTTCCCTCTTCGTCTCGCGCGACGGCGGGCAGACGTTCCAGCGCACGCTCGCCTGGAAGGCCTCCGGCCCCGTGGGCTGGCTCTTCACCACCGCGGCCGTGGACGCCGCGGGGAACGTCTACGTGACGAGCGCCGAGCAGAAGGAGAGCGGCACGCGCGTGCTCTGGGCCGTCTCGCGCGACGGGGGCCGCTCGTTCGACCCGCCCCGCGAGGCCACCGCCGCGCCGGGCATCCACGTGCATCCGTGGAGCGCGGCCGGAGCCAAGGGGCGCCTCGCCCTGGCGTTCTATGAGAACCCCAACGGCACCGGCACGCCCGACGCGGCGGACGGGGACTGGTACCTCCGCGTCGTGGTGGTGGACGGCGCGGACACCGCGACGCCCGTCGCCCGCGAGGCGCGCGTCGTTGCGCAGCCGGTCCACCACGGCGCGGTCTGCACGCGCGGCACGCCCTACTGCGAGCGCGAGTGCGCGCCCCTGGCGGGGTGCGTCTCGCTGGGCAACGCGCCCGAGCGGCACCTGGGCGACTACCTGGGCGTGGCCGCGGACCTCGATGGCTCGGTCCACGTCGTGTTCCAGGACACGACCAAAGACGAGACGGTGTGGTACGCGCGGGTCCTTGCTGATGGCTGAACTGCCATGTCCCCTTGCTGGGGGCTGCGCCCCCTTTCCCCGCCACAACCCGGACCCACGAACCACCGGACCACTGAATCTTCGGCGTGGGTTCGGGGGTCCCGTGGTCCGGTGGTTTGGCGGGGGGAAAGGGGGCGCAGCCCCCAGCGGAAGCGAGACCAGAGAGCGAGGCAAGAAGCGGGCTCCCGCGTCCGGATAGGTATTTGACCCAGGCCCCCGCTCGGCGGCGCATCCCATGAGGATCGCAGTCGTCGAGAAAGACCGCTGCCAGCCGAAGAAGTGCCAGTACGAGTGCGTCACCTTCTGTCCGGTTGTGCGGCAGGGCATCACCGAGTGCATCCAGCCCGGGCCCGACCAGGGCAAGGCCATCATCAGCGAGGAGCTCTGCATCGGCTGCGGCATCTGCATCAACAAGTGCCCCTTCGACGCGATCCACATCACGAACCTCCCCGAGCAGCTTGAGGAGGACCTCATGCACCGCTACGGCGAGAACGGCTTCACGCTCTTCCGCCTCCCCGTCCCCAAGGCGGGCCGCGTCATCGGCCTCCTGGGCCCCAACGGCATCGGGAAGACGACCACCATCCGCATCCTCAGCGGGCAGGAGGTCCCCAACATGGGCGACTTCGAGAAGAAGCCCACGTGGGACGCGGTGCTATCAAAATACGCGGGCACCGAGCTTGGCGACTACCTGGGGCGCGTCTCCAAGGGCGGCGTCAAGACCGTGGTCAAGCCGCAGTACGTCGACAAGCTGGGCCGCGCCGTCAAGGGCACCGTGCGCGACCTCCTCGCCAAGGCCGACGAGCGCAAGGTCGCGGACAAGCTCGTGGAGACCTTCGAGCTTGGCGGCGTCGTGGACCGCGAGATCGGCCACCTCTCGGGCGGCGAGCTTCAGCGCCTCGCCATCGCGGCCGCGCTCGCGCGCGAGGCCGACGTCTACTTCATCGACGAGCCCAGCAGCTACCTCGACATCCACCAGCGCCTCAAGGTCGCGCGCGCCATCCGCGACCTGGCCGAGGAGGACGGCAAGGCCGTCGTCGTCATCGAGCACGACCTCGCGGTCCTGGACTTCCTCGCCGACAACGTGCACCTCGTCTACGGCCGCGAGGGCGCCTACGGCATCGTCACGCTGCCGCGCCCCGTGCGCACGGCCATCAACGTCTACCTCTCGGGCGAGATGCGCGAGGAGAACATCCGCTTCCGCGACTCGGTCATCGAGTTCGAGGAGCACCCGCCACGCCACCAGTGGACGGGCACCTCCCTCATCCAGTTCCCGCACCTGGAGAAGCAGCAGGGCGAGTTCCACCTCGCGACCGGCGCGGGCGAGATCAAGCAGGGCGAGGTCGTGGGCATCGTGGGCCCCAACGCCACGGGCAAGACGACGTTCGTGAAGATGCTCGCCGGCGCCGAGAAGCCCACCGTGGGCGAGCTGGCCGAGTCGGTGCGCGTCGCGTACAAGCCGCAGTACGTGAAGGCCGACATCCCCGACACGGTGGAGACGCTCTTCTACACCGCGCTGGGCAAGGAGTACCAGTCGAGCTTCTTCCAGAACGAGATCGCGCGCCCCCTCGCGCTCAAGCGCCTGGAGCAGAAGGTCGTCAGCGAGCTCTCGGGCGGCGAGCTGCAGCGCGTCGCCATCGCGCTCTGCCTGGGCAAGGACGCGGAGCTGTACCTCATCGACGAGCCCTCGGCGTACCTCGACGTGGACCAGCGCATGGTCGCCGCGCGCACCATCCGCCGCGCCATGGAGAAGAAGGGCCGCAGCGCGCTGGTCGTCGACCACGACGTCTACTTCATCGACGTGCTGTGCGACTCGCTCATGGTGTTCGGCGGCAAGCCCGGCCGGGCCGGCGTCGGCAGCGGGCCCTACGACCTGCGCGAAGGCATGAACCAGTTCCTCAAGGACGTGGACATCACCTTCCGCCGCGACCGCGAGACGCTGCGCCCCCGCGTCAACAAGCCCGGCTCCAGGCTGGACCGCGAGCAACGCTCCCTCGGGGAATACTTCTACACCAAGGTGGGAAGCGACGAGGAGTGAGGCCGCTCCTCATTCTGTCGCAGGGGCGAAGGAGAAGCCCAGCACGTACTTGACCGACCCCGCGGAGCCGTCGGCCATCTGGACGCGGGCCCGCAGGTTCCCCGAGTAGGAGGCCACGGGCACGGAGGCCGTCGTGTCCGCGCCGGGGGGTGTGCGCGCGATCTCCTTCCAGCCGCCCGAGCCGTCGGGCGCCTCCAGGATGGCGATGGCGAACGCAGCGCCCACGCCCTGTCCGCCGGACCCCAGGTGCAGGTTGATGGCGCCGCGTCGGGCGACGAGGTCGATGCTGTGGACGTCCTCCGCGCTGGCGTGGCCGCCCACGGTGGCCGCCGTCAATTCGCCTTCGAAGGTGCGGACCTCCACGGCGCCGGGGCCGCCCCCCGCCGCGGTCTGCACCGACTTGGCGAGGGGGCCCTGGGGCGCCACGAGGGCGAAAAGGAGCATGCCCAGGACGACGAAGCCCGCGACGCCCGCCGCGATGCCGGGCGGGCGCTCCAAGGGCGCGCCGTGCTTCCGGACGCGATGCGAGCCCACGAGGAAGGCGAGGGACGCCACGAGGAAGACGAGGAGCCCGACGCCTGCGATGACGCCGCCCGCGATGGCCTGGGCGCCCGTCGCCTCCAGGCGCTGCTGGCTGGGGTCGAGCTGGGCGGCCTGCGCCTGCAGGGCGTCGGCGGCAGCCGCGAGGACAGCGACGCCGGCCGCGACGAGGAACGCCCCCGTCGCCATCATCCAGCCGCCCACGCGGCGTCCCGATCCGAGGACCACGCCCGCGCAAGGCCAGGCCTGGTCTTGGGGTTTTTGGGTGTTAGAAAAAAAAATCCAGGGCGGCGGGGAAGCCCGCCGCCCGGGTCTGCTCATGCGCCTACGGCGTCAGGGGGAACGCGGGGCCCGTGGCGTAGGGGATGTTGTTGCAGCGGTCCTGGCCGAGGTCGCGGTTGCACTGGTCGTGCGCCGTGACCTCGAGGCTGAAGACCTCGCCGTTGGCCGTGCCGTAGATGGAGCCGGCCGCCTCGACGACGGTGGAGCCGAGGCCGCCGGTGACGCCGTTCACGACGTCGATGGCCTGGTTCACGCCGTCCACGGCGATGCCCTCCGCGGTGCCAGCGGCGCCGGAGGCCGTGTCCACCACGGTCTGGCCCGCGCCCAGCGCGGTGTTGGCCGTGTCGGTCGCGGTCTGGCCGTCGTGCTGGGCCTCGGCGAAGGCGATGCCCTCGGCGCCGTCGACGGCGTTGGTCACGGGCTGGGCGAGCTGCACGACCTGGCCGACCACGGAGGCGACCAGACCCTCGACGCCGGCGACCGTGGGGCCGATGGCGTTGTAGAAGGTGCAGACCAGCGCGTCCACGGTGTCCGTGGGCATGGGGTCGCAGTCGATGACCTGCGTGCTGGGCAGGCTGGTGGGCACGGCGCCGACCTGGTCGAGGAGCGTTCCGCCGACGCCGCCAACGGGGTTCACGCTGACGGGGTTGCTGATCTGGCCAAGGGTGGGGTCGATGACCGGCGGGGGCTGGACGTGCTGGATCGCGAACGCGGCAGCGAGGGGGGTCGCCGCCAGAATCGAGACAAACAGCAAGCTAACGATGGTTCTCATGTGTCTGAAACCTCCTGTTTGAGGCTCTCGCCTCAAGCGGTCGCCACCCACTCGCATCGGTGAAAGGCTTTCGGTGAGAGAGTCTAACGCATGCGAGAATTCCTGTGAAATTCGGGGCTGTGCCGTCACCGTGCGCATCGAGCAAGAATGGTTTTTGCTGGGCAAGGCAGTGCGGCCCCCATGCGTGCGAGGAGCCTGACGTTGATTCTTGTCCTTCTTTTCCCCGTGGCGTGGGCGTTACCCTCCGTGCCGGCGCCCTTCGGCCCCGACGACGCGGGCTCGGGCCGCGACGCGCCCGACGCGCCGCCCTCGCCCATCTTCGTGGAGTCGGGGCGCGCCTACGAGGGCAACCTCTCCGACACCCGGGACGTGAGAGACGTCTACTCCTTCCGCGCCCAGGCGGGCGACCCCATCAGCATCCGCCTCGCCGGCCCGCAGGCCTGCCTCGCCCTCTTCGACCCCTCCGACGCCCTGGCGGACTCGCGCTGCGTCGTCGCCGACGTGCAGCCCGTCGCGACCTTCCTCGTCGCGCGCGAGGGCGGCGTCTGGTCCCTGGCCATCGCGTCCAACACGACGCCGCAGTCCTACGCCTTCTCCGTGGGCGTGAACCAGGCCGCGGCGCAGGTCCTCCCCGTGAGCCTGGAGCTCGTCCCCAACGGCGGCCAGCGCGTCGAGCCGACGCAGAGCGCGGAGCAGGGCCCGCACACCGTCGTCGCGGTCCTCGACTCGGGCATCAACCCCTACCACCAGTTCTTCCGCGCGTCCGCGCTCGTGGACGCCCCCTCGACGTGGCTCCCGGGCTACCCCTCCTCCGCGCAGCCCCTCGCGCTGAGCCTGGACGCGCCCGACTACGCGACGGCGGTGGCGCAGGACCGCGCGACGTTCGACGCCGTCCCCCGCAGCGTGTACCACGCCGACACCGACACCTTCGACGAGCACCTCTACTACGTCCCCGGCACGCGCATCGTGGGCGCCATCTCCTTCGGCGAGGACGGCAGCACGACGGCCCCGGGCGGCACGACGCCCATCCTCGACGAGGTGGGCCACGGCACGCAGGTCGCCGCGCTGGCGCTGGGCGCCGACGCCTCCGCCCCCGACGGGAACGTCCTCGTCGTCATGGTGGAGATCTCCTCGCTCACCGTGGGCGACGCCTTCCACTGGGTCGCCCACCAGCCGTGGATCGACGCCGTCGTGCTCTCGCGCGAGATCGCCGCCGACGCTCCCTTGACCCCCTCGACCCCCGTCGTGGACGACCGCGCGAACCCCGACTGGGCCACTCTGGCGGCCAGCCTCTCGGGCAAGCCCATCTTCGTGGCCTCCGGGAATGGCGCCTCCGACACGGGCACGCCGCCCGACCACTGCGTGACCTACACCAGCGTCTTCGCGGGCCCCGCGTGGATCACGCGCGTCGGCGCGGCCGACCCCGCGACGGGCAACCCCACCTGGTGGCACTGCGTCCCCGTGGAGGTCATCGCGCGCACCAACGTCCTCGCCCCCACGGAGGACTCCCTCAACGACTCCCGCGTCTTCACCGGCACCAGCGCGTCCACACCCAACGCCGCGGGCCACTTCGCCCTCCTCCTGGAGGCCGCCCGCCGCGCCGGCCTCGACGTGGCACCCCAGGCCGCGCTCCCCTACCTCCTCAACGCCAGCGCGCCGGCTGCCTTCCAGCCCGGCCTCGCCCGCGACCCCAGCCTCAGCCCCCTCTCGACCCTGGACCAAGGGTACGGCCTTGTGGACGACGCCGCGCTGGCCCGCGCCGAGGCCACCCTCCTGGGGGGAGGACCCCCCGAGCCGCGCCCCGAGATGACCCCCTGGGTGGCCCTGGACCAGTCCATCCGGCACGCGCTCTGGGGCCCCGGCAGCGTGACGGCGGGCCCCAGTTGATCCGGGGCCCCCGGCGAAGGGCCCGCGGAAGGGAAAAGCCTGGCGCTGGACCGCCCCCGCGGGCTTGTCATTTTTCCGGGCGTGGGCATCGTTTCGGGTGGCCCCAAAGAAGGCATTATATCGACTCAGGCGCCCAAGTCATCCCAGTCGGAACGGCGCGAAGGCATCCCAGCCGGGACCACCCCGCCGATCCGACGGAAGTGGTGACATGCCGAAGACCCGACGCAGCAACGAGCCCTACAAGAGGCACCACTGGCACAGCGCCCGCACCGAGCGGCGGAATCGGTTCGCCTCGGCGCTGAAGTCGTGGAAGCGCGTCCGCGCCTTCGACCCGGAGATCTTCCTGGACGCCAAGGACCAGGACCTCCAGCTGAGGCGGGGCGCCAACGTGAGCCGCGGCCACGGCCGCGGCGGCGTCTCCTTCGAGGGCGAGCGCCGCCCCCACGTGGACTGGATCACCGCCGACAAGAGCCGCGTCCGCTACCAGCTGGAGCGGGGCTCCATCCCCATGGCCCGCGCCAGCGAGCTGGAACGAAGGCTCAACCTCTAGGGCGCCCCCACGGTCCGGGCCCCCAAGGCCCGGACCGATCCAGACCATTCCCACAACGCTTAAGCCGCGCTCCTGTTACCCGGCCTTGCCCGGGCGGGGCCTTGGCTGAGCGTCCTGCTCATCCGTTGGTTCCCACCCCCCGCAATCCTCCGGATTGCATCCGTCCCCCGATCTGGCCGCCGCCCGGGCTTCTCCTTGCGCTATCCCTCTTCGGCGGGGATGGGGGGCGCGGGCTCCTGCGGCGGCGCCTTGGCGGGCCGGGCCACGAGGACGAAGCCCGTGAGGATGAGGGCGAAGGCGAGGAGCGTGCGAAGCTCGAAGGCCTCGCCCAGGATGAGGAAGCCCGCCAGCGCCGCGAAGAGGGGCGCGACGTTGCTCACGAGGTTCACGCGGATGGGCCCGACGCGCTCCAGGAGCGTGAAGTAGATGACGAAGCCCACCGCGCTGCTCACGACGGCCAGGTAGAGGAGGCTCAGGACGCCGTCGAGGTCCCACACGGCGAACGCGCCGCGCGCGGGGTCGATGAGGGGGTCGAAGACCAGCGAGGAAACGTGCAGGATCGCGGCGCCCACGAGCATCTGCCACGCGGTGAACGCGAAGACGTCCATGCCGTGCTGCGTGCGCCGCACGAGGATGCTGCCCGTGCTCCACGCCAGGATGGCGCCCAGGCACGCCAGCTCCGCGACGCCGCGCACGTCCAGGAGGCTGCCCCCCTTGAGGAGCGCCAGGATGACGATGCCCGCGAGGCCGAGCCCCAGGCCCAGCACGCCGCCCAGGCCCACGCGCTCGTCGCTGAGGAGCCAGCGCGAGAGCAGCGTCGTGAGCAACGGGTTGAGCCCCACGATGACCGCGCCCACGGCGGCGCTGGTGTGGACCTCGCCCCAGAAGAGGAGCGCGTGGTAGAGCGTCACGTTGAACACGGCCGCGACGCCGATGGCGATCCACTGCTTGCGGCCCCGGGGGCGCAGCGGGCTCTTGCGCGCCAGCGCGACGGCGAGGACCACGGCGCCCGCGACGTCGAAGCGCAGCGCGGCGAAGAGGACCGGCGAGAAGGAGGGCCCTTCGAGGCCCAGCCGGATGAACATGAACGCGATGCCCCACAGGCACGCCAGGAGGAGGAGCAGGCCCAGGTTCGCGCCGGTGAGCGCCTTCGCCTTCACGCTGGGCCGAGCCGGCCCCGGGGCATGAAGGTTCAGGTGAGCGCGGGGTGGCTTCCTCGTCCGGGGCGCCGAACTCAGGAGCCGCCCTCGGCCTTGGCCACCGACTCGGGGCTCACGAGGAGGCTCGCGTGGAGGAGGAGCGCGTACTCGACGTTGGCGCCGGCGTAGCCGCGCACGACGGCCTCGTACTTGCCCGGGGGCAGCATGGAGACGTTGTACTCGTAGGGTCCCACAGGTGTGGGCACACCGGGGGGCACGGGCGGTGGGATGGGCGGCGGGTTCGAGGGGTCGGGCGCGTTGACGAGGTGGTGCGCCGAGGTCCACACGGGCGTGGCGTTGGAGGCGTAGCGCACCTCCAGATCGAGGTCCACCGCGCCCACGGTGCTGCTGTCGTTCCACGTGAGGAACGCCAGCGTGTAGCCCGGGTAGTCCAGCGTGAAGGGGTAGACCGCGCTGTCCACGGTCTGGTTGGGGGCCGTGGAGCCCAGCTTGCTCTCGGCCTTCTCGTTGATCCCCGCGTCGCCGTTGCCCACGGTGATGTTGCCGTGGTACGTGGCGTCGAAGACGGTGGCGGGGATCTCCTTGGTGGCCCACACGACCTGCGTGTCGGTGGCGGTGCCGCCCTTGGGGTCCTTGGCGAGGACCTTCACCGTGTAGGAGCCCACGGCGTCGAAGGTGGTGGAGACGGCGCTGGGGCCGTCGGCCGCGTTGCGCGCCGCGCCGTTGGCGGGCTGCACGGTCCACGTGTAGGTCATGGGGTCGCTGTCGGCGTCGTAGCCGTAGGCGTTGAACGAGGCGGGCTCGCCCACCTTGACCCACGTGCGCGAGGAGGAGATGCGGACGCTGGGCGGGTGGTTGACGCCCGTGCCCAGGACGACGACGCGCGTCGCGATGCCCTGCTTGCCCGTCGCGTCGGTGGCGATGAGCGTGACGGTCATGCGGCCATTGCTGAAGCCGTACTGGTGGTCCGCGCTGCCGCCGTAGGCGTGCGTGCCGTCGCCGAAGTCCCAGGTGACGTTGTACTTGGAGAGCGCGCCCGCGTCCACGTGGAACGTGGTCGTGGCATCGCCCGTCTCGGGGCTGAGGTCGAAGGACGGGTTGTCCAGCGTCGCCTTGTTGAGGGAGAGCTTGTCGGTGCAGCCGGCCGCGACGGAGGCGACGGCCAGGAGCGCAACGAGGAGCAGGGGACGCAGCACGGGGCCACCGGACGACGGCGAGCCTGCGATGGGGGGCTTAGGGTTTGCGGTCAGGCCCTTCAACGGTCGCAACCCTTTTTCCGGACCCCCCGTGCTGCCCGGCTGTGACGACGCCCGCCATCCGCGCCGTGGGGCTGACGCGGAGCTTCGGCGCCGTGCGCGCGGTGGACGACCTCAGCTTCGAGGTGCCCCGCGGCGTCGTGTTCGGCTTTCTCGCGCCCAACGGCGGCGGCAAGACGACCACGATCCGCCTCCTGCTGGGGCTCCTGGAGCCCGACCGCGGCCGCGCCGAGGTGCTGGGCCTGGACGTCGCGCGGGAGGCCAACGAGGTGCGGGCCCGCTGCGGCGCGCTCCTGGAGTTCACGGGGCTCTACGAGCGCCTCAGCGCCGAGGAGAACCTCTCCTTCTTCGCCCGCGCGTGGCACCTCCCCAAGGCCGAGCGCGAGGCGCGCATCCGCGAGCTTCTCACGCACATCGGCCTCTGGGAGCGGCGCGGCGAGCCGGTGGGCACGTGGAGCCGCGGCATGAAGCAGAAGCTCGCCGTCGTGCGCACGCTGCTGCACCGCCCTGAGCTGGTCTTCCTCGACGAGCCCACGGCGGGCCTCGACGCCGTCGCCAGCGCGGCGCTGCGCGCGGACCTGGAGAGCCTCGCGAGAAAGGAGGGCACGACCATCTTCCTCACCACGCACAACCTCGGCGAGGCGGAGCGCCTCTGCGGCCGCGTCGCGGTGGTCCGCCAGGGGCGCCTCCTCGCGGTGGGCTCGCCGGCCGAGCTTCGCCAGCAGGGCGCCGCGCCCCGCGTCGAGATCGTGGGCCGCAACCTCGCGCCCGCCGTCGCGCGCCTGCGCGCGCTGCCCGGCGTCGCCGCCATCGCGACGCGCGACGACCGCCTGGAGGTCGCCCTCGCGGATGGCGCGAGCGCGGCCCCCCTCGTGCGCGCCGCGGTGGAGGCGGGCGCGGAGGTGGAGGAGGTGCGGCGCGAGGGCGCGTCCCTCGAAGAGGTCTTCCTCAAGCTCGTGGAGGAGGAGCCCAAGTGAGCTTCGCCGCGGATGCCGGCGCCGTCGCCTGGAAGGAGATGCGCGAGCTGGTCCGCCAGAAGAGCACGCTGGCCAGCGCCGCGGTGCTCCTGGCCATCTTCGGCGTCGTGCTCCCCGCGCAGGACGGGCCGCGCTTCGTCTCGTCCCTGGGCTCGCTGGGGGGCTTCCTCGTCGTGCCCTTCGCGACCATCGTCGCGTTCATCGCCGACGCCTTCGCGGGCGAGCGCGAGCGCCACACGCTGGAGTCGCTCCTCGCGACGCGCCTGCCGGATCGCGCGATCCTCGCGGGGAAGATCGGCACCGCCGTCGCCTACGGCTGGAGCCTCGTCGTCCTCTCCGCCGCCCTCGCCCTCGCCACGGTGAACCTGCGCCCGCACCCGGGAGGAACGCTCCTCTACGAGCCCACGGTGCTCCTGGGCGGGCTGGGGCTGGGCCTCCTGGTGGCGCTCCTCATGTCGTCCCTGGGCGTCCTCGTCTCGCTGCGCGCGGCCACGGTGAAGCAGGCCCAGCAGGTCCTTGCCCTGAGCGTCGCCCTGGTCACGGTCCTCGTCTTCAGCGGCGGCGCCGTCGTCCCCGCGGAGTGGCGCCGATCGCTGCTGCGGTTCGTGGCCACGGCCGGCGAGACGCGGGTCCTCCTGGCCGCGGGCGCGCTCCTGGCGGCCGTGGACCTCGTCCTCCTGGCGCTCTGCCTGCTGCGCTTCCGCCGCGCGCGGCTCATCCTGGACTAGGTTCGACCCGCCCTCTCGCCAAGCCTAAGCGTCTCGGAGCGCAATCCACGGGCATGCCGTCCCGCTTCGAGGCCACCAGCGCCGCGCTGCCGGACGTATGCCGGCACTGCCACCGGCACCGGCGCTACCACGCGGACGAGGCGTGCCTCTCCGCCGAGGCCGCCCGCGCGATGCGCCGCCACCCGCGCTGGATGGACGCGCGCCCCAAGCAGCGCGCCCGCTCGCCGCGCCTCCCCGCCGAGGCGGCGGAGGGCGAGGCCGTGCGCGCGAGCCGCGCCCGCCTCGTGCGCGCGCTGCGGCGGCTCCAGGAGGCGGAGGCCCGCGCCGCGCGCACGCCCCACGACGGGGCGGCCCTGCGCGCGCTGGAGGACGCGAAGGAGCGCGCGCAGCGGGCCCGCGACGAGCACGCGGACCTCCTGGGCCGGGCGCGCGAGCCGCATGCCAACGACGACGCGCGGTGAGCCGGACCTTTCTCGCCGTTCTTTTCGCTGGGGGCTCCGCCCCCAGCGGACGCAAGACCAGAGCGATCAGCCTACGCTGAGCCAGAGAAGATGATATCAGAAAAAGGAAGGGCGGACGCGCGATGCGTCCGCGTGGGGGCCACGCAGCCCCGCTTACATCATGCCAGGCATTCCGCCCATGCCGGGGGGCATGCCGCCGGGGCCGCCCGCGCCGCCGGGGGCGCCCTTGAGCTCCTTGGCGGCGATGACGTCGTCGATGCGCAGGATCATGGTCGCCGCCTCGGTGGCCGAGCCCAGCGCCTGGATCTTCACGCGCAGGGGCTCGATGACGCCGCCGGCCAGCATGTCCTCGACCTTGCCGCTGTAGACGTTGAGGCCGAAGGTCTTCTTGCCCTGCTCGTGGGCGTGGCGCAGGTCGACGAGCATGTTGATGGCGTCGAGGCCCGCGTTCTCCGCGAGGGTGCGGGGGATGATCTCCAGCGCGTTGGCGAACGCCTCGATGGCCAGCTGGCTGCGGCCGCCGACGCTGGCCGCGTACTTGCGCAGCGCGAGGGCGAGCTCGACCTCGGGCGCGCCGCCGCCGGCGACGACCTTGCCGTCCTCGACCGCGACCGCGACGACGCGCAGGGCGTCCTCCAGGGCGCGCTCGATCTCGTCCACCACGTGCTCGGTGCTGCCGCGCAGGAGCACGCTCACGGCGCGGGGGTTCTGGCACTCGGTGACGAAGGTCATCTCGTCCTCGCCGATCTTGCGCTCCTCCACGAGGCCGGCCTTGCCCAGGTCCGTGGGGCGCAGGTCGTCGAGGTTGCTGACGATGACGGCGCCGGTCGCCTTCTCCATCTTTTCCATGTCGCTCTTCTTCACGCGGCGGACGGCGTAGATGCCGGCCTTGGCGAGGAAGTGCTGGGCGAGGTCGTCGATGCCCTTCTGGACGAAGACGACGTTGGCGCCGGACTTCACGACCTTGTCGACCTTCGTGCGGAGGGTCTTCTCCTCCTCGTCGAGGAAGCTCTGGAAGCTGCCGGGGCTGGTGATCTTGATCTTGGCGTCGATCTCGGTCTTCTTGATCTCCAGCGCGACGTCGAGCAGGGCGATCTTCGCGCCCTTGACGCTCTTGGGCATGCCGGCGTGGACGCGCTCCTTGTCCACGATGATGCCTTGGATGAGCTGCGTGTCGTCGACGCTGCCGCCGCTCTTCTTGACGACCTGGATGTTGTCCGTGTCCGCGACGACCTTCTTGCCGTCCTTCTCCTCGATGGCGCTGACCGCGTCCACCGCGATCTTGGAGAGGAGGCTGTTCTGGAACGCGGCGCTCTTGCCCGTCATCGCGGTGGTCGCGATCTTCTGGAGCAGCTCGCGGTCCGTCGTGCTGACGGGCTTCGCGATCTGGTCAAGGACCTCCAGGGCCTTCTGGTGCGCCTTGCGGTAGCCCTGGTTGATGAGCGTGGGGTGGACGTCGTCGATGAGCTCCTCGGCGCGGCGGAGAAGCTCGCCCGCGATGATGACCGCGGTCGTCGTGCCGTCGCCGACCTCCTGGTCCTGGGTCTTGGCGACCTCGACGATCATCTTCGCCGCGGGGTGCTCGATGTCGATCTCCTTGAGGATCGTCACGCCGTCGTTGGTGATGACGACGTCGCCCATGCTGTCCACGAGCATCTTGTCCATGCCCTTGGGGCCCAGCGTGGAGCGGACCGCCTCGGCGACCGCGCGGGCGGCCATGATGTTGTTGCTCTGCGCGCCGCGGCCCTTCTCGCGGCGGGTGCCTTCCTTGAGGATGATGACCTGCTGGTTCGGGTTGTTGCCCATCATGGCGAACACCTCCGGGGAGCGACCCCGGGGATGCGCGCCCATACGAGCGGTTCTATTTGAGCATAGCGGCGACCCGCCCCCTCCAGGTCCCCAGGGCCCCCGTCGACGCCCCCATAAGCCCCGGAGGAGAACCGCCGGGCCGTGGCCCGCCGCTCCCTTCTTCGAGGCGTCCTCGCCCTGCTTTGCATCGCGACCCTGCTGGTGGGCCCCTTCCTGCTCTCGGGCCAGTCGGACCGGCTCCGCACCGCCAGCGTGGGCCCCTCGGGGAACGGCATCCCGGCGGCGCCCCTCCTGGCGCTGGCCATCCTGGCCGCCATGTCGGGGCTCGTCCTCCTCGTCGCGATGCGCCCCACGCGCTGAGGCGCGCCCCGGCCCGTCCTGCGCTCGACGACGCGCTGCCGACGGGGCCCGCCCCACGCGATAGCAATTCCGCGAGGGAGCCGGGCTTGTCGCGGAAGCGGCTGCCCCGCGGGGCGTCGGGGGCCGGACCGTGGCACGCAGGATGCCGTCCACGGCGCGCGAAGAACGGGTGCCTGGTTGCGTCGTCGTCCGCCTCGGGGCGGTCCTCCGCTCTGCCCGGGCCCGCGCTTATAAGCCCGGGCAAGCCCCGGCTCGGTCCTGCCTGCTTCCGCGTTTTCAAAAGGTTCTTGGCCGCCCAGCGTTCGTCGTCCGCTTGGAAGTGATCGCGTGGCCACTGCCGTCCAGGTCCTTGACAAGCACCGCGTGGAGGCCCGCGCGCGCCTCTTCGACGTCGCTGCGCTCCTCGTCCTCGCCGTCGTCGGCTTCTCGCTTCTCATCCTCATGTACCGCCTCGGCTACACGGCCGCGCAGGCCGCCTCCGAAGGGGGCCAGACCGTGCTGGACCGCGACCGGCTCTTCGTCGTCGCCCTGGCGGAGGGCGCGCTGGGCACCGCCTCCCTCTGCTGGGTGGGCTATCGCGTCATCGCCGCCGGCGGGCGCCGCGCCGGGTGATGTCCGGTGAGCGAGGTCATCGAGGACTTCATCCGCGCCCACCCGGGCGCCACCGAGAACGAGGCGTTCGAGGGGTTCGCCGCGCAGGAGCGCATCCGCGCGTGGCTGGGCTCCGACGCCAACCGCCGCGAGCGCCTGCGCCGCGAGTTCGCCCGCGTCTGGACGCAGATGGAGGCCAAGTCCACCGGCACGCCCACCGCCATGGCGCAGCCGCGCCCCATCGCCGTCCCCGTCGCGATCCCCGAGGCGCCGGCCCCCGCGCCCGCTCCCGTGCGCGTGAGCGCCATCCCCCGCGAGGCGCCCCCCATGCGCCACCTCAAGGTGCTCTGCGCGCGCTGCGAGCGCGCCGAGGTGTGGGCCGAGGGGAGCCGCATCCGCTGCCGGCGCTGCGGCCACGAGTACGACAACATGCTCGACCTCGTCCCGGTGAAGCCCGTGGGCCTCTTCACGTTCCTCTTCGGCGAAGGGAAGGCGGGCCTCGTCGCCGCGGGCGGCATCCTGCTGCTCCTCGCGCTGCTCTACCTGGCCGCCACGAGGTTGTGAGCTTGGGACTGGGGGACTTCCTGCGCCGCTTCAGCCTGAGGCGCCTCTTCTCGCGGAAGAGGGAGGGCTTCAAGCTGGGCATCTACGGCTCGCCCAACGCGGGCAAGACCACCCTCGCCAACGCCATGGCGCGCGACTACACGGGCGAGGTCCTGGGCACCGTGAGCGAGGTGCCCCACGAGACGCGCCGCGTGCTCACGAAGCAGGAGATCGTCATGGAGAGCCCGCAGGGGCGCCTCGTCGTGGACGTCATGGACACGCCCGGTCTCGCGAACCGCGTCGATCCCCTGGACTTCGAGCTGATGTACAACATGGACCCCGAGGCCGCCGCGCGCCGCGCCGAGGAGGCGACGCAGGGCATCCTGGAGGCCATCGAGATGCTCCAGACGCTGGACGCCATGCTCCTCGTCCTGGACGCGTCCACCGACCCGTACAGCCAGGTCAACCAGGTGCTCCTCACCCACGTGCAGTCGCGCCGGCTGCCCATGCTCGTGGTGGCCAACAAGGTCGACCTGCCCGAGGCCGACGTGGGCCGCATCCAGAAGATGTTCCAGCGCCACCCGGTGGTGGGCGTCTCGGGGAAGACGGGCCAGAACCTCGACAAGCTCTACGACGAGCTCATCAGGCGCTTCGGCGCCTGAGGGAAGGGCCGCCCGCGCCCGCCGCGCGCGTTTGTCAACATTGTCAACACGCATGTAGAAATATCGAGCCGCGCACAGCCTCTCCATGGACCGCGAGATCGGCTCCGCGAAGACCGAGATCCTCACGCGCCTGAAGCGCGAGGGGCCGACGGACCTCCAGACGCTGGCCGACTCGCTGGGCGTCTCCAAGATGGCCGTCCACCGGCACGCCAGGGACCTGGAGGCGCGCGGCCTGGTGGAGCGCTTCCCCGTCCGCTCGGGGGCCGGCCGCCCGCGCCTGGGGCTGCGCCTCACCGGCGCCGCGACGAACCTCTTTCCCCAGGCCTACGCGGGTGTCGGCTGCGCCGCGCTGGCGTTCATCGAGGAGAAGCTGGGGCGCAAGGCCGTGGAGGAGGCGCTGCGCCGCCGGCAGGCCGAGGCGATGCCGCGATATCAGCAGCAGGTGTCGGGCCCGGACCTCGCCGCGCGCGTCGCCGCGCTGGCGAGCCTGCGCGACCAGGAGGGCTACATGGCCGAGGCGCGCCCGCTGGGCAAGGGGCGCTTCGAGATCCTGGAGCACAACTGCCCCATCCTGGAGGTGGCCCAGCGCTACGGCGAGGCCTGCGTCGTGGAGCGCCAGATGTTCCGCAAGCTCCTGGACGCCGACGTGGAGACGACGCACCGCGTGGTGGCGGGCGAGCACGTCTGCCGCTTCCTGGTCACGCCCCGACGGAGGCCGGACGCATGAGGAAGGTCGCCCTCGTCACGGGCGCCAGCCGCGGCCTCGGCCTGGAGCTGGCGCGCTTCCTCGCGGGCGAAGGCCACTCGGTCATCGCCACCGCGCGGGGCGAGCGCGACCTCGCCGCGGCCGCCGCGGGGCTCGCGGGCCTGGAGGGGCGCGTCGTCCCCCTCGCGGGCGACGTCGCCGACGCGGCCCACCGCGCCGCCCTCGTCGACGCCGCGCGCCGGCTGGGCGGGCTGGACCTGCTGGTGAACAACGCCAGCGACCTGGGCCAGACGCCGCTGCCGCCCCTCGCGGAGGCCGACCTGGACCGCCTGCGCCGGACGCTGGAGGTCAATCTGATAGCACCGTTGGCCCTCGTGCAGGCCGCGCTGCCGCTGCTGCGCGAGCGCCGCGGCCTCGTGGTGGACGTCTCCAGCGACGCCGCGCTGGGCGGCTATCCCGGGTGGGGCGCGTATGGCGCGAGCAAGGCAGCGCTCGACCTCGCGACGCGCACGCTGGCGGAGGAGAACCGCGCCTCGGGCGTGGGCTTCGTCAGCGTCGACCCCGGCGACATGCGCACGCGGATGCACCAGGACGCGTACCCGGGCCAGGACATCGGCGATCGCCCGCTGCCCAGCGCCACGCTCCCCTTCTGGGCGTGGCTCCTGGAGCGCGAGCCCCTGGAGGTCAGCGGCCGGAGATACCAGGCGCAGGCGACCCTCTGGGAGGTGGCGCCGTGAACACGCAGGAGCTTCGCTTCGAGCGGCCCGAGTCGCTCTTCGCCAGCGCGCCGGCCGAAATGCGCGGCGCCTCCCGCGACGACGTGCGCCTCCTCGTGAGCGCGCCCGACGGGCACGAGCACCGGCGCTTCACGGACCTCCCCTCCGCGCTGCGCCCCGGCGACCTGCTCGTGGTCAACGAAAGCGCGACGCTCCCCGCGAGCCTCGCCGCCGAGGGCCGCCTGGGCGAGATCCGGCTCAACCTCTCCACGCGCTTCGGGCCGCGCCTCTGGACAGCGGAGCCGCGCTGGAGCCCCGCGAAGCAGGGCCCGCTGCCGGTGCGCGAAGGGGACGTCCTCCGCGTGGGCGACGCCCGCGCCCGGCTCCTCTCGCCCTACCCGGGCATCCCGCGCCTCTGGTTCGTCCACCTGGACCGGCCCGGCGAGGCGATCCTGGCGGAGCGCGGCGAGCCCATCCACTACGGCTACGCGCCGGCCTACCCGCTGGAGACGTACCAGACGCTCTTCTCCCGCGTGCCCGGCAGCGTGGAGATGCCCAGCGCGGCGAGGCCCATCACGCCCCGCGTGCGCTCCGCGCTCCTGGACACGGGCGTGCGCATCGCGCCCATCCTCCTGCACACGGGCGTGTCGAGCCTGGAGATCGAGGCGGCCACCGTCGAGCAGCAGGCGCTCTACCCCGAGCCGTTCCGCGTGCCGGCGGAGACGGCGCGCCTGGTGAACGAGACGCGCGCCCGCGGAGGGCGCGTTGTCGCGGTGGGCACCACCGTCGTGCGCGCGCTAGAGACGGCATGGAGCCCCGGCGGCGTGCGTCCCATGGCGGGCTTCACGCGGCACTACGTGAACCCCGCCACGGGGGTCCGCGCCATCGACGGCCTGCTCACGGGCCTCCACGACCCGGTGACGAGCCACCTGGCGATGCTGGGCGCCTTGGTGGGGATCGGCCGCGTGAAGGACGCCTACGCCGAGGCCGTCCGCGCGCGCTACCTCTGGCACGAGTTCGGCGACAGCCACCTCCTCTGGCGGGCGCCCGCCGCCTCCTGACGCCGGGGCTCGATTCCCAACCTTTTTGATCCCCAGGCTGGCCTCTGTCTCCCGTGGATGAGCCCCAGGTCGGCGCCGTCTTCGGCAACGTGTCGACGACGGAGTTCCGCTTCGCTGTGAGCGACGCGACGCTCAAGCGCCTCGACTACGTGCAGGTGGACCACCCCACCGACGGCGCCCTCGTGGCGCAGGTCACGGAGGTCACGCGCGAGACGAACCTCAGCTTCGAGGACGCCACGCGCCGCGGCTACCACGAGGGCCCGGAGCGCGACCACCTGGTGGGCAAGGCGCGCGTCATCGGCTTCCGCGACGGGCGCGGCATCCTCCAGGCGCCGCGCACGCCCGTCCCCGCGGGGGCCGAGGTGCGCCGCGTCGACGCCGCGCTCCTCTCCCACGTCTTCGGCCTGCGCGACACCGAGGGCGCGTACCTAGGCGTCGTGAAAGGGTACGACCTGCGCGTCATCCTTGATATCAACACGCTGGTGCAGAAGCACGCCAGCATCCTCGCCAAGACCGGCAGCGGCAAGTCCTACGCGGTGGGCGTCCTCATGGAGGAGCTCATCAAGAAGGGCGTGCCCATCGTCGTCATCGACCCCCACGGCGAGCACGGCTCCCTCTCGAAGCCCAACAACTCGCCCCACGACCAGCAGGCGCGCAGGCGCTTCGGCGTGACGCCGCGCAACTACGGCGAGCACATCGTGGAGTACTCGCCCGACACCGTGGCGAACCCCGACGCGGCGCCCTTCGGCCTGGAGAGCCGCAACCTGGAGGCGCGCGAGGTCCACGAGCTCCTGGGCGGCGAATTGACCAACTCGCAGATGGGCATCCTCCACGCGGCCATCAAGGCGCTCAAGGACAAGGGGAAGGACTACGACCTGACCACGATCCTCGACGAGGTGCGCGAGAGCGCGAGCAACGCCAAGTGGAACCTCGTGAGCGCGCTGGAGTCGCTCACCGGCCTCCCGGTCTTCGCGGGCAAGGGCACGCCCATCGAGAGCCTCGTCGCGCCGCAGAAGGTCAGCATCCTCAACCTCAAGGGCGTGAGCCCCGACGTGCAGCAGATGGTCGTCGCCATCACCGCGCGCCGCCTCTTCGAGGCGCGCAAGCTGGGCAAGGTCCCGCCCTTCATGCTCGTCTGCGAGGAGGCGCACAACTTCTGCCCCGAGAAGGGCATGGCCACCACCGCCAGCGGCCAGGTGATGCGCACCGTGGCCTCCGAAGGGAGGAAGTTCGGCATGGGGCTCATGGTGGTCTCGCAGCGCCCCGCCAAGGTGGACAAGAACGTCCTCTCGCAGTGCAACACGCAGATCATCCTCAAGGTCACGAACCCCAACGACCTCAAGGCCCTCGCCAGCAGCGTGGAAGGGCTCACCTCGGACAGCGAGGACGAGATCCAGCGCCTCCCCGTGGGCGTCGCGTTCGTCTCCCACCCGCGCATCTCGATCCCGGTGCTCGTGGAGATCCGCCCCCGCGAGACGGCCCACGGCGGCGAGTCCGTCGACGTCATGGCCTCCATCCGCGGGGAATCCGCCAAGCCTGCCCCCAAGGCGAAGGAAGAGGACGACGAGGACGAAGACGAGGAGGACGAGGAGCCCCAGGAGGCCAAGGCCCCGCCCCCGCGGCCCGCCCCGCAGCGGCGCCTCCCGGTGGAGCACGAGCCCCCGCGCGCCGCGCCCGCCCCTCTGCCCCCGGCGGCGCCGACGATCCCCGCCGCGCCGGCGCGCGCCATCGCCCGCGCGCCCCAGTGGCTGGAGGACCTGGCCGAGGAGGTGCGCTTCGTGGCCGCCAGCGACCTCGACGACCTGGAGCTTCGCCACTTGGAGTCGCTGGAGACGGAGCTGGCGCAGAAGGCCATGGCCCTCGCCCGCGGCGTGGGCGACTACGGCCAGCCCGGCGAGGAGACGCTGCGCCGCCTCAACACGGTGCTCGCGCGCCTGCACGTCCTCGTGGAGGAGCGGCAGCGCGCCCAGAAGGGCCTCCTCGCGCGCCTGCGCCGGAGGGGCGGCGCATGAGCGAGGAGAAGCTCCTCACCGACGCGAAGATCGCGAAGTACCTTGATATCACAGCCCGCGCGATGGCGAAGGTCAAGATCGCGCCCCCCACGCCCAGCCACTTCAAGGACGTCGCGGACGACTTCCTGAAGATGGCCACCTCGTACTACGCCGACGCGAAGCACTTCGCGGCCGCGGGCGACTACGTGAACGCCTTCGCGTGCGTGAACTACAGCCACGGCTGGCTCGACGCGGGCGCGAGGCTGGGGCTCTGGGACGTCGGAGGGGACGACGTGCTCTTCACGCTGCAGAAGTGAGCACGCGACGCTGAATTCACAAGAATCCTCGAAAGAGCGAACGCTCAAGGCTCCTCGGCTGGTTGGCTGCCCGGGGAACACCTTGCGTCGCATCGCCCTCATCCTTGCCCTTCTCAGCCTCGTCGCCCTCGCCCCCGCGCCCGCGGTCAGCGGCGGGGCCAGCGGCACGCCCACCTTCCGCATGACCGGCGCCATCGGCACCGGCGTGGAGCTGAACCTGGGCGTCCTGCCCAACGGCCACATCTTCGTGGGCACGTGGGACGGGCCGCACAAGTCCACCGACGATGGCCTCACCTGGACGAACATCAACAACATCGGCGCGGGCATCAGCGCCAACGTCGCCGCGGACCGCACGCTCACCGTCGACAAGCAGACGGGCCGCGTCTTCCAGGACGACACCACGCTGGGCTGCACCATCCTCGCGTGGTCCGACAACGAGGGCGCCTCCTGGCTGCGCAACCCGCTCGCCTGCGGCGCGTCGGCCACGGACCACGAGAAGATCGCCGTGGGCCCGCGCACCTCCACCTTCGCGGACCCCTCGGGCGCGCAGTACCCCAACGTCGTGTACGTCTGCGCCAACGGCCTCGTGGACGACGCGTGCGGCATCAGCCTCGATGGCGGCCTCACGTTCACCACCGGCGAGCCCCACGGCGTCAACTGCGCCTTCCAGGGCCAGCCCGTCGCGGACTCGGCGGGCGTCCTCTACGAGCCCTCCGTCGCGTGCGGCCCGCAGGTGCGCGTGAGCGCGAACAACGGCCTCACCTGGGTCGTCCACACGGTGCCCGTCACCGCCTCCCAGGAGACGGGCCCCCTCGCGGACGTCGCCACGACGCCCGACGGCACGCTCTACTTCCTCTACGAGGACACGAGCTACCACGTGAAGTACGTCTACTCCAAGAACCAGGGCTCGTCCTGGTCGTCGCCCGTGGACCTCACCCCCGTGGGCGTCACGTCCGCCGAGTTCCCCGTCATCGTGGGCGGCGACAACGGCCGCATCGGCGTCGCGTTCTACGGCACGACGGACCTGGGCATGGTCAACAAGGACCCCGGCGCCGCGGGCACGGGCGTCGCGTGGAACGGCTACGTGGGCGTCATCACCGGCGCCGACACGCTGCTGCCCACCGTGCAGGTCGTGCAGGCCACGCCCTCGGGCGACCCGCTGCACTACGGCTGCATCAGCAAGGACGCCGGCTGCGGCGGCGACCCCATCGCGGACTACATGGACATCGACGTGGGCCCCGACGGGCGCCTCTACGCCGCGTTCATGGACGCGTGCCTGCCGGGCTGCACGAGCCACGCGCAGAGCACCACCGCCTACGCCGTGGTCGCGGTGCAGACGGGCGGCACGAACCTCAAGGCGTGAGGCCCGCTCCGCGCCGCTCCCAGAGCAGCTCCCCCCGCCGCGTGATCCGCAGCACGCGGTGGTAGGGGATCGTCGCCTCGCGCGGGCCCTCGCCCAGGACGAAGGCCCACGAGCCCACCTCGCGCACCTCCGCGCCGGACACGACGCGCTCGTCCCCCGGCGCTCCGCGGTGCACGTAGGCGATCTCGGCCTCGGCGAGCGCCCGCTCGTGCCACTTCAGCCAGTTGAGGACGTCACGCGGGCTGCTCACCCAGGAACGCCTCCAGCGCGACCACCCGGTAGCGGCGCGCGCGGCGCGACGCCTCGGCCGGCGCGAGCCCCAGGGCGAAGCGCCCCCGGTCCAGCGCGCGCATGGCGCCCTCGTCTATGGCGGCGTGCGCGCGCTCGATGGCGTTGCGCGCCCGCACCTCGACACGCAGCGCGCTGCGGGGCGCGGGCACCTTGGGGCACTGGGGCGCCAGCGAGAGCGGCGTCGCCACCATGACCGGGAACGCGCGGCACACCAGCGGCCGGTCGTGGTAGACGGTGCATTGATAACTTTCGTAGAACGGGCACACCGCGTGCGGGAAGTGCCAGTCGAGGACCACCGCGAGGCGGCGGCGCGTCTCCAGGAGGAACGTGCGCGGGTGCATCGCCGCGCGGACGCCGCGCTGCGCCGCGACGCCGCGGAAGCGCTCGGCCTCGGCGTTGGAGAGGGAGAGCCCCGTCGTCACCGCGTCTCCGCAGTGGTAGACGCCCAGGTCGCGCAGCGCGGCGCGGAACGCCCGCGTCGAGGCAGCCTCCTCCGGGGGCACCTCGCGCGTGAGGTGCGTGCAGCACCACCCGCAGTCGGGCGGGCACTGGAAGGCCATCACGGGTGCGAGTCGTCGCGCTCTCTTAAGTCCTCGTCCGCGTGCCGCTCGGCCTCCTCGCGGCTCATGCCCGCGGCCATGGCGCGCCGGACGTGCTCCTGGCGGTCCTGGTCGCGCAGCTTCGTCAGCTCGGGGAACTCGGGGTCCTTGGTGGGAAGCTTGGGCATGCCCTCCGGTTGGCGCCCCGCGTGGAAAACCCCTTTGGTCGTCCGCTCAGGAGAGCGGCGCGTCCGTGTCCACCATCCACCCGTGGTCGCCGCCGTAGTGGAGCTGGTCGTCCCACGCGAGGAGGAGGCCCGTCTTGACGTCCCACCACGCGTCGCCCTCCTCGGGCCAGACGGGGCGGAACTGGGCGTGCCAAGCGTCGCTGCCGTCCGCCTGGCGCGGCGCCGTGTGCGTCGTGCGCTCCACGATGGTCCAGTTCTCCTGGTCGGTGAGCGAGTCGCAGCCCGACAGGGTGGAGAAGGGCGGCGCGTCGCCCACCGAGACGTTGGTGGGCGCGCGCAAGGGCTCGAAGGCGACGGGCGCGGTGCGGGTCGTGTTGTTCCACGCGTAAGGCGGCCAGCCCGTGGAGTGGTCCACCGGCTGGAAGCTCCGCTCGGAGATCGTGCACACGCCGCGCCAGGAGGCGCCGTCGTAGCGCAGCGTGACGTTGGCGTCGTACTCCTTCCCGCAGCAGCCATCCGGGCTGTCCTCCCCGCCCCGGACGTGGTACGCCACGAAGCTCCCCGCGCGGGGCCACGAGGGGGGCGGAGGCGGGGGAGCCGGGGGTGCTGGAGGCGTCGAGGGCGCGGGCGAGGGGGGCGGCGTCGGCGGCGTGGACGGGGGAGGCGGCGGCGTCGGGGTCGGCTCCGGCGTTGGAGCCGGCTCAGGTGTCGGGGTCAACTCAGGCGTGGGCGTCGGCGTGGGCTCCGCGGGTGTGGGCTCGGTAGGCGTGGGCTCAGCAGGGGTGGGGCTTGGCGTCGCGGCGGGGGGCGCCTCGGGGGTGGCCGTGACGTTGGCCGAGTCGTTGGTCGGGGCCGTGGACTCGCTGGGCGCCTGGTCCGGGGCCGCGCATCCGGCGAGGACCAGGCTGGCCAGAAGGGGGAGGGTAAGGAGGGCGCCGCGCACGGGCGGGAGGAAGGGGGCACCCGGACGTGAGGGCTCCCGCCGGCTCGTCGATGGCGCTCAGGGGGTGCGGACGGCGACGGGGGCCTCGCTCATCTCGCCCTCGTCGAAGCAGATGGCCCACTTCTCGCCCCAGACGCGCATGCTGAGGAAGATGCCGTCCAGCTCGCGCCCCTTGTCGGTGAGGCCGTACTCGACGCGGATGGGGCTCTCGCTGTAGACGGTGCGCGTGACGAGGCCGCGCGCCTCAAGCTCGCCGAGGTTCTCGCTGAGGACCTTGGCGCTGATGCCGCGCACGGCGCGCTTGAGCTCGTTGAACCCCATGGGGGTGCGCGTCAGCTCGTGGAGGATGATGAGGTACCACTTCTTGCCGATGATCTTCGCCGTCTCGGTGACGGGGCAGAGGTCGACCTTGGGCCGGGAGGTCACGGCCGGGGGGCGCCGGAGGGGCATCGGTCGGGGGTAGGCGCCCACCGAGATGAAGGTTACGTCCCGTAACCTGATTCCGGATCACCACCAGTGAGGATCGGCCATGTCCGGCCGCCTGGCCGCTGGAGTTCGCGAACGTTTTTGCACCGGATGGCTGTAGGTCGAGGCATGGCCGCCCTCGACCCCCGGCCGCCCACCGAGCGGGCGAAGTCGATCGCCGAGACCGTGCTGGAGCGCCAGTACCGCGACGGCCTGAAGACCATCCAGGCCTCCGACTGGGCCAACGACATCTACAACCTCATCCTCAACGAGTGCCCCCACCTCCCCGAGGAGGACGTGGTGCGCCTCTTCCGCAACCGCCACGCCAGCGAGGCGGAGCAGGTCATCGGCGAGGCGCTCTTCCGCGAGTACAACCTCACCCACTCGCGCCGCGTCAAGTAGGGCAGCGATGGGCGGGCGACAAGGGTCTAACCCCCTTGCAAGCTCCCCCCGCGCATGGCCGAGTTCGAGTGCTTCTGCGGCGACGCCTTCGAGACGAGGGAGGAGCTCATCCTCCACAACGTGGAGGAGCACGACATGAGCCAGGACGAGTCGCGGCGACGCGTCATGGAGAAGTACCCCGCGGGCGGGCCGTAGAGCACTGCCCGTCGCGCGCAAGATGGGGGGTTTCAGGGGGGCCCGCCCCCCTGACGTTTTGATCGTCTGCGTGACGTTCCTTCACGTCAGGGGGCTTCGCCCCCCGAACCCCCTTAGGCAAAGCGCCAAGAGCGAGGCGGCCCGTCGCGGAGGCGTGGACCCGCCCCGCACCGAGCGCATGCTGGTCGACTCGTTCGGCCGCCACGTGAGCGACCTCCGGGTCAGCCTCACGGACCGGTGCAACTTCGCGTGCGTCTACTGCCACAACGAGGGGCTGGGCGACACGCGCGGGCCGGGCGACCCCGCGCAGGGCGAGATGACGGCCGCGGAGCTCGTGAGGCTCCTGCGCATCGCCCGGGAGTTCGACGTCACCCGGGTGAAGCTCACGGGGGGCGAGCCCCTGCTGCGGCGCGACCTGGAGGACATCGTGCGCGAGGCCTCCACGTTCATGGAGGTCAGCCTCACCACCAACGGGAGCCTCCTCGCGCCCCGCGCGCAGGCGCTCGCCGACGCGGGCCTCGCGCGCGTGAACGTCAGCATCGACACGCTGGACGCGCGCCACTTCCGCGCCGTGCGCCGCGGCACCCTGGAGCCCGTCCTCGCGGGGCTCGAAGCCGCGCTGGCCGCCGGCCTCGCGCCCGTGAAGATCAACACGGTGCTCCTGGACGAGACGCTGGGCGAGCTTCCCGAGCTCGTGGACTTCGTCGCGTCGCGCAAGGGCCTGCACCTCCAGCTCATCGAGGTCATGCCGGAGATCCGCACCGACATGATGCCGCGCCGCGTGGACCTCGACAAGGTGCGCGCATGGCTCTCGGAGCGCGCCGCCGCGGTGGAGCAGCGCACCATGCACCACCGCCACGTCTACCACCTGGAGAATGGGGCGACGGTGGAGCTTGTCGATCCGGTGGGGAACCCCGACTTCTGCGCGAACTGCCATCGCGTGCGCGTGACGCACGACGGCCAGCTCAAGGGGTGCCTCAACCGGCTGGACGACTACGTGCCCACGCGCGGGCTCGATGACGAGGGCCTGCGCGCCGCGTTCCGCAAGGTCGTGGCCGAGCGCGCGCCCTACTACCGCCGCGACGGGCCCGTGCGCGCGGCCGCGGACCCGCACCACCTCTACGCGAGCCTGCGGAGGCCCGCGCTGCGATGACGGAGCCGCTCCCCGTGGGCTGGCCCGCCGCGTTCGCCACCCTGGGCCTGCTCACCGGCCTCGGCCTCAACGCGCTGAGCGTCGTCGACCCCGCGCTCCACCACCACAACGGGTCGGTCGCCGCCGCGGCGCACGGCGTCCTCTTCGCGCTCCCCTTGGCGATGCTCCTCATCGTGGCGCTGCGCCTGCCGGAGCCCACGCTCTACGTCGCGGCGGGGCTCGCCGCGGCGGGGGCGGTGGTGGGTGCGATCGTCTGACGCGGCGGTCGCGCTCTTTTGCCTTCTTGCTTTTGCTGGGGGCTCCGCCCCCAGCAAAAGAAGCGAGAAGGAGCCCGCCTCACCCGGGCACGATCTTGAGGATGCGCCCGCCGTGGTCCACGACGTACAGCTCGCCCGCGTCGTCCTCGCCGAAGGAGGAGACGGAGGCGCCCGCGTCCAGGGGCTGCGCGAGGCTCCAGTCGCTCCCCGAGGGGCGCAGCGTCCAGAGGTGACCCGAGCAGTAGTCGCTGAAGAGGTACGCGCCCACGAGGGAGGGGATCGCGGCGCCGCGGTAGACGTAGCCGCCGGTGACGGAGCAGCCCTCGTCGTGGGAATACTCCGCAACGGGCGGCGTCACGGCGGAGAACGGAGGCACGCCGCCGGGGTATGCATGGTTGCCCTCGTAGGCGTTCCAGCCGAAGTTGAGGCCGGGGCGAAGCGGCGCGGCGACGTGGTCGATCTCCTCCCACCGGTCCTGCCCCACGTCGCCGATCCAGAGGTCGCCGTTGGCGCGGTCGAAGGAGAAGCGCCACGGGTTGCGCAGGCCCTTCGCCCAGATCTCGGGCGTGGCGTTGCCGTGCGACACGTCGAGGCGCAGCAGGGACGCCAGCAGCGCGTCGGGGTTCTGCCCGTTGGCCTGGGGATCGCCCCCCGAGCCGCCGTCCCCCAGCCCGTACCAGAGCCACCCGTCGGGCCCGAAGACGACGTCCCCTCCGTTGTGGTTCGGGTAGGGCTGGTCCACCTTGAGGACCAGGTCGGGCGGCGCGTCGCCGCGCGTGTGATATCGTTCCAGGATGGAGTCCCCGTTGAGGTCGGTGTAGCTGGCGTAGACGACGCCGCTTGCGGCGAAGTCGGGCGCGAACGCGAGGCCCAGGAGCCCGCGCTCGCCGCCGGGCGCCGTCTTGCCGCTGAGGTTCAGGAAGAGTCGGTGGTCCAGGGTCCAGACGCGGCCCGTCTGCTCGACGACGTAGAGCGTGCCCGTCCCGTCGTGCGCGCTCACGAGGAGAAGCGGCTCCTCGAAGCCGGAGGCCACCTCCCGGAGCGCGAAGGCCGCGGGCGCGGCGGTGGGCGGGGTCACCGTGGCGACGGGCCCCGTGCGCGCGCAGCCCGCCAGGAGGAGCGCCAGGAGCGCGAGGACGAGGGGCCTACCCATCGGTCCAGCTCCAGCGGAGCGAGTCCCCATCGTGGAGCGGCAGGCGCGCCGCGCTGCGGTCGCCGGAGACGCCGTCCACCTCGTAGACCCAGCCCGCGCCGCCGTGCGCGGAGTATGGGCCGATGCGGCTCACGTAGGCGCCCATGCCGGGGTACTCGACGACCTCCACCGTGAGGTTGCCGGCGCGCGCCGCCTCCTGGAGCGCGCTGAGCGCCGTCGCATTGGCGACGCGCACGGTCCCGTTGAACAGCGCGCCCTGGGGGCCGACGATCTCGACGTGGACCTGCGCCGCGCCTGCAGGCGCGCTGACGGCGCTCCACCACGCCAGCGCGCCCGCGCCGCCCAGCAGCAGGGCCAGCAGCGCGACGGCGAACGCGAGACGGGCGCGACCCATGCTCAACCCCGGTTGATGAACTTCAGGAAAGGTTGAAGGCGGAAAAACCCTTCCCCGCCCGTGGCTTCGCCCCCGACCGGCGCGCGCCTGCTGCGCGACAAGGCCGCCGTGACCCGCCTGCTGATCCTCGCCGAGATGGAGCGCGAGCCGGGCGTCACGCTCTCCGAGGTCGCCTCGCGCCTGGACGTCACCGTGCAGGCCGTCTCCGCCTACGCCAAGGACCTCGTCGCCGAGGGCGCGCTGGACGCGGAGCACGCGCTGACGCCCCAGGGGCGCGCCTCGCTCCACGAGGGCGTGCGCCAGATGCGCGCCGCCGTGGACGCCGTCGCGACGCCGCTCTCGGTCATCCGCGTCACCAGCGCCGTCGCCGCCACGCGCATCAAGGCCGGCGATCGCGTCGGCCTCGTCATGCAGGAGGGGGACCTCGCCGCCAAGGCGCGGCTGCGCGCCTCCAGCACCGGCCGCGCGCTGCGCGACGCCGAGGCGGGAGAGGAGGTCGTCGTGGGTGATCTCGCGGGCCTCGTCGAGCTGGAGCCGGGCCGCATCCACGTCGTCGCCGTCCCCGGCCCGCAGGAGGGCGGCATCGCGCGCGTCGACCTGCCGCGCCTGCGCGGCGCCCTCAAGGAGATGCCGCGCGCCGACAAGGTGGGCGCCGTGGGCACCGGCGCGCGCCTCCTCGCGCGGCGCCTGGGTGAGGTCCACTTCGAGTTCGCCGCCGAGCGCGCAGCCTTCAACGCCGCCGAGCGCGGCCTCTCGGCGCGCCTCTTCGTCTCCCGCGACCGCCTCCCCCAGGTCATGCAGGCCTTCGAGGAGCAGAACCAGGGCACGCTGCGCCGCGTGCCCGTGGACGCGTGGGACGCGCCCGAGGCCCCCGCATGATGGAGGCCCTGGGCTACCTTGGCCATGATATCAAGATCAGCCGCGGCGACGTGGTCCTCCTGCGCGGCCCCAACGGCAGCGGGAAGACGAGCCTCCTGCGCTCGCTGGCGGGCCTCGACGCGCCGCTGCGGCCCGCCCTCCTGCGCCCCGACCCGGCGGCCCTGCCCGCCCGCGCGCTGCGCGACGCGCTGGCCCTCTCGCCCCAGGACGCCCGCGACGCGCTGGCCGGCCTCACGGTGGGGGGCGAGTTCCGCCTGCGCGGCCGCCGCGCGCCCGACGTGCTATCACCCCTGGAGGAGCGCGAGAGCGCGACCCTCTCCTCGGGCGAGTCGCGGCGCGTCGCCCTGGCGCTGGCCGAGGGCGCGCCGCTCCTCCTTCTCGACGAGCCCGCCGAGGGGCTCGACCCCGAAGGGCGCGACCGCCTGCGCGCGCTCGTGCAGGCCGCCGCGGCGCGGGGGGCCGTCGTCGCGGCCGACCACGGCGACGTCCTCGACGACCTCGCGACGCGCGTCGTCCACCTGGGGCCGCTCCACCCCGCCGCGCTGCCCCCCATCCCGCGCCGGGAGGGCGCCCCGATCCTCGCGGACCCCGCGCTGGGCCCCGGCTTCCATGCGCTGCGGGGCCCCAACGGGTGCGGCAAGAGCACGCTGCTGCGCCGCCTGGCCCGCGAGCCCGGGACGCGCCTGCTGCTGCCGCACGCGCGCGACATGCTCACCCGCGAGCGCGTCGCGGACGAGATCGCCGGCGCGGAGGACCTTGGCCTCGTGCCCCCCGCGCTGCAGGAGCGCCACCCGCTGACGCTCTCGGGGGGCGAGGCGCAGCGCGTCGCGCTGGCGAAGGCGCTTGGCTCCCCCGCGCGCTGCTATCTTCTGGACGAGCCCGAGGCGCACCTCGACGCGGAGGGGCGCCGCGCGCTGGCGCTGGCCATCGCGCGGCGCGTCTCCGAGGGCGCCTGCGTGCTCGCCGCGACGCACGACGACGCGCTCTCCGCCCTCGCGCAGTCGGAGGTGCGCCTCTGAGGCGCGCGGACGCCGTGGCGGTCCTCCTCGCGGTCGCCGCCGCGACGCTCCTCGCCCTCGCCGCGCCGTGGCCCGCCGCCGCGGCGGTCGCGCTCGCCGCGCTCCTCGTGGTGCGCGAGCGGAAGGCATTCCTCCTGCTGGCGGGCTCCACCATCGCGATCAACGCCGCCGTGCTCTGGCTCGTGGGCGGAGGCCTGGAGCAGGGCGCCGTCGGCGGGCTGCGCATGGCGGCCGCCATGGGAGCGAGCCTCGCGGCGCTCTCGCGCGTGGGCGCGGCGCGCCTCGCAGAGGGGCTGCGCCTCCCGCCGCGCGCCACGGCTTGGGTCGCGGCCGTGCTCCTGGCGGCCCACGACGTGCGGACCGACTTCGAGCGCCTGCGCCTCGCGCGCACGCTGGAGGGCGCGTGGCCGCGCGGACGGCTGGCCCGCGCGCGCGAGGCGGCGCGCCTGCTGCCCGCGCTCACCGTGGCCGCGCACCGCCGCGCCGCCATCCGCCGCGACGCGCTGCGCCTCGCCGGCCACGACACGCCCGCGCGCTTCGTCCCCATCGTCACCGTCGCGGCGCTGGCCACCGCGGGCCGGCTCGCGCTCCTGGCGCTTCCCAACGTGAAGCTCACCTACGTCGTCGTCTTCCTGGGCGGCCTGCTGTGGGGCCCGCTCGTGGGCGCGACGGGCGGCGCTCTGGCCATGCTCATGACCGACCTCATGCTCAGCGGCCTCTACCCGCCCGGCCTCGTCAACGTCCCCGCCATGGCGCTCCTGGGCCTCGCGGGCGGCGCGCTGCGCCGCGTCGACTGGTCGGGCCTCGCGGGCGCGCTGCTCGCGGCCTCCGCAGGCCTCGCGTCGATGCTCCTCTTCAGCGCGGCCTCCGACGCCGCGACGTGGCTCCTCCTCTACCGCGAGACGCCCGCCGCGCTGGGCGCCCTCGTGCTGGCGGGGCTCGCGTTCAACGTCGTGCCCGCCCTCGCCAACGCGCTCCTCTTCGCGTTCAGCGTGGGCCCCTGCGTCCGCGCGCACGACGCGCTGCGGCAAGCGTCGCGGCCATCGCCAGCGCCATCCACGCCGGGGGCGCCGGAGCCCTCTTCGCCGCCTGCGCCTCCGGCGGCGTGACGCGGACGCTCTCCACAGGGGCGGGCGTCGGCGCGGGCGCGCTCGCCTTCTCCAGCGGCGCGGGCGCGGCCTCGACGGCAAGGCCCGCGTCGACCGCCGACGCGCGACCGTCGGGAGCGCGCGCCTCCACGCGCAGGCCATACGCGCCCGCCCGCGCCCAGGCGTGCTCCGCGCTCGTGGCGTTCGTCCAGCCCGTGCCTGTCCCGTCGCCGAAGTCCACGAGCGCCTCGGTCGCCCCCTCGGGCAGGTCCCACGAGAGCGTCACGGGGGCGCCGGGCCTCGCGAGGGGCGGGAGGTGGAGAACGGGCGCCGCGAGCGGCGGGGGCGGCGCGCGGAACGGCCCGGCCGCCTGCGAGGCCGTGAGATTGCCCGCGCGCGCCTCGACGGTGATATCAACCTCGGTCGCTCCCGGCAGGGGCACCTCGGCATGGCCGTCCACGAGGGGGGCGCTGCCGTTTCCCGCGGCGCTGGTCCAGAGGACGAGCCCGGTGGCGTTGGCGGGGGAGAGGCGCGCGGCGACGCGCAGCGTGCCGTTGTCCAAGGCCCCTTCGACGGAGAGCACCGCGGGGGGCTCCGCGGCGGGAGGGGGCGCGCCGCGGGGGGCGACGAGGAGCGTGCGCTCGACGCGCGCCTCCAGCCCCTCGGCGTCGCGCGCCGCCACGACGACGCGCTGCGGGCCCGCGGGCAGGGCGATCTCGCCCCGCGCGCCGCTCCACGAGACGTTGCCCAGCGTCCACGCGATCGTGGGCTCGGGTCCGTCGGGGTCGCTCGCCTCGGCGGAGAACGCGAAGGGCTCGCCCTCGGTGGCGTCCCCGGGCAGCGTGACGTTCGCCAGCGCGGGCGGCAGGTCGACCACCTCCACGGAGACGTTGGCGGACGCCTCGCCGCCGTAGGGATCGCGCGCGAGGAGGGCCAGCGTCGCGTTGCCCAGCTCCGCGGGGCGCAGGTGGGGGGCGCCCTCCCCCGAGAGGCCCCCCAGGGCCCACGAGACCGAGACAGGGTCGCCCTCGGGGTCGGACGCGTCCACGGGGAGGGTGATATCATGGGCGCGGTCCGCGACGAGGGCAGCAGGGAGGCCCGAGAGCCTGGGAGGGAGGTTGCGGACGTGGACCGTCGCGAGGGTGATATCGCTCCAGGCGCCCTCGTCGTCCTGCGCCGCGACCTGCGCCGCGTAGACGCCGGGGAGCGCGTAGGCGTGCGACGGGAGGGCGGTCGCGTTGCCGTCGCCCCAGTCGACGCGCCAGGCGACGATGCGGCCGTCGGGATCGCGCGAGCGGGAGACGTCCAGCGCGACCGTAGCGAGGCGAGGCGCCGCGAGGTCGCCGCTCCCAAGCGCGACGACGGGGCGCGCCGTGCCGACGCGGAGCGTCCCGCGGACGCGGCAGGCGAGGCCGGGCCCCGAGGCGTCCACCGAGAGCGGCACGTCCCCCTTGGCGGGGAACGTCAGCGTGGCGAAGCGGCCGCTGGCCTGCTGGCCGCCCACGGTCCACGAGGCGGACGCGAACGCCGCGGGGACGGCCAGCGTCGCAGGCTCCAGCGCGTGGACCTCGCCCACGAGGGGCCCGCAGGAACGATAGCTTGGCGCGCCCGCGGCGGGGTCCTCCGCGAGGAAGGCCACGGCCTCCGCGGTGCAGAAGCCGTCGGGGTCGTCGTGCGCGTCCTTGCCGAAGCCGCCATCCGCGTGCTGGAGCGAGAGAAGGTAGGGAAGGTCGTCCGCGGGCGGGTCGATCCGCAGCGCGCGGTAGCCGCGCAGCGCCCACACGGTGCTCTGGCAGTTGGCCGTGGGCGCCACGCCGACGGCGCTGCCGTGGCCGCCGCCCTGCGCGTGCGTGGAGTTCAGGTAGAGCGCCGCGCGCACGTCGCCCCCGGAGAGCCGGCCCGCGGAGGCCAGCGCCACGAGGGCGGCGCCCGTGTCGTCGGTGTCGCCGGAGGTCGCGCTGGGCTTGTTCGCCCATCCGCCGTCCGCGGAGCGCCCCGAGAGGAGGAACGAGGCCGCGGACTGGAGGCCCGCGTCGGAGGGCGCGACCCCCGCCGCGCGCAGGCCCAGGATGGCCCATGCGTCGTCGTTGAGGTACGCCGGGTCGCCGTACTGCCCGCCCGAGAGGTTGGACTGGATCTCCGCCACGAGGTCCTCGCCCTGGAACGCGCGGGGGTCGCGGCCATCCATGCCCAGGGCGTGCGCGCGCCGCTCCGCGCTGTAGAGGGGGCCGCTCCCGCCGTTGTTGTAGTCGTAGGGGGCGAGGTCCCGCAGGGCGGGATGCTCGGCCGTGGGCCAGGCGCCCAGGTCAAGGCCCGCCTCGGCGGCGGCCTCCGCGGCGTACACCGGGAGGTAGCCCCCGAAGGTGCCCGAGGGCTGCTGGTGCGCCGCGAGCCAGGCGAGCCCGCGCGCGCCCGCGTCCCCCGCGGCGTCCGCGTGCGCGGTGGGCACGACCGTGGGCAGCACGAGGGCCGCCGCGAGGATCGCCCAGCCGCGCACGGAAGCGCCTCACGGAAGGGAGAAGGGGACGAAGTAGTCGGTGAAGACCAGCTGCACGTCGTCGCCCGCGTGGACGTGCGTCGCGTCGACGCCGCCGTTGGCCAGCGCGCCGTCGAAGTAGAAGGCCCAGAACGTGCCGTCGAGCACCGCGTCCTGGCCGCACACGTCGGTCGTCGTCTCGACGCACTGCACGAAGCGGTTGGGCGCGTCGGGGGAACCGTAGTCGACGGCGGTCCACGACCTGATGCAGCCCGCGGCGGCCGCGGCGTCGAGCACGTCCGCGGCAGTCGCGTCGTCGGGCACGACGACCTGGCAGGAGACGGCGGAGGGGACCGCGTGGTGGCCGTAGCCCACGTCCAGCGTCACGGAGACGGGGGCGGGGGTCGCGAAGGCGGGGGCGGCCAGCAGGAGAAGGGCGCCCAGCGGCGCGAGGAGCTTCATGGGATACCAAGCCTCGGCCGCCGCGACGCGCGTGGCAGGCTTAACCTTTCTTGACGAACCTCAAGCGGACTTGAACGCGGCTCAAGCCGTGGGGACCCCGCTTTGGCTCCAAGCCCGTCGATCCGTGCGCATCAAGCGCCGCGATGGTCCGGGCGGACGTGGCGGTAGGCGAGCACGGCGAGGCACGCCGCGAGGGCCAGGCGGAGCGTCACGTCCGTCGCCGCGATGACGACCTCGGCCACCGTGAGGCCCCGCGCGGCGTCCAGGACGACGGCGACGGCGGACGCCACGGCCACTCCGCCGATGAGGAGGAGGAGGCGCGAGCGCGTGATGGCCCCGAGCGAGAGGAACAGGATCGCGCTGGAGAGGCCCGTCCCGAAGAGGACGAGGTCCAAGGCGTCCAGGCGGTCGGGGTGCGCGAGGCCCGCGTCCGCGAAGCCGCCGAAGAACACCAGGAGGGCCGCGACCTGCCGCCACGCATGCAATCTTCATCCCCTCCTTCACGGCGTGATCTGCGCGCCCACCTCGACGACGCGCTCGGGCGGAATCTGGAAGTAGGCTGGCACGGGCTGGCTGTTCTGCGCCATCCACGCGAAGAGCCGGGGGCGCCAGAGGCGGAAGCCCGTCGTCCCGTGCGGCGCCACGAGCCGCTCCCGCCCCAGGAAGTACGTCGTGTCGTCGGGATCGTGCTCGAAGCCGCGCTCGCGCAGGAGGTCCATCATGCGCGGCACGTCCACCTCCTCCATGAAGCCGTAGTGCGCCACGGCGCGATGGAAGCCCAGGCCCAGCTCCTTGTGCTCGAGGCGCTCCGCCTCGGGGACGCGCGCCACGTCCTCCAGGGAGATCGTCAGCAGGAGGACGCTCTTGTGGAGCACCTTCGTGTGCCGCACCATCCGCACGAGCGCGGGCGGCATCGCCTCCTGGTTGCCCGTGAGGAACACGCCCGTCCCCTTGACCCGCACGATGCCCGAGGTGCGCAGGCCCGCGAGGAAAGGCTCCAGCGGCGTCTCGGACTCGCGCAGCCTCTCGCGCAGGAGGCTTCTCCCGTGGCGCCACGTCGTCATGAGGATGAAGACCGCGAGGCCCACGGCCAGAGGGAACCAGCCGCCTTCGGGGATCTTCGTGACGTTGGCCGCGAAGAACGTCAGGTCCACCAGGAGGAAAACCCCCACGACGGGGACCGCGAGCGCGAGGGGCCAGCGCCAGATGTCGCGCACCACGAGCCACATGAGCAGCGTGGTGATGACCATCGTCGTGGTCACGGCGATGCCGTAGGCGCCCGCCAGGGCGCCGCTCGACCTGAACGCGAGCACCAGGAGCACCGTGGAGAGGAGGAGCAGGCTGTTGATCGCGGGGACGTAGATCTGCCCCTTCTGGACCGCGCTCGTGTGGTCGATCCTCATGCGGGGCAGGTAGCCCAGGTGGATCGCCTGCATGGTGAGCGAGTAGGCGCCGCTGATGATCGCCTGCGAGGCGATCACCGTCGCCGCCATCGAGAGCACCACGAGGGGCAGGACCGCCCACGAGGGCGCGAGCAGGTAGAAGGGATTGCTCGCCGCCGCGGGATCGCGCAGCAGCAGGGCGCCCTGCCCGAAGTAGTTCAGCAGGAGGCCGGGGAGCGCGACGCCAAACCAGGCGATCTGGATGGCGCGCTCGTTGAAGTGCCCCATGTCCGCGTACAACGCCTCGCCGCCCGTCACGACGAGGAAGACGGCGCCCAGCACGAGGAAGCTGCCCAGCGGGTTCGCCGCGAAGAAATGGACGGCGTGCAGGGGGTTCACGGCGCTGAGGACTTCAGGCGCCTGGAGGATGCCACGCACGCCCAGGATCGCCAGGACGCCGAACCAGACGAGCATGGTCGGGCCGAAGACGCGCCCGATCCGCGCGGTGCCGTGCCGCTGGAAGGCGAAGAGCGTGACGAGCACGAGGAGCGTGAGCGGGATCACGTAGGGCGCGAGGGCGGGCGTCGCCACGTTGAGGCCCTCGAAGGCGGAGAGCACGCTGATGGCGGGCGTGATCATGCCGTCGCCGTAGAGGAGCGCCGCGCCGAAGAGGCCCAGCATGACGACCCACAGGCGCCGCTTCGCGCCGGCGGGGCGCACGAGGCTCATCAGCGCGAGGATCCCGCCCTCGCCCTTGTTGTCGGCGTGCAGGACGAAGACGTGGTACTTCAGCGTGACCACGATGACGAGCGACCAGAAGATCAGCGAGAGCACGCCCAGGACGTTCTCGGGGGAGACGCCCACGCCGTGCGCGCCGTCGAAGCAGACCGCGAGGGCGTAGAGGGGGCTCGTCCCGATGTCGCCATAGACGACGCCCAGCGCGGCCAGGCTCAGGCCCAGCGTGAACCAGCTTCCCTTGCCGCTCTTCGCCGGGGTCGCCATGCGTCTTCCTGCGGGCCCGTCGTCACGCGCCCGCGGAATGACCCCCGCGCCGCGTCGTGCCTTGGCGTGGCATGGTTTCGGTCTGGGCCTTGATCGGCAGCCCGGCTTGAAGGTTCAAAGGGAACCGTGCGAGCCCTTGGCGTCCCGAAAACGGAACCTCCAAGGCCCGGAGGCGGATCGTGCGGGTTCGGTAGCCACCCGTCCCCCCGCGGCAAGCGGGGGCGACGTGCCGCCGCCGACACGGGCGCCCTCGCGCGTTCGCTTGCCGACCCCGACACGCCCGCGACCTCGGAGCGCCAAGAGAACACGCCGATGCCCCACCCCGCCCCCCGCATCCTCGTCCCCCTCGCGCACCACCTCGCCGTCCCCCGCCTCTGCCGGGCCGCCGCGAAGATCGCGGACCTGACCGGCGGCGAGATCGTCCTCCTGCACGTCGTCAACGTCCCTCTCCTCTCCTCCCTGGAGAACGCCGACACGAAGCGCGAAGCCCTCCCCCTCTTCGAGCTGGCCCGCGCCAGCCTGCCCTCCGGCGTGCGCGTGCGCACCGAGGTCCGCCTCGCGCACCTCGTCGGCGCCGAGATCCGCCAGGCCGCCCTCGACCTGAAGGCCGACCTCGTGCTCGTGGGCTGGCGCGAGGCGTTCAGCCTCAAGAGCCTCGTGCAAGGCACCCTGGAGCCCGTCCTCCAGCGGCCCCCCTGCGACGTCCTCATCGCGGACCTCGACGAAGAGGACACCCTCCAGCGGATCGCCACGCTGCCCGGCACGGACGAGGACGAGATCGGCGCGCGCATCCTCACCGCCGCCGCCGAGACGAACGCGACGGGCATCCTCCTCCACGACCGCACGCCCAAGACCCGCGCCGAGCGCGAGCAGATGACGGCGCGGCACGGGCGGCTCCTGGGCTTCGTCCGCTTCCACGCGCCCCGGGTCCTGGTCCGGGTCCTCCTGGAGAAGACGCGCCGCCCCCTTCACGCCCTGGCGCGCGGCACCGCCCACGCCCTCCTCATCCTTGTCGCGCCCGCCACGCGGGAGGAGCCCCGCGTCCAGCCGCGGCCCCTGGCGAGGATCGAGCGGCCCCTGGTCGCCATCGCCGGGTGAGCGCGATCCCCCCAGGCAGGCCGCCCCCAGACCCCACTATGGGTCAAAGCCGGGCCCCCGGAACGGTGAAATAGCTGCGCGCCGACTCGGCGGCCATGCGTGAGGAGCTCCGGCAGGTCCTGCACAAGCAGGGCTACGGCACGGTGGGCGAGCACGTGGGCGTCAAGCTCTGCCACTGGACCAAGGAGGACCTCAAGGGCGACCGCCACTGCTACAAGGGCGACTTCTACGGCATCGAGTCGCGCGGCTGCATGCAGATGACGCCCATCGTGGACTACTGCAACTTCACGTGCCTCTACTGCTGGCGCTC
>Ga0070741_10002954_pt1 | contig 43736 bp, 45 predicted proteins | sample Coa_R1_4_FD_66440 | JGI IMG/M metagenome (GOLD analysis project Ga0070741, IMG submission 66440) | Surface soil microbial communities from Centralia Pennsylvania, which are recovering from an underground coalmine fire - Coalmine... | ecosystem: Environmental > Terrestrial > Soil > Unclassified ... | reverse complement strand
AGCGTCTCTCGCCATCCGCCGCCGCATCCTGATGGAGACGTTTGTCAAGCGCCGCTCGTCTTGCACGCCGGTCGATCGCTCACGGCCAAGCCGCCCTGCGACCCCTTGCGCGCACGACGCTCTCGCGTCCACCGCTTCGCCGGCCCAACGTGTCGTGACGTTCGCGAGACGCCCCTCTTCCCGGGCCGGGATGGGAGAAGCAAACCATAATTTACGAAAATACGAAAGCGCAATATTTTTGCGCAATGGACTGGACAACCCAAATCGGCTTGAAGGGAAAGCCGAAATTGGATTTCACGCGCACGCGGCTTTGGCGGGTCGGAGAAGGTGGAGACCCGCAAAATCTGGTTTGGTACGGGCAAGCGGAAATCAGGTGGCCCCTGCTGTGGTGCCGTGGACGATCATGCGCTCCAACCAGCTAATCTACGACGGCCTGCGAGTTTACGCTCTGCCGGTTAGACCGCCGAGTGCAAAGTGTGCTATCCTGGCCGTATTGCGTGAAGGGGCGCCGGGTTCTTCTTCGGAGATCAGACGACGATTTGTTTAATGAGACGACGCGAATACGTCGTGCTTGTTGGCGGGAGAGCGGCAGGTGACTGTTCGCTGGAGGATACGCGTCCCACCAGGAGGACAACATGTCCGATCCACAACGTCGAGAGTTTCTGGTCGCCGCCGCCGGAATAGCCTCGCTGGCAACTATGAGCGCACAGCCGGCCGTCGCCGGTGATCCGAGTTTCATGAACAACGTTCCGGATCCCGCTTTGTCAGGCAAGGACCTTCCGGCATTCAAGTTCGCCCTTGAGAAGTCTGAGGGCAAGGTCATCGGCAGCAGTTATGGGAAAGAGGCAACCGTCACGCAACTCCCGATCTCCAAGGGAATTGCCGGGGTTTCGATGCGGATTGAACCCGGCGCAATGCGCGAACTCCACTGGCACGCCACCGCGGCCGAATGGGCGTTCGTCATCGAGGGGCGCGTCCGCACCACGGTGATCGGTCCGAGCGGCTTCGCCGAGACGAACGACTTCGATCCGGGCGATGTCTGGTACTTCCCCCGCGGCCACGGTCACATGCTGCAGTGTCTGGGTGACAAGCCCTGTCATTTCATTCTGATCTTCGATAACGGCTACTTTTCCGAGTTCGGCACGTTTAGCATCACCGACTGGGTCGGACATACGCCAAGACCGCTGCTGGCGAAAACCTTCGGCTTGCCCGAGGCAGCGTTCGAAGCGTTCCCCAAGGAGGAGGTGTACTTTGCCCGCGGGAAACTGCCTCCCGCAGAGCCCAGCGTACCGCTGCAGGGATGGAAGTTGCCCCCGGAAACACACAAGTACCGCCTGCTGGCGCAGCCCCCGTACTCGACCTATCAGGGCGGCAGCGAGTGGCGCGTTGATTCAAGCCGATTCCCGATTGCCAAAACGATCACCGGCGTTGTGCTCGATCTGGATCCCGGCGCGTTGCGAACGCTGCACTGGCATCCGAACGCCGACGAGTGGCAGTACGTCGTGGAAGGCACGGTGAGCGTCTCGATGTTCGGCTCCCACGGTCGCTACCGGATCGAGCAGCTGGATCGGGGGGACGTCGGGTATATCCCGCAGGGCTACGGGCACTCGATCGAAAATGTCGGGGAGAAAACCGCCCGCATCCTGATCGGGTTAAATGCCGGAATCTACGAGAGCATCGATCTGTCGCAATGGATTGCGGGAAACCCGGCTGATGTGCTTGCCACCAACTTCGGCCAGCCGCCGGAGTTGTTCGCAAGATTTCCCAATCATGACGTGTTCGTCGCCGATCGGATCGGACCCGGGAAATAGGTCGCCGGTGCGGCAGATCGGAGCGGAGGAGGGTCTAGTGGCGCGCCCATCGAGATTCGAACGCCTCAGTCTGCCTGGATGATCAGCGACAAACCTCAAGGCAAGTATAGCAGCTCTGCTTGACGGTGGACTGCGGCCAAGCCTCTCCTTCTCAGGCCAGGTTGCGTCTGACGGCCGAGCCGTGATGTTGACCACTGGAAAATCCGGAAGCCCGAGGAAACGCCATGAAAGCCCCCGCGAATCTCGCCGACAAGCTCGCATCCTTCACCGACCGCTTCTCCCCGCGCACCGTTGCAACCTACAACGACAACGACATCATGGTCGCCAAGCTCGAAGGCCCGTTCCACTGGCACAAGCATGATGACACGGACGACTTCTTTCTTGTGCTCAAGGGCACGCTCGACATCGAGTTGCGCGATCGCACGGTGACGCTGAATGCGGGCGAGGTTTTTGTCGTGCCCAAAGGCGTCGAGCACCGGCCGGTGGCGCGCGGGGAAGTGCATATCCTGCTGATCGAGCCGACGGGCACGCCAAACACCGGTGACAAAGCTACGGCGGCACCGCGCATCCTCGCCTGATCGAGGGCGTGTGCAATCGTGGCAGAAAAGCAGCCCGGTCACACAGCGACACAATCCCATGCTCGACGGCCGGAGCGCTCCCGCGTATACGACCGGCGCAAACCGAGGGGAGCTCGATGCATGCTCGATCTGCTTGCCGGCAAATCCGCACAGTCGGCCGGACTTGAACGTCCCGCGCAGTTCACGAGAGCGGCTGCGATCGGGCGCGTGGTGCTCGCGCTGATCTGCACCGCGATCTTCCTCTGCGCGCTCGCAAGCCCCTACCTCACCGTGCTTTTGATCGGCTGACGGCCGGTATTTCTTGCGGGCTTGCGGCGTAGGAACATCCCGGCGGCTTGTTAGTTCAGCCCATGTGCCTGTTGCGGGTGCCCCGGCCAGGTTCGGTCACGCGTTTTTTATCGCGTCGTGAATCTGCAGACCTTTGGCGCCGGAGATGACGACATATCTACGTCTAGAAATGACGATCGTCATCTAACGGCAATCCCCTATTGAAGGGTTTGGAGCGAACATGGGTGAAGTCATTCAATTTGTGTCAAAATCCGAGCGCGAGCGTCTCAGGCTGATTCGCGAGGCGCGCGCCATGTATGACAGCGTGTTTCCGCCGACTGATCCGGCCAGCGAGCCGGGCGGTGGCAGCCCTGCAGCCGGTGGCACCACTATCCGCCGCGGCGACGGAGGCCACGCGTGATCAAGATCATTGCCGTGCTGTGCAGTCTGGCCTCGCCGACGAATTGCCATGAGCAGACTGTCACCACCTCCGAATTCGCCGACATCTCGATGCAGTCCTGCCTGATGGGCGTGCCGCAACTCGCCGAGTGGATGAAGCAGCATCCGGCCGAGCGCCTGGCGTCCTGGCGCTGCACCAGCGGCAACCACGAGAGCCGCGGGATCTGACGGTTTTCAGCGTGACAACCGGGATGCGTTTGAAATCGTGGTCGCCACGCTCGCGTTGTCGTCACCCCGGCGAAGGCCGGGGTCCATAACCACAGGCCTCTGTTGGTGTGCGAGCCGGTGGTTCGCCTTTCTTCGCCACCACCACTCCCTGGGGTTATGGGTCCCGGCCTTCGCCGGGACGACACGGGGGTGCTTTTGCCGAACTGTCGTCAAGTTGCGATACGGTCTTCCGGCGAATCGGAAGAAGAGATCCATCGCCATGACCACGCACGACACCGAAGCATTTGACCTCGACATCGATCTCAGCCGCCGCAAGCTGCTCGCCGCCGCAGGCATCGGCGGCGCGGCGCTGGTCGCAGCCTCTCTCGTCGGACACGAGGACGCCCGGGCCGCGGCTGCTGTAGGCGAAGCGCCTGACCCGGTCACGACGCCACCGGTTGCGGGCCTGCATTTGCAGTTCGGCGCGGACGCCTCCTCGGAAATGGTGGTGTCCTGGCACACGCTGCAGGGTGTGCAAAACCCGCGCGTTCTGCTCGGCCATCTCGATGGCAAGCTCGAGCAGACGGTCAAAGCCGAGGAGACGAGCTACCTCGATGCAAAATCGAACCAGCGCGTCTACGCCTATCATGCCAGGCTCATGGGCCTGCAGCCCGACTTCGCCTATCTCTACGGCGCAATGCATGACGGTGCCGCGCCGGAGTTCGCGACCTTCCGCACCGCGCCGCGCGGCCGCGCGCCATTCACCTTCACGAGCTTCGGCGACCAGGGCACGCCGACGCTGGGCAAGAAGTTCACCCCGCCGGAGGGCGTGACGCTCAAGAGCACGGTCTATGTGAACGACAATCTCGGTTCGCCGGCCGCCGGTGACACCACGCTCGGCGTCGAGCGCTTGCAGCCGCTGTTTCATCTGTTCAACGGCGACCTCTGCTATGCCAATCTCGCGGAGGATCGCGTCCGCACCTGGTGGGATTTCTGGGACAACAACAGCCGCAGCGCCCGCAAGCGGCCGTGGATGCCCTCGCCCGGCAACCATGAGAACGAGCTCGGCAACGGGCCGATCGGCTATCAGGCCTATCAGACCTATTTCTCGGTGCCGGAGGCCGAAGGCCAAAGCGAACTCACGCGCGGGCTCTGGTATGCCTTCACCGCCGGCTCCATGCGCGTGATCTCCATCGCCAATGACGACGTCTGCTACCAGGATGGCGGCAACTCCTATGTCCGCGGCTATTCAAAGGGCGCGCAGAAGGCCTGGCTGGAAAAGGAATTGGCGGCAGCGCGCGACAACCGCGACATCGACTGGATCGTCGTCTGCATGCACCAGGTCGCGATCTCCACCGCCGACATGTTCAACGGCGCCGACCTCGGCATTCGCGAGGAATGGGTGCCGCTGTTCGACGCATACGGCGTCGATCTCGTGGTCTGCGGCCACGAGCATCATTACGAACGCTCGCATCCGATCCGCGGCAGCGAAGCCAATGCGACGCGCACGCCTGTTCCGGCTGCGACGGCGACCGATGTCATCGACACCACCAAGGGCACGGTGCACATGGTGATCGGCGGCGGCGGCACGTCGGTGCCGTCGAACCAGCTGTTCTTCAATCCGCCGGCCTGCCGGGTGATAACAGCGGTCGGCGAGCCCGATCCGAAGACGGGCAAGCGTCCGCCCGTCTATGTCAGGGAGCACGCGCCATGGTCGGCGGTGCGCAATGCCGCGCATGCTTACGGCTTTGCGGCCTTCACTCTCGATCCCGGCGAGACGCGCGGCGGCACCACCTCGATCAAGGTCGTGTACTACGACGTGGTCGGACCGGACGGGCAGATTGCGCCGTTCGAGACCTTCACGCTACAGCGGCCGCTGCGGGACTAGGAATGCCGCGCGTCAAATCACTCCGTCGCCCCGGCGAAAGCCGGGGCCCATAACCCCAGGCAGTTGTGCTCGCGAAGAGCGTCTGCCACTGAGAGCCACGGATAGGATCCGCGGTATGGGTCCCGGCCTTCGCCGGGACGACATCGGAGTGAGTTCGATCGCAGTTAGTTCGGCATCACATACGCATAGATCCGGCCGCGCGAGACCGGGGCTTCGCGGACGCGGTTGCCGTTGTTGCCGGAGATCATGATCGGATTGCCCTGCGCATCGACGCCGGTGATGATGCCGACATGGCCGCCGCCGCGGCGGCCCATCACCGCGATGGCGCCGACCTGGGGACCCGACACGCGTGTGCCGTAGTGGGCGAAGGAGGCCGCAAGATCCGAACCGGTGCCGCGATGCCCGGTTTCCTCCAGCACCTTGTTCATGAAGCGCGCGCACCACAGGCTGGCACGGCTGGTCGGATTGGTGCCGAGATAGCGGCGCGCATCGGCGACCAGGCTCGAGCCGAAGCCGCCGGACGATGCAAGGCTGCCGGCAGCTTCGTTGCCGCCCGACATCACGCTGGCCTGCGTGTTTTCAAAGCGCCGCGAGCGCAGCGCCGCCACGCTGCGCTCATAGCGCGAGGCGTGGGCGTAGTGGCGATAGTGCGAGAAGCTTCGGCGTGCAAAGTGATAGCCGGTGTGGCGCGCATGTGCATAGCGGTGAGCGCCGTGGTGAGACCTTGCCGAAGCGGGTGAAGAGGACGCGGCGATTGCCGCAGAACAGAACGCCAGCGCAACAAGCGACCGACGGAACGCAGAGAACGCAACCATACTCATCCCTTAGTTTGTAGCACCCCCAATTCCGCACCGGCCACCTTCTGTGCTGCCGGCGCGCGGGGGCCGTATGAGCCTCCAGATGTGACCAAAAAATGACGCACCGCAGCATTGTTACTTCGCCTGCAGATTTGCCGTGATGATTCCGCATCGCGCCTTGCACCAGCCGCATTGCTGCCGCCCGCGTTAACTGCGATTGATGATTTCGACAAAAACAAGGGGACACGCCAATGCCCTATGCCGTCGCAAGCGACAATGTCAGGCTCTATTATGAGGAAGCAGGCAGCGGCACGCCGATTCTTTTCCTGCATGAATTCGCGGCCGACCACACCAATTGGGAGCCGCAGATGCGCTACTTCTCGCGCGGCCACCACTGCATCGCCTATTCCGCGCGCGGCTACACGCCCTCCGATGTCCCTACTTCGCACGAAGTCTACACCTACAAGCACTTCTACAGCGATGCGCTCGCCGTGCTCGATCATCTCAAGATCGAGAAGGCGCATCTCGTGGGACTCTCCATGGGCTCCTACTCATCGCTGCAGATTGCACTGAACGCGCCACAGCGCGCGCGATCCATGACGCTCGCCGGCGTCGGCTCTGGCTCGAGCCTCGAGAAGCTCGACGAGTTTCGCGCGCAGTGCCGCGCCACGGCGCAGGAGTTCGAGACGATGGGCTCAGCGAAGGTCGCCGAAGTGACGCGTGAGGCGCCGGGGCGGATTTCATTCCTCGTGAAAGATCCGCGCGGTCACGCCGATTTCTACGCCAACCTCGCGCGGCACGATGCAAAAGGCTCAGCCAATACCATGCGCGGCTTTCAGGCCGGGCGGCCTTCGATCTACACCATGACCGATGCGATCCGGAAGGTGGCGACGCCGGCGCTGATCATCTGCGGCGACGAGGACGACAATTGCGTCGAGCCGAGCCTGTTCCTCAAGAAGCACCTGCCGGCGTCGGGGCTGACGTTCTTCCCGAAATCAGGCCATGTGCTGAATCTGGAAGAGCCTGCGCTGTTCAACGAGATGGTCGAGCGCTTCATCGCGCTGGTGGAGGCCGGCCGCTGGCCGCCGCGCGATCCGCGGTCGATGGTGGCGGGATAGTCGCGTGGCACCGCCCCGAGTCGTCATTCCGGGGCACGCGGAATGACGGAGGCTCTTACCGCCCCCGCTCCGCCCGGCTCAACAGAAACACGCCCTGCTCGCCGAACATGTTCCAGAACCACCATGGCAGCTTGAGCCGCAGTGGGCGGCCGTAGACGTCGAGCGCCCAGGCGCGCTCCATCTTGACGCCGATCTCGTCGCAGAGCTGCACGAAATCCTTGATGGTGCAGAAATGGATGTTGGGCGTGTCGTACCAGGTGGCGGGCAGATTTTCGGTGCGCGGCATGTGGCCTCCGATCAAAAGCTGCAGCCGCATCCGCCAGAAGCCGAAATTCGGGAAGGTCACGATGGCGCGTCGGCCGATGCGGAGCAGATTTTCCAGCACCGTCTTCGGCTGGCGCGTCGCCTGCAGCGTCTGCGACAGCACCACATAGTCAAAGGCATCGTCGGGATAATTGACGAGGTCGGTGTCGGCATCGCCCTGCACCACCGCAAGCCCCTTCGCCACGCAGCGGTTGACGCCTTCGCGCGACAATTCGATGCCGCGCCCGTCGATGCCGCGGCTTTCCAGCAGCTGCAACAGATCGCCGTCGCCGCAGCCGACGTCGAGCACCCGCGAGCCCGGCTCGATCAGCCCCGCGATGAGAAGATGATCACCGCGATAGCCCGCGCCGCGTTCGGTCTTGAGACCATTCAGCGGCAAGGTTTGCTGTAACGACATCGCTCTAGCTTCCATTGTTCAGGCCGCGCGCTTTGCCCGCCGATTGCAGGAAGGCGCGGGAAATGTCGAAGAACTCGGGGACATCGAGCAGGAAGGCATCATGGCCGCGATCGGTCTCGATTTCGGCAAACGACACCCGCGCGCTCGACGCATTGAGCGCATGCACCAGGGCACGCGATTCCGAGGTCGGAAACAGCCAGTCGCTCGTGAACGATACCACGCAGAACCGCGTCTTGATGCCGCGAAAGGCTTCCGCCAGCACGCCATCATGGTCGCCGGCGATGTCGAAATAATCCATCGCGCGCGTCAGATAGAGATAGGAGTTGGCGTCGAAGCGCTCGACAAAGGATGAGCCCTGGTAGCGCAGATAGCTCTCGACCTGGAAATCGGCGTCGAACGAGAACGTCGGCAGGTCGCGGTCCTGCATGCGCCGGCCGAATTTCCGGTGCAGCGCGGCGTCCGACAGATAGGTGATATGCGCGGCCATGCGCGCGACCGCGAGGCCGCGGTGCGGATGGGTGGTGAGATCGGCATAGCGGCCGCCATGCCATTCCGGATCGGCCATCACGGCTTGCCGGCCGAGCTCATGGAAGGCGATGTTCTGCGCCGAATGCCGCGTCGAGCAGGCGATCGCGAGCGCCGAGAACACGCGCTCCGGATAGGCCGCCGTCCATTGCAGCACCTGCATGCCGCCCATGGAGCCGCCGACCACGCAGAACAGCGTCTCGATGCCGAGCCTGTCGAGCAGCATCGCTTGCGCGCGCACCATGTCGGGAATGGTGATGACGGGAAAATCCAGCCCCCACACCTTGCCCGTCGCCGGATTGATCGAGGCCGGCCCGGTCGAGCCCATGCAGCCGCCGATCACGTTGGAGCAGATGATGAAGTAGTGGTTGGTATCGAGCGGCCGTCCCGGTCCGACCATGGTCTCCCACCAGCCCGGCTTGCCGGTGACGGGATGCACATTGGCGACGTGCTGGTCGCCGGTCAGCGCATGGCAGACGAGAATGGCGTTGGAGCGATCGGCATTGAGCTCGCCATAGGTCTGGTAGGCGATCTGGAACGGCGAGAGGTCGACGCCGCAATCGAGCTTGAGCGGCTGATCCGCACCGAACTGTGCCAGCGGCGAATGCGGATGATCGGCTTCGAGCGAGCGCTCGTCCGCGCTGATGGGCGTTTTCGCAGCCCCTGGTCTTGATCTGACGCTGACCATCTTGCACCGATCTCGTTTGCGCTTGTCGCACCGCGACAGGCGCTGAAATCAGGCCACAAAAAACCCGGCCTGAACGATAGGTTCGGCCGGGATCAACTCTCCCCGGCCTGTTTAGCGAGTTTTTTAACGTGGCTGCAAGCCGGCCGGCTCAAATGACCACGGAACGGTACAAAATTAGTCGCTATCGCCAGCCCCGTCAAGCCAAGGGAATGGGTTAACGGGGTCCGTCACGGCACGCGGCGCAGAGAATACGATGTTTCTCTTTGCTTTCGGCGCCCGTCTTTCCTAATCAGTCCTTAACCTGCCCGCCGCCGAAAGCGGCGCCCTGAAGGCTTTGCAGTCATGACCCAACGCCCGCCCGCTCCGCCGTCGCTAACCGAGTTGCGCAACGAGATCGACCGCATCGACGAAGGCATGCATCGGCTCCTGATGCAGCGCGGCGATATCATCGACCGGCTGATCCAGGTCAAGCAGACCCAGGAGGTCGGCTCGGCATTCCGCCCCGCACGCGAAGCCGACATGATGCGCCGCCTGGTCGAACGGCATCGCGGCATCCTGCCACTCGACACCGTCGAGAGCATCTGGCGCGTCATCATCTCGACCTTCACCTACGTGCAGGCGCCGTTCGCGGTGCATGCGGATGTCTCGGTGAGCGAGCCGGCGATGCGCGATTCCGCGCGCTTCCATTGGGGCTTCACCGTGCCCTATGTCGCGCATTTCAATCCGAGCGCCGCGGTCGAGGCGGTCGCCAAATCCAAGGGCGATCTCGCGCTCGTCTCCGCGGTCGCAAGCCGCAACGCCTGGTGGACGGCGCTGGAAGCAGCCGGCGCGCCGAAGATCATCGCGCGGCTGCCATTCGTCGAGCGCGCCGATCATCCGGCGGCGCTGCCTGTGTTCGTGGTCTCGCGCGTCGCCGACAGCGCCATGGCCACCGAGGTCGAGACCTGGAGCCTGCGGGTCTCGGGCTGGAATGCCGAGATCGCGCGCACCCTGGCGCCGCTTGCCGAGGTGGTCGCGGTCCCCGATACCGCTTTCGACGGCGCGGCGCTGTTGGTTTCCATCTCGGGCGCCAACCGACTGGAAAAGATCAAGCTGGCGCTGATCGAGGCCGGGGCCTCGGTCCGCTCGACGGCCCTCGTCGGCAGCCACGCAACGCGCTATACGATGCCCGTGAACGGAACGGCCCGATAGGCCAAGCCGTATATTTCCGGAGTTGATGATGTCCCGCCCCGTGCCGAATCCCGGCATCCTCGATATTGCGCCCTACACCCCCGGCAAGAGCCCGGTGCCGGAGCCGGGCCGCAAGGTGTTCAAGCTGTCCGCCAACGAAACGCCGTTCGGGCCCTCGCCCAAGGCGATCGAGGCCTACAAGCGCGCGGCGGATCATCTGGAGGATTATCCGGAAGGCACCTCGAAGGTGCTGCGTGAGGCGATCGGCCGTGCCTACGGACTCGATCCCAGCCGCATCATCTGCGGCGCCGGTTCGGACGAGATCCTCAATCTGCTGGCGCACACCTATCTGAGCCATGGCGATGAAGCGATCTCCACCACCCACGGCTTCCTGGTCTATCCAATCGCGACCATGGGCAACGGCGCCAAGAACGTCGTGGCCGCGGAGAAGAATTTCACGGCCGATGTGGATGCGATCCTCAAGGCAGTGACGCCGCGGACCAAGATCGTCTGGCTCGCCAACCCGAACAATCCGACCGGCACCTACATCCCGTTCGACGAGGTGAAGCGGCTGCGCGCCGGCCTGCCGCCGAACGTGCTGCTGGTGCTGGACGCGGCCTATTCCGACTACGTCTCGCGCAACGATTACGAGATCGGGATCGAGCTCGTGGCCACCACGGAGAACACCGTGATGACCCACACCTTTTCCAAGATCCACGGCCTTGCGGCGCTGCGCATCGGCTGGATGTTCGGCCCCGCGCACATCATCGATGCGGTCAACCGCATTCGCGGGCCCTTCAACGTCTCGACCCCGGCGATGCTCGCCGCCGTCGCGGCGATCGAGGACAGTGCGCATCAGCAGATGTCGAAGACGCACACCGAAAAGTGGCGCAACTGGCTGACCGACGAGGTCGGCAAGCTCGGGCTGACGGTAACGCCGAGCGTCGCCAATTTCGTGCTGATCCATTTCCCGACCGAGAAGGGCAAGACGGCGGCGGAAGCCGATGCGTTCCTGACCAGGCGCGGGCTCGTGCTGCGCGCACTCAACAATTACCAGCTGCCCAACGCGCTGCGCATGACCATCGGCACCGAGGAAGCCAATCGTCTCGTGGTCGACGGTCTGCGCGACTTCATGGGGGCCAAAGGAACGGGAAAGTGAGCGCCGCCCCGCATTTCAAACGTATCGCGCTGATCGGCTTCGGCCTGATCGGCGGCTCGATCGCACGCGCCGCGCGCGTCCACGGGCTGGCCGGCGAGATCGTCACCACGGCGCGCTCGGAGCAGACGCGCGCGCGGGTCGCCGAGCTCGGCATTGTCGACCGCGTGGTCGAGACCAATGTCGAGGCCGTCGCCGACGCCGACCTCGTGATCCTCTGCATTCCCGTCGGCGCTTGCGGGCCGGTGGCGCAGGAGATTGCGGCGCACTTGAAGCCCGGCGCGATCATCTCCGACGTCGGCTCGGTCAAGGGCGCCGTGGTCAAGGACATGGCGCCGCATCTGCCTGACGGCGTGCATTTCGTGCCGGCGCATCCCGTGGCCGGCACCGAACATTCCGGCCCCGACTCCGGCTTTCCCGAGCTCTTCATCGACCGCTGGTGCATCCTGACGCCGCCAGAAGGCACGGATCCGAATGCAACCGATCGGCTGCGCGCGTTCTGGGCCGCGATGGGCGCCAAGGTCGAGGTGATGACACCCGAGCATCATGATCTCGTGCTCGCCATCACCAGCCATCTGCCGCATCTGATCGCCTACACCATCGTCGGCACGGCCGACGAGCTCGCGCAGGTGACGTCGTCGGAGGTGATCAAATTCTCCGCCGGCGGCTTTCGCGATTTCACGCGCATCGCAGCCTCCGATCCAACCATGTGGCGGGACGTCTTCCTCGCCAACAAGGACGCGGTGCTGGAGATGCTCGGCACCTTCAACGAGGACCTGTCAAAGCTCACCCGCGCGATCCGGCGCGGCGATGGCCAGGCGCTGTTCGACCACTTCACCCGCACCCGCGCCATCCGCCGCGGCATCGTCTCGATCGGCCAGGATTCCGCGGCGCCCGATTTCGGCCGCCCCCATCCACAGCTGAAGAAGCCCGATTAGGTCGCGTGCTCACAAGAAAAGCGTGTAGCGGCTTTCCGAATGGATCATGCTCAATCAAAGACCTGGCGCGAAATGACGATTCAACCAATCTCATCGCGCTTCAGCCCGCAGCAATTGCGGCGGCTTCAGCTGCGGCGCGCTGCATGCTGCTGGACATCTCGCTGGTCACCGTAGACTGCTCCTCGATGGCGGCGGCTGTCGAAGTCACGTACTCGCTGACGCTGTTGATCGCCTGCTTGATGGCCCTCAGTGCATCGACGACGTCGCCCGAGATGTTGTTGAGGCTGTCGATCTCCTGGCCGATCTTGTCGGTCGCCTGCTTGGCTTGATTGGCGAGGCTCTTGACTTCCGAGGCGACGACCGCAAAGCCACGGCCGGCCTCGCCTGCGCGCGCCGACTCGATCGTGGCGTTGAGCGCGAGCAAATTGATCTGGCCGGTGATGTTGTTGATGAGATCGACGATGCCACTCATGGCCTGCGCGGCGTCGGAAAGACGCTGGGCCTGGGCATCCGCGGATGCCACGCGCTCCACGGCCCCCATGGCGGTTTCGCGCGATTTGCTCATCGCTTCGGAAATTTCCCGGACCGAGGCATTGAGTTCTTCGGACCCGGCGGCGACGGATTCCATCATGCCGCGGACACGCTCGTTGCCTATCCGAACCAGCACCTGCCTGGTGACATCGCTTGCGTATTTTACGACCTTGAACGGCTTGCCGTTGAGGTCGAGGATCGGATTGTAAGAGGCTTGTATCCAGACATCCTTGCCACCGCGTCCCACGCGTTTGAACTCGCCCGCCTGGTATTCGCCGCGGTTAAGCGCAGCCCAGAAGGCGCGATATGCCTCATCGTTGCGCTCGGATTCGTCCACGAACATGCTGTGATGGCGTCCCTGGATCTCGCCGAGCGAATAGCCGACCGCACGAAGGAAATTTTCGTTTGCCGAGATGATGGTGCCGTCCATCTGGAATTCGATGACCGCCTGGGATTTGTGAATCGCCGCGATCTGGCCGGCAAGGTCCGAGCTTTTCAGCTTCTCAGCCGTCAGATCGGTTGCGAATTTAACCACCTTGAACGGCTTGCCCTTCTCATCCAGGACCGGATTATAGGAGGCGACGATCCAGACATCGCGACCTCCCTTGGCAACACGCCTGAACTCGCCAGCCTGGAACTGACCGCTCCTCAGCTTGTGCCAGAACTCCTCGTAGCCGGGGCTGCTCTGCTCGTCCGGACTCACGAACACGCTATGATGCTTGCCCACGATTTCATCAAGGCGGTATCCGAGCGCCGAGAGAAAGTTCTGATTGGCCGTGACGATGGTCCCGTCCATGTCGAACTCGATGACCGCTTGCGCCCTGCTGATGGCATTGGCCTGCGCCGCATACATCAAGTTGTCCAGCCGAAGGGCGGCGTCCGACCATTCCACGGCAATTCCGCAACGCTTGCCATCAGTCCCTCTGACCGGCGAAGCCACCAGATCGAAAGATCGGCCGCCGACCCGAATGGTTGCACGATGCATGGCACTCAGGCTCTCCAACATGCGGCGCTGGTGAGACGGGTCCTTGTGAAAGCAATCGATGCTCTTGCCGCAAAGCTCGGACACCTTGAAGTTCGGCAGGTCCTTCTGGATTTCTCGCTCTGCCGCCGTGAGTAGGTCCCTGATGGCTGGGTTGAGGTAGACAATGTTGAGCGCGTCGTCCGCGATCATGACGCAGGCGGAAAGGGCGTCGAGCGCCTGGGTTTTGGTCAAGTCAACACGAGACGTCCGGCCAAACATTTTTCCCTCATGAGGCTTTTGAAAGCAGGTCCGGCAGCGCTCGCCTGCACGCCTGCAATGAATAAGGACATTCAATTAATCCGACATTTGTACCCTTCTTGCCAACGCTTCCACACGCTGTCCTAGAGGGCATCGAGAGCCGCGTTCGCCACGACCAACAGCGACTTCAGTTTTGAAACCTGTGATTCGAGCGCACTTACGTTGAAGCGCGATCTATCCATCGATAGAATCGACTCCTCCAAGTCTCTCGTTTTCAAATCGATTGCCGACAGCATGAGGCGGGTACTCAGCTTAAAACTCGCTTTTTGTTCATAAGCCGTCCGCGTTAGCTTGGTTCTACGCCGCAGCCGCGGTGCCATCAGCTCAAAATCGATTGTAACGCCCATCTGTCAAAATCTCCGATCAAACAGATTCTGCTTAAGCAATCCGGATTAGCGCAGCGTTTGTCCTGACTGTGCCAATAGCGACAACGCGTGCCATTGGCATTTTTCGGCCAGCTCTGGCACGAATTGGACACGCGTCGCTTTCTTTCGCGCAATTTCAAATTGGTGGCGCAATTGAAAGGTCGATCGTAATCTCATGATCGAGGTGATTCGGCTTGACCCGCATCAGATATCTAGAGCGGTATCCTGTTGTGCATTCGCGCAATCGCGATCATGCGCGCGACAGGCTTTACTCTGCTTACGGCGCAACCGGCTTCGAAGCACGTGACAGCGGATTCGCCATCCAGGCCAACTATGCACGACTGACCACAATCGGGCTGGCCTTCTGCTCTTATGACAGCCCCGTCTCACTTGCTTTTCCGGAAGCGGACTTCGTCCGCCAGTTTTTTTCCATTCAGGGCTCGGCGACCTTCAGTATAGGGAATACGACCCAGCCGATCCGGTCATGGAGCCCCTTGTTGCCAGGGGAATCCGGACTGCGGCTCGATTTCGAAGCCGGCTACCGCCAGTTGGTCGCTAGGATTGATTCGCTCGCGCTTGAACGTTCGTTGAAGGCTCTGTTGGGCGATACCAGCGACCGCAAACTGATCTTCTTGGGTGAAACTCCGGATGTCAGGCGGATGTCCTTCCTCCGGCGGGATATCTTTCAACTGGCCGAGGAGCTTGAAACCTTCGGTCCGGACTACTCGCCTGTGGCCATGGCCGAACTGGAGCGGAGCCTGGTTTTCAGATATCTGCTGGCCCACCGGCACAATTATACGGACAGGCTGCAGTTGGAGCCTCCTCGCGCCAATCGAGTTGTCGTCGATGTCGTCGAAGCGTTTATCGAAGCCAATTGGGACAAGCCGATCGACGCCGGGAGGCTAGCTCAACTTGCCAACGTCAGTGCACGAACCATGTTTCGAGAGTTTGCGCTTGCGGGTCGCGGCTCGCCGGCACAATTCGCCAAGCGCGTGCGGCTTCAGCGCGCAGCGGAGTTCTTGAGACAGCCGGATGAGCTAACGACCGTCACTGGCGTCGCGCTACGGTGCGGATTTCAGAACCTCGGCCGCTTCTCTTCAGAATACGCGCAGGCTTTTGGAGAACTGCCTTCAAGGACCTTAAAGCGCGCAAAGGGTCCATGTTGATCAGCGCGAGACTTTGGGTGCTTCGGGCCGGCACAGTTTGCGCAGGTCAATAGACCTTCATCCCGGTGGCCGCGGCGTGGAGAGGTGAACCAAGCTTGCGGCGCGAATGGCGCGGCTCATCTCATGAAAAAAGCGGGCTCGGCACTGGCGACGGCCGTCCCTTAAAACAGCGGCGGCACGTCGCCGACCTTCAGCGGGCCGAAGAACACGGCGCCGTCGACAAAGCGCAACGGGAAGGCCCGCGCCTTCTTGCCTTCGAGCTCGGCGTCCTTGCCGAGCGCATTGATGCCGGCGGCGACGCCTGCACTAGCGTTCTGCTTCACGACCTTGCCGAGGCCCGGAATGGCGCGATCGAGCGCGCCGAGGAGATTGTTGATGTCCTTCGTCTTCACGCCTGGCGCGACGCGGTCGAGCGTCGCTTGCGGCACGCCCTCTTCCAGCATCTTCTCAATGCCCAGCGCCGGGATCACGTGCTCGAGGCCGGTGACGGTCATCTGCAACTCGCCGTCGAGCCTGCCATTGGCGGTGAGCGACAGTGTGCCGGCGGCAACCGCGATCAGGTCGCCCTGCTGCACCCGCGACTGCATGATCTCGATATGACCGCCGGCCGCCTGGATCTCGCGAAAACGCTGCGGCCACGGCTTTGGCGCAAAATCCTTCAGACCCGTGACCATCGCGCGGATGTCCGCATCGAAGGGCTGCGCCATCAACGGATGCAGGTTCTGGATGCTGCCCTGGTTGATCTCGAGCACGCTCTCGATATCGGGATGATCGGCAGGCGAGCCCTGCGCGATGCGGCCGTGCAGCTCGACATGCTTTGCATTGGCCACCGGCACCTGCATGGTGCCGTCGAGGCGGTGGATGGCGGGATCATCGAACTCGATGTCGGCACGCTGCGGGATCGCGGGCAGGCCGACGATGCTGCTGCGGCCCTTGCTCCAGTTGACGACGAAGGACGGCTGCTCCGAGCCGTGCTCGAAGATTTGCGCCGGCGCGGTGAACTCGGCGATCACGAGCTTGGGATCGTAGACCTGCGCGACCGCAAGGATCTCGCCAAGCTTGGCGGTGACCGGCGCGGCCGGCGGCTGGCCGGCCGTTTGCGCGATCAGCGAGACGCTGGCGCCGTCGCAGCGGATTTCGAGCCGGAACGGGAAACCCGCGACCGAACGCTTGGCGCAGTCATAGACCCGGCCCGACTTCGCCTCGCGCGCGCGCCAGGCGTCGGCCACGACGTTGACCTGAGAGGCCGCGTAGAACCAGAAGGCACTCCAGGCGATGGCGGCGATCAGAACCAGACCAGGGGCGATGAATACCGGCCAAAGCGGGCGCCGGCGCGTCGGAAGTGAAATATCGGTCATGCGGCGACCCCTTTGAGGAGCAATTTTGTCAATAAAGCGGACAAGCCCTGGCATGCCAAACGCAACAGGTTTTGATCATCAGGTGATTTCTGGTAGCTCTTCCCCGGAAATGTCCTCAAACAACCCCTCCGTGCCCCCTTCCAAAGACGACCTCTGGGTGTTCGGCTACGGCTCTCTGATGTGGCGGCCCGGGTTCGAACATAGCGAGCAGGTCCCGGCCCGCCTGATCGGCGAACACCGTGCGCTCTGTGTCTATTCCTTCGACCACCGCGGCACGCCGGAGAAGCCGGGCCTGGTGCTCGGGCTCGACCGCGGCGGCGCCTGCCGGGGCATCGCCTTCCGCGTCGCCGGCCATCTGCGCGAGGCGACCATCGAATACCTGCGCAGCCGCGAGCAGACCACGCATGTCTATCGCGAGGTGATGCGCTCGGTGTGGCTGGACAACGAGACGCGCGAGCGTGTCAGCGCGCTGACCTATGTGGTCGACCGCGGGCATATCCAATATGCCGGCCGGCTGCCGCTGGCCGAGCAGCTGCGCATCGTGCAGCAGGGCCATGGCCGCTCCGGCAACAACCGCGACTATGTGCTGGCGACCGTGCGCGCCATCGAGGCACAGGGCTTTCAGGACAAGGAATTGCATCGCCTCGCGCTGATGCTGCACGAGGCGCACCCGCTGCACGGCACCCAGGACGCCGAGCAGCCGCTCACGCCTTGACCGGGTTGTTCGGCACACGCCCGAACAGCTGGGCCTGCTCGGCGCGGCCGGCTGCGACAAGGCGATCGCTCGCGTCCTCGATTCCGGAGCGCAGGCGGTTGAAGAATTCATCGCGCGGCAGGTTCGGCGGCAACGGATCGAGAAACTCGACCACCAGCGTGCCCGGATAGCGCATGAAGGTGCGGCGTGGCCAGAACAGGCCGGAATTGAGCGCGACCGGCAGGCACGGCACGCCGCATTCGGCGTAGATCTGAATGATGCCGCGCTTGTAGTCCGGCGGCGCACCGGGCGGCCTGCGCGTGCCCTCGGGAAAGATCACGAACTGGCGGCCGTGGCGCACCTCAGCTATGGCGCGCTTCATCATCGCCATCAACGCGCGGCCGCCGGCCTTGCGGTCGATCGCGATCATGTCGGCCTTGATCAGGAACAGGCCGAAGATCGGGATCATCCGCAGCTCGCGCTTGAGCACAAAGAACGGCGCGTCGAAGAAATGCAGCAGCGAGATCGTCTCCCACATCGACTGGTGTTTTGACGCGACCAGCAGCGGCCCCTTCGGGATCTTCTCAACGCCACGGAATTCGACTTTGATGCCGCAGACAACACGCATCAGCAGGATGTTGGTCTTGCCCCACCAGCTCGCCACCCGCAGCAGCGCCGCGCGCGGCAGCACCAGCGTCGGCAGCGCAACGATCGCCCAGAACAGGAACACGGGATAGAACAGGATGTTGAAGATCAGCGAGCGGATGAAAATCGCAACCATCGAAAACCCTGAACTCTTGTCCGCTCGCCTGATCAGTCCACGCGATCCATTCGCGTGATCAATTCGCTTGCCCAGTTTACTTTTTCAGTTCACCTGCGCCGTGGTCGGCCGGCGCATTGCTCCAGAGCCCGCCGGCGCCTCCAGCCAGTCCAGATTCAGGTCGATGCCAAGATCGGCCAGTTGCACCCTGAACTTGGCGGCGACATATTTCACATATTCCGATAGCACCAGCCGCAGGGTTGGACCACCCTCATACCATGGGTCCTCGCGCCATTTGTCGCCGACCACAGCATAGGGAATGAGCTCGACATCCGGCATGGCATGCGACAGTTCCACGATGGCGCGCGGCATGTGGTAGTTCGAGGTCACCACAATCAGCGACTTGAAACCGCGCTCGTGGGCCCAGCGCCGGGTCTCCGCCGCATTGCTGCGGGTGTTGACCGCCGAGCGGTCGAGATCGACGCAGCAGTTGAAATAGGTCTGCCGCTCCGGCAGCGTGCGCGAGATGTCGCTCGCCGCGCTCGAGGGGTGCACACCGGAGATCAGGAGCCGCTTGCCATAACCCGCGGCGAGCAGCTCCATGGCATCGGAGACGCGGGAGGCGCCACCGGTCAGCACCACGATGCCGTCGGCCTTGCGCTCAGGTGGTGCCTCGGTGTCGCGCAATTGAGAGAGGAAAACGCCAAAGCCGCCGACCACGGCGAGGACCGCAAGCCCCAGCATGGCGAGGCCCACGCGAAAGCGCCGCGGCCGTCCGCGTGCCATCCGCGATCGATCGTCGGCCGGCAACGTCATGCGATGCTAAAACCCCTCTCCCTGTGCAATGTTAGAAAGGTTTTGCGGCGAAGGGGAGTCCCGCATGCCGGCACGTAGCGTCGCGGGGTGGCGCGACGGCAGATCCTGGCAAGCATCGGTCTCACTCGATCTCGTCCAGCGTCTTGAACAGGGTCCGGCGCGAGGCCCAGGCGGTGATCGCCGCGATCAGGACCGCCTGCACGGCCAGCGCCAGGTAGCCGGACGGCCGCAGCGAGAAGGTCCCGAGCAGCGCCGCAAACTGATCGCCGATCGGGGTGCCGGAAAACCACGAGGCAATCGATTCGGAGAAGCCAAACAGCAGCATGGCGGCGCCGCCGCCGATCACCCCACCCTCGAGCCCAAGCAGCAGGAAATGCCAGAAAAAACGGTCGGCGATGAAGCGGTCGGCGGCCCCGACGAAATGCAGCACCTCCACGATCGGCCGGTTGGCGGCCATGGCCCCGCGGGTCGCAAACGACACCGAGATGATGGTGGCGACGATCACAAGGCCCAGGATGCCAAGCCCCGCGAACACCGTGGCGCCGGTCATCGAGCGCATGCGCTCGATCCAGGCGCGGTGATCGTCGACGCTCGCGGTGGGCGCGGCCTGTGCCACCGCCTTGCGCAGCGTCGGCAGATCGAGCGTTGAGCCCGGCTGCACCCTGGCGACGATGACGCGCGGCACCGGCAGGTCGTCGAGCAGCAAGCCGCTGCCAAGCCACGGCTCGAGCAGCTTTGCGGATTCCTCCTTGGTGAAGGGCCTGGCGTCGAGAATGCCGGGCTGGGCGCGGACGGCCTCCAGCGCGGCGCTGGAATCGCGATCGAGGTCGCGGCCGGTCTGCGGCCGCACCTGCACGGTGATCTCGCTTGCGACATCCGACTGCCATTCCGCGGCCGACGCGCTTACCAGCAGCACCGCACCCGTCGTCAGCGAGGCGAGGAAGGTCATGATGGAGACAACCGCGACCAGCGCGCGGCCGGCAATGGTCGCGCGCGGCACGATCGGCGACAGATTGCGGGCGCGCGCCGGCAATTGCGGACGCTCGTTTGCGAGATCGACCAGAGGTCCCTGCTGCTGCTCCACGTCACTCATAGATATGCAACCGTCCCTGATGCAGCACCAGCCGGCGTGCGTCGTATTGATCCATCAGTGTCATATCGTGCGTGGCGATGACCACCGCCGTCCCCGACTTGTTCAATTCGATGAAGAGCCGCAGGAGCCGCCGCCCGAGCGTCGGATCGACGTTGCCGGTCGGCTCGTCCGCCAGCAGCAATTGCGGGCGCGAGATTACCGCACGCGCGATCGCCGCGCGCTGCTTTTCACCGCCGGAGAGAATTGGCGGCAGCGCGTCCATCCGCTCGCCCAGGCCCACCCAGCGCAACAGGTCGATCACCTCCTTGCGGTAGCTCGATTCGTCGCGGCCCATGACGCGGAACGGCAGCGCCACGTTCTCGTAGGTGGTCATGTGGTCGAGCAGGCGGAAATCCTGCAGCACGATGCCGATCCGCGTGCGCAAGTTCGCGACGCCCTCTTTGGTCAGCAGCGAGACGTCGTTGCCGAACAGATTGACGAGCCCGCGCGTCGGCCGCAGCGACAGGAACAGCAATTTGAGCAGCGAGGTCTTGCCCGCGCCGGAGGGGCCGGTGAGGAACTGGAAGGAATGCGCCGGGATCACAAAACTGAGGTCGCGCAAAATCTCCGGGCCGAGCCCGTAGCGCAATCCGACATTTTCGAACCGAACCAAGTCTAGCTCCGTTCGACAGGGGCTGCGGCGCGCGCCGGAAACGCCCTGACAAAACCTGCGCAATATACCGGTTTTGCTTCAGTTATGGTTTCCGGTTCGTTAACGGTCGCCTTGTAGCATCGCTTCAAGTCGGTTCGTTCGAGATAGCTTCGCCTCAAGTCGCGTCGCCTCAAGGCCATCGGAGAGTTGCGCTCCATGCACATCGTCTGTCCCCACTGTACAACGTCTTACGCAATCGATCCGGCGACATTAGGGGCGACTGGCCGTACCGTCCGCTGCTCCCGCTGCAAGGAAGTCTGGCTCGCGCGCCCCGAGGACGCCATCGCGCCGGAACCCGCCTATTCGGCAGCCGTCAGCCATGACGAGACCGATATCGCAGCCGAATGGGAGGCCATGGCCCAGGACGAGGCGGGCGAGGACACCCCACATGTCGACAGCCCCTCGATCGCAGGCGACTTTCCGGCCGATCGCAGCTTTTCGTCTCACATAGATGGCGACGATTGGCAAACCATGGTTCGCCAGGATGGCTATGAGGAAGCCGAGGACGACGCAGGCTTTGAGCCAAAGCCTTGGTTTCACAGGCTTTTGCTGCAGCTGGGGCGGCCGGATGTAACCCGTAAGATCACGGGTTTTGCCGGGCCGGGTACCGCCTGCGCGGCCATGGGGGCACTGCTCGTGGCGCTCCTGGTCTGGCGTGCGGACGTGGTGCGGCTGATGCCGCAGACCGCGGCCTTCTACCGCCTGGTTGGGCTCGACGTGAACCTGCGCGGGGTGCAGTTCAGGGACGTCAAGGTCTCGACCGAGACCGTGGAGGGCAAGCCGGTCCTGGTGATCTCAGGGGTGATTGTCGGCCAGACCAACAAGCCGGTCGAGCTGCCGCGGCTGCGCTTTGCGGTGCGCGACGCCCAAGGCGCGGAGATCTATGCGTGGAATACGGTGCTGGACCAGAGCGTGCTGAAGCCTGGCGAGCGCGCCGCGTTCAAATCGCGCCTCGCCTCCCCGCCCGCGGAAGGCAAGAGCATCGACGTCCGCTTCTTCAACAAGCGAGACATCGCCGGCGGAAGTGTATAATGCGTCTGACGCATTTTCGCTTGTGAAGAGACCGTCCGCCGATGCCGCGTGTCCTGATCGCCGATGACGAAGAATCCATGCGCCTTCTGGTGGCGCGGGCAATTGCCATGGACGGCCACGACATCGTCACCGCCCAGGACGGCGCCGAGGCGCTCGACATCCTGACCCGCGAGGATGGCGCGTTCGACCTGCTGCTCACCGACATACAGATGCCGGTCATGGACGGCATTGCGCTCGCGCTGTCGGCTGCGCGCGATTTTCCGAAGCTGACGGTGTTGCTGATGACCGGCTTTGCCGACCAGCGCGAACGCGCCTCCAACCTCAACGCCATCGTCCATGACGTCATCACCAAGCCGTTCTCGGTGGCGGATATCCGAACCGCGGTGGCGGACGCGCTGGCGACAAGGAGAGGGTAGTGGTGTGTGCCGGCGAAGGCCGGGACCCAGACCGCGGGATCCTTCTGTGGCGTTCGCTGGCAGACGAGCATCGCAATGAGGACAGCCTACGGGTTGTAGGCCTTCGGGACGACAGTGGGAGACTTTCCTCGCCTCACCCCAAATTTGATTTGCATCAATGCCCACCGCCATGAGGCTGTGATGGCTTTACGATGCCTCATTTCATCTTCAGGTGCCCCGCGACGGGTCTCAATGTCCAGCAATGGATGGACGATGAGGATGACGCGTCCGACAACGAATTCCTGGGACTGACCTGCCCGGCCTGTACGCGGCTGCATTTCGTCAACCGCAAGACCGGAAAATTACTCGGCGAAAAAGAGGATTGAGCGCCAAAGCGCGATGAGATCAGGATGAATCGTCATCGCGCTTTAGCTCTTTGATTGAGCATGATCTTTTCGGAAAACGGCTTCACACTTTTCCGGATCATGCTCTAATCCCGCCCCGCGGCCGGCCACATCCGCGCCAGCGTCGCATCCTTCTTCACCAGGCTGTGCCAGACGGTCGCCCCGATATGCAGGGCAACTGCCGCATAGACGAGATACGCAAGCAGGCCATGCGACAGCTCGCCGGCGTGCTCGACCCACTTGTTGCCGGCGAAGAGGCGCGGCCAGGAGAAGGTCCAGAAATAGCGCAACGAATAGCCGCCCGCGGACGAGAACATGTAACCGGTGACCGGCATGGCGAACAGGACGCCGTAGAGCGCCCAATGATTGAGCCGCGCCGCCAAGCGCACCAACGGCGACAGCGAAGCCGGCTCAGCCGGCACCGCAGTCGCAGCGCGCACCATCACGCGCACAATTGCGAGCAGGAACAGCGTCACCCCGAGCGACTTGTGCAGCTCGAGCAGCTCGCGTCGCGGCGACGTCCCTGGCGCCTGCAGGCCGCAATAGAAGCCGATCAGCATCGCGGCGATAAAAATGATTGCAGTGGCCCAGTGGATCCGGCGCAGCAGCGGGTCGTATTCCGTCGTGGTCACTTACTCAATCTCGCCGGCCGAGGCCCCCGCCCCGAGCGAGGAGCTACCGGCTCGGCGCGACGGTAGCAAGCACAACATTGCGCCATCACGGCCGTCCGATCAGGCCCCGGGTTGCAGGGACGAGAGGGCATTGCGCTCGGCGCCACCCCGGCAAAACGCGCAAAGCAATGGAGATGCGGTCCCCGTTGCCTCGGTCCGGCCCTGGCGGCTTGCACGTCTCATGTGGACAAAGGTGAGAAAAGGCACGACGCCGCCGAGGCGAGCTCCGCCTCGTGCGAGTTTCAGCTATCCGAGAGCCTGAGGACCAGCGCCCCTCAATAGTCCTTCAGCAGCCGCTCGAGATAATCGAGCTCGACCTGCGGGCGGGAGGGATCGCCGAGGCGACGCCGCAGCTCTTCGAGGATGCGGCGGGCGCGCTGCACGTCAATTTCGCCGGGGACCATCTTGGAGAGCTCGTCGGCATAGTCGTGGCCATGCAGGGGCCGGCCGAGCGGATCCGTCTGCATGCCATTGCCCTGCTGGCGGCCGGCGCGCTGGCCCGGACCATCGCCCTGCCCTTCGCCATTGCCGTCCTGCATCGCCTCGGACAGCTGCTGCTGGCCCTTGCGCAGCGCGTCCAGCGCGCGACCCTGGCTGTCCACCGCGCCATCGGCATTGCCGTCGCCGAGCTGTCCGGAGGCGTCGCCCATGGCGCTGTCGGCATCGCCGAGCCCGTTGCTGTCGCCATCGCCCTGGTCGGCCTGATCCTCCTGATCGCCGTCCTGGCCCTGTCCCTGCTGACCTTGCTGTCCCTGCTGCCCTCGCTGCTGGCCGCTCTTGCCCTTGTCGCCGCGCTGCATCTGGCCCATGCCGCGCTTGGCGAGCTGGTCCTGCAGCTTCTTGAGGCGGTCGCGCAGCGCATCCTGGTCCTGCTGCAGGTCGCCCATGCCCTGATCGCCCTGCTGCTTGCCGCGCATGCGGTCGCGCCGGGAATCCTGGCCCTGCTTGAAGGTCTTGTCGCGCAACTGCTGCTGCTTGCGGATCATGTCGTTGAGCTCGTTGAGCGCCTGCTCGTTGTCGCTGTCGCCGGACTGGCCCGGCTGCGCCATCTGCAGGTTCTCCAGCATCTCCTGCAGCTGCTCGAGCAACTGCTTGGCGCCTTCCTTGTCGCCCTGGCGCGACAGCCGCTCCATGCGCTCGATCATGTTCTGCAGATCCTGCTGGCGCATGATCTTGGTGTTGGGGTCGAGCGGGCGATTGAGCGCCTGCGGATTGTTGCGATACTGCTCGGCGAGCTGGCGCATGAAATTGTCGAGCGCCTGGCGCAGATCCTGGGTGAGCTTCTTGATCTCCTCGTCGCTCGCGCCATGCTCCAGCGCCTGCTTCAGGGCGTCCTGCGCGGCGCGCAGCGCCTTGTCGACGTCGGTGATGTCGCCGTCCTCGATCGAGACCGCGAGCGCCCACAGGCTTGCCACCACCTCCCGCAAGCTATCGTCGGTGCGCGCGGCCTCGAGCTGGCTGGCTACAGTATAGAGCCCGAGATAATGCCCACTCTCGCCGGCCATGAACACTTCGGGCGCGATCATCAGCGCGTCGAGCGCGGTATAGACCTCGGAATTCTTGTTGGCGTCGAGCGCGAGGATGCGGCGCTGCTCGATCAGCGCACGCGCCAACGGCTTGGTGAACAGCCGCTCGGGCAGGCGCAGGTTGAACGGCTCGCTCGTCGCCTCGTTGCCAGCCTCGTCCTTGGCGGTGAGCGTCAGCGTGACGTCAGCGCCGGCATAGGGATCTTCGCTCAGATCCTTCACGGTCTGGCCGACGCCGTTGCGGGTTCGTGCATTCGGCAGCACCAGCGGGAACTGCGGCGGCTGGAACAGCGGCCGCGCCTGCGCGCTCTGCCCTGCGCCGTCTCCGGTCCCTTCGGCCGGGCGCGCCGCGAAATGCGCCTGTGCTTCGGTGACGCCGTAATCGTCCTCGAGCTTGTAGGAGAGCTGCAGCGCGCCGCGTGCCTGCCGCTCCGGATCCTTGGCGAGCGAGATCGTCGGCGGACGGTCCGGGATGGCGGTGAAGGACCATTGCGGCTGGCCGGACGGCGCGCGAATGCGCACGCTGCCGTCGCCGGCAATGGCAAAATGCTTCTCGCTGGTGCCTTTCGGGGCCTCCTCCTTCGGAGCCGTCTCGGTGATGCCGCCACTCGCGCTGACATCGAGGCTGGCGCCGCTGGAGCGGACGATCAGCGTGCTGCCGGCGGGCACTGACATCGGCCCCGATGACGGCAGCGCGGGCGCCTCCTTGTTGGCGGCCGAGAGAATGATCGGCGGCTTGCTCGTATAGGGCGGCGGGTTCACCCAGGCATCGACGCGGACGGTGGCGGGCGCCAGCACGCCGTTCCAGTCGAACGCGGCGGCGATCCGCACCACGCGCTCGTCGCCGGCCGCGACATAGGTCGCCGCGAGCAGCACCAGCACCAGCGCGCGCAGCGCCCACGGGTCCTGCAGCGACAGCCGCGGCGACGGCAGGCCGGCGCGGATGCGCTTCAGCGAGCCCAGCGTGCGCTCACGCTGGGCCTGCCAGAGCGCCAGCGCCACCGGATCCTGGGTCGAGACCGTATCGGAGAGCGTGGTCGCGGGGCGGTGGCGGATGCCGGAGCCGCGATCCAGCCGCGCCAGCGCCTGGGCCCTGCTCGGCCAGCGGAACCACAGCATCGAGGAGGCGGCGGCAAGCGCCAGCAGCACAAAAATGGAAAAACCGATAGCCCGGCCGACGGTCGGCAGAGACAGCCAGAGTCCCGCCCAGGATACCACCAAGAACAGCCCGATCACCGTGAGCAGGCGCGCCAAAGGCGGCCAGGCATGCTCCCAGGCGATGGCAAGTTTGGCCCGCTGCAGGGCCTCTGTCAGCTTTAACCGCGCCAAGCCATCGCTCTCGCGCGACGGCTCCAAGGGGTCAGGTGTGGCACCGCTCAATAAGGCTTCTCCGGTCGCCGGCCCACAAAGCCTAGCACAACGGCGGCAGTGAGGCACCCGTTCCTCCACGGGTATCCGCCCCGAATCCACCGATCACACGCAGGCGTGACTGGGGCGGAGGCACCTTGTGCGGTGTCGTCCCGGCGCAGGCCGAGACCCATAACCACAGGGAGCAGTTTTCGCGAAGAGCGGCGTTACTGGCACCGAGTCTCGGCCGATAGCACAACGCGATATGGGCCCGGCCCGCGCCGGGACGACAGCGAGGGTGTTTCAGCAGCGCGGCATCACAGCCACGGCGCCGGTCTGTCCATCGCGATCAGCGCGTCGACGTCGACGCGCGGGCGCACGATCGCGTAACTCGCGTCCTTCACCAGCACCTCCGGCACCAGCGGCCGCGTGTTGTAGGTTCCCGACTGCACCGCGCCATAGGCGCCCGCGGTCATGATCGCCACGAGATCGCCGGCCTTGGGCTCGGGCAGTTTGCGATCGAGCGCGAGATAGTCGCCGCTTTCGCAGACCGGGCCGACCACGTCGGCGACGATGCTGCGGGCGCCCGGCGCGGGCTCCGTCACGGGCAGGATGTCGTGGTGGGCCTCATACAGCGTCGGCCGGATCAGGTCGTTCATCGCGGCGTCGATGATGACGAAGTTCTTGGCCTCGCCATGCTTCACATAGATGACGCGCGACACCAGGATGCCGGCATTGCCCACGATCAGCCGGCCCGGTTCGAACATCAGCGTGCAACCGAGGTTATGCGCGACGCGCTTGACCATGGCGGCGTAGGCGTCGGGCTCCGGGGGCACCTCGCGGTCCGCGTGATAGGGAATTCCGAGGCCGCCGCCGAAATCGATGTGAGAGATCGTGTGGCCATCGGCGCGCAGGGTGTGCACGAACTCGACCAGCAGGCGGAACGCGGTCTCCATATTGGAGAGATCGGTGATCTGGCTGCCGATATGCATGTCGACGCCGGTCACCTCGATGCCCGGCAGCTTGGCCGCGCGGGCATAGACGGCGCGCGCGTGAGGCAGCGGAATGCCGAACTTGTTTTCGGACTTGCCGGTCGAGATCTTGGCGTGCGTGCCGGCATCGACATCAGGATTGACGCGCACCGAGATGCGCGCCGTACGACCGGTCTCGGCCGCGAGGCGCGACAATAATTCGAGCTCCGGCTCGGATTCGACGTTGATGCAGAGAATGTTGCTCGCCAGCGCGGCGCGCAGCTCGGCTTCGGTCTTGCCGACGCCGGAGAACAGGATCTTGCCCGGCGGAATGCCGGCGGCAAGCGCCCGCTTCAATTCGCCGCCCGAGACCACATCGGCGCCGGCGCCCAGCCTGGCGAGGGTGCGCAGCACCGACTGGTTGGAGTTCGCCTTCATGGCGTAGCAGACGAGCACCTTCTCGCCGGCAAAAGCGTCGATGAACACGCGAAAATGCCGCTCCAGCGTCGCGCTGGAGTAGCAGTAGAACGGCGTCCCCACGGCGCTCGCCAGCTCAGCGAGGTTCACCGCCTCCGCGTGCAGCACGCCGTTGCGATAATCGAAATGGTTCATGGCGCGCCGGACGATCGTGAGATGGAGTTGAGCTGATACGACCAGTCAAACCCTCCCCTGGAAGGGGAGGGTCGCACGCAGCGGGCATAGCCCGATGCGGGCGGGGCGGGGTGACAGTCTCTCCTCGCCCTCAGTGCTGCTATTCTGTATCCGATCAACGTTGAGACCATTGTCGTGGCTTCACCCCGCCCCGGCCTCACATTTCGCTATGCTCATGTGAGCCGACCCTCCCCCTCCAGGGGAGGGTGAAGCGCACCAGTTATTCAGCAACGCCTAGTTACCCAGAAGCGGGTCGAGAACAAAGGGTCTTTTCGGGCCTTTGCCGGCGACGGGGGCGGCGTCAGAGCCGTAGCTCGGGTTGAACACGCTGGGCTTGGCGGCCCGCTCCGCCTCGCTGTCAGTCGGCTGCCGCAGATTGGCTGTGGACGCTGAGGAGGCTGTCGGCGGCAGGTCCAGCGGGCCCTTGCGGCCGCAGCCGGAAAGCGTCAGCGCGGCCACGCTCACGAACAAGACGGCCCATCCCGAAAATCTCGGGCGCAGATTAAACGTCACGGCAAGATCCCCAATGCGCGGGCCGCACCATACAAACATTGCCCCGTTCTGGCGAGAGCCCATCTAGCTGCGAATTGCAGCGAAAATCCGCCGTCCACGGCTATTTCCGCTGCTTTTCCAGCCGTTTGGCCCAGGCTTTGGCTTGCGCCCGCACATTCTTCGGCGCGGTGCCGCCAAAGCTCGTGCGGCTTTTCACCGATGATTCCACCGACAACGCCTTCAATGCGTCGGCCGTGATCTTCGGCTCGACTGACTGCATCGCGCTCAACGGCAGCTCATGCAGCGCGACGCCGTCCTTGGCGGCCAGCGCAACAATGCGGCCGGTGACATGATGGGCCTCGCGGAAGGGCATTTTCAATGTCCGCACCAGCCAATCGGCAAGATCGGTCGCGGTAGCATAGCCGTCGCCGGCCGCTTGCTTCATCCGGGCTTGGTCAGGGACGAGGTCGGCGACCATGCCGGTCATGGCGCGGATGGCAAGCGAGAGCGCGGCAAAAGCCTCCATCGCGCCCTCTTTGTCCTCCTGCATGTCCTTCTGGTAAGCGAGCGGCAGACCCTTCATGACAATGAGCAGCGCGGTGAGCGCGCCGATCACCCGCCCGGTCTTGGCGCGCACCAGCTCCGCCGCATCCGGATTGCGCTTCTGCGGCATGATCGAGGAGCCGGTGGTGAACTTGTCGGACAGGCGCACCAGGCCGACCAGCGGCGAGGTCCAGACCACGATCTCCTCGGCAAAGCGCGACAGATGCACCGCCGTGATGGCGGCGGCCGACAGCGTCTCCAGCACGAAATCGCGGTCAGAGACTGCATCGAGCGAATTGGCCATGGGGCGGTCGAAGCCGAGCGCTTTCGCGGTCGCGGCGCGGTCGATCGGGAACGAGGTGCCGGCGAGCGCGGCAGCGCCAAGCGGGGACTCGTTGAGGCGCCTGCGGGCATCGGCAAAGCGGCCGCGGTCGCGCGCGGCCATCTCGACATAGGCAAGCAAATGATGGCCGAAGGTGACGGGCTGCGCGGTCTGCAAATGGGTGAAGCCCGGCATCACGGTCCCGGCGTGCTCGACGGCGCGGGCAACCAGCGCCTGCTGGAACTGATGCAAGCCGGCGTCGACCTCGTCGATCGTGTCGCGGACATAGAGGCGAAAATCGGTCGCCACCTGGTCGTTGCGCGAGCGCGCGGTATGCAGGCGGCCGGCGGCGGGGCCGATCAGTTCGGCAAGCCTGCTCTCGACATTCATGTGAATGTCCTCGAGCGCACGCTTGAAGTCGAAGCCGCCCTTGTCGATCTCTGACAAAATCGTGTCTAGACCCTTGCCGATATTTTTAGCATCTGAGGCCGTGATAATGCCTTGGGCAGCAAGCATGGCCGCATGCGCTTTGGAGGCGGCGATATCCTGGGCGTACAGGTGCCGGTCGACGTCGATGGAGACGTTGATTTCCTCCATGATCGCATCGGGGCGCTCGGAGAACCTGCCGCCCCACATCTTGTTGCTCATGATCGCCCTGTTCGAACCCTGTCACTTGCACGGCGCGGCCAGAAATCGGCGCGTCGAGGTAATTTCGGCCCCTGCATAGCCGTATCTGATACAGAATGACAAACGATATGCCCGAAAACTCCCCAACGCCCGTCGGTGTCTCCCGCCGCCGCATTCCGCTGGTCGTAGCGGCCGTGCTGATCGGGGCTGCCGCCGGATTTGCCGGCATCTACGGCTTTGGCGGTCTGCATCGTGAGGCCGGCGATCCGACCTGCCGCGGCGCCGTCGATCTGGCCAGGAAGATTGCGCCTTTGGTCCATGGCGAGGTGGCCGCGCTGACCATGGCGACGACGCCGCTCAAGCTGCCGGACCTCACCTTCAGGGATGGCGAGGGCAAGGAGAGAAAGCTCTCGGATTGGCGGGGGAAGACGGTGCTGGTCAACCTCTGGGCCACCTGGTGCGTGCCATGTCGCAAGGAGATGCCGGCGCTGGATGGCCTGCAGGCGAAGCTCGGCGGACCAAATTTCCAGGTGGTCGCGATCAACATCGATACGCGTGACCCCGAAAAGCCGAAGAAGTTCCTGACCGACGCGGGCCTGACCCGGCTCGGCTATTTCACGGACGAGAATGCCAAGGTGTTTCAGGACCTTAAATCGATCGGACGAGCCCTGGGCATGCCGACCTCGGTGCTGGTCGACCCCAAGGGCTGCGAAATCGGCACCATCGCCGGCCCCGCCGAGTGGAACAGCGACGACGCGATCAAGCTGATCACAGCCGCGCTGGCGCCGGCGGCCGCGGGGCTCTGAGCCGACCGCACGCTGTCTGACCCGTCATCCCGAGGCGCGAGCGCAGCGAGCCGCGAAGGATGAACGGCCCGGGTGCTGCAGCGGGGCCGTCGCCCTTCGAGGCTCGCTTTCGCGAGCGCCTCAGGGTGACGGTGCTAACAGGGTCAGCTTTAGGCCGAGATATTCAGATTGCCGCCGACGCCGGGGCCGACATTGGCCAGCGACTGCTGGGCGCCATTGAGCAGAGTGAGGACGTCGGATTTCTGCTGATCGAGGTTCTGCTTCAGCACGGCGGTTGAGACCTGCGACTGCAGGGCGCCCTGCTGCTGCGACATGATGGCAGCCACCAAACTCATATCCATAACGCGATACCCTCGTGTCCCCGCCGGTACCCTAGGCGGGAACAGTTAACGGAGGGTGGAAGCGAAACAGAGTTTTAGGATGGGCAAAGCGCAGCGTGCCCACCATTTTTGCCGCAACGGAACTCTGGGCGGTGGGCACGCTTCGCTTTGCCCAGCGCTCACCCGTTCCTACCGCAGCTGCATCAGCGCGTCGGCACCGGCTTGGCGCCGCGGTAGTCGTAGAAGCCGCGCTGGGTCTTGCGGCCGAGCCAGCCGGCTTCGACGTATTTCACCAGGAGCGGACAAGGCCGGTACTTGGAATCGGCGAGCCCCTCATGCAGCACCTGCATGATCGACAGACAGGTGTCCAGGCCGATGAAATCTGCGAGTTCCAGCGGCCCCATCGGGTGATGTGCACCGAGCTTCATCGCCGCATCGATCGCCTCGACGTTCCCCACGCCCTCATAGAGCGTGTAGATCGCCTCATTGATCATCGGCAGCAGGATGCGGTTGACGATGAAGGCGGGGAAATCCTCGGAGACCGCAACCTGCTTGCCCAGCGCGTTGACGAATTCCTTGGCCGCCTCGAAGGTGGAATCGTCGGTGGCGATGCCGCGGATCAGTTCCACCAGCTCCATCAGCGGCACCGGATTCATGAAATGAATGCCGATGAAGCGCTCGGGACGGTCGGTGGTCGAGGCGAGCCGCGTGATCGAGATCGAGGAGGTGTTGGAGGCGATCAGCGCCTCCGGTTTCAGAACCGCGCAGAGGTCGTGGAACAGCTTGCGCTTGACCTCCTCCTTCTCGACCGCGGTCTCGATCACGAGGTCGCAATCGGCCAGGCCTTCAAGGGTTTCGGAGAGGGTAATGCGACCGATTGCCTTGACCTTGGCGTCCTCGGTAATGATGTTCTTGGCGACCTGGCGCGACAGATTGCCGTTGATCGTCGCCATGCCCGACTTCAGCCGGTCGGCCGAGACGTCGTTGAGCACCACGTCGAAACCCGCCAGCGCCGCGACATGCGCGATGCCATTGCCCATCTGGCCCGCACCAATCACGCCGACCTTTTTGATCACTGCCATGTTTTCATCCACTGGAACGGCGCGCATATCCGCGCCTGCCCCCCTTGACGCCACGAGATTAGGTAAAATCTCGGTCCCGCTCCAGACTTTTGATTGCGCATCGCCCTGTCCGGAGGCGCAGTTCGCCCCGGATCATGCGCAATAAGCACACCGGCCGGATTTTGCCATCCGGCCGGCGGTATTAAGCTTACTTTCCGAGCTTGCCGAGCTCTTCGGTCAGCTCGGGAACGGCCTGGTAGAGGTCCGCAACCAGGCCATAATCGGCGACCTGGAAGATCGGCGCGTCCTCGTCCTTGTTGATCGCGACGATCACCTTGGAGTCCTTCATGCCGGCCAGATGCTGGATCGCGCCGGAGATCCCGACCGCGACATAGAGCTCGGGCGCCACCACCTTGCCGGTCTGGCCAACCTGCCAGTCGTTCGGTGCATAACCGGCGTCGACGGCGGCACGGGAGGCGCCGACCCCGGCGCCGAGCTTATCCGCCAGCGGCTCGATATATTTGGCGAAATTCTCCCGGCTCTGCATGGCGCGGCCGCCGGAGACGATGATCTTGGCCGAGGTCAGCTCGGGGCGGTCGCTTTTGGCGACCTCCTCGCCGACAAAGGACGACAGACCGGGATCGGCGGCGGCCGCGACGGTCTCGACCGTGGCGCTGCCGCCGGCGGGCGCCGCGGCGAAGGTCGAGGTGCGCACGGTGATGACCTTCTTGGCATCCTTCGACTTCACCGTCTGGATGGCGTTGCCGGCATAGATCGGCCGCTCGAACGTATCGGGCGCCACCACCTTGATGATCTCGGACACCTGCATCACGTCGAGCAGCGCAGCGACGCGCGGCATCACGTTCTTGAAGCGCGAGGTCGCGGGCGCGACGATGGCGTCGTAGTTCGCCGCGAGCGACACGATCAGCGCAGCCAGCGGCTCGGCGAGATCATGGGCATAGGCGTCGCCCTCGGCCAGCAGCACCTTCTTGACGCCGGAGAGCTTGGCGGCGGCATCGGCCGCGCCCTTGGCGTTCTGGCCAGCCACCAGCACGTCGACATCGGCACCGAGGGCGGCGGCCGCGGTCAGCGCCTTGTTGGTCGCGTCCTTGATCGACGCATTGTCATGTTCGGCAATCAGCAATGTCGTCATTTAGAGAACCCCGGCTTCATTCTTCAGCTTCGACACCAGCTCGGCGACGTCCTTGACCTTGACGCCGGACTTGCGTCCCGGCGGTTCCGTAGTCTTGAGGACCTCCAGGCGGGGGCTGAGATCGACGCCATAATCGGCGGCGCTCTTGTCGGCGATCGGCTTCTTCTTCGCCTTCATGATGTTGGGCAGCGAGGCATAGCGCGGCTCGTTGAGGCGCAGGTCAGTGGTGACGATCGCCGGCCCCTTGAGCTTCACGGTCTGCAGCCCGCCATCGACTTCGCGGGTGACCTTGAAGTCACTTCCTTCGACCTCGAGCTTGGAGGCGAAGGTCGCCTGCGACCAGCCGAGCAGCGCGGCCAGCATCTGGCCGGTCTGATTGGAATCGTCGTCGATCGCCTGCTTGCCGAGAATGATCAGGCCCGGCTGCTCCTCGTCGGCAACCTTCTTCAGGATCTTGGCCACGGCGAGCGGCTCGACGATGCCGTCGGCCTTGACCAGGATGCCGCGGTCGGCGCCCATCGCGAGTCCCGTGCGGATGGTCTCGGACGCCTGCGCAGGGCCGATTGAGACCACCACGACCTCGGTCGCCTTGCCGGCTTCCTTCAGGCGCAGTGCTTCCTCGACCGCGATTTCATCGAAGGGATTCATCGACATCTTGACGTTGGCAAGTTCAACGCCCGTTCCGTCGCTTTTGACGCGGACCTTGACGTTGTAGTCGACCACCCGTTTTACCGGCACCAGAACCTTCATCGATCCTCTTTCGCTTGTAATTTGTGGGTTGGGCTCTTTCGGGCGCGGAACCTAAAGCCCCCGCCAAGCGGGGTCAACGCGCGCAGGGGCCAAATATTTGCTTCGGGAGCCAATCTTGCCGGATGGGCCTCTGCCCGTTCCGGCCTACCGTTCTGGCTCTATCTATTCTGGCCTGGCACCCAGAGCACGTCGCCAACCCCATTATGATTGGCCGCGCGGCTCGCGACAAACAGGAAATCGGACAGGCGATTAATATATTGAATGGCAGCCGCGCTGACCGGCTCGGCGGGGTTGCCAGCGAGTTCCACCATGATCCGTTCCGCGCGGCGGCATATCGTGCGCGCCAGATGCAGATGGGCGGCGGCCGGCGTGCCGCCCGGCAGGATGAAGGAGGTTAGCGGCGCGAGAGCCGCATTGAGGCTGTCGATGTCCTTTTCCAGCCGCTCGATCTGGCTTGGCACCACCCGCAGCCGCTCCGCCTTTCCCTCCCGCGCAGGGACCGAAAGGTCGGCGCCGAGATCGAACAGGTCGTTCTGGATCAGCCCCAACATGGTATCGAGCTGCGGCATATCCTTCAGGTGCAGCCGCGCAACGCCGATCGCCGCGTTGGTCTCGTCAACGGTCCCGTAGGCCGCAACCCGCAGATCATATTTCGGACGGCGCTCGCCGCTGCCAAGCGCCGTCGTGCCGTCGTCGCCGGTCCGGGTATAGATGCGATTGAGCACGACCATGTGCGATGCTCCTTCCTCAGCGCCCCATCTCTAACGCCCCATGCTCCCTAATGTCCCATGGTCCAGAGCGCGACCATGGTGATGACGATCGCGACGAACTGCAACAGCACGCGCAGCCGCATCAGGCGCTGCGAGGTATTCGGCGAGCCGCCCCGCATCATGTTGATGAGACCAAGCAGCAGAACGAATGCAACGGCGGCGAGCGCAACGGGAAGAATGAACTTGCTCAGGAATGTAGCCATGATCGCTACATAACACCCCGCTAGGATCGACGCCATCGCCCCGGTGGAGGCCGCGCCGTTGGTCCGAGCATTCGGCTTTTATCGTTTAATATCAGATGCTAGCCTCGCCACTCGTGCATCCTCCGAAGGTGCGTTGTGAGACAGCTTCGCTACGTCGTCCATGTCTTCTGGGATGCCTTCTACACCTTCCTGGCCGATGACGGCTGGGCGATCGCGAGCCATATCGCGCTGTCGAGCCTGATGGCGCTGTTTCCGTTCCTGATTGTGCTGACCTCGCTCGCCGCCTTTCTGTTCGGCTCCAAGGAGCTGGCCGACCAGGCGGTTGGCCTCCTGCTGCAAACCTGGCCGCACCAGGTTGCGGACGCGCTGTCCAGCCAGATCCACGAGGTGCTGACCACAACGCGCAGCGATGTGCTGACCTTGGGCGCGGTGCTGTCGGTCTATTTCGCCTCCAACGGCGTCGAAGCATTGCGGACCGGGCTCAACCGCGCCTATGCCGTGGTCGAGCCGCGGCGCTGGTACTGGCTGCGGCTGGAATCGATCGGCTACACGCTGGTGGCGGCCTTCACGGCGCTCGCCATGGGATTCTTGATCGTGCTTGGGCCGCTCATGATCGAGGCGGCAAGACACTACATTCCGCTGATCGTCGAGAGTAACGAGCAGGTGCTCAACATCTTGCGCTACGGCATCACCATCAGCGCGCTGGTGATCGCGCTGTTCATCCTGCATGCCTGGTTGCCGGCAGGGCGGCGCGGCTTCCTGCAGATACTGCCCGGCATCGCGTTCACGCTGATCGCCTCGCTGGTGTCGGGCATCGGCTTCGGCCAGTATCTGGCGCGCTTTGCCAACAACTACGTCACCATGTATGCGGGCCTCGCTTCGGTGATCATCGCGCTGGTGTTCCTGTATTTTATCGCGGCGATCTTCGTCTATGGCGGCGAACTGAATGCGGCCATCATCAAGTCGCGCCTGCCCCACGGGATGTCGCTTCAAGCAGCGCAGTCGCTAACGCACGCGGAGAGACAGGCTTGAGCAGGAAGGCATCGGCGCCCGCCGCGCGCGAGGCCGCCTCGTCATCGCCCCGGCCGGAGACGCCGATGATGGGGATGCCGCCGTAAGGAGGAGCCAGCTTGCGGATCCGCCTGATCGCCTCGACGCCGTCGATGCCCGGCAGCACCATGTCCATCAGCACGCAGTCAAAGGCGCCCTGCGCAATCCGCTCCGCCGCATCCTCGCCGCGGCCGACGAACTCGGCCTGATGCCCGAGCTCGGTCAGGATGGTGTTGAGCACCACGCGGCCGAATGGATTGTCCTCGACACTGAGAATGTGCAGCGCGTGGGACTCGTGGCGCGACGGGCCGCCCGCTTCGCCGGCCTTCGCCGCGCCGCGCGGCCCTGCAGGCGTAAGCGCCACCGTGAGCGCGAAGATCGTGCCCCCGCCGGGGCGCTGCGCGACCGTGACGTCGCCGCCCATGGCGCGTGCGAGCTGCCGCACCGAGGACAGTCCCAGGCCCGCGCCGCCGAAGCGGGAGGCAATGGAGACATTGGCCTGCGAGAACGGGCGAAACAGCCGCTTGATCTCTGGCAGGGACAAGCCAATGCCGCTGTCGGAAATCGCGAAGCTGACCATCGTCTTACCGGTGCTGTCCCTGGCCGCTTTCTCTTTCTGTCGCGGCGAGGCGCTGACGTCGAGGGCGACGCCGCCTTGCTCGGTGAACTTCACCGCATTGTCGATCAGATTCTCCAGCGCCGCCCGCAGCCTGATGCGATCGCCCAGCACCAGCGCCGGCACGCTGTCGGCAATATGGACTTCGCAGGACAGCCCCTTGGCCGCCGCGCGTCCTGACAGCGAATCCCCCGCGGCGCGCGCCAGCGCCCGCAGGTCGAACAGGTCGTCGCGGATGACGGCCTGGGCCTGCTCCGGCTTGGCGGCATCGACGAACACGGTTGCCAGCGCCGAGAGATGCTCGGCGCCGGCCTTGATGGTGTCGACCCAGCGCCGCTCGCGCTCGCCGAGGTCGGACGTCGCGAGCAGGTCGCTGATCGCCATGATGCCGGTCAGCGGGGTGCGCACCTCATGGGCAAAGGCGGCAAGCGCGGCCTCGACCACGCTCGAGGATGCTGTTGGTCCGGGCAGGGGTCTCGGGTTGGACCGCCGCTTGCGGTTGGGCTCGAGCTTGGGCCCCGATTTGACCTTTTGCTCGGATTTGGCGCGCTGCTGGCGCGCGGAGACGGGGGAGCGCTGCTTCACCGACCGCTTTTTCTTACGCTTCACACGCGACCTTGCCGCCATGATTCCCCGTTCACCCTGCCTTGGCAACAATGGCACGGCAGAGCCTAAAAAGTCACGGACGCGTTTGCGGGCGACCCTGTCACGTTTCAGGACAGTGGCGCGAGCGGGATGCCGACACGGCGGCGAATGTCATCCGGCGTGGCGCCGGCGGCGCGCAACTCGCGCAGGCCGGTCGCCCGGGTGGATTTCGACAGCTTATGCCCGGAATCATCCATAAGCAGCCGATGGTGCCGATACACCGGCTGGCGCAGGCCGAGCAGCTTTTGGAGCAGGACATGCACGCTGGTTGCATGGAACAGGTCCGCGCCCCTGACCACCTCGCTGACGCCCTGCAAGGCGTCATCGATCACGACGGAGAGGTGGTAGCTGGTTGGGGTTTCCTTGCGCGCCAGGATGACGTCGCCCCAGGCTTGCGGGTTCGCGACAACCCGGCCGCGTTCGCCGGCTGGACCCTCCCCCTGTTCGCTCCAGGCGAGCTCGCCGGCGCGCGCGAGCGCCTCCGACATGTCCAGCCGCAGCGCATAGGGCGCGCCCTGCTCGATCAGCCGGGCACGCTCACCTGATGACAGCTGCTTCGCCGTGCCCGGATAGAGCGGCGCGCCATCGGGGTCGCGCGGCCACCCTCCCGCGTGCTCGCGCTGCGCTACCAGCCTTGCGATCTCGGCGCGGCTCTCGAAACTCGGATAGACCAAGCCAAGCCCCGTCAATGTGTCCAGCGCCACGCCATAATCGGCAAGATGCTCCGACTGCCGCCGCACCGGCTGCTGCCAGGTAATACCAAGCCAGCCGAGATCCTCATAGATCGCCGCCTCGAATTCGGGACGGCAGCGCGCAGGATCGATATCCTCGATCCGCAGCAACAGCTGTCCGCCGCTCTGCCGCGCCAGATCGGCGTTGAGCAGCGCCGAATAGGCATGGCCGAGATGAAGATAACCGTTCGGGCTCGGGGCAAATCGGAAAACGGGTGGCATTGCCTCAACAAACTCCGTCATGCCCCGCCTTGCCCCGCCTGCGCGGCCGAAGCCGCTTCGGCGAGGCGAAGGCCAGGGCGTCCTTGTCTGGCCGTTTTAGCCGTCATTCCGGGGCGATGCGAAGCATCGAACTATGGTGCGCAATTGCGCACCCGAGAATCTCGAGATTCCGGGTCCGGTCCTTCGGACCATCCCGGAGTGACGGCAGCAAAGACGTGGATGGCACGCAATTCGCGAAGACGCGCGTCGCATATTGGGCAGGCCATTACGAGGGGATAGAGTGCAGGCAAATGACCATCCACCTTCACACCCAGGCCGACCTCGAGGACGCCATCGACAGGCTGGTCAAGCAGGACCGGCGCCTGAAACCCATCCTCGATGTCACGGGCATGCCGGCCTTGCGCCGGCGCGAGCCGGGGTTTGTGGGCCTCGCGCATATCGTGTGCGGCCAGCAGCTCTCGACCGCGAGTGCGGCGGCGATCTGGGGACGGCTGTCGGCGGCATTCGATCCATTTCACCACGAGGCCGTGCGGCGTGCGCGCGCCGACCGGCTCGGACGGCTTGGGCTCTCTGCCGCCAAGATCAAGACGCTGAAGCACATCGCGCGTGAGCTCTGCGAAGAACGGCTGAACCTCGACGTGCTCGCCGAAGAAGATGCCGACGCCGCCCATCACACGCTGATCGCATTGCCCGGCATCGGGCCATGGACGGCCGATGTGTATCTGCTGTTCTGCCTGGGCCATGCCGATGCCTGGCCGGCTGGCGACATTGCCGTGCAGGAGGGCATGCGGATCGGGCTCGGCCTCAAGGCGCGGCCGACAGAAAAGCAGATGGCGCCGCTCGCCGAACCCTGGCGTCCGCTGCGCGGCGCCGCGGCGCATCTGTGGTGGAGCTATTATCGTGTGATGAAGAAGCGCGAGGGCGTCATTGCGGGCGACGCGAAGCCGAATGCAGTTTCAAACAATGTTGGCGTTGCCAAACGCACCTCATCCAAAGCAAAGATCCCGGCACGCAAGCAACCGGGATCTTGAGCCATGAAGTTGACCGCGTTCGTCGTTGCCCGTGACGATCTCAGCCAAGGCCAATTCATCGAGCGCGAACTGCCCGATGCCGCTTGCCTGCCGGATGACGCGCTGCTGGTGAAAGTCGAGCGCTTCGCCTTCACCGCCAACAACATCACCTATGCCGTGCTCGGCGATCAGCTGAAATATTGGAGCCTGTTCCCGGCGCCCGATGGTCTTGGCAACATCCCGGCCTGGGGCTTTGGCGAGGTGATCACGTCAAACCATCCGGCCGTCGCAATCGGCGAGCGCCTGTTCGGCTATTTCCCGATGGCGACCCATCTGGTGATCGAGGCGGCGGACGTTTCCAAGCGCGGCCTGCGCGATGCGGCGGCGCATCGGCAAGGCGTGGCGCCGGTCTACAACGCCTATGCCCGCGTCTCGGGCGATGCAGCGTATGCCGGGCGGGCCGGCGATCAGCAGGCGCTGCTGCGGCCGTTGTTCATGCTCTCGTTCCTGGTCGACGACTTCCTCGCCGAAAACGCATTGTTCGGCGCGACAAGCGTGATCCTGTCCTCCGCATCCAGCAAGACCGCTTTCGGCCTTGCGCATCTGCTGCATCGGCGGGACGGCATCCGCGTGATCGGGCTGACGTCGGCCGCCAATGCCGATTATGTCGCTTCGCTCGGCTGCTATCACGAGACCGTCACTTACGACCGCGTGAGCACGCTGCCGAACGACGGGCCGGTCGCCTTCGTCGACATGGCCGGCAACAGCGAACTGCGCGCACGGCTGCACCAGCATTTCGGCGATCAGATGCAATACTCCGGCCGCATCGGCCTCACCCATCGCGCAAGCTCGGCCGATGAGGCGCCGTTGCCCGGCGCCAAGCCGACCTGGTTCTTCGCGCCCGACCAGATCCGCAAGCGCGCGAGGGAGTGGGGACCGGGCGGCATCGAGAAGAAGTTCGGCGCCGCCTGGGTCGGCTTTGCGCCGAACCTCGACAATTGGCTCACGATTGTCGATGGCCGCGGACGCGAGGCCGTGCAGCGGGTCTATCTCGATACGCTCCAGGGACGTATTCCGCCGGCTCAGGGCCATATGCTCTCGCTTCTTGCGTGAGGCGCTTTCTGCGGCTGCGCAAAGCGTATAGCGTTGGCTTGATCAGGCCGCGAAGACGGCCGGCAGGAAACGCTTGCCATGCTGGACAAGACCGACGACATCGCGCTTGCCGCTCGCGACTGGCTTGCCGCGTTCGAGGCCGCGCTGTGCGGTGATGACGCCGCGCTGGCGCAGCTGTTCCATTCCGACAGCTATTGGCGCGACGTGCTGGCGCTGAGCTGGACGCTGCAGACCATCAACGGCGCGCCAGGGATCCTCGCCGAGCTGAAGCGCCTTGCGCCGCAAGCCGCCTTGCACAAGCTCCAGGTCGATCCTGAGCGCGCCCCGCCCCGCCGCGTCACCCGCGCCGGCACCAGCACCATCGAGGCGATCTTCAAGTTCGAGACCAAACTTGGCCGCGGCCACGGCATCATGCGGCTGATCCCCGATGAGCGCGACAATAACCGGCTGAAGGCGTGGACGCTGCTCACCGCGCTGGAGGAGCTCAAAGGCTTCGAGGAGCAGCTCGAGCGGACACGTCCGCGCGGACAGGCCTATTCGCGCGATTTCCGCGGGCCGAACTGGCTCGACCAGCGGCGAGCCGCGACGGCCTATGCGGACCGCGATCCAACTGTGCTGGTGGTGGGCGGCGGCCAGGCGGGGCTTGCGATTGCCGCGCGGCTGAAGCAGCTCAACGTCGACACGCTGATTGTCGATCGCTGGCCACGCGTCGGTGACAATTGGCGCAAGCGCTACCATGCGCTCACCCTGCACAACCAGGTGCATGTCAATCACCTGCCCTACATGCCGTTCCCGCCGAACTGGCCGACCTACATCCCCAAGGACAAGCTCGCCAACTGGTTCGAGGCTTATGTCGATGCGATGGAGCTGAACTACTGGACCGGCATCGAATTCGAAGGCGGCAGTTACAACGAGACACAGGCGCGCTGGTCCGTCACGCTACGCCGCACCGACGGCACCACGCGAACCATGCAGCCGCGGCACATCGTGATGGCGACCGGCGTCTCCGGCATTCCCAACATCCCTGACATTCCGAGCCTGGCGAATTTCTCCGGCCGCCTCGTGCATTCCAGCCAATACGAAGATGGCGAGGACTGGAAGGGCAGGCGCGCCATTGTGATCGGCAGCGGCAACAGCGGCCACGACATTGCGCAGGATCTCTATTCGTCCGGCGCCGATGTCACGCTGGTGCAGCGCAGCCCGACGCTGATCACCAACATCGAGCCGTCGGCGCAGCTCGCCTATGCAGCCTATAGCGAGGGGACGCTCGAGGACAACGACCTGATCGCAACCTCGATGCCGCTGAAGCTGGCGCGGCGCAGCCACCAGCTGCTGACCGAGCAATCGAAGCAGCTCGATGCCGAGCTGTTGGAGAAGCTCGCGAGCATCGGCTTCAAGCTCGATTTCGGCGAGGACGGCACCGGCTGGCAGTTCAAATATCTGACCCGCGGCGGCGGCTATTATTTCAATGTCGGCTGCTCCGACCTCGTCGCGTCGGGCGCGATCCGGCTGTTGCAATTTGCCGAGATTGACGGCTTCACCGCCGAGGGCGCGCGGTTGAAGAACGGCACAACCCTTGCTGCCGACCTGATCGTGCTCGCGACCGGCTACAAGGGCCAGGAATTCCAGTTGCGCAAACTGTTCGGCGAGGATGTCGCCGCTCGCGTCGGTCCGATCTGGGGCTTTGGCGAGGGCCAGGAGCTGCGCAACATGTATGTACGCACGGCACAGGCGGGGCTCTATTTCATCGCCGGCAGTCTGGCGCAATGCCGGATCAATTCGAGATATCTCGCGCTACAGATCAAGGCGATCGAGGAAGGATTGCTGTAGCCGCAATCTCGTCTTCCGGGGCTCGCAGAGCGAGAACTATAGTGCGCAATTGCGCGCCCGAGAATCTCGCGCCTCAACTTCGAGATTCCGGGCTCGGTGCTGCGCACCGCTCCGGAATGACGGTGCAAGAAGATTGAACACCCACGCCGCCCTGATATTCGCCGCTTTAATAATCAGTCCGGTCAGCATGTGCGTGGTCGAGGTTCCATGGAGAGCGTATAGACGTCAGCGGCGGCGCGCGGGGCACGGGTTCGCTTCGAGCGTACCGACCGCGCCCCCGAGTTCTCGATGATGACGTTCTGGCCGAGAATCGGCCGTATTCGCTCACCAAGATAGCGGGCAACGGTGTCAGTTGCCCCGCCCCACGGGGAACGGCTCGATCATGGTGAGTGCGTGCGTCGGGTCGTTTTCCGCGGTTAATGCCGCGTTGCCGAGACCCGCGAGACAGGCTGCCAGCACCGCCGCGAAAGCCTTGCGCATAGGCGTCTCCTCCCCCTGATTCGCGCGTTTTTGCCGGCCCCCGCCACGCGCCCCATGCAGGCGGTGCTTGCGGGATAAGTTGTTCTAAGCTCTTCACAATCCCGTCACGCTGCCTGTAGTATGTGAACATATGCTGCTTCGCAGCCGATCTTTCGGGGGTCAGGAGCGTTATTTGAACGCACATGTCTCGCAAGGCGGTTGGCCGGTGCTGGTGTTGAACGCGGATTTCCGGCCGCTGAGTTATTATCCGCTCTCGCTTTGGTCGTGGCAGGACGCGATCAAGGCGGTGTTCCTTGATCGCGTGAACATTGTGGCGCATTACGAGAAGGCGGTGCGAAGTCCGACCTTCGAGATGCAGCTGCCGAGCGTCGTCTCGCTGAAGTCCTTCGTCAAGCCGACCACCCACCCCGCCTTCACCCGCTTCAACGTCTTCCTCCGCGACCGCTTCAATTGCCAATATTGCGGCTCGCCTGATGACCTCACTTTCGACCACATCATCCCTCGCTCCAAGGGCGGCCAGACAACCTGGGAGAATGTGGTGGCGGCGTGCTCGCCCTGTAACCTGCGCAAGGGCAACATGTCGCCGCAGCAGGCCAAGATGTTTCCGAGGCAGTCGCCCTACGCCCCGACGGTCCACCAGCTGCACCGCAACGGCCGCCTGTTTCCGCCGAACTACCTGCACGACAGCTGGCTCGACTATCTCTACTGGGATACGGAGCTGGATCCGTAGGCCGGGTGCTTGCTCTTGTGATGCACCTCATAAGAGTGTCAAACCACACATAAGTGCGTCACGTGTTGCGGCGTGAATCGGCTAAAAACGACAACCGAGATCGGACGAAATCGAGGATTGGCTTTTTCGCCAGTTTTTTCTGACTGTCAATCGGCTCCCAAATTTGACCCCTCATCGGCGTCCAATTTTGACCCCTTCGCGCGGCGGGGTTTGCTGGTAGCGCTCGTCTCGTCGGAGCTGGCCGGG
>Ga0070741_10002953_pt1 | contig 43752 bp, 42 predicted proteins | sample Coa_R1_4_FD_66440 | JGI IMG/M metagenome (GOLD analysis project Ga0070741, IMG submission 66440) | Surface soil microbial communities from Centralia Pennsylvania, which are recovering from an underground coalmine fire - Coalmine... | ecosystem: Environmental > Terrestrial > Soil > Unclassified ... | reverse complement strand
AGGTCGTGTCCGTGACGGGCACGTGGATGCAGAACATCGCGATGGCCTGGCTGATTCTCGAGCTGACGCACTCGCCGGTCGCCGTCGGTGCGCTCGCGCTCTGCCAGTTCCTCCCGTTCACGGCGTTCGGGCTGTTCGCGGGCGTGCTGGTCGACCGCTTCGACGCGCGCCGGCTCGTGATCGGGACACAGGCCGCGTCGATGGTGCTCGCCGTCGCGCTCGCGATCCCGACGCTGCTCGGCGACGCGTCGCCGTGGCTCGTCTACCTGCTCGCCGGGCTGCGCGGAGCCGTGCTCGTGCTCGACGCGCCGTCGCGCCAGGCGCTGACGTTCCAGATGGTCGGGCCGCGGGAGCTCCCGAACGCGGTCGCGCTCAATTCGAGCCTTTTCAACGGCGCCCGCGTGACCGGGCCGGCGCTCGGCGGCGCCGTCGTCGCGCTCGCCGGAGCTGGCTTCTGCTTCGCGTTCAACGCCGTGAGCTTCATCGCCGTCCTCGCCGGCCTCCTGGCGATGCGCGCCGAAGAGCTGCTGCCGCCGGACCGGAACGTCGAGCGGCCGAAGCTGCTCAAGGGCACGCGGGAGGCGTTCACGTACATCCGCTCGACGCCCCGGGCGGCGACCGTCCTGGTGCTGGTCGCGGTCGCGAGCGCGTTCGCCTTCAACTTCAACGTGCTGCTGCCGGTGATGGCGAAGTCGACGCTGCACGCGGGGCCGGGGACGTTCGGGCTCGTGACGGCGTTCTTCGGCGCCGGCGCGCTCGTCGGAGCCCTCGCGTCCGCCGCGCTCGGCCGCGCGCGGATGGGGCTCTTCCTCGCTGCGCTGGCCGGATTCGCGGCAGGCGAGGTGCTGCTGGCGCCGCTGCGGTCGATCGTCGCGGCCGGCGCGGTGCTCTTCGTCGTCGGCCTGTGCTTCACGCTCTGGACGTCAAACGCGAACTCGACGCTGCAGCTCGAGGCGCCGAGCCACCTCCGCGGGCGCGTGATCGGGCTCTATTACTACGCGTTCAACGGCTCCGGGCCTGCGGCGGGGCTCTTCGCGGGCTGGCTGGCGTCGGAGGGCGGCACCGAGCTCGCGTTCGCGCTCGGCGGCGCCGTCACGCTCGCCGCCGCAGCCGTCGCCGTCGCGCGGGCCGTACCGCACCCGACCGTCCGGCTCGCACACATCCTCGGCTTCAAGTTGTGACCGGGCACCACGAGGACTCGAGATCCTCGCGGTCCCAGCCCGCCGCCTCGGCGCCCGCCTCGTAGGCGCTCTCGAGGAACTCGAGCAAGGCCGCCCGCGGGTCGGACGCAGTGCGGACAGCCTCGTAGGGCAGCAGCGCCAGCGTCTCGGTCCACACCGCCGCGTCCGGCCGGAGCGGCCGCTCGCGGAGACCCGGCGGCTCGGGCGCGGTGTACGAGTAGTAGCTCGGCTCCCGCACGTTCTGGTCGCCGGCCCAGAAGCCGAAGGAGACGACCTCGTGCGTGTACGCCTCTCGGGTCACGGCGTCCGCATCCGGCAGCGCGGGCGCGCGCTTGCCGCCGAAGCGGGTGACGGCGAGGTCGAACGAGTGCCAGAAGAGGTGCACCGGGCTCGTCTTGCCGCAGAACCAGCCTGCGAACTCCTCGAAGACACCGTCGGTCCAGTCGAGGATCCGCCAGAACCGCTCGACTGCGCCTGGGTCGTAGGACGCGTGCTCGTCGTCGGCCTGGAACGGCGTGGTCATGGGCACCCCGAACGGGCTCTCCGTGATCGCCACGTCGACGCCGAGCCCGGCCAGCGTCTCGTGGAGCTTGCGGTCGAAGTCCGCCACGGACAGACCGTCCACGAGCGGGAACGACTCGACGGAGCCGGCGTTCGTCTCGACGACGAGCCGGTGGTCGACGAAGTCGAATCGGATCTGGAAGACGACGCCGTCCGCAGCGTGCATGCGGCGCGTCGTCAGGCCGCGCACGTCGACGTAGAGCGGCACATGCCACCAGTGGTTCCGCGGGGCGGTCGAGGCCATCCGGACCTTGCCGACGATCTGCGCCCAGAGGTGCAGCGTGTTCTTCGTCGCCTCCCAGTCCTCGAGCGGCAGCGCCGGAAGCCCGGTCATGCCGCGAGCCCGAGCTCGGTGAGCCGCCGGTAGGCGAGCACGACGGCCATCGCGCCTTCCCCGACTGCTGCCCCGACCCGCTTCGTCGAGCCGTGGCGGACGTCACCGGCTGCGAAGACGCCGGCCCTGCTCGTCTCCAGCGGGAGGGGATCGCGGTCGAGCGACCAGCAATCGGGCCGCTTGCCCGAGTCGAGGAGGTCGGTGCCGGTGAGGATGTAGCCGTTCGCGTCGGTGAAGACGTGCTCGCGAGGGCACCACTCCGTGTGCGGCGTGCCGCCGATGCACACGAACAGGGCGACCGCCGGTCTCGTCTCCTCGTTCCCGCCGTCGTCGGCAAAGGTCACCGCCGCGAGCCGGCCGCCATCCTCGTGCAGCGCGGTCGCCTGCGTGCTCAGGCGCACGTCGATCAGGGGATGAGCCTCGATGCGCTCGACGAGGTAGTGCGACATGGATTTCGCAAGCCGGTCGCCGCGGACGAGCATCGTCACGCGTGCGCCCGAGTTGGCCAGGTTGAGGACGGCCTGCCCGGCGGAGTTGCCCGCGCCGATGACGACCACGTCGTCGCCGTTGCACTGCGCCGCCTCGCTTCGGCCGGCGCCGTAGTAGACCCCCCGGTCGAGCAGCTCGTCGACACCTTCGACGTCGAGCCTGCGCCAGTCCATGCCCGTCGCCGCCAGCACCACCGGTGCCTCGACTTCGTAGCCGCCCTCGACGACCAGCGTGAACTTCGACTCGTCCGATCCGTTGATACGACTGCCCTGGACACCGCGCATGACCATCACCTCGGCGCCGAACTTCTCGGCCTGGCGGCCGGCGAGACGAGACAGCTCCGCGCCGCCGATGCCGTCCGGGAAGCCGAAGAAGTTCTCGATCATCGACGTGTACGACGCCTGGCCGCCCGGAACGTCGCGTTCGAACACGATCGTGGCGAGACCGTCGGAAGCCGCGTAGACGGCTGCCGCGAGACCGGCAGGCCCTCCGCCGATGATCACGAGGTCGTAGGCCGATCGCGCCGGGGCGTCGTCGTGCCGCCACGCCCCGACCAGCGTCTCCACAGTCGCGGCCGTGTAGACGTCGTCTCCGTCGACCACGACCGGGAGCTCGGGCTCGACGAGGCCGAGCTCGGCGAAGAGCCGCTCGGCCTCGGGCGAGCCGGCGTCGATCCACTCGTGCGGTTGCGCGATCCGGGTCAGGAAGTCGCGCAGCCGATAGTGCTCGGGCTCGAGCCGGGCCCCGACGAGGCGAACCGTCGGCCGGACCGGGCTCACGCGGAGCCGGAGCCGACGACGAAGGCGACCTCGTCCACGTAGCACCAGCTCCAGTCCTCGCCGGGCTCGGCTGACCGGGCGATCGGATGGCCGTCGTCCCGCGCGTGCGCGGACGCGTGCCGGTTCGGCGACGAGTCGCAGCAGCCGATCTTCCCGCAGGTCTCGCACATGCGCAGGTGGACCCAGCCCGAGCCGATCTTCAGGCACTCCTCGCAGCCCGCGATCGACTCCGGCAGAGCCGTGACGTGGATCTGGTCGAGGTGGCTGCAGATCTCGCTCATGCGAGCGCCAATCATGCCCGCCCGGCCACAAGTGGGAGAAGAGTTACTTGCCGGGCAGCGAGCCGGCATAGGCAAGGCCGCGCCGGACCCACTCGGCCAACTCGGTGTCCGTGCGCACGTCTGCGGCGCCGACTCGGAGCCAGCCGGCCATCTCGCGGCCGCGCATCTCCATCGGGCGGGCGTTCGAGGCCCTGACCAGCGCGTCCGACTCGGATGGATCGACGCGGACGAGCAGGCCGCCCTGGCCGCTCGCCGCCACCGCCATGTTTCCGCCGACGAGGAACGCGAGGCCGCCGAACATCTTCTTCTCCGTCAGGCTCGGCTTGCCGGCGAGGAGGGCCCGGATCCTGGCCGCAAGCTCCTCGTCGTAGGCCATGACTAGCGCTCGCGGGCGCGCTCTTCGGCCGCCGTCAGCTCGGCGGTCGGCACTGCTTCGAGCCGCTCGTCCGGGATCGGTTCTCCGCTCTGGACTGACAGCCCGTACGTCCCGTCGGCAAGCCGCTGCTCGGCCCGCTCCACGGCGGCGAGCTGCTCGCGGAGATCCTCCTGGCGGCCCTGGTCGAGCTCGTCGAGGTACAGCTCCGATCCCTGGTCGCCGAGGTCTTGCTCGTCCTCGTCCTGCGCGCTCCCCTCGCTCTGCAGGCGGGCGAGCTCGCGCTCGATTCGAGCGCGCTCGGCGGCGACGAGCTCGTGTGCACGATCCGGGTCCACGGCCGCACCTTAGCTAGCGTTCGCACTCCTACAGCCGAGGAGGTTCGCGATGACCGGCAAGGCCGACTTCACGCCCGAGGAATGGCAGACCGTGCTCGAAGCCCCGCCCAGCGCCGGGCTGATCGTGATGACGGCGCAGCGCGGGGGCACGTTCCGGGAGTCGTTCGCCATGGCGAAGGCCTACGCCGAGGCACGGCAGCAGCACGGCGCGAGCCAGCTCCTCGACGAGATCGCGGAGGCGAGGCCGGAACGCGACCACACTCGCTACCACTCGCCCGAGGAGCTGAAGGCCGCCGGGCTGAAGCACATCCAGGACGCCGTCGCCCTGCTCCAGCAGAAGGCCTCGTCCGACGAGGTCGAGGGCTACCGGAAGTTCGTGGTGACCCTGGTGGAGAAGGTCGCGAACGCGCACCGGGAGGACGGGCAGAACGTCAGCCCGGCCGAGCAGGCCGCGCTGGACGAGATCAAGGCCGCGCTGGGCAGCTCGGCCTGAGCGCCTACCGCGCCTAGAGTCCCCGCATGATCCTGGCCTTCGGGGCTCATCAGGAGCTTCAGCTTCTCCTGCTCCTCGTCTCGGGCGCCGCGCTGCTGATCCTTTCCGGGCCGCTGCGGATCCCGTATCCGATCCTGCTCGTCGTCGGCGGCCTGCTGGTCGGGTTCGGCCCCGGCGTCCCCAAGGTGACGATGCCGCCGGACCTCGTGCTCGTCGGGATCCTGCCGCCGCTGCTCTACGTCTCCGCCTTCAACACCGGCCTCCGCGAGCTGCGCCAGAACCTGCGGCCGATCTCGCTGCTCGCGATCGGGCTCGTGGTGACGACGATGGTGGGCGTCGCCGGCGTCGCGCACTGGGTCGCGAACGTCCCCTGGACGGAGTCGTTCGTCCTCGGAGCCGTGGTCTCGCCGACCGACGCGATCGCCACGACCGCCATCGGCCGCCGCCTGGGCGTCCCGAGGCGGCTGATCGACATCGTCGAGGGCGAGAGCCTCGTCAACGACGGCACCGCGCTCGTGCTCCTGCGGACGGCGATCGCGGCCGCGGTGGCCGGCTCGTTCTCGGCCTGGGACGCCGGCTGGCACCTCGTCGTCAACATCGTCGGCGGGATCGCGATCGGCCTCGCGATCGGCTACGTGATCCGCCGCATCCGGCGCCGGCTCGACAACCCGCCGCTCGAGATCACGATCGCGTTCCTGACCGGCTACCTCACGTTCCTGCCCGCCGCGGCCGCCGGCGTGTCGGGGGTCCTGGCCGTCGTGACCGCGGGCGTCTATATGGGCTGGTACACGCCTGAGCTGACGACGGTGCAGACGCGGCTCCAGGGACAGGGGTTCTGGGAGATCGTCCAGTTCCTGCTGAACGTGCTGGTGTTCGGGCTCGTCGGGCTCCAGCTCCGGCCGATCCTGGACGACCTCGCGGGCAGCGGCGGCTGGTCTCTCGTCGGCTACGCCGCGGTGATCTTCGCCTCGGTGGTCGTGCTCCGCTTCGTCTGGATCTACCCGGCGACGTACCTGCCGCGCAGGCTGATCCGGCGCGTGCGCGAGCGCGACCCGTCGCCGCCCTGGCAGTACCCGACGTTCATCGCCTGGAACGGCATGCGCGGCGCCGTGACGATCGCCGCGGCGCTCCTCATCCCGCTGAGCACGAACGCCCACTCGCCGCTCCCCGACCGCGACCGGATTCTCTTCTTCGCGTTCGCGGTCGTGCTCGGGACTCTCGTCGTCCAGGGCCTGTCGATGCCGCTCGTCATCCGGGCGCTGCGGCTGGAGGCAGACGACTCGGCCGACGCCGAGGAGGCGCTCGCCCGGATACGGAGTGCGGAGGCGGCGCTGGCGCGCCTCGAAGAGCTCCAGCAGGAGGAGTGGGTGCTGGACGACACGGCGGCCCGGATCCGAGGCCAGTACCGCTTCCGCATCGACCGCTTCACGGCGCGCTCGAGCCCCGACGGCGACGGCAAGATCGAGAAGCGCTCGCTGAAGTATCAGCGGCTCCGCCGCGAGCTGCTCGAGACGGAGCGTCGCGCAGTGATCGAGCTCCGGAACGCCGGCGAGATCAGCGACGAGGTGATGAGGCGCGTCGAGCGCGACCTCGACCTGGAAGCCTCGCGGCTGAGCTGAGGCTTACGGCGTGACCGGAATCGGGGGCCGCCAGTTCGGCTCCCAGTAGCTCACGAGCCAGCGGCCGTTCGCCTTGCCGCCCGCGCGCCTGAGCCCCATGTAGAAGTCCAGGTGCGGCCGCACGTGCGTCCCCGGCCGGGCGACGAGGTCGACGTCGAACAGGACCTCGGTCTGGTACGAGTAGATGGTCAGGAACTGGGCGGTCTCGATGTTCTCCGCCGGGTAGGGGATGACCGGGATGTTGCCCCTGTCCCACTGGGCGCGCGTCATCAGGCCCTTGATGTACGGATGGACGTGGTCGTACGCCCAGTTCAGGTTCCTCCGGAGCACGGCCGTCTCGAGGAACTGCCGCCCGATCTGGATGGACACCGGGTCGCGCGGGACGCGCTTCTCCACCTGTGCGAGCTGGGCCGGCTTGTTCGAGACCTTGGCGTTCGTCGTCGGGTGGTTCCCCAGCACGATGATCAGCACCGCCACAACTGCGGCGACGCCGCCGAGCGCAAGTCCGTAGCGGATGCGCCTCCTCAACCGCGCGGATTCCACCGCGCAGAGATTAGCGCGACCGGCAGGCGGAAACCACCCGCGCGTACGCCGCCTGGTCGCTCGCGCCGCCCCATTTCCGGTCGATCTTGAAGTCGACCTCGCCGAGCAGGATCCCTCCCGACAGCTCGTAGAACTCGCACGCGTTCGCCTCGCCGAGCCCGCTGCCGATCAGCACCGGCAGCTCGACGGCCTCGACGACCGACGTGACCATCTCGGGCGTGGGCGGAACCGGGCTGCGCGCCCCGGAGACGATCACCGCGTCCACTCCTCCCCGCTCCGCCAGGTCTCTCGCGGCGTCGACGAGCGGCACGTCGAAGAGCGGCGCGGCGTGCTTCACGTGCACGTCGCCGAAAACGAGCACGTCTCGGTCGAACGACTTCCGCAGGCGCGCGAGCCTGGCCGCTTCACCCTGGATGATCCCCTGGTCGGTCACGTACGCGCCGATGACGACGTTGCAGCGGATGAAGTGCGCGCCGACCGCGTACGCGACGGAGACAGCCTCCTTCCACGCGTTCCGCAGCAGGTTCACGCCGACCGGCACCCGTGCGTCGCGCGCGACCTCGCGGACGACGACGGCCACGGCCGCGACGGTCACCGGCGGTACGCCCTTCCGGAAGAAGGGCGAGTCGCCGACGTTCTCGACGATCACCCCGTCGATGCCCGCGCTCTCGAGCCGCTGCAGCTCTTCGAGAGCGAACGCGACGAGCTCGTCCAGGCTCAGCTGGCTGCGAGGCGCCGCGGGCAGCGCGGGCAGGTGGATCATCCCGAGGATCGGCTTCTTGCCGCCGAAGAGCAGGTCGAACGCACGCGCCGTCACGACCAGGGGATCCTGCCGTAAAGTCGCGTCGTGGCGCTGACGCTCTACGACTTCCCGACCTCGGGCAACGCGCGCAAGGTGCGGCTGCTGCTCGCCGAGCTCGAGCTCGAGTTCGAGCACGTCGCCGTCCCCAGGCCGCGGCCCCGTCCGGACTGGTACCTGGAGGTGAACCCGTTCGGCGGCGTGCCCACGATCCGCGACGGCGACCTCGTGCTCGCCGAGTCGCAGGCGATCCTCCGGTACCTGGCGACGCGCGAAGGACGCGACGACCTGTATCCGACCGATCCCGTCGCGCGGGCGCGCGTGGACTGGGCGCTCGACGCCTGGACGACGAACGTGTTCCCGCGGATCATGTCGCTGTACCGCGCGCTCGTCGTCGAGACGCTGGACGAGGCGGGGAAGCCGCATCCGGAGAACGCCGACCCGGCGAAGGTCGAGCAGGAGACGGCCGGCGCCCGCGAGGGCTTCGAGCTCTGGGAGACGTTCGTCGCCGGCGACGGCTCGGTGGTCGGCGGCGGGTTCACGATCGCCGACTGCGCGTGCGGCGCGGCACTGCTGCGAGTCGGAGACGCGTGGCCGTTCGACCTCGAGACGGAGTTCCCGAAGGTCGCCCGAATCGTGGCTGCGCTTCGCGCCCGGCCGAGCGCTTCGACGCTTCCGTAGCTCCCAGCCGAAACTCTGGATCGACTCCCGCAGTCCGACCCAGGGACGGCGGCCGCGGAGACAGCCTGCCCGCCGCGTCGCCATCGAGCCCAGACCTGCCGAGCGCTAGATCCGCCCGTAGAGCCGCCCGCCCAGGCGGAGCCAGGCGACGTCGCCGGCCTCGCCTCGCAGGAAGCTGCCGCGCATGCCCTCCGCCGGGCCGCCGGCGATGATCCACCGTTCCGGCGAGTAGAACCAGGCCTCGGTCGGCGGCGGAGTCGGAGGCGGCGGCGTGTCCTTCGTCGGGAATCCGCCGTACGGCTCGAACTCGATGCGGATCCGCTCGCCGTCCGGGGAGATCGTGATGCGCCCCATCTGGGACTCGTAGTCGCCCGCGTAGTCGTCCACCGGCGCGCCGGAGAACGGCTGCGGCGGCGGCCCCATCAGACCGGCGGCGGACAGCGCCGCGTTGATCACCTGCATGCCGTTCGGAGCGTGATTGGTCAGGACGGCGAGCGCGAAGCCCGTTCGAGGCTGCAGCACGAGCAGCGCGTTCTGGCCCACCGTCCCGCCCAGGTGCCTGATCGTCCCGAAGCCGTCCTCGCCATACCAGGTCAGCCCGACCCACTCGCCCTCCTCGGCGGTGTCCGCCTGCCGCTCCTGCATGGGCGCGAGCTCCGCCGGCGGATCGAGGTGCAGGCGCGCGTAACGGAGGAGGTCGGGCGTGGTCGACGTGATCCCGCCGGCCGGGTGAGCAGAGCGCCCGACCGGCCACGGTCGCGCGACGCGCACCTCGTCGCCCTCGGTCTGGTGGCCGACCACGAAGCGCTCCGTCATCACCTCCCACGGCCAGTACGTGCTCGACGCCATGCCGAGCGGATCGAAGACGAGCCGCTTGATCACCGCCTCGAACGGCTCCCCGGTCACGACCTCGACGACGCGCCCGGCGACGGCGAAGCCGGAGTTGTTGTACGCCCACAGCTCGCCGAGCGGCGTCAGCTGCGGAAGCGTTCGCATTTGTGCGACGTAGCGCGCAACGGCGTCGTCGCCCCAGCCCGTGTCGTCGAAGTAGTCGCCGACCCAGCCGCCGGTGTGCGACAGCAGGTGGCGCATGGTCGCGCGGTCGGTTGCGTCGGCGTCGGCAAAACGGAGCTCGGGCAGGTACTCGCGCAGGGGTCGGTCGAGGTCGAGCAGGCCGTCCGCGACGAGGGACATCACCGCCGTCCCGGTGAACGTCTTGCCGATCGAGCCGATCTGGAAGCGCGTGTCCGGCGTGACCTCGAGCGGGTTGTCGAGGCTCGTCACGCCGAAGCCCTCATGTCGTTCGTCCCCGTCCTGTAGCAGCCCGACCGCGACTCCCGGCACGCGCATCTCCTCCTGCTTCGCGCGCACCGCTTCGAAGACGTCCACGGGGCGACTCTACTCTCGAAGCGAGGCCGTGCCGGGGAGCCGCGCGAGGTCGAGCGCTTCCCGGATCGTGAGCCTGCGGCCGACTTCGCGCGCGCGGGCGACCCCCTCCGCCGAGAGCGCCGCCTCGGCCCAGTCGACGTACTCGCGCCCCGGGTTCTCGTCCGAGTAGATGACGGCGATGCCTTCCTGCTGGGCATAGACCTCGGCCGCCGCAGCGATCTGCACGACGGTCTCCGGCCGGCCCTCGACTGCCTCGGTCCCGCCGAACGCATCGTGGTGACCCTCGAGCGCAGACCAATACCGGTCGCGGCGCTCGACGGCGGCATGCTCGTCGGCCTGGATCAGGGCGGTGTACCCGACCATGTCGGTGAACATCACCGCCACCAGCCGGCGCTCGAGCCGCATGCGACAACTTTATCGTCGGGGCGCCGCGGCGCATGCGGGCACTCCGCAACTACCGTTTCGGCCATGACCGATCCCGAAAACAGACCGCCGCTCCCGCCCTTCACCGAGGAATCCGCGCGCCAGAAGGTGCAGGCCGCCGAGGACGCCTGGAACACCCGCGACCCCGAGCGTGTCGCACTTGCGTACACCGTCGACTCGAAGTGGCGCAACCGAGACGAGTTCTTCGAGGGGCGCGAGGCGATCGTCGACTTCCTGCGCCGCAAGTGGAGTCGGGAGCTCGACTACCGGCTGAAGAAGGAGCTGTGGTGCTTCGCCGGGAACCGCATCTCGGTCCGCTTCGAATACGAGTCCCGCGACCGCGACGGACAGTGGTGGCGGAGCCACGGCAACGAGCACTGGGAGTTCGACGACAACGGCCTCATGCGCCGCCGGGACGCCAGCATCAACGACTACAAGATCGGCGCGGACAAACGGCGCATCGCCGCCGACGACTCCTGAGCCGTCTAGGGGGCGAGCACGCGCGCGAGGAACTCGACAGCGCGCGGGTAGGCGTCCAGCCGGTTCCCGAGCCTCTTCAGGCCGTGCCCCTCGTCCTCGTAGACGAGCAGCTCGCAGGGGACGCCGCGTTCCGTCAGCGAGCGGTGGATCTGGCGAGCCTCGCTGACCGGGACGCGAGGGTCGTTGGCCCCGTGGATGATGAAGAGCGGCGCCCCGATCTCGTCGACGCGGCTCAGCGGTGAGGCGGCGAGCAGAAACTCGCGGTCGTGCTCGAGCGAGCCGTATTCGCGCTCCCGGACTGCTCGGCGCCACGCGGCGGTGTTCTCGAGGAACGTGACGAGGCTGGAGATGCCGACGATCTCGATTCCGGCGGCCCAGCGGTCTGGGTGGAACGCCAGCCCGGCGAGCACCATGTAGCCGCCGTACGAGCCTCCGTAGAGCACGGCGAGGGACGCGTCGATCCCGGGCACGGTTTCGAGCCAGTCGTGCAACGACACGACGTCGCGTACGGAGTCGAGTCGCTTGCGGACATCGTCGAGGTGCTCGTAGCGCTTGCCATAACCCGTCGAGCCGCGAACGTTCGGCGCTGCGACCGCGTAGCCGTTCGTCGCGAAGTACTGCGCGAGCGGGCTGAAGATCGGACGGAGCTGAGCCTCGGGGCCGCCGTGGATCATGATCACGACGGGCACCGGCTCAGACCCGGCCGGCCGGTAGACGAACACCGGCACCGACTCACCGTCGAACGATTCGAAGCGGTGGAGCTCGGGCTCGACCAGCTCGTCCTGCGAGACGCCGCTCGGGCTCGTGGTCAGGCGCTCGCTGCTGCCGGTCTCCGTGTTGCACAGCCACACGTCGCCGGCGACGAGCGGAGAGGAGAAGAAATACGCGAGCTGCTTTCCGTCCCGCGACAGCGTCAGGGCATCGGCGACGCCGCGTCCCGGCAGCTCGACCTCGCGCTGCACCTCGAACGACTCCGGTTCGCGGAGCTCCACGCGCGTATACCCGTCGGCGTTCCAGCTCACGACCACGTTGCGCCCCTCCTCGTCGATGGCGCAGCCGAGATCCCACTGCTCTTCGAGGACGTAGTTCCAACGGCGCTCCGAAAGCTCGTACCGGGCGATTCCGATCGTGTCGCGGCCGACGCTCGTGGCGAAGAAGAACGCGTCGCCGGAAGGGAGCCACGCAGGCGGCCCCACTTCCGAGTCATCCTCGTGCGGAACCGCGGAGAAGGACTCGCCGCTTCTGACGTCCACGAGGTAGAGGTCGTTGTCGCCGGTTCGCTCCGTCAGCTTGAGCACGGCGAGCAGCGACCCGTCGGGCGAGAAGCCCGCGACCTGGCACCAGCCGCCTTCCTGGAACACGATCCGCTCCTCGCCGGAAGCCAGATCGCGCACGATCACGTCCCAGTCGACACCGTTTCGCCGGTTCGCCGCGTAGGCGAGCAGCCGGCCGTCCCGCGACGCGGACGGCGTGCGATGGAAGAACGCCGGCTCGACGACGAGCGGCTCCGGCTTCGCACCGTTCTTCCCGACGTCGAGGAGATAGAGCTGCTCGAGCTCGTTGCCTCGGTCGTCCATCTGAAGGAGCACTCGCCCGGAACCGGGCAGAAAGAAACCGGCCACGGGCTCGGGCTCGTCGGTCAGCTGATCGAGCTCACCGCCGCCGACCGACTGCAGATACAGCTGCGCGGTGCCGCCGAGATCCGACGACACGAGCAGGACCGATCCGTCGTCGGAGAAGCCGGCCGGCGCAGCGGTGCGCATCTCGAGCAGGTCCCGCAGCTCGGGCATGCCCTGAGCCTAGCCTGGCGCCTATCGTGCAGCCGCGAGGCGTGCGTGAGGAGCCTGGGACTGGCGCAAGCCCGTCATCAGGTCGCGTTCGACCGCGTTGAAGAAGACGTAGGAGCTGATCGTCCCTCCGTTGAAGAGCGCTTCGAACCGGCCGCCGGGAACGACGAGGAGGAGCGAGCGCTCGCGCGTCATGATCGAGACCGTCGAGGGCAGCCCATCGATCAGCCCGACGTAGCCGAACGCCCGGCCCGGGCCGCAGAGCCGGACGCGGACCGAATCGCTCCCACGCCTGATCACCTCCTCGACCGCGCCGTTCAGCGTGACGTAGCAGGAGCTCGCGGCCTCGCCCTCCTGCAGGATCGGGCGTCCGGCCGGGACGACGGCAAGGCTGCAGCTCTCGAGCAGCTCGGCGAACTCCGGCTCTCCGTACGAGCGAAAGAACGGGAGCCGAAGGACGTACGCACCGTCGGGCGGGCGGCCGTCGGGGAAGTCGCCCGGGCCGGCCTCGGTCAGAGGCAACGACGCGCTCGACGGCTCGGCGGCCTGGCTCCTGCCGTCGAGACTCTCGGCGAGCGCCCCGTGGCTCAGGCGAAGACGCCCGCACGCATGCTTGAGGATCTGCCGCTTGATCGCGAACGCCGTCGGGTGCAGCCGGGAGACGAGCGCCGTGAAGTCTGCGCGGGCGAGAAAGACCGCCCTGGTCGGCTCGAGCGCCCGGACGGACCCCGACCTCAGGCCGCCGTCGAGGAGCGGGATCTCGCCGAGAACGTCGCCGGGGCCGAGCCTTGCGTACTCGAGCTCCCCGCCTCCGGGAAGCCGCCTGCACGCCTGGACGAGACCCTGCTCCAGCACGTGGAGGCCGTCCGCCTCTTCGCCCTCGCGGAAGAGGAGATCGCCGGCGTCGAGCTCCACCGTCCTCATCACCCGGGCGACCTCTTCGAGCTCGCGCTCCGGGATGCCCGAAAACAGCGGCACGTCGGCGATGAACGAGAGTCGGTCGTCCACGGCCGGCTAGGGGTCGAGGTCGGAGATCGTCGCTTCCACGTTGCCGTCGACCAGCGACGCCGAGAGAATCGAGTACTCGGGCGCCTCCAGCCATCTCGACGTGTCGGTCGTCAACGGCTCCGAGGCGATCAGCAACGACCGGGGACGGTCGCTCGTCCCCATCTGCCACTCTCCGTCGCGCTCGCGGTACTCCTCGCCGAGCGTGTACCACAGGCTGACGTAGGGCAGGTCGGTCTCGAGCATCGTGTCGCCTTCCGGATACCAGCCGTAGTCGAAGCTGAAGCGGGTGGCGACGAGGCACGTCCCCGTAGTGATGAAAAGGTTGACGGGAGAGGACGTCCCGATCTCGTGCTTGTGCCGGATCTCCCGGATGATTCGCAGCGAGCGGACGGCGGCGTCGGCGATCTCGTCGGCTTCTGGCGATCCGAACGGATCCTCGAGCTGCGACAGGAGAAGCGCGTAGATCCACTCGGAGTCGGTCGTTCCCTCGATGTGCCTCACGAAGCTCGGGTGGACGTGGCCGACGAGGTCGTAGCGCATGCGCGCGAACTCGCGCAGGTGGCCGTTGTGCGCCAGCGTCACCTTCACTCCCGGGAACCGGAACGGATGGAGGTTCGTCTGGCTCAGCACCTCGTGCTCGCTGTACGTCACGCCCCTGACGTGGGCGATCACGCATCTCGCCGCGACCTTCTCCGCGAGGCACTTGAGGTTGCGGTCGAAGACGGGGAGCGAGGTGACCTTGTAGACGAACGGCTCCTCGGGCCGCTCGGACCGGTCGTCCCAGGCGGCCATGCCGAACCCGGCGAGGTTGAGGAACGTGGCCATCATCCGCGGGCTGTACGTCTGGCGCGCGAGCGAGCTGTCGGTCGCGAACAGGACCGAGTCGAGGAGCAGCGGCCGTCCCAGGTAGCCGACAACGCGGCACATGTCACGATTTTCCTACGCGAGCGCGTCGTTGGCCAGTCGTCCGCTCGCGACGCGCTCGGCCTCGGCGGCGCTCGTCGCGTGGCGCGAGACCGCGGCGAGGAACCGGTCGCGGGCGAGGGTGTAGAGCTCGACGTCCGTCTTCGCGCGACAGGTCGTCGTGCGCGGGGTGTCGTGGAGCAGGGCGATCTCGCCGAAGTAGTCGAGCGCGCCGAGCGTGTTGACCGTCCGGCCGCCCCGCGACACCTCGACGACGCCCGACCTGATCACGTAGAACAGGTCGCCTTCGTCACCTTCCCGGACGAGCTGGGTGTCCGCCTCGGCCGTGGCCCGTTGGAGGCGGGCGGCGAGCCGTTCGAGGGTCGTCACGGGCAGCGGCCGGAAGAGGGGGATCGTCGACAGGACCCGCAGCTCGTCCTCGGGCACATCCGAAGACGCGTCGATTCCGAGGAGCCGTAGGTAGGTCACGGCGGCGAGCAGCGGCAGGATGCAGCCGGTGATCGCGAGCGCCGTGCGCGCACCCAGCTCGTCGATGAGGAGCGAGCCCGCAAGCGAACCGAGGCCGACAGCGGTCACGACGAGGATCTCGAACACGCCGAACACGCGCGCGAGGACGTCGTCGTCGATGGCGCGCTGGATCAGGGTGAAGCCCGACACGTCGAGCACGGCGTTTCCCGCACCCACGACGGCGAGACAGGCGATCGCCCAGGGCTCGTGCAGCCACGCGCCGATCAGCGAGATGGGCACGCCCCACATGACGAGGCCGGCGGCGAACGGCCGGGCCAGACGACGGTTGCCGACCAGCGCGAGCCCGGCGAGACCGCCTGCGAGCGCTCCCGCGCCGAAGGCCGCGTTGAGGAACCCGACGCCCGAGTCACCGGTGTGCAGCAGCCGCAGTGCGGTGACGACGAGGAGCACGTTCAGGATCCCGCGGATGAAGGCCTGCGAGGCGAACAAGCCGATCACGAGGAGTGGGTCGTGCTCACCGGCCAGCGTTCGCGCGCCCGCCAGGAGATCGTCGACCGTGCCTCTCCTGGGCGCCGGAACGAACGGCGCAGGCGAGAGCCGGGCGACCTGGACCGCGCCGAACAGCGCCACGCCGGCGCTCACCGCGAGCACGGCGTCCTGCCCGCTGAACGTCAGCAGAATGCCCGCCAGCGCGGGGCCGACCAGGACGGCGAGACCTTCGAACGTGCTTGCGGACACGTTCGTGGCCACGAGCTCCTGCGGCGTGCGCGCGAGCATCGGGACGACCGCGAGGTGCGACGGCCGGTATGCGGCCCCGGCGACGGACGTCAGCCCGGCGAGCAGGAACACGCACCAGGCCGGGCCGTCCGCGGCGAGCACGAGCGCGGCGAGGCCGAGTGTCAGCGCGCGGGCCAGGTGGACGCCGAGCAGCACGCGCTCCCGCTGGGTTCGGTCGGCGAGAGAGGTCCCCGCCAGCACGCCGAGCGTCGAGGGCAGCGTCCGGACGATCCCCAGCAGACCGACGGCTGCGGCGCCGCCGGCTCGATACGCGTAGATCGACAGGGCGACGAAGCTCGCCCACTCGCAGACGTAGAACGCCGCCCAGGCGAGCTGGAGTCGTCGCAGGTCGGGGCTCGAGAAGACGTCGGCGAGCGACGAGAGCCGCGCGACCAGGCGGCGCAGCGTGTCCGGCGTTCCCACCGAACGAGTCTAAGACGCGAATTCGCCGCTGCCTAGCGATGGAGGCGGGGGGAATCGAACCCCCGTCCGCGGCCGCTCCTGATCGAGCGTCTACAAGCGTAGTCTGCGATTTGATCTCGCCCGGCGGCCGGTGCGCAGACGACCTACCGACGGGCCAGCCGATCCTGTGGTCTCGCCCCTCCGGCGATCAGCGCTCCTTCGGGGCCAGCCCGCTGTCTGACGCCGCTACCCGAACCGCGGGCGAATTCGGAGCGACGCGTCACCTAATTACTTAGGCGGCGAGTGCGAGATCGTGATCCGCACTTACGTTGATCCCGGTGGATTAACGAGGCCGACCGGGGACCTCGGCTTGCAGCTCGACCGGAGTGCCGACCACGTCGAAACCTGGTCGCCCCCGTATGTTCCTTGCGGGGCAATTGTAGCTCCGGAGCAAGGAGCGGGTGAACTCGCGCTGAACCTGCGCATCACCGTCCTTGGCTACCACGTACGAAAACGAAGGAGGCATCGGTGATCAGACTTCTTGCCGCCACGATCGCGGTCGCAGCATCGATTCCGACTGTCGCGGGAGGCGCGGCGACGACCGGCACCGCTCCGTGCAGGACGGCAGGGCTCGTCGTCTGGCTCGACACGCAGGGAAACGGCGCCGCCGGCAGCAGCTTCTACCAGCTGAGGCTCACCAACCTCTCCGGTCACTCGTGCACGCTCTTCGGCTATCCGGGCGTCTCGGCCGTCGACCTGACGGGTCACCAGCTCGGCCGTGCGGCGTCGCGCAACCCGGCACACCACGCGCACCGGGTCACGCTCGCGAACGGCGCCACCGCAAGTGCCACTGTCCAGATCGTCGAGGCGGGCAACTTCCCGCCGGCGATCTGCCGTCAGGTCACCGCGGCCGGGCTCCGGGTGTACCCGCCGAACCAGACGGCTGCGAAGATCGTGCCGTTCCCGTTCTCGGCCTGCTCCCGCGTCGGCCCCACCTACCTGTCCGTCCAGGCGGTGCAGTCGAGCTAGCTACTCGTGGCCGGAGACAGCGTGCGGCACGTACGGCTCCTCGAGCCGCGCGATCTCGTCCTCGCCGAGTGACAACTGCTCGGCCGCAAGGGCGTCGTCGAGGTGGTGCGGCTTCGTGGCGCCGACGATCGGCGCCGTCACGCCGGGCTTGTGCAGGAGCCACGCGAGCGCGACCTGGGCCTGGGACACGCCGCGCGCGCCCGCGACTTCCGCCACGCGGTCGACGACGTCGAAGTCGACCTCCGGCGTGTAGAGCGAGTCGCCGAACGGGTCCGTCCCGGCCCGTGTCGTCAGCCGCTCACCCTCGCGCGTCCGGTTCCCGGCGAGCAGCCCGCGGGCCAGCGGGCTCCAGGGCAGGACGGCGACTCCCTGGTCGACGCACTGCGGGATCATCTCCCGCTCCTCCTCGCGGTAGACGAGGTTGTAGTGGTTCTGCATCGAGACGAACCGCGTCGGCGCGACCGATTGCGCCTTCGCGAACTGCCAGGCGTACATGCTGCTCGCGCCGACGTAGCGCGCCTTCCCCGACTTGACCACGTCGTCGAGGACTTCCATCGTCTCCTCGATCGGCGTCAGCGGGTCCCAGCGATGGATCTGGTAGAGGTCGACGTAGTCGTGCCCGAGCCGTCCGAGCGAGGCGTCGATCGAGGCGAGCACGTGCTTTCGCGAGAGACCGCGGCCGTTCTCGCCCGGCATCGTCGTCATGCAGACCTTCGTGGCGAGGACGTACTCCTCGCGCATGCCGAAGAGCCGCTTCAGCAGCCGGCCGGTGAGCACCTCGCTCTCGCCGCCGTTGTAGACGTCGGCGGTGTCGAAGAAGGTGATGCCTCCCTCGACGGCCTTGCGGGCGATCGGCTCCGCTTCGTCCTCGCCGATCGCCCACGGCCTGCCGTCGTGGCGGCCGTAGCTCATCATCCCGAGGCAGATCCGCGACACGCGAAGACCCGTGCGGCCGAGGTTCACGTACTCCATGCGGCCAGCCTAGTTACCGGGCGGCGTGCCGAGCAGAATGTGCCAGCGCTCGATCGACACGTTGCGCAGGAGCCCCATCGGCTCCCAGGGATCGGCCGCGAGGCGGTCGTGGATCTCCTGCTCGCTTCCGGCGACGATCACGTGCATCACTCGGTCGTCCCCGAGGGGGCCGCCGAGGTGGATGAAGCCCTCCTGCGCGAGCGCGTCCATGAACGCCGCGTGCTCGTCCCACGCGTCCTGCTCGCGCAGGCCGCGCGAGTGATCCCAGTTCGGGCCGCGCTCGCGGGTGAGCACGAAGACCGGCACAGGTTCAGCCTAGTCGGGCGCCGCTAGGTTTCGACTCTGGTGCGGAAGCAACACCACCTGCTGCTCGCGGGCCTGTTCGCGGCCTCGCTCAGCCTGCGCCCGCACATCGTCGCGGTCGGCCCCCTGTTGCCGTCGATCCAGCACGGCCTGCACGTCTCGCACTCGGTCGCAGGCCTGCTCCCCACGTTCGTCGTGCTGTGCATGGGCCTGTTCGCGCCTGCGGGCGTCGCGCTCGCGCACCGGGTCGGGGCGCGAACGTCCGTCGCCGTCGCGCTGGCGGTGATCGGCGTCTTCGGCGTGGCCCGCGCGCTCGTCCCGAGCGCTGCTGCAGTCATCGCCCTGACGATCCCGGTCGGGATCGGCGTCGCGGTCGCGGGGACGCTGATGCCGCGCGAGGTGAAGGAGGCGTGGCCGGAACGGCCGGCGTTCGCGACCGGCGTGTACACGACCGGCATCAGCCTCGGCGCGGCCGTCTCGGCCGCGCTGGCCGTGCCGCTCGCGGAGATCCTCTTCGGCTGGCGCGGGGCGCTCGTCGCGTTGTCCGGGTTCACGGCGCTCCTCATCGTCCCGTGGCTGCTCTTCACCCGCTCGCAGCAGCCGCACGAGCGGCCGGAGGGAGACGCGCCGCCGTTCCCCTGGCGAAGCGGCGTCGGCTGGCGGCTCGTCGCGATCTTCACCCTCACCTCGATCGCCTACTACGGGATCACGGCCTGGCTCCCGTCGCTCTACGTCGACCGCGGCTGGAGCCACGCAAGCGCCGGCGCGCTGATCACCGTCGTCAGCGCAGTGACGCTGCCCGTCAGCCTCGCGATCGCCTGGGCCGGCGACGACCACGGCTCGCGGCGGCTCTACCTCACGAGCGGCGCCGTCCTGCTGCTCCTGACCGGCATCGGCGTGGTCGAGCTCCCGGGCGCGGGCTGGTTGTGGGCGACGCTGATCGGCGTCTGGGTCGGCGTCACCTTCCCGTCCCTGATGACGATGCCGCTCGACGCCGGGGCCGGGTCACGGGAAGTTGCCGCGCTCGCCTCGATGATGATGGGCGTCGGCTACGCGATCTCCTCGCTGTCGCCGTTCGTGTTCGGCGCCGTGAGGGACGCGACCGGCTCGTTCACAGCCGTGCTCTGGCTGGTGGTGGGGACGGCGGGACTCCTGGCGATCGCGAGCCTCGGCGCGCCCGAGCGGGGAGTGCGGAGCAGGCGCCGAGCAGACGCCTGCTCCGTGGGCGCTACCGGCGGGACATCCTGAGCGGCGGGTCGTAGACGCGCGCGAGGCGCGCGAGCGTGAGCGCACCGAGCATCAGCCCGAAGTCGCGCACGCTGATGTCCCACCACTGGCCGTAGCTCCAGAGGTTGACGACGATGCCGAGCAGCCACGCCGCCACGATGTAGGCGGCATATCGCGGCTTCAGCAGCACCAGGATGCCGGCGAGGATCTCGACCCCGCCGACCACGTACATGAAGTCCTGGGCATTGCCGACGATGTTCGTGATCCAGTCGGCCAGGTACTGCGGCCAGAAGAACATGGCGTTGAAGAACTTGTCGATCCCCATCGCGATCGGCAGGACGGTGAAGCCCAGGCGGAGCGTCCAGAACGCCTGGTAACGCGGATCGCGGAGGAGCGAGCGCCGGGTCTCGACTGTGGCCGGCCTGTCCAGGAACTGGTCGGTGTAGCGAGTCGGTCTTTGGAGAGTCGCGGACATAACACCTCCTTCCGGAACCCTCGGATGGTCCGTTACCGCGTGATCTGAACGGTAAACCGCCGTCTAGACCGTCTTGCGCATCCAGACCGCGGTCTCGGCGTAGCCGAGCGAGCGGTAGAGCGACCGCGCGACGTCGTTGCCGCCGAAGACGTTCAGCGCGATGTGCGGCAGGCCACGGGAGCGGACCTCGTCCTCGAGCAGCAGCATCGCCTGCTTGCCGAAGCCGCGGCCGCGGAAGGGCTCGAAGATCTCGATCGAGTAGACAAAGGCGGTTCTGGAGTCGAAGTCGGTCGTCCGCTCGGCGAACCAGAGGTCGCCGACGTGCTCGCCCGTCTGCTCGTCCTCGACGACGAACAGGTGGTGGCCCTCCGGGACGCGTCCGTTGGGCAGCAGCATCTTCCAGTCGTGGTCGGCCTTCTTCTGCGCCTGCTCGGGCGAAAGGCCGGCCTGCGAGACCATGTCCCGGGCGTAGCTCGCGTTCCCGCGCTGGATGAAGGCGCCGAGCTCGTCTTCCCGCATCGGCCGAAGGCGCGCGCCCATCGCGCGAGTCTACGGCGCCGGCAGGCTTCCGGCAGACGGTGCCGAACGAGAAACTCTGGTTCGCGCGGCGATGCTCTTCTGCGTGGTCGTGACGGCGCTCGGCGTCGCCGTCGGCTCCGCGCTGCCCGATTCGATCACGCAGAAGCAGGCCGAGGCGCGGCAGACGCTTCAGCGGATCGACTCGCTCGGCCATCAGCTCGACCTCGCGACCGAGGCGTACGACGGCGCGACGCAGAAGCTCGAGCGGATCAAGGCCTCGCTTCACGTGAACGAGCGCGAGCTGGCGGTGGCGCGCCACGACTACCGGCTCGGCGTCGACCGGCTGGGCGCGCGGCTGCGGCAGATCTACATGGAAGGCAATCCCGACCCCACGCTGGAGGTCTTGCTCGGCGCCCGCTCCGTCGACGACGTGATCAACGCACTCGACGGCGAGCAGCAGGTCTCGCGGCAGGACGCCGACCTCGTCAAGCGGATCGAGCGCTACAAGGCGCAGGTCATCCGCGAGCACGCTGTGCTCGCCCGCGCGCGCAGGGCGCAGGCACGCGTGGTCGCCGAGCGCGCCGCCGAGCGGGCGCAGATCGAGAGCGGCCTGGCGCAGCAGCGCCGGTTGCTCTCGTCGATCCGCAGCGAGATCGCATACCTCAGGCGCCAGGAACAGATCCGCCAAGCGGAGCTCGCCGCCGAGGCGCAGGCGAGGCTGGCGGCCGAGCACAACGCGGAGCAGCAGGCGCTGGCCGCCGCCGTCATCGGCGCGACGCTGACCGGCCCGAGCGGCGCGAACGGCTTCCCCGGCTCCGCAGTCGTTCCCGCGTCCGCGATCGGGACGCGCGTCGTCCAGATCGCGATGCAGTACCTCGGCGACCCGTACGTCTGGGGCGCGGAGGGGCCGACGACCTTCGACTGCTCCGGACTCGTCACGTACGTCTTCGCGCAGGTCGGGATCTCGCTGCCGCATTACGCCGCGTCGCAATGGAATTACGGCGTCTACGTGCCGGAGGACCAGCTCGAGCCCGGCGACCTGGTCTTCTTCGAGAACCTGGGCCACGTCGGCATCTACGTCGGAAACGGCGACTACATCCAGGCGCCGCAGCCGGGCGACGTCGTCAAGATCACGCCGCTGTCCGAGCCGTGGTCGGCAGCGAACTACTTCGGCGCCAAGCGAATCGCCTGAGCCCGGGTCAGCCGTTCCGCGTCAGCCGGTAGGGCTGCAGCTGCCAGGTGGCCCAGCGCCAGAACCAGCGCGGAAGCGGGTGCGGCGCCTTCGGGCGGGCAGTCGCCCGGCCCGCGCGGAGCCAGTCGAGGAGCTTCCAGGCCCAGGCGGGAACCGCCTTCGGCGCGTCGGCAGGGCGCTGTCTGCGCAGGACGACGAGCGCACCGGACGCGACGCTCGTGTTCCCGGCGGCGTCGAGGGCGGCGACCCGGAGGACGCTGCGCGCGCCGAGCGCCGACAAGCGGATCGCCGCGCTCGTGGACGTGCCCGGAACCGACTTCACCGGCACTCCGCCAAGGAGGATCCGGTAGCCGGCGACGGTGCCGCTGTTGTCCTGCGACGGCGCCCAGCCGAGGTGAATCGCACCGCCGGCGAGCCGCCCGTCGGGCGTCGCCGGCCTGCTCGGGCGTCCGACGTCGCGCAGCAGCCCGAACCAGTCCGGTGCGGTCGTCAGCACCACGATTCGCCCGGTCCTGTCGACCGTGTACCCGGCCGTCGCTCCCGCCGGCAGCTTGGCCGCCGGCAGTCGCAGGAGCGGACTCCAGGTCTGCCCGTCCGGAGAGACGCTCGGGACGACGCCGGTCAGAGAGGGCGTGACGAAGCGGATCTGAACCGGCGCGGCGAAGGCCGTCGGAGGCGCGCTGCCCTCGGGAGCCGACACGGAGAGCTGAACGAGGTAGCTGCCGGCCGCGAACCCGCTCTCCGCCGCCGCGAGCGACCCGGGCGTCAGCGTCACGGCCGTCCCTTGCGGCAGCGCGCCCGCCGGCCAGGTCGCGACGCTCAGGCCGTCCGGCGCCGTCAGCGATCCGGCCGGAGACGGGCCGCTGCCGATCGGAGGAGGCGCCGCGGCGGCGACTGCGACGGTCGCGTCCACGGCGTCGTCGTCGACGTTCAGCGTCACCCCGCCGAACGTCTCGTCGTGGCCGCCCCGGTACTGGTGGATGCGCTGATGATCGGGCCAGTACCTGTCCGGGACATAGGAGTCGCCGAAGACGCTCTGGTCGCCGTTCCAGTGGCCGATGTCGACGTCGTCGGGCGCCGTGCCGGCGGCGACGAGCGGGATCAGGTCCCGGATCGTCGACGAGGCGCTGCCGTAGACGCCGGCCACGTAGCCGAGTGCGTGCACCTCGGCGTCCCAGGAGGCCACGAACTGCTGGACGGCCTGCGTGCAGCCCTGGTCGTTCGTGGCATAGCCCTCCATGTCGAAGTAGAGAGGCACGCCGGCTCCGAGCCCGAACGACTGCGCCCGCTGGACCGCGTCGTCGGCTGCCGCCGTTCCCTGCGCGGCTGCGGAGGCCGGGTCGATCCGGGCCACGCTCTTGTCGGACACGCACGGCGCCTGCAGCCCGACGTAGAGCGGGATCAGGCTCCATCCTCCGGCTGTCGCGCCCGTGACCCACGAGGCGGACAGATTCCCGTCGCCGCAGGCGCGGTTCACGCCGCCCACGTAGATGCCGACGGCGCGGTACGGCGACGCGAGCCACGCGCCGAGCGCGGACAGCGAGGGCGCGGTGCACGTGTCGAATCCGAGGCCGGTGAACGTCCCGCCTGCCGTCGCGGCGCGCAGCGTGGTCGTCCTCCCCGCGGAGGCGAATGCAGCGCAGGCGGCAGCACAGACGACGGCGGCGGCAAGGGCGATGCGGCGCACCGCGAACAGGGTTGCAGAAATCGCGGCTAGGCCGGCGCCGGCTCGCCTTCCAGCTCCGGCGCGAACGTGCGCGCGTCGTAGCGGCGGAAGGCCGGGAGCAGGAGCGCCGCCGCCGCGACGCCGACGATGCAGAGCGCGCCTCCGGACACGATCGACGCGCGCACGCCGGCGAGCGAGCCGACGACGCCCGCCTCGACGTCCCCGAGCAGCGGGCCGCTCGAGTAGCTGACCTGCTCGATCCCGGCCAGCCGGCCGCGCAGGCGGTCGGGGATCGTCTGGTTCCAGATCGTCGAGCGGAAGATGCCGCTGACCATGTCGGCTGCACCGGCGAAGGCGAGCGCGGCGAGCGCCAGCTCGAGATTCGGCGCCAGCCCGAGCAGCAGGATCCCGACGCCCCACGCTCCGGCCGCGACGATCACCGCCACGCCGTGGCGGTGGACGCGCCTCGTCCAGCCGCTCGTCGCGTTCGCGACCAGGGAGCCGATCGAGGGCGCCGCGTACAGGAGGCCGAGCACGCTGGGCCCGCCGAAGTTCCTCGCGAACGCCGGGTAGAGCGCCGTCGGCATCCCGAAGAACATGGCCACGATGTCGACGCCGTACGTGCCGATCAGCTCCGGCCGCGAGCGCGCGTAGCGGAACCCCTCGGCGATCCGGCGCAGGCTCGGCGGCTCGGCGTCGGGCGGCGGCGGGACGGCGCGCATCATCGTCAGCGCGGTCAGCGAGACGAGGAACGTGGCGATGTCGATGCCGAACACGGCCGGCAGGCCGGCGGCGGAGATCAGCACGCCGCCGATCGCCGGGCCGCCGATCAGCCCGATCTGGAAGCGCAGCGAGTCGAGCGCTCCGGCCGCCGTCAGCTCGTCCTTCTCGACGAGCCGCGGTGTGAGCGAGTCGAGCGACGGCCGCAGGAAGCCGCCGAGCGCCGCCGCGAGCGCCTCGACCACGAACAGCACCCACACCTGCGGGTGCGGGAGCAAGGCGTTGGCGAGCAAGAGGCCCGAGCAGACGGCGAGCCCGAGCTCGGCAAAGCGCACCATCTTCCGGCGGTCGACGGCATCTGCGAACGCGCCGCCGACGATGGCCGAGAGCAGCAACGGAACGAGCGCGACGAGCGCGAGCAGGCCGACCACCGCCGTGGAGCCGGTCAGCTTGTACGTCTGGTATGGGACGGCGACGAAGCTGATCTCCGAGCCGAAGAACGAGACGGCGAGGCCGATCCAGAGCAGGCGGTACTCGCGGTGGCGGCGGATCGGCCCGATGTCGATCGCCGCCAGGCTGACCAGGCGGCGGACGCCGCTCTGCGGGACCGGCGGCGCCGGTCCGAGGCGCTCGGCCTCGTTAAGCGGCTGCTCGTCCGGCAAGGCGCTACCGGTTCCGGGTCCTGAAGGCCCGCTCGATCTGGCGGTCTGCCTCGCGCTTCGCGATGTCGCGGCGCTTGTCGCGCACCTGCTTGCCGCGCGCGAGCGCGATCTCGACCTTCGCCCGCCCGTCCTTGAAGTAGAGCCGCGTCGGCACGAGGGTCAGCCCCTGCTCCTGCACCCGGCCGCGGAGGCGGTCGATCTCGCGCCGGTGGAGGAGCAGCTTGCGGTCGCGCTCGGGCTCGTGGTTCGCAAAGCCGCCCTTGTCGTAGGCGGCGATATTCGCGCCGACGAGCCACGCCTCGTTCCCGCGCACGTCGGCATAGGCGCGCTGGATCGTCGCGCGCCCTTCGCGCAGCGCCTTCACCTCCGTGCCCTGCAGCACGATCCCGGCCTCGACGCGCTCGAGCAGCTCGTACTCGTGCCGCGCCTTGCGGTTGTCCGCGATCAGCTTCTCTCCGCGTGGTCTCGCCACGCGGGCAAGTTACCGGGCAGGCAGCAGCGGCAGCACCTGGCCGGGCGTGTCGGCCGGCGGCGCGGCCAGCCAGCTGACGTACGCGTCCCGGATCAGCGCGCAGATGCGCTGGTGGAGCTCGGGCGTGACGCGGAACCCGTAACCCGTCGTGACCGTACGGCCCAGGCGGCGATGCATCGCGCAGAGAGCGTACGAGTCGGCGAAGTACTCCTCGCTCCGCGGCGTGTGCCAGGGAAACCCCTCGAGCGCTGCGAACCGCGGCCGCCACCCGATCTCGTCGAGGACGTAGAAGTCGAAGACGTGGCCCATCTCGTGCGCGAAGGTGAACTCGTCTTTCCGGTCGCCGCGCGTGATCCTGACCACTGCCATCGGCCGCACCCAGGTCATGCAGCCGAGATCGAGCGGACTGACGCAGTCGCCGACTCCGAAGTCGACGTAGCCGGGCGGGCCGGGAACGGCGAACGTCGAGAGCCAGCGCGAGTACGGCTGCGGATGGTACGGCCGTCCGTCGTGGACGAGCACCGTCGTCGCCAGCACAGCGCCTGCCAGGTGTGCGAGGGCCTTGGCCGCGAGCCCGAGCATCCGTCTCCTCCCCATCGGCCCGCACGTGCGGGCCACCCGGGCTCATCTAGACACAGGCTCCCGGACCATGCAAGAGGGCGCCTCGCGGCGCCCTCTCTGCGTCGACCGCCGGGTGACGGTTCAGCTCTTGCTCAGGAGATGGGGCACTTCTTGGCGTCGGCCCGGTAGCGCCCGTTCGCCTTCTTCACCGCCTGGGAGTGGAGCTTGTAGGCGGCGGCGCGTGCAGCGCGGTACTTGCCGTAGGCAGCCTTGAGCGCGGCGCGCTCCTTCTTGTTCGACGCGAGCTTCCGGGCGTTGTCGACCCGCTGCTTGTAGTACTTGCCGGCGAGCGCCAGGTCGCGCTTCAGCTTCGCGTTCGCGGCGCGGATCGCCGCGTTGCGACGGCCCTTCGCGGACTTGACGCAGCTCTTCTGCCGTCCGTACTGGTCGCTCGCGGGGGTCGCCTGCCGGCCGGGCCCCGTGTGGGTGGACGGCGAGGTGATGTGCACCGCCTGCGCAACCGAGGAGAGCGCATGCCGGACGCTCGACGACGCGGCGGCCATGCCGCCTGCGGCGGCGAACGACGCGACGAGGAGCGCGGTCGCGGTGGCGGCCAGGCCGAGCCGGTAACTCGGCATGCGGCCGCGCGAACGGCCGCGTTCGACCTCGATCCGCTGCTCGAGCGCGGTCTCGAGCCCGGCCGGCGGCTTCGGCCTCGCGGCGCGAAGCTCCCGGCTGACCTCGTCTCTGATCCAGAACTTCTTCATTGCGGCTCCTCCGTCGAGAGTTGTGTCTAGTTGGAGTACCGGCGCGGAGCCAAAAACCTCACAGGCCGAGGCTCCGGCCGCATGGCGCTTTCCAAACCGGCCGGCTCGGCGAGCGCCCGGCGCAGCCGGTCGAGCGTGCGGCCGAGCGCGACCTCCACCGCGTGCGTGCTCTTGCCGGTCAGCTGCGCGATCTGACTCGCAGTCAGGTCGGCGCCGAAGCGCAGCGCGACGAGCTCACGCCCGGCCTCGTCCAGCAGCGCCACCGCGGCGCGCGCGGTCAGCCTCTGCACGCTGTCCTCCGCGAGGTCGCCCGGCGCCGCGACGTCGACGGACTCGTCCAGCTCCTGGGTCGGACGGGTGAGCGCGTGGTCTGCGATGCAGCGGCGCGCGATGCCGATCAGCCAGCCGATCGGCTCGCCCCGCTCGGGGTCGAAGCTTTCCCGGTAGCGCAGCGCCCGCGCGAACGTCTCGCTCGTCACGTCCTCGGCGTCGTGGCCGTCGCCGATCCGGTACGCGACGTAGGCGTAGACCGAGCGGATCAGCGGCCGGGGGTCGGCGAGCGGGTCACGAGGCATGTCCGGGCTCCTTGGGGATGTCGGGGTTGCGCGGGTCGAGAGCGGCGGCGCGGACGAAGGCGGCGGCGGATTCACGGCCGCCGGTCGCATAGCCGAGGTCGAACCAGAGCACCCAGTTGCGGGGGTCGATCGAGATCGCGTGGCGGTAGTCGCGCGCCGCGGCCGTGAAGTCGCCCTGCCCGAAGCTCGCGTCGCCGAGCAGCCGCCAGGGCTCGGCCGACCAGGGAAGCCACGTCCGCGCCGTGCGGGCGTCGGCGGCTGCCTTGCTCCAGTCGCCGGCCGCGGCTGCCGACGCGCCCGAGTCGAGCGCACGGTTGCCGACGAAGGTCATTGCCGCAAAGGCACCCACGGCGACGAGCAGCGCGGCTCCGAAGTAGCGCACGCGGGCGGAGAGCGGGCGGCCTTCCTTCCGGGCGGCGACCAGCGCGCCGGCTCCACAGGCGAAGCCCGCCAGCGTTACTGCGGGCATCTCCCAGTCCCAGTCGACGCCCGCGTGCACGAGGAAGGCGACGTACGCCCCGAGCGCAGCCGGGACGAGCGGGAGCCGGCGGCTGCGAACCGCGGCGAGCGGGGCGGCGAGGACGAGGAAGAGAAGGGCGAGGCCCACGAGCCCGAGCTCCGCGAGAATCTCGAGGTAGAGGCTGTGGGCGTCGCGGACGTCGAGCGAGGTCGGGCGATGCTGCCGCCAGTACTGCTCGTACGTCCCGGCGCCGCCGCCGAGAACCGGGCCCGACGCGAACTCGTGCCAGGCGGCGCGCCAGAGGTCGATCCTGCCGTCGCTCGAGAGGCTGAAGACGCGGCCGCTCAGGCGAGCGCCTCCCGCGGCCCGCGACTCGAAGGAGTGGACGGCTCTGCGTGCGATCGAGACGGGCCCGCCGTACGCGGCCACGACCCCGACACCAGCGGCGAGGACGAGCCCGACGAGCGCACCGGCGGCGATCCGACGGGCGCGGGCGCCGACGGCGACGCGTCGTTCCAGCGCGGCCAAGCCCGCGACGATCCCGGCCCCGACCACGGCCAGGCCCACGAGCACGAGTGCGAGCCGGTGTCCCTCCGAGACCGCCCGCCCGAGCGAGCTGTTCCTCGTCGTCAGCGCGGTCGACTGCGAGGCGAGCCACACGGCGGCCCCGGACAGCGGCGCCAGCCCGAACAGGCAGGCGACGAGCTGCAATCTCCGCGGATCGAGCGCGACCGCCGCCGCCAGACCGGCGGCGAGCGCGATCCAGGTCCCGCGGCTGAAGGTGAACTCGATCGTGAGCGCGAAGACCGGCAGCGACGCAGCTGCCGCCGCCCGCGCCCACAGATGGCCGCCCCGGGCGGCGAAGCCGACGGCCAGCAGTGCGCCCACGGCCGCAAGCAGGCCGAGCGCGTTCCAGTAGCCCACCGGGTCGGAGAGCCGGTAGCCCGCAATCGAATCGAAGCTGCCGACGCGGTCCGGCAGCAACCTGGTCGCGAGCGCATAGGCCGAGACGAGCCCGATCGCCACCGTGATCCCGGCGAGGAGCTGCACGACCGACGAGCTGCGGACGAGCAGCAGCAACGCGGCGAGCCCGCAGAGGTAGACGAGCACACGCTCGAGCTCGTCGACGGACTCGGTGCGGGCGCTCGACCAGAGAATCGAGAGCCCGACCCAGGCGACAAACGCACCGGCCGCACCGAGTAGCCAGAGCTCGGCCCGCGAAAGCGAGATGCCCTTGCGCAGCAGCAGGGCCATCACGGCGCCCCAGGCGAGGACGAGCGTGCTCCATCCCCAGCTCGTCGGGAAGTAGCCGCCGTTCGCGGCCGCGAGGATGCCGAGCACGACCGCGAAGCCGGCTGCGCCTGCGCCCGGCAAGCCGCCGCGCGTTCGCGAACCCGCCGCAGAGACGGCGACGCTCATGCCGTGTCGCCCCGCGGGCGCGAGAAATCGGCAACGACGCTCTTCATCCCGCCCAACAGCCGCGCGCGGCTCCCGGGTCGCATCGCCTTGGCGACGAGCCGGCCAGTGTCCAGGAGCTGGCAGCTCCGGAGCTTCACGGCGGAGAGGTCGGGTTCGATCCCGAGCTCGGCGAGGATAGGAAAGTCGTCCAGGTGCCCCGCTGCTCTCGTCCGAATCCCCCGGCGCGCGACTGTCGAGGTGTTCCTGCCGTGCGTGACGACGAGCCAGAGAGGACGGCTCACGATCTGCCGGACGGGAGCTGCCCTGTAGATCCGGTCGTGCGAAAGGGCCATCACCGTCTTCAGCCCGCTGCCGTCGCCGAACGGCTCGACGTACGAGACGAAGTTGCTCGCGACGTACGGCCATAGATAGAGGGCGCCGTGGAGGTAGTGAAGCCCGAAGAGCGGATTCACGAAGCCCGTGAAGCCGCCACCGGCGCGGGCGCGGACCCGTCGTGCGAACTGCGGATGGAGGACGTCGTCGCTGTCGAGCCTGGACGTGAGTACGTGGGACGACGGGTCCGGTACGGCCTCGCGGAGCGTCCGCCGGAGCTGCGAGATCAGCGCTCCCTCTTCGACCCAGACGGGGACGCAGCCGAGCCGCTCAGAGGCTCGAAGGATCGCGGCCCTGTCGTCCCGGGCGGTGCCGGCCGCGCACAGGAGCAGCCAGGCATCGAACGGCTCGGCTTGCCGCTCCACCGAGGGCGCCGTGTGGCGGGCGAGCAGCTCGAGCCGCCGCGCGATCCAGTCGGAGCGCAGGTGGCGGCCGTCCCCGCACATGGGCAAGTTCAGCTTCGTGAGCAGGAAATGCGGAAGCGGCCGGGTCATCCTGCCGCCAGTGCCGTCGAGATGCCGGATGCGAATCGCGTCACCATCGCGTCGAGCGTGAAGACGCCCCGGGCGGCTCGGCAGCCGTCGAGCAGCCGCGTGCGCACGGGCCCGATCGTCATCGTCTCGAGCGCGCCGTCGGCATAGCCGCCCGTGCCGGCCGACTCCGGGACGAGCACGCCGTTGACGCGGTCGTCGACGTACTCGATCTCGGGCCCGTGGCCGTCGCCTGCGACGGTCACGAGCGGCACCCCCGCGGCGAAGCTGTCGACGGCTGCGAGACCGACCGCGCCCGGGACGAGCAGGGCGCTCGAGACCGAAAGCGCCAGGGCGCGCGAAGGCAGGTCGTCGACCCGGCCGAGCGTCGTGATCCACGGTCGCTCCCGAGCCGCTGCCTCCACTCTTCGGCGCTCCTCGCCCTCGCCGGCGACGAGCAGGCAGAAGTCGGGCTGCCGCGCGACGATCGCGTCCGCGGCGTCGAGGAGGAGGTCGACGCGCTTCTCGCGGGCGAGGCTGCCCAGGAAGAGGCCGACCGGCCCGTCGCCGAGCCCGTGCCTCGCCCGGTAGGCGGCGCGATCCTCGTCGGTGATCCGGGCGACCGCGGCGGCGAGCTCCTCGGTGTCCTGCGCGTTCTGGACGACGGTGATGCGCTCGGCCGGATACCCGAGCGCCTCGACGCGGCGCCGGCTCCCCTCGGTGTAGGCAAACCACCAGTGCGGTAGGCGCGAGACCCTCCGCTTGAGCCATTCCGATGCAGCACGCGCCGTCTGCACCTGCAGGTTCGCGCCGTGGCCCCAGAACGCCACGCGTGACCTGCCGGCGACCTGCTTGGCCAGCAGGACGTAGTTCAGGAGCACCCGGCTCGCCTGCTCGACGACGACGAGGTCGGCTCCGCGCACGTCCGAGAGGCAGGGCTGCCAGATGGCCTCGCGGCGGCCGAGCTTCAGAATCCGGTTCCTCCGCCGGATCGCCCAGTCGATGTCGGCGTCCTCGCTGCGATGAGCCTCCCTCGGCGAGGCCTGTCCGTAGACGAGGCCGAGGTCGATGCCCGCCTCGTCGAGCCGCGCGCGCAGCCCTTCGTAGAACGGCACCCGGTAGCGGGGAAGGCTCTTGTAGGCGATCACCACGCGCGGACGGCTAGACACGGGCGGCCTCCTTGCGCGGCGGCAGGCCGAGAGCCGAGGCGTCGATCCCCAGCCGTCGGCGGACGAAGATCCACAGGACCACGTTCCAGCAGACGATCCCGAGCAGTTGGCCGAGTGCGGCTCCCGTGGCGCCGTAGTGCGACGCGAGCGCGATTCCGGATCCCACGCAGACCAGCAAGCCGGCCGTGAACCCGGCGGCCGCCGCCCGCTCGCCGCCGCTCATCATCAGGAGCACCCCGACCGAACCGATCAGCGCGCTGAAGAGCTGTGCGCAGACGAGGAGCACGAGCGCCGTCGCGCCCGCGCCGTAGCCGCTTCCGAACAGCCCGAGGAGCGGTCCGCGGAAGACGACGGCAAGCAGGGCCAGGGGAAGGCAGACGGCGACCCCGGCGCGCGCCGTGCGCGTGGCGAGGCCGGCCAGCTCACCCCGCCGTCCGAGCGCGAACAGGTGAGCGGCTCGGGGAGCGAGCGGCGCGTTGATCGCGACCAGGGCGACGGAGGCGACCTCCGCGATCCGTCCCGCGACCTGGTACGCGCCGGCGTCTGCGGCTCGACCGAGCGAGCCGAGGATCAGCACGCCGGCCTGCACCTGGGCGAGAGTCACGAAGCCGACCAGCGCGAACGGCGGCAGCGACCGGGTCCATTCGCGCCACTCCCGCCTCGGAGACACCCGCTCGGTCGTCGCCGCGAGGCTGCGCCGGACGAGGACGACGCCGACCACGAAGGCGAGCGCGTACGCGATCAGGTTGACCGCCGCCGCCGAGGCAGCGTCGAGGTGGACGATCCGGCCGGCGAGCACGGCGCCGAGAAGGACGAGGAGCGCGACGGGCAGCACGATCTGCTCGGGAGCACACGAGAGCTCGACGCGGTGCAGTCCCTGCATCACGGCCTGGCGCACGTTCGTCAGCGCAAACATCGGCACGAGTGCCAGGCAGATCCAGGTCGCCGGCAGGAACGACGAGCCCACGAACAGCGGCGCGATCGCTGCGAAGACGCCCGCGACGAACAGCGAGGTCAACATGGCCGTCCGCGCGCCCCAGCCTGCGACTCCGCGGAGGCGTGCCGGATCGCCCAGTGCGGTGTACCGGGCGACAGCCTTGACGAGGTACCGGTCGAGGCCGGCGACGGCAACGACGCCGAGCGCCACTCCCCAGCTCAGTCCGTACGCGTACTTGCCGTACTCGGACGGGCCGAGCACCCGGGCGAGCACGAGCGCGGTCGGGAGCGCGAGCGCGCGTGCCGCGATGCGCATCGACAGCGTGGCGACCGCCGCACGGGCAAAGCCGCCCGGACGAGCCCACCGGCGAAGCTCGATCCGCGGCGCCGTCTCCGACGCGGAGACGTTCACGCCCACGGAGGCTCCTCACCCAGCAGAGCGGCGAGCCTGGCGCGGTCGTCCGCGTAATGCTCGCGGAGGCGCCGTTCGACCTCTGCCGAGGGCCCGGCGCCGTTCTCTCCGCCCTTCCGGTTCCAGAGCTCGAGCCGGTAGTTGAGCTCGTTCCAGGCCGAGTCGACGCGTCGGCGGGCGCCTGTCGGCAGCGCATGCCAGAGAGCCCGCACGGGCCCGCTCGTCGCGAGCGAGCTCTGCAGCCGGTCCATGTCGAGCCAGCCCGCCCGCTTGCGCTCGCCGCCGACGCGATACCGCCGGCCCAGGTTCTCGGGCACGAAGTCGGCAGCGACGCCGAGGAACGACCACACCCGCCGCATCAGGGCCTCCGGCTCGCGGTCGAGGTCGCGCGAGAAGCAGACGAGCACCTGCTCCCGACCGAACAGCTCGAGGTACGGCGTCAGGATGCGGCCGTACTCGCCGGTCGACACGTAGCTCGTCTCCTCGGTCGGAAAGCGGCGCGACCGCTCGAGCACCTCGGGCCGCAGCAGCTCGCCGACCGCGGCCGGGAACGACGCGCGCTCCGTCCCGCGCAGCACCTGCATCCGGTAGTGCGAATGCGCCCGCTCGACGGGATCGCGAAGGATCGCGACCAGCTTCGTGCCGGGCGCGTGCTGCATGATCCGGCTCGGGACGACCCACTCCGGCCGGCCGTCGAGGGACCCGTTCACGCGCTCGTAGAGCGAGCCGAGCATGTAGTGCGGCGTCGCCGAGCCCCAGCGCGTCGTGTCCGGCGCGAACGCGAACACCTTCTCCGCGTACGGCCGCCAGCCCGCGCCCCAGATCGAGTCGTGGCTGTAGAACGGCGCCTCCTTGCCTGCGGGTACGGAGACCTCGGGGTGGCGGCGAATGTACTCGTGCAGCGCGGTGGTGCCGGCCTTCTGCGCGCCGATGACGATGAAGTCGAACGCCGGCTTCATCGTCTGCCTCCACGCTGGTAGGCGCCTGCCGCGGCAAGGATCGACGAGCCCAGCCGCGAGCCGCGAACGGCCCGGACGGGCGCCGACGACTTGAGCGCGACGGTCGCCGGAACGTCGCTCCGCCAGACGGTGACGCGAGGCCAGAGAAGCCGCTGCGGCGAACGCCAGCGACGCGGGACGGTGAACGCGATCTCGTACCCGGCGAGCCGGGCGGCCTCGACGACGCGTTCGTCCGCTGCGCCGTACGGATAGGCGAGCGACGTGCACGGACCGCCGATCTCGCCCTCGATCAGCTCTCGCGAGCCGCGTAGCTCGTGCTCGAGCGCGTCGTCGCCGAGCGCGGTCAGGTCGGGATGGGTCAGCGTGTGGGAGCCGATCTCCCAGCCGTGGCGGTGCAGGTCACGCAGCTCGTCCCAGGTCAGCAGTGGGCGTGGCCCGGCGCCCCGCAGCTCGCCTGTTGCGCCGGCCTTCGCCGCGATCGCGAACACGGTCGCCGGAATGCCGAGCTCGGCGAGAACCGGCAGCGCAGCTGCGTGGACGGAGCGATAGCCGTCGTCGAACGTGAGGGCGGCGAGGCGTCCTCCCTGCGCCAGTTCGGACACCGTGACCAAGCGGTAGCCGCGGGCGATCAGCCGCTGAACGTGACGGCGCAGGGCGTCCGGGCTGACCGCGAGCTCGGCGGCCGACTCCTCGACTGCGTGGAAGCCGAGCACGAGCGCCGACGACCGGCGCCGCGCCGACACGGCGTCCGCGTAAATCCGCTCGACGTCGCGCGCGATGCGGTTCCAGGAGCGCTCGGCGAGCATCGCGGCCCGGGCGCGGCGGCCGAGCTCGTCCGCGCGACCGGCGTCGAGGCCGGCGAGCGCCGCAGCGAGCGCCTGCTGATCTCCTACGGGCACGACGATCCCGTTCTCGCCGACGGTTGCGGCGGTCTCCCCCACGTCCGTCGTGACGACACAAGCGCCGAGCGTCATCGAGAAGATCACGCTGCCGCTCTGCACAGGGTCGGCGAGCGGCAGGACGACTGCGTTCGCCGCGCAGGTCGCCGCGACCAACGTGGACGCCGGCAGCGCGTCGGCCGACTCGATCCAGCGGACTGGCCGGCCCAGCGCGGCAAGCTGCGCCCGGTAGGCACGATCGACGACCGTTCCCGCGACGAGGAGGGTCGCATCGGGCGGCGCCGCCCGGAGAAACGCGTCGATGCCCTTCCCGCGGCGGATCTGGCCGACGAAGGCGAGGACGAAAGCGTCGTCCGCGAGGCCGAGCTCTCGGCGCGCCGCTTCTCTCGCCACGGGGCGAGCCGTGTGCGCGTAGTTACCGTGCGCGATCAGCTCGACGTCGCCGCCGACGGCGCGCGCGACCCCGGGCGCGAACGCGACCGCCGCCTGCGAGCGCGCGCGCATCGCGCGCTGCACCTGCCCGCCGGGACGATGGACGGTGACGACGAACGCCGCGTCCGGCACGGCGCGCGACAGAGCCGCCTGCAGGAGCAGGTCGAGTGGAGACGTCCACTGGAAGTGGACGACGTCGGGCCGGAAGGGGCGTAGGCAGCGAACGGCCTCGGCAAGACCGGCGAGCGCTTCGGCCAGCTTGCGAGCCTTCCGGCCGCCGACGCCCGTCCGCGGGTAGACCGCGCGCGAACCGTCGACGCCCGAGCCGGCCGCGCTACCCAGCAGCACCTCGTGGCCGGTCTCGCGTAGACCCTCGGCAAGCCCGAACGCGTACGGGTTGATCCCCATGTTCCGGTCGAGGACGGCGACCCTCACCTCGCACCGCCTGCCTTCGCGAGCGTCGGCGCGCTGGCCGCCCAGCCCCGCACGACACCGTTCAGGGCTGCCGACCACCGCCGCCGCTTGAGCTGGTACGCGAGCCCCCGCAGTGCGAACCCGGTGCCGCGAAGCAGCGCGACCGGCACCGGCACGTCCAGGGCCACGTGAAGGAAGAGCGGGTAGTTCCGCGTCTTGTAGAACGCGGAGGCGACGCCGCCCATCGTCGCGCCGTGATGGTGCTCCACGATCGCGGCGCCGCACGTCTCGAGCGACCATCCCGCCCGGCGGACGCGCGCGCTCCACTCGGTGTCCTCGAAGGTGAGGAAGAAGCGCTCGTCGAACATGCCGCACTCGCGGACGACCTCGGCGCGGACGAGGAAGGCCTCGCCGGACACGTAGCCCGTCGGCTGCGGCTCCCTGACGATCTCGGCCGCGCTCGCCCGGTGGTCGAGCCAGCCGAACCGGCCGCTCTCGAGGTCGAGCTCGCAGATCGTGTGCAGCACGTCGCCGGTCTCACACGAGACGACGACGGGCGCGCAGGCCGCGAGGCCCGGCCGCTCGCGCAGCCGCTCCTCGAGCACGGCGACCGCACCCGGCCTGACGACGACGTCGTTGTTCAGGACGAGGATCGCGTCGTGGCCGTTCTCGAGCGCCGCGGCGACGCCGGCGTTGTTGCCGCCGGCGTAGCCCCGGTTGGCGTCGAGGCGCAGGAAGGCGCAGGCGAGTTCCCGGGCGAGCCGCTCGACCTGGGCTGCGTCTGCCGCGTCGGAGTGGTTGTCGACGAGGTAGAGCGCTGCGACCTGGTCGCGGACGGAACGGGAGGCCGCGTCCGTCAGCGCGGCGCGGTTCCAGTTGAGGATCACGGCGGCGGTCGTCATCGCGTGGCCCAGGCCCGTCCGAGGAGGAGCGCGAAGACGGCGATGCCGAAGGGGTAGTAGAGCGAGCTCGTCGTCGCGGCCGCGAAAGTCAGGTAGACGAGCCCGCCGAAGACGAAGAGCCCGTCACGCGCCAGGGCGTTCGAGGGCTCCGCGGCGATTCGCGACGCTCTGCGGCACGCGACCACGACGGCGACGAGTCCGAGCGCGAGGCCGAGGAAGCCGAAGCGGACGAGGGCCGAGGCAAGGCTGCTGTCGCTCGTCCCGAGGTCCGGCGTCCCGTCCCAGCCGACGCCGAGCAGTAGATGGCTGGCGATGACCGGCATGCGCTCGTGCAGCTCGGCCAGCCGGACGCCGATGTTCCCGGTGCCGGCCGTCAGCTCGTGGTAGCTCGTGCTCAGCCGCTCCGAGAGGTAGAGGAAGGCGATGCCGAACGTGACTGCGCAGAGGCCGAGCAGCTTCAGCGCCGCGGCCCGCGCGTTCGGGCGCCGGGCTGCCGCGAGGATGGCCGTGACCACCCCCGCCAGCAGCAGGGCAACCAGCGCGGTGCGCCCGAGCCCGGCGACGACGGTCGCAATCGACAGTCCGGCAACGACCGCGGCCCGTCGACGCGATCCGACCCTGGCGAGCAGCGACGCCACCGCCCAGAGGAACGCGATCGTCGGGATCAGCTGCCCGTACGTCTGGACGCGGGTGATCGCGGAAGCGCCGAGCGTGGCCTGCTGCGTCGTCGTCACGCCCGGCAGCCAGTGCACAGACGTCGTCTCCTGGAGCAGGAAGAGCACGCAGTAGAGGCACGCGAAAGCCGAGAACGCTTCGAAGAGGCGCGAGTAGACAGCCGGGTCGAGGCGCAGCGCGACGAGCACGAGGAGGAGGTAGGGCAGCGCGGCACGCCAGACACCGAGTGCTGCGACGTCGTTGCCGTCGACCGCGGCGACGAACAAACCGCCGCCGACCACCGCCGCAGCCGCGGCCGCGCCTCCGCTCGACAACCTGCTCTCGCCGCCGAGCGCGGAGCGGGCGAGGACGCAGCCGACGACGAGAACGGCGAGCGCCGCGGACGTCGCCGGCGAGACGCCGAGCAGCGAGCCCCAGTCGGCTGCCAGCGCCAGCGCGCCGAGCAGCGACGCCCAGACGGGCGCGACGAGGCACAGCGCCGCCGCGGCGACGAGCTCGAGCAGCTTGTGCGCGGTCGTCGGCCGGACCGGCGAGGCGACGAGGCATGCGGCGACGAAGATCGATGCGACGACGAGAGCGTCCGCACCGAGCGGACGGCGCACGGAAACGGCGTAGCTAGGACGCATCTCGCACCAGCTCCCTCGCCGCGAGGTAGACGAAGCGGGTGTTCGTCGACGCATAGCGCCACGCGAGCCGCCGCGGCTCGCTGGCGAGCCGGTGCAGCCACTCGAGGCCGGCGCGCTGCATCCACCGCGGGGCGCGCGGCTTCGAGCCGGCGTGGAAGTCGAACGCGGCACCGACGCCGACCAGCAGCGCCGGTGCGAGCGCGGCCGCGTGACGGCGCGCCCAGAGCTCCTGCTTCGGCGCGCCGAGAGCGACCCAGACGACGTGCGGCTTTGCCGCGCGCACCTGCTCGATCGTGGAGGCGTCGCTTTCCTGTCCCCGGGCGGGGCCGAGCGAGCCGGCGAGCCGAAGGCCCGGTACGGCCTCGGGCAGGCGCCGCTCGAGCCGCGCGAGCACCTCGGGCGTCGAGCCGAACAGGAAATGGCGCAGGTCGAGCGACTCGCGCAGGACGGCGAGCATCAAGTCCGGACCGGCGACGCGCTCGGCCCGCTGCGCGCCGCGCCGCCGCTCGAGCCAGCTGATCGGGGCACCGTCCGGGAACACCTTCCAGGCGTCGCCGAGCGCCGAGCGCACGCCGTCGTCGCGCTGCGCGGTGATCGCCACGTGCACGTTCATGAGGGAGACGAAGCCGCCCTCTCCGCTCCGGGCGTGATCGACGAGCAGTGCAGTCGCTTCGCGCAGGTCTCCCGCGAAACAGTCGATGCCGAGCACACGGCAAGTGCTGGCGCCGCGGGTCATTGCGCTCCTGCGGTGCCTCGCAAGACGAGCGGAACGGTTTTCAGCATCAGCGCCAGGTCGAGCCAGGGCGACCAGTTCGTGACGTACCGGTAGTCGAGCGCGACCATCTCCTCGAACGGCAGGTTGCTGCGGCCGTTCACCTGCCAGAGGCCCGTGACGCCCGGCTTCAGCTCCAGCCGGCGACGGCGCCACGCGGTCACGAACGCGTGCTCCTCGGGGATCAGCGGCCTCGGTCCGACGAGCGACATCTCGCCGGCGAGCACGTTGAGGAGCTGCGGAAGCTCGTCGATCGAGTAGCGGCGAAGGACCCGGCCGACGCGCGTGATCCGCGGGTCGTTCCGAATCTTGAACATCTTTCCGTCGCCGCCTTCCTGCGCGTGGACGTTGAGGTGCGCGAACTCGTGCTTGCGCTCGTCGGCGTCGGCGACCATCGTCCGGAACTTCCACATCCGGAAGGTGCGACGGCTGTCGAGGATCCGCTCCTGCCGGAAGAAGACGGGGCCGGGCGACTCGAGCTTGACGAGGATCGCGATGACGGCGAAGACCGGGGCGAGGAGAAGCAGCCCGAACGAGGCCAGGACCAGGTCGGCCGCGCGCTTGAGCGCGCGCGACGAGCGCGAGAGCCGGAACGGGCGGAGGCTCCAGAGCGTGACGCCGCCCGCCGTGTGCACGTCGACCTCCGGCCCGATCAGCTCGGGGAAGCGCGGGATCACGTCGACCTGGACGCCGATCGCGTTGAGCTCGCGGATCTGGCGGAGGACGTCGCGGTGCCCGGCGTTCGGGAAGCCCATGATCACGCGGTCGACGTCCTTCGACCGGACGAGCCATGGGAGATCGTCGAGCGTGCCCAGCACGGGGAGGTGCTCGACTCCCGCCGCGGTCGGGCCGGTGCCGGAGTCGACGAAGCCCAGCACGCGCAGACCGAACTCGGGATGCTGCTCGAGGCGCTTCGCGATCAGCCGGGCCTCGCGGCCGGTGCCGACGACGAGCGTGTTCTGGAGATAGCTCGAGTGCTGCCGGCAGATCCGGCGGGCGATCGTGCGCGTGACGACGATGCTCGCGATCGCGAGCGCCCAGAACACCGTCACGCGGACGAGATACGGATGCGCGAAGTTCGTGACCCTGGCCCCGGCGATCACGACCCACGTGCCGACTGTGGTCAGGTGGAAGACGCCGGCGAGGTCGTCGACGGTGCGGTGGTCGGTGCGGCTCTCGTCGCGGTCGTAGAGGCCGTACAGCTTCGCCAGCAGGATCCAGACAGGGAGGGTGAGCAAGAAGAGCCCGACCTCCGCCCGGGTGCTGAACGACTGGCCCTTCGTGATGCCTCCGAAGATGTTCTCGGTCACGGCGAAGGCGAGGACGAGCCCGATCACGTCCGCGGCCAGGAGCGCCCTGCGGATCAGCCAGCCGCGCGGCCGGGAGGTGCTCGTCGCGTAGGCCGCGCTGACGCCGATGCTCTGTCCGATGCTGCTCATCAGACCGCGCGGGTCTCGCTGACCTCGACCGGGGCCGCGGCGCGCCCGTTCTTCGACGGGGCGTAGCCGTATCCGTAGCCGTAGCCCCCGTAGGCTTCGCCGGCGTCCTCGCGCTGCGCGGCGGTGACGACGATGCCGAGCGCGTTCGCGCCCGAGCCCTCGAGCACGCGGTGCAGCTCGTCGAGCGTCGGCCGGCGGAGCAGCTCGAGCTGCGCGACGAGGACGACGGCATCGACGCGGGGAATCAGCGCCAGCGAGTCGCCGAGGCCGAGCAGCGGAGCGGCGTCGACGATGACGATGTCGAAGACCTCGCTCAGGTGCATGATCAGCCGGCCGACGCCGCGCGAGCGGATGAACTCGCCGGGGTTCGGCGGCATGCGGCCGGAGCAGAGCACCTGCAGGTGGTTCTCGACGGCGATCGTGTCCGAGCCGCCGTGCGACGTGGTGGCGACGCCGCCGCCGACCGGGACCGAGACGAGGGCGTCTTCGAGCGTCGAGTGGCCGAGTGCCATCGTCGTCAGGCCGGGCTCCGGCGGCACGTGGAAGAGCTCGTGCACGAAGGGCCGGCGAAGGTCGAGGTCGACGAGCGCGACGCGCCTGCCGGTGCGGGCGATCGTCACGGCGAGGTTGGCGGCCGTCGTCGACTTGCCCTCGCCCTGGCACGCGCTCGTGACCATGATCGTGCGCGGCTGGAGCTCGTGGGAGACGAACTCGAGGTTCGTCGCCAGGACGCGGAAGGGCTCGGCGTGCGGGCTCGTCGGCTCGTCGATCATCACGATCTGGTTGTGCTTGCGGAGGCTGCGCGGCGGCTCGGGGAGCCGGGCGAGCAGCGGCAGGCCGAGCCGCTGGGAGACTTCGGAGGCGCTGCGGATCCGTGTGTCGAGGTGGTCGCGGAGGAACGCCAGGCCGAGACCGAGCGCGATGCCGACGAGGAGCCCGAGCAGGCCGTTGCGAAGCGGGTTGGGCTGCGTCTTCGTCGCGCTGTCCGCGGACTTGATCAGCGTCGCGTTTCCGGTCTGGAGCGCCTGGTAGGTCGCGAGCTGCTGGTCCTTCGAGAGCAGGTCGGCGTAGTAGGTGCTGTGGCTCCGCCCGGTGGCCTCGAGGGTCGCGATCTTGGACTCGACCTCCTGCCGCGCGCTCTTGATCGCGCGCGTGGAGAGGTTGTTCGAATAGACGAGGTACTGCTGCGCATACAGCGTCGCGAGGCGCGCTGCCTCACCGGGATGCCGGTCGCTGACGCGGAAGACGAGCACGTCGGTGCCGGTCTTCGCGGTGACGCTGGAGGCGTCGAGGAACTGCTGCGGGGTCTCGTGCTTCAGGTGCGCCCCCGCGATCGCAGCTGCGGCGATCTGCGGCGACTGAGCAACGGTCGTCTGCGTGTCGACCAGCCACTGCGGGTCGAGGGTGTACGTCGGGTCTGCGACGTTGCTCAGGCTGTTGGCCAGGCTCTGTCGGCTGAGCAGCACCTCCGCCGATGCCGCGTACCGCGGCGACTGCAGCATCGAGAGGCCGACTGCGCCTGCCGGGACGACGACGATCGCCAGGAGGAGCACCCAGCGGCGCCGGCGCATGACGTTCAGGTAGTCACGGAGCGTGGACGTGTATGTCTGAGCTGTCTGCAAGCGAACCTTCCTCACCCGGTGTCGATTTCGATCGGTCGTACCTCGATCTAGGGATGGGCATCGGCCGCAAGCGGACGGTTCTTGAGCGCCGTGCAACGACGGCAACGCCGCTCGTCGAGTGAATTCCTGACTCGTGCTTCGTGCGGTCTACGCGAGCCGGACGGCGACCTTGCCCGCGGGCTTGTCGATCGACTCGACGCGGACATCGATCAGGTCGCCGAGGCGGAAGCGTCGGCCGGTGCGCCGCCCTTCGAGCGCGGTGCCGAGGACGTTCAGCTCGTAGTAGTCCCCGCCCAGCAGCCGGGCGGGCAGAAAGCCTTCGAAGACGTCTCCGAAGCGTGCGAACAGGCCGGAGCCGATCAGCCCGATGATCTCGCCCTGGAACGCCGTTTCCCAGCCGCGGTCGAACAGCGTCCGGTCGAGCAGCCAGGCGAGGCAGATGCCGTCTGCGGCGTACTCGACGTCGGCGGCGGCGCGCTCGCGGGCCGAAACGTGCGCGGCGAGCTCGTCGAGATCCTCGGGCGGCGGGTCGTCGCCGGCTCCGAGCTCGCGCAGCAACGCCCGGTGGACGACGAGGTCGGGATAGCGGCGGATCGGCGACGTGAAGTGGCAGTACGCGACGCTCGCGAGGCCCGAGTGGCCGAGGTTCCGCGGGTCGTAGCGGGCCTGCTTGAGCGAGCGGAGCACAAGGGACGGGAAGGCCTCCTTGCCGCGGCCCGACTGCTCGACGTAGGCGGTCACGCGGTCGGAGATCTCGCCGGCGAGCTGCGCGGCGACCGCGCCGGTGAGTCGCTCGGGATCCGGTGCGGGCGGCGTCGGCACCTCGAGGTCGGCGAGGACGGTCAGCAGCCGCTCGATCGCCTGCGGGTCGGGGCGCTCGTGGACGCGGAAGAGCGCCTCGCGGCGCCTCCCGGCGAGCAGCGCGCCGACGGCCTCGTTGGCGACGATCATCAGCTCTTCGACGAGCATGTGCGCGTGCGGCTCGGTCTCGGCCCAGGCGGCCTCGACACCGCCGTGGCCGTCGAAGGTGAAGTTGATCTCCCGGGTCTCGATCCGCAGCGCTCCCCGGGCGAAGCGCCGCCGCCGGAGCTCGGTTGCGACGCGCTCGGCGAGCCTCAGGCCCTCCTCGACCTCGGCGTCGATCCGCTCACCCTCCCGGAGGATGCGTTGCGCCTGGCCGTATGTGAGCCGCGCGTCACTGCGGATCACCGAGCGGTAGAAGAGCGGCGTCCCTGGGTTCAGCTCGGCGTCGAACGGGATCTCGACGGTGACCGTGAGCCGGTCTTCGCGCGGGCGAAGGCTGCACGCGTCGTCGGCGAGCTCGTGCGGGAGCATCGGCGCGACGAGCCCGGGCACGTAGACGGAGAAGCCGCGCTCGGCGGCGCCGTGGTCGAGCGGCGTGCCCGGCGAGACGAAGTACGAGACGTCGGCGATGTGGACGTACGCGCGCAGCCCGCCGGCGTCCGGACGGACGGAGATCGCGTCGTCGAAGTCCTTCGCTGTCTCCGGGTCGATCGTGAAGGTCGTCAGCTCGCGGAGGTCGGTGCGGCCGTCGAGAGTCGGCTCCGGCAGGGTGTGCGGCTCGTGGGCGCCGACCTCGCCACGGCTGAGCAGCAGCCCGCGGAGGACGTCCTCGATCCGGTTCGCCTTGCCGATGACCTGCTCGAGCCGTGCCCGCCCACGGCCCGTGCGGACGAGTGCCAGGTCGCCCGGGCCTGCGGCGCCGAGTCCTTTCCGGTCGATCACGATCGGCACGCCCGGCTCGAAGAACGGCTCGCCGACGACGAGCTTCCCGCGGGCTGCGATCTCGACGACCACCCGGCCGGACGCCGCGGCCGACGGCTCGGGGCGGCCGCGTTCGTGACCCCGTGGGCCGTTGTCACCTCGGTCTCTCCGCCGGCTCACCGTGGACGAAAAGTCCCAGAATCGGCACAGTCGCGTTTCACACGCGTCACACCCTTCGCGCTACCCTCGAAAACAGGGGGCTCGGGGCCGAAGGCCCCTGGGGGCAAGAAGTTGTGGGAGTCGAACGCGGTCGTCAGACCCGCAGGAAGCGGCGGACGGTCAGACCGGAGCCGGCTGCGCCGAGCATCAGGCCCGCGACGAGGATCAGCAACGCGTCGAACTCGAACGCGAACGCGTGCACTCCGCGCACGTTGATGAAGTCGAGCTTCGGCACGACGAGAAGCTTCGCCAGGATCAGCAGCAGGATCGCCGCCAGCGAGCCCATCAGGCCGCACGCGAACCCTTCCACCATGAACGGCCCGCGCACGAACCAGTTGGTCGCGCCGACGAGCTTCATCACCTCGATCTCGCGGCGCCGCGCAAAGATCGACAGCCGGATCGTGTTTCCGATCATCAGGATCGCGGCCAGCAGCAGGACGGCCACCGCGACCACGAACGTGACCTCGATCGCGTTTGCGAACCGCAGCACGGCGTTCGCAGTCTTCCGCCCGTAGGTGACCTGCTGCACGTTCGGCGGCTTCGGGGTCAGAGTCGCGGCGA
>Ga0070741_10002952_pt1 | contig 43758 bp, 32 predicted proteins | sample Coa_R1_4_FD_66440 | JGI IMG/M metagenome (GOLD analysis project Ga0070741, IMG submission 66440) | Surface soil microbial communities from Centralia Pennsylvania, which are recovering from an underground coalmine fire - Coalmine... | ecosystem: Environmental > Terrestrial > Soil > Unclassified ... | reverse complement strand
GCCGGCAAGCTCAGGAAGGCTTTCGGCGCCAGCTGACCTTCCCCCCGACCACGGTCGCCATCACCCTCCCATCCCCGACCACCGTCATGTCGCACAGCTTGCCGGGCCGGAGGGCGCCGAGGTCGGCCTCCATCCCGGCCGCGTAGGCGGCGCCTGACGTGTACGCGCGTAGCGCCGAGGCAGGGGTCAGCGCGAGCTCAGGGTGCCACTTCGCCCTGCGCCGCCACGCCGTGGCCGCTTCGATGCCGGCAAGCGGGTCGGCCGGCTCGACCGGGGCATCCGAGCCAAACGCCAGCCGCGCGCCCGCCCGTTCGAGGGCACGCCACGCGTAGGAGTGCGCCGTGACCGCCGGCCACATCGCGTCCGCCAGCTCGCGGTCGGCGACCGCGTGAATCGGCTGCATCGACGCGACGACCCCGATCTTCGCGAACCGCGGCATGTCCCTGGGGTTGACGCACTGCGCGTGCTCGATGCGCGGCCGCCACATCGGCCACGCGTTGCGATGCGGGGCCAGCGCGTCGAGGGCGCGGCGGACGGCGCCGTCCCCGATCGCGTGGAGACACACGTTCAGCTCCGCGCGAGCGCATCGCCCGATCATGTCGACGAGGTCTGGCTGGCTCAGTCGCGCCGTTCCCGTGCCGTCGAGCATCTCCGCAGTCCGGCTGCCGAGAGAGCCGTCGAGGAACGCCTTCACGCCCCAGATGCGAAGCCACGGATCTCCCCAGCCGGACCTGACGCCCATGCGCTCGGCGTGCGGTAGGTCGTCGAGCGGGAGGTTGTACGTGACGCGGACAGCGAGCTTTCCTTTCATGTGCAGCCGCTGGAGCGAGGCCAGGCCGCGGGCGCTGTCCATCGCATGGACCCCCGTCACTCCGAGCCGGGCCAGCTCGGCCAGGGCCGCCTCCATGGCGGCGTCGAACTCGTCGCCACCCGCCTTCGGAACCTCTCGGGACACCATCTGCATCGCCGTCTCGCGCAGGATTCCGGTGGGCTCGCCGGCCCGGTCCCGATCGATGCGACCGCCCGGCGGGTCATCGGTCGTGCGGTCGATGCCGGCGGCCCGCAGCGCCGCGCTCGACACCCACGCGGAGTGCCCGTCCTTGCGCCGGAGATAGGCGGGCCGGCCGCCCGCGGCGATGTCGAGCTGGGCTTTCGTCGGAAACCCGGGGTCGGGCCATGGGTCGTTGTACCAGCCGGCCCCAAGAACCCAGGCGGAGCTCGGCAGGCGCTTGCTCCAGGCCCTGATCCGCGACAAAGCGTCGTCGACATCTGTCGCGCCGCCCAGGTCGACGGTCAGGCGCCGCTCGGCGAGACCTTCGATATGGATGTGAGAGTCGATGAGGCCTGGCCACGCTTTGCCCGTCAGGCGAACGACCTCGGCCTTGCGGCCCGCGGCGGCTCGCGCCGCCGGACCGACGGCCAGGATCCTACCGTCAACGCCCGCCGCCACTGCCGGCTCACAGCCGGCGAACAACACCGACTCCATCAACTCATAGGCCGTAGGTCTTGGCGATGATCTCCTTCATGATCTCGTCGGTGCCGGCGCCGATCCGCGCCAGCCGCGCGTCGCGCCATGCGCGTTCCACGGGGAATTCACGCATGTATCCGTGGCCTCCGAGGATCTGGATCGCGTCGTCGGCCACCTCGCACGCAACCTGCGTCGCCAGCAGCTTGGCCTGTGAGATCTCGCGCACCGGATACTCACCGTCGTCCCATTTCTTCGCGGTCTGGTAGACGAACGCCTGGACCGACGCGATCTTCGTCCCCATGTCGACGAGGCGGTGCTTGATGACCTGGAACGAGGCGATGGCCTGGCCGAAGGCCTTGCGCTCCCGCGCATAGTCCATCGTGTACTCGAACACCCGCGCCGCGCCGGCGATGGCGCCCGCGGCGGCGATCATGCGCTCACCCTGCAGCTCCCACATCAGGTTCTTGAAGCCGTCGCCCTCGTCGCCGATCAGGTTGGAGACCGGGACGCGGCAGTCCTCGAAGACGAGCTCCGCCGTGTCGGAGGAATGCATGCCCAGCTTCTGCAGCGTGCGTGAGACCTCGAACCCGGGGGTCCCCTTCTCGATGAGGAGCAGGTTGAAACCCTTGTGGCCGCGCTCGCGATCCGCCTTCGTGACGACGAGAGCCCAGTGGCATCGCGCGCCGTTGGTGATGAAGATCTTGCGGCCGTTGACGATGAACTCGTCACCGAAGCGCCGCGCCACGGTCGTGATGCCGGCGACGTCGGAGCCTGCGTCCGGCTCGGTGATGGCCAGGGCCGCGATCTGCTCGCCCTTGATCGCCGGCACGAGCCAGCGCTCCTTCTGCTCTTCGGTGCCGAACCGGAAGACGGGCGGTGTGGCCATCTCCGACTGCACGGCGACTGCCATCCCAAGGCCGCCGGCGGCGATCCGTGCCATCTCCTCGGACAGGACGACCGCGGAGAAGTAGTCGCCGGCCTGACCGCCGTATTCGGCCGGGTACCTCAGGCCGAGGAATCCAAGCTCTCCGAACCGACGCATGATCGAGTCCGGGAATGTCTTCTCCTCCCACTCCTCGAGATGGGGTTGGACCTCTTTCTCGAGAAACCGCCGGACGTGAGTCCGAAGCTCCTCGTGGGCGTCGGTGAAGTACATCGGCAGTGAGTGTAGGCCCGGAACGGAGCCGACACCGGTTACGGTATGATGCCCGAGGCCAACGTGGCCAAACCCCCTTCGCAAGATCAAACACGTACTGGGAGTTGGATTGGGCTCGGTCATCAAGAAGCGGCGCAAGAAGATGCGCAAGCACAAGCACAAGAAGATGCTCAAGAAGACCCGCTGGCAGCGGCGAGCACACGCGTAGGATTAACCCGCCATGGGCTGGGTTGTCCTCGCGATCGTCGTCCTCATCGTCCTGTGGCTTGTCTTCACGTACAACGGTCTGGTCACGGCCAGGAACAGGACGCAGGAAGCCTGGTCTGAGATCGACGTCGAGCTCAAGCGCCGCCACGACCTGATCCCGAACCTGGTGAACACGGTCCAGGGCTACATGGGCCACGAGCGTGGGACTCTTGAAGCCGTGACCAACGCCCGCGCCAACGCCGTGGCCGCGGGCGCGACCGGCGATCCGACAAAGATCGGCCAGGCCGAGAACGTGCTGACCCAGAGCCTGCGCAGCCTGTTCGCCGTCTCCGAGAACTATCCGGACCTGAAGGCGATCTCCGCGTTCACCAACCTGCAGGAAACCCTGACCGCGACCGAGGACAAGCTCGAGTTCTCGAGGCGGTTCTACAACGGGAACGTCCGCGACTACAACACCAAGCTGCAGACACTCCCCACCTCGCTGATCGCCGGAGTGCTCGGCTTCAAGGCCTTTGGCTTCTTCCAGGCCGACGAGGGGGACCGCGCGGTGCCCCAGGTGAGCTTCGGCAACAATCCACCGCCTGCTTCCGGATCGCTGCCGCCGGCGGCCGGCCCCGGCGGACCTCCGGCGCCCGGCTCGGCCGGCCCTCCGCCTCAGAGCTAGCCCCACGAGCCGCTTGAGGCGGCTCGAACCGGGGCTCCCCGGCCTCGGTGCGTCGCCGGCAACCTAGGCCGCCGACCTGTTCCAGTCCGATTCGAAACGAGACAGATACGCGGCGCCCGCGGACGGGTCCCGCGTTTCGATGTCCACCTCGTGGTTGACGCCGAGCCCGCTCAACGTCCAGTTGGCCGACCCCAGCACGAGGACTCCGTCGAACAGGCCGATCTTGGCGTGCAGCAGGGCGCCCTTCGGCACGGGATACCACCGCACCGGCACGCCGGCACGGGTAAGCACGTCGCGCGCGTGCAGGTTGTAAGGCTGGTTCGGGTCGAGGATCACGCGCACGTCGACCCCGTGCCGGTGGGCGGCGACGAGCCGCGCAACGACCTCGGCGTCGGTGAGGGTATAGACCTCGGCAAAGGCGCGCTGCCTCGCGCCGTCGAGGGCGTCTTCGAGCATCGCCCGGATCCCCTCACCCGGCGCCGTCTGGGCGATCTCGCCCGGGGCGCCGGCCAGCGGCGCCGGGGCTCCGCCGGCCAGGCTCCAGTCCTGCTCGAAGATGCGGCTCAGCCGGTCGAGCTCCCCAGAGACCCGCGTCTCGAGCACGTAATCGTGGTTGCGGTCGCTGTGCTTCCCCCAGTTCATGCCGCCGACCACTGCCTCGCCGTCGGCGATGAGGAGCTTGACGTGATCGATCTGGTGGCGTCCGTCGTCGACCGGGTAGACGCGCTCGGGTACGCCGAGAGAATCGAGCAGCGCGGCCGAATGCCGGCTCGCCGTCACGGTCGGATCGGTGATCACTCGCACGGCGACTCCGCGTGACTCCGCCGCGCCAAGCTCGCCCACCAGGTCCTTCCGGCCGAGCTCGTACATCTCGACCAGCACGCGTCGATGCGCCGTGGCGATGAGCCTCGAGACCAACGAGAAGATGGTCGCGTCCTGCCAGAGAGTTACAGGCTCCGCGCCGGCCCGGGTCGGTCCGTCTGTTGCCGCCGCCGCCGGGACGATTGGTCTCGCGACTGCCTGGCTCGAGCAGCCCGCCATGGAGAGGAGGAAAGCGATCGCGGCGATGAGGCAGGCCACTCGAACCACAGCGCGGCCAAAGCTACCGGCGAAAAGCGCGCGCGCCTACCGTGCCTGTTAACGACGGCAGATGCCCGGCTAGATGACCTCGACTCGCATGCCGGACCTCGCGCCGAGCAGCCGGTCGGCGCGCGATTCGCGAACTCCGACCTCCAGGTAGCCCATGCTCCCGACGTAAACGAACGGCTCTCCCGGCCTCGCGTCCGAATACGTCTTCACGGTGGCGACGATGTCGTGGTTGTGGATGCGCAGCTTCCGCGCCGGTGGCTTCAGGTTCGTGACCAGGTTTCCGAATCCGTCGGTCCACAGGACACGCGGACCTGTGTCCGGCAGCGGGATCGGCGGGTCACCCGGCGATCCGAGCGACTCGAGCGGCACGCCGGCGGCCAGGGCCGCGGCCGCGGGGGCGAACACGTCGCGGCCCTCGAATGTCGGGGCGCCCCCGGGCTGAGGGGGCAGCTCGATCACCCGCTGGACTCCGACCTCGTCGATGACGATCGCGAAAAGCCCGTTGTCCGGACCGATGTAGTAGCGACCGCCCGCCTGCACGATGAGGCGCCGGCGCGCGCTACCGACGCCCGGATCGACCACCCCGAGATGCACCGAGCCCCCGCCGAAATGTCGCGTGCCGGCGAACAGCATGAAAGCGCCGGCGGAGACATCGAAGCGAGGCACCTCGTGCGAGACGTCGACGAGCACCGCGGTCGGACACCCCGCCAGGACGACGCCCTTCATGGCCGCGACGAGCGGCGAACCCGAGCCGAAGTCGGACGTGAAGGTGACTACAGGCGGCGCCGGCGCGCCGCTACCAGTAGCGGGTTTCTTTCCAGGGATCTGCTTCGTCGTGATAGCCACGTTGTTCCCAGAATCCGAGCCGGTTGCGTTCCATGAACTCTAGCCCGCGCAACCACTTCGCCGACTTCCAGAAGTACTTCGACGGCACGAACAGGCGCAGCGGCCAGCCGTGGTCCGGCGTCAGGTCTTCCCCGTTCCACGCGTAGCACAGAAGGTTGTCTTCGCCGTCGAGCACGTTCAGCGGCACCGATGTGGTGTACCCGTACTCGCAGTGCGCGGTCACGTACTTCGCCTCCGGCCTGGGCTTGACGCGCGCGAGCAAATCACGAATGGGCACGCCGGTCCAGCGGTCGCCGAGCCGGCTCCATCCCGTGACGCAATGGATGTCCGCGACCACTTCCTTCGACGGCATGGCGCGCAGCTCTCCGTAGTCCAGCGTGATCTCGTTCTCGACCGCACCGAAGACCTTGAAGTCCCATCGCGCGATGTCCGTCTTCGGCACCGGGCCGAAATGCAGCAAGGGCCAGCGGTCGGGGGCGGTAAGCGTCTGGCCGGGCGGAATTCGGGCAGGGTCGACGCCTTCGGGAAGACGCTTGCTTTTGAAGAGTGGAGCCACGCCGGGGAGTATAGGAACACGAGCGGGCGCGAATGAGGCCGCGGGTATACTGGCGATTCTGCGGAGGCGCTCGCGCTCCCGCCACCAGAGCGCTACGACGTGGGCCCGTAGCTCAGTTGGGAGAGCGCGTGAATCGCACTCACGAGGTCAGGGGTTCGAATCCCCTCGGGTCCACCAATCCGACTCTCACGACAGGGTGGACTCTTCTTCGCGTATGTCTATGGACATCCGAGGTCCGCGGCGCACAAAGCGCCTGGTTCGATGCGGATTCTGAATGAAGGGTTTCGATCCGTCGTTCGAGGGCGCCAGAACCGAGCGTGATCGGCTTACAGATCCTCGCGCCGGGGCGGCAGCATTCTTCGAGGTGACCCGATCATGAGGACCCTCCACACGTCGTTCCGCGTTTCCAACCTGGCGGTGTCGCTCGCCTTCTACGCGGCGCTCGGGTACGAGCAGGTCGGCCGTGTGGACCTCGGGGCCGGTGCGACTCTCACCATGCTCAAGTTCCCGGACGAAGAGGTCGTCACGCTCGAGCTGGTGCACCGCCCGGACGACGGGCGGGTCGACGTCGGCACGGGCTTCAGTCACATTCCGGTCCAGGTCGACGATCTCGCCGCCCTCCTTGCGCGGCTGGCCGAGGCGGGCCTCACGCCCGGCCCGGTCGAGCGGCCGGGCGGAACGGACGGGCCTCAGGTTTCGTGGCTCACCGACCCCGATGGCTACCGGATCGAGCTGGTGCAGTGGCCGCCCGGACATCCATATGGCATCACCGCGGCCGACTTCCGCTAGGCCTGTCCCTCAAGCGCTGGGCAATCGCGCCCCCGCCTATGCCGGCCGGACCTCGAAGACCGGATGCCGCTTCGCCGCCGCGGACGGCTCGGCGAGGATCTCGGCCGCGCCGAGCCTGGTCAGCAGCCAGCGCCCGATCAGCAGCCTGCGCACGTAGGGGCCGAGCTCGTCTCGAAAGAACGCCGCCGCCTGCTCGGACGTCAGCTCGCGGACCGAAACCGGCTCGGTGTTGCGACGCACAGCGAGTGAGGCGCGCCCCGCCGCGCGCAGGTTGCGCACCCACTGGGTCTCGCCGAACGTGCCGATGAGCCAGCGTCTGCCCCCGATCGCGACGAGCGCCACCGGGGTCGTACGGTCCAGGCCGGACTTGCGGCCGCGAACCGTGAGCAGCGCGTTGGGGCCGAGGGGAACTCCCGCGCCCAGCAACCTTTTCGCGAGCGGATCGAACACTCCGACGAACCGCGGTACTCGAGGAGTCGATGTCGATGTCGATGCCGATGCCGACGCTGTCATGGCCAACCTCCGGGCTTGATCCTGCCCCGAGAATACCAGGTCAATCAATCAGTTGCTTGATTTCTTCCTTTCCGTGGGACCTCCGAGGCCAAGCCACGCCTCGAGCTGTTTCAGTGCCAGGTCGGTCCTCTGCGACCCCGCGACCTGTGGGAGCGTCATCGAGGTGATGACCGAGATGATCATCGCGGCCGTGCCATCCGTGGCCAGCTCCGCGCGCAGCCGGCCATCTTTGGCCGCGCGGCGAAGGAGCCCGCGCATCGTCACATGCCAGGCCTCGTACGTATCCCCCACGATCGCCGCTATCGATTCGTCGCGCGCGGACCGAAGCGACAGCTCGGCCATCACCGCTCCAAGCTCCGGCTCATCGCGAAGCAGCTTGCGCACGGCTCGCAGGTGGTCGCGCAGCTGGACCTCGCCGCTCCGATCCGGCGCGAGCGTCGACCGGAACCTGGCCATCGCATAGTCGAGGACCCCGCGGATCAGGGACTCCTTCGTCGGGAAGTAGTAGTGAAGCGTCGCGACGTTCACGCCGGCCGATTCCGCCACATCGCGCGTCCGCAAGCCCTCGAAGCCGCGGGCAGCGATCAGGCGGAACGCGGCCTGGACGAGCTCATCCCGGCGTCGAGTCTCGGTGCGCCGTACGGGTCGGGTCGCGTGCGTGGCCATAGGTGCGTCAATTAAACGCTTGATTGGAGGCGGGGGCGTCAGCGAGTCAGGGCTTCGCTCGTTCTCCTGGACGGGGTTTCGACCACTGGCGCCGCGCGCCGGCGCGTCGCGAGGACCGAGCCTGCGAGGACGAGCACGAACCCCGCGGCCATCCCGGCGGTCAGGTTCTCGCGCAGCACGAGCAGACCGAGAACCGCGGCGACCGCCGGGTTCACGTACGTGATGACTGTCGCTCGGACAGGGCCGATCTCGGCGATCAAAGCGAAGAACAGCAGGAACGCGGCGGCCGTGCAGAGCACCGCAAGCACCGCGATCGACACGAGCACGTTGAGGTGTGGCAGGGCGTGCGGCCAGTTGAGCGCGGCCGCGGGCGCGTACGCGATGGCGCACATCGTGAGCGCGACGCCGATCACGGTGACGGACGGCACTCCATTCAGGTAGCGCGCCAGGATGACCGGGCCGACGGCGTACGCGATGGCGACAACGCCCATCTGGACCACGGCCACGGCGTTGGACGCCCTCAGGTCCAGGCCGACGATGGCCGCGACTCCCACGAGCCCGATCAAAAGGCCCGAGAGGCTGGCGAGCCCAAGGTGCTCGCGGTTGCCCAGCCCTGTCGCGATCACCACGCCCACGAGCGGAACGGCCGACACGAGCAGCCCGGCGAGCGCGCTCGAGATGTGCTGCTCCGCGCTGGACAGCATCAGCCAAGGGATTCCCACCTCCACCGCGGCGAAGGCGGCGATCGCCGGCCAGCGGCGGCCGACGCCGCGCAGCCCGTCGCGTGCCAGCACGACCGGCATCAGGATGAGCGCCGCCAGGCCGGTGCGAAGGAAGACGAGGGTGACGGGCGCCAGCTCGCTGACCGAGATGCGGATCAAGAGATAGGGAATGCCCCAGATCACGCACATGGCGGCAAACAGCAGCAGACCGCGGCGGCTCACCTGAGCTTTAACCGCGAACGGCCCGCGAACGTTCCGTGGAGGGGCGGCTCTACTTTCGACCCGTCCGGGTACTGATGAGTCGGCTTGTCGTTCTGTAAGTGATGTTCAAGTTCAGGTTCACACGTCTTCTCATGTGGATGGGGCTTGCCGCCGTCGCGACCTACCTGCTCGACCCGGACCGGGGCGGACAGCGCCGCAAGGACGTGCGCAAGCGCATCGACAAGATGCGGAAGGCCGGAGAAAAAGCCAGGATCGAGGCGGGCCTCTAGCCGCCCCTCCGGCAGCAGCCGGACGGCGGCCGGGCATCTCTCCCCCCTTGTCCCGCGTCCAGAATGGGGCGCGTGAAAGGGCGTCTCTTCGGCGCGCTCGCGTTTGTCGTGTCCGGCGTGGCCTTCGTCGTGGCCCTGGGATTCCTTTACGCGGCAGAAGGTCCTGGCAGCCCGGATATCCTCTCGACCCTGAGCTCACCGTCGGGGCGTGGACTCTTCGCGGGCGCCGTCGCCGCGGGCATCATCGCGGTCCTGGCCTACGTCGCGGCGACCGTGCCGCTCTATTTCCTGCTCCGTGAGCTGAACGAGGTGGCGGCCCTCGAGGTGCTTGTCATTGCGGCCGTGGTCGCGCCGATCATGGTGTCGTTTCTCGCGTTCCAGTACATACCGGTCGCGGTTGCCCAGGAGGGATTCGCGGTCCACGACACCGGATTCCGCCAGCTGGTGGTGACGGCCCACGCCTTCGCCGACGTCGGCGGCTGGACGACCATCGCGATGCTGGCAGCGTCATCGGTCGTGATCGGAATCGTGGTGCGCAAGAAGGCAGGCTGGCGATGGATCTCGCTCGGGTCACTGGCCCTGGGCGGCATCGCGGTGATCCTGTTCGCGCTGAGCGCCAGCTATCTCTTCCTGGGCCCGTTCGGCCTGTGGGAGGTCGCCCTGGGGGCAACCCTCGCGCGGGCGACGGCGTGATGGAGGTCATGAGCCGGCGAGCGTTGAACCGCGCCCTGCTGGCTCGCCAGCACCTGCTCACGCGCCATCACGGGCCGGCGTGGGCGATGGTCGAGCACCTGGTCGGAATGCAGGCCCAGGTGCCAGATCACCCCTACGTCGGGCTGTGGTCGCGGCTCGAGTCCTTCGAACCGGGCGAGCTATCCCGAATGGTCGAGCGCCGCCAGGCGGTGCGCCTGTCGCTGATGCGAAGCACGATCCACCTCGTCACAAGGCGCGACGCACTCGGCCTGAGACCGATGTTTTCCCCGCTGGCCGAGCGCCATTTCTTTCGCGGCAGCCCCTGGGGCAGAAACCTCACGCCGGCCGCGGCGGCGGCGGCGATCGCCGCAGGCAAGGAGCTGCTGCACGAAAGGCCTCGTACGGTCGCCGAGCTCGCGAAGCTGCTCGCCGAACGCTTCCCCGGCCAGGACGGTCCATCCATGGCCTATGCGGTGCGCTCCCAGGTACCTCTCGTCTTCGTGCCGCCGCGGGGCATATGGGGCAAAGGCGGGCTGGTGAAGCTGACCACCTTCGAAGCGTGGCTTAGCGAGGCTCCCGGGCCGGCGGTCCCGGAGGAAGAGCTCGTCCTGCGGTATCTCGCCGCATTCGGTCCTGCTTCGCCGGCCGACCTGCGAGCGTGGTCGGGCCTCGCGATGCGTGCCGTCTTCGAACGCCTGAGGCCGCGGCTCAAATCGTTTCGCGACGCGCGCGGCGCGGAGATGTTCGACTTGCCGGATGCGCCCCGTCCCCCCAGCGACACGCCGGCGCCCCCACGCCTTTTGCCCGACTACGACAACATCCTGCTCGGGCACGCCGACAGGACGCGGATCATGCCGCCGGGGCGGAACCTGGGGCTTTTCAGCCCCGCCGGGATCATGAAGGGCTCGGTGCTCGTCGACGGGTTCGTGCGCGCGGCGTGGATTCCGGTCAAGGGGACGGGCAGGACCGACATCTCGATCACGCCGTTCGAAAAGGCGCTGGGCAAGGCCGACAGGAACGCGGTCGCGGAGGAGGCGATGAGACTCCTCGAGATGCTCGCCCCCGGCGATCGGCACGGCGTCCGGTTCGCGGCGGTGAAGAGCTAGGCGATCGCCGCGGCCGCCTGGCGCTCGAGCGGCCGCTCATCGCGTTGAAGCGCGGCCACGGCGGCGGCGACGACCTGCGGATTCCACTGCGTGCCCGCGCCTCGGCGCAGCTCGTCGAGCGCCCACTCCCAGGTGCGGGCGTCTCGATAGGCGCGGCCGGTGGTCATGGCGTCCAGCGAGTCGGCGACAGGGATGACCTGGGCGATGAGGAGCAGCCGGCGGCCGACGATCCGGTTGGGATAGCCCTTTCCGTCGTAACGCTCGTGGTGCGTTAGAACGAGCTCCAGCACCTTCGCGTATTCCGCGAACTGGGACAGGATCTCGAACCCGAGGCGAGGATGCGTCTCCATGATGCGGCGCTCCGCGTCGGTCAGCCGCCCCGGCTTGAGCAGGATGGAGTCGGGGATGCGGATCTTGCCGATGTCGTGCACCTTGGCCGCGAGCTCGACGAGCTCGACCTCCGCCGCGCTCATGCCCAGCTTGCGCGCGATGTCACGGGCATAGCGCGCCACGCGCTGGGAGTGCTCGTACGTGTAAGGATCGCGGCTGTCGACCTCCTCGGCCATTCGCTCCATCGCGCGCACGCTCTCGCGCCGCAGCTCGATCCGGTAGCGCAGGGAGCGGTACACGATGACGACCGGGAGGAAGCTGACGATCAGGAGCCATGGAGCTCTGACCGCGAGGAAGGCCGCCGCGGCGCCGACGAGGTAGAGGCTCGCGAACTCGGCGAGCACGACCTTGTGGGTGTTGCGGAACACCCGCAGCGGGCTTCTCGAGGTCGTGAGCGCCACGGCGGTGGCGACGAGCAGCAGGTTCGAGACGTACATCGTCACCGCCGCCGCTCCTATCACCAGGACGTCGGACGCTCGCAACCCCGGCAGGTGCGCCGAAACGCCTGCCGAGCGCAGAACCAGGCCGGCGGCGAAGACGGAGAGGTAGAGCTGGCCGGAATTGAACAGGGCGGACAGGGCCAGGAGTCCCCATGGCGGGGTCTCGCGCATCACGAGGGCCTTGCGCGCGAAGGAGATGGTGGTGTCGAGCAGCGCGACAAGACCGACGAGCGCCGCGGCGTCCCATACCGGGAGCAGCAAGGCGCTCGCGAAGAAGACGGCGCTGGCCACGCTGAGCTTCTGACTCAGGTTGATGTTGATGGGGAACTGCATCGCCAGGACGCCGGACACGACGAGCGTGGCCGCGAGGCCCTGGTCGAGCGCGCCGAGCCGCAGCCGCCCGATTTCCGCGGCGAAGGCGCCCACGGCGAGAATCCCGACGGTCAGCCGGTACAGCTCGGAGCGGCGGCGCGGCGCCACGGGACTACGGCTCGGGCAGTGTGAACTCGAGGCTGACGGGCGTCCCGCTGGTGCCGTTTGACCGGGCCAGCACGGTGCCGCTGCCGAGCAATCCGGTGGTGACCTCGTCCATTGTGGGGTAGCTCAACAGGAGGCCCGTGGGCACGTAGATCTTCATGTCGACGGCGGTCGCCGGCCTGCCATGAACGTAGACGCGGCTCGTCGTGTAGGACTCGGTCGGCAGTCCGGGCTCGAGAAGGCTCGACGTCCAGACGCTGTCGTAAACGGGGACAAGGTTGCCTCCAGGCGTCACCACGAGGACGAGGGGGTCCCAGTCACAGTAGGTCGCGCAGGCGCTCACGCCCACGCCGGAAACCACGAGAAGCCCGGCCGCGAGCGCGGCGGCCACCACCCCTCTTTTCACGCTTGAACCCTCCCAAAGGCTGTCCGGACGACAACCCTCACCCCACTCGAAGATCCACAACGCTAGTGCCGCCAGGTTTGGTCGCGGCTTAAGAAACTGTGAATTTCTGTGAGGGAGGCCTCAGACGCCGATGTCCTTCCTGGAGAAGCGGAGCACCGCGACGAGGAGCGCGATGGCGAACACGAGGACGACCACCGTGATGTTGGCGAACTGAAGGCCGTGCAGCAGAGGGGTGCCGTAGTAGTAGAAGGGCGAAAGGCGCAGGGACGCGTCCGGCCACTTGAGGTCGGGACCGACGAAGCTGACGAAGAACCAGCCGGCCAGGAGAAAGCTCAAGAGCCCGGTGTCGACCGCGCTGCGCAGCCATCCTGACGCCAGGTAGCCGACCGCCGCCATGAGCAGACCGAGAGGGATCATGCCCAGCGTCGCTTCGGCCAGGTTCACGCGGTCGAGGCGGAGACCGCTCACGTTGGAAGCGATCGCCACGGCGCCGAGCGTCACGACGCCCACGATCACGGTCGCCGTCGCGAGCGCGGCAAACCTGGCCAGCATCACGAATGCGCGCGACGTCGGGGTGGAAAGGATGATCTCGAACCGGCCCTCGTCCTCATCGGTGGCCCAGCGGTTGACCTGTGTCACGGCGAAAGCCATAAGAAGCACGGGCATCAGCTCGAACATGGCCCCCAGCAGGATGCTGTTGAGCCCCGTCGTGCCGCCGCCGATGTTCTTCAAGATCGAAACCGCGAGCGAGCTCGACTGCCCCGTGAAGAGGGGAGTCAGCTTGTTGACCATCTGCTCCACCGCGATGACCATCCACGCCGCGAATGCAGCGAAGCCCAGGGTCCACCAGAACGTCGGCATCGCGATCATGCCGAGGCTCCGCATGTAAACCGACCGAAGTGACCAGTCGCGCTCCGGCAGCGCTCTGCTCGGTCCCTTGGAGCGCGGCATGACGCGCCGCTGCCCGGGCAGCTCGACGACGTCACCGACGTCACGCCGCACGAAAAGCCAGATCCCGGCGCCGCTCAGGACCACCGCGAGCGCGAGCATGACGAGCATCCCACCGAAATTGGTGCCGTAGCTCGGCACCAGCGCCTTGCTCAGGTTGTAGTAGTAGATCGGCGACAGCCTCGAGATCCAATCGGTGCCGGCGAAGACACGGTGGACCATGTCGAGGACGATGAAGACGAGCAGCAGCGCGCCGGTCGCTCCCGCGGCCGGGCCACGCTCGTGAGTGAACTGGGAGATGAGGAGCGCGATCCCGCCGAAGACCGCACAGATCAGGGACAGGTTCAGGCCCCACAGCAGACCGTCGACCAGGCTGAAGTCCGCTTTGAACGCGATGCCGCCCAGGTACGCCAGGACTCCGGAGATGAGCCCTATGGCCAGCAGCGCGACCCACATGGCGGCCACCTTCTCGAGCGCGATGCGCGCCCGCGGCCTCGGCGCCGAAAGAAGCACGTCGAGAGAGCCGCGGTCCTCCTCGCCGCGCAGCATCCGGGTGGCGGCGAGCAGCGGCCACAGGCACACGATGAACACGAAGGTGCCGATCTTGAAGAGCGCATAGCCGCCCACCGTGTCGGCGGCCACGGGCTCGGCATTCCACGCGAACTGCGCGGCGATCCCGGCAAGGGCTTCGCGCGCCTGCGGCGTGCTGATCAGTGTGGCGACGCTTGCCATAGGCGACACAATGACCAGGCCCATGCCGATGCCCCACCCAAGGATCGCGACCCGGTAGTCGCGCAGCGTCTTGAGGAAGATGCTCCTAAACACGTGCCATGTCCTTCGCCACCCCCGCCACCTTGCCGTCGTCCTCGTAGTAGCGAAGGAAGATGTCCTCGAGGCTCGGCTCGTAGCTGGTCAGTGACACGACGGGGTAGCGCGCCGCAGTCTTGATCACCGGATCGGCGGCGCCCTGCATCGCGATGCGCACGGCATGTCCCTCGTTCAGCTGCTCGACGTCGGCGACGCCTTCGATCGATTTGAACGCGTCGATCGAGACCGGCTCCGCGAACATGATCGTGATCTCGTAGCGCTTGATGTCCTTGAGCTCGGCCACGCCGCCGATGCGGACCAGCCTTCCCTCGCGGATGATGCCGACGCGTGTACACGTCTTCTCGACCTCGCTCAGGACGTGTGACGAGAGAAACACGGTGCGGCCCTCGCCTCGCGCTTCGCGAACGAGGTTGTCGAACTCCTGCTGGTTCAAGGGATCCAGACCGCTCGTCGGCTCGTCGAGGATCAAAAGGCGCGGCCGGTGCATGAAGGCCTGGATGAGCACGACCTTGCGCTTGTTGCCCGTCGAGTACTGCCGGAACTTCCGGCTGGTGTCGAGGTCGAACGTCTTGATGAGTCTCTGCAGGTAGGCCTTGTCGACGCCTCCGCGCAGGTTGGCGAAGTACTCGAGGATCTGTCCGCCCGTGAGATTGGGGTCGAGGGACGGCTCCCCGGGGATGTATCCGACCAGCCGCTTGATGTCGACCGATCGGTTCCAGCAGTCGAGTCCGGCGATGCGCGCCGAACCGGAGTCGGCGCGGATGAGAGCCATCAGGATGCGGATGGTCGTCGTCTTGCCCGCGCCGTTCGGACCGAGGAATCCAAAGGCCTCGCCTTCGTCGACCTGCAGGGAGACGTCGACGATTCCCCGCTTGCCCCCGTAGCTCTTCGTCAGCTTGTCCATCTCGATGATTGCCGCCATATGCCGCCTCCTTAGGGCTCTATCCGAACCATTCGTGCAGGGTCGTCTCGTCGATCGGCGTGAGCGACCCCGCCTTGATGCCGAGCACTCGTTCGAGCCCATCGGCGAAGTTGCCGATGGTGCTGGCCACGTCCTCGAGCGCCAGCGAGTTGGACTGCCGCGCGATGAAAAGCTCCGTGGCCCACTCCTGGAAGCCCTGGAGCAGGATCACGACCAGGCGCGCCGTGTCAGCGGGCGCCTTCGACACGAACGCCCCCTCGGATACGCCCTGCTCGACGATCCGCGTGAGCAGCGGCACCATTCGGGTGACCGTGGTGCGACGGAGCTTCTCGACCACGATGGCGTTGTGATCCGACGTCCACACCTTGAGGATCTCCAGGAGAAGCGGCTTGCGGTCCGTCTTGAAGCGCTGAATCCCGGTAAAGAGGCCCTGCAGCTTCTGCACCGCGGTGAGCTCTGGGTCCTCGACGACCGGCGCGACGGCCTCCAGGCCGGCGTCGACCATGCGGTCGATCACCGCCTCGAGCAACGCTTCCTTGGAGTCGAAATAGTGGTAGAAGGCGCCGCGCGACGCGCCCAGCTGGTCGAGCACGTCCTGCACGCTCATCTGCTCGTAGCCACGCGCCGTGATCAGGTTCTGCGCGGCGTCCATGAATGCGTCCCGCTTGACCATGTGGACCGCGAGGTTGAGCGTTCGAGGCACGGCGGGATTATAACAGACCGACTGTCGGTTTATTTATCGGGCAGGCCGCCTCAATCCCACGGGATGGGGTCGCGGCGCGCGTAGAAATGTCGCGGGTCGGGAGAGGCGACCGTGAAGTCGACGATGCTGCGCATGTAGTTCGCGCGCTCGAAGGCGCTCGGGTCGGGCGACGCCGCCTGGCTCAGGCTCCCCTTCATCTCCTTCACCGACACGTATTCGTGCTCGTCAAGCCATGACGTCACTCCGGCGATCACCTGCTTGAGATGACCGGGACCGCGCCGCAGCAGGGCGGACGCCATCATCGTCACGTCTGCCCCGGCCAGCAGCAGCTTCAAGACGTCGTTGGCGGACTGGAGGCCGCTGCTCGCCGCGAACGAGACGGGCACCTGGCCACTGAGGATGGCTATCCACCGCAGCGACATGAGGGATTCCTCGGACGAGCTCAAATGAAGCGTCGGGACGACCTTCATGCGGTTCAGCGAGATGTCCGGGTAGAGGAACCGGTTGAAGAGGACGAGGCCCTGCGCTCCCGCGTCCGCGAGCCTCCGGGCCACGTTGCCGAGCGATGAGAAATATGGCCCGATCTTCACTGCGAGAGGGATGGAGATGCCGGCGGCCACGTCACGCACGAGCTCGACGTATCGCGATTCGACGTCGGCGGCGGTGGTCCTGGCGTCGGCCGCGACGAAGTAGATGTTCAGTTCCAGCGCATCGGCGCCGGCCTCCTCGATCTGCTTGGCATACCGCGTCCAGCCGCCGCGCGAGACGCCGTTGAGGCTTGCGATGACAGGGATCTGCAAACGGCTCTTTGCCGCGTCTATCAGGCCGAGGTAAGACTCGGGCCCGGTGTTGTAGTCGTCGAGACCGGGAAAGAAGTTTCGCGCCTCGGGGAAGCTGTCGGTGAAGGAGTCCAGGATCGAGTTCACGCTCGCCTCCTGGTGCTCGATCTGCTCCTCGAACAGCGACTGCAGCACGACCGCCGACGCCCCCGCCTCTTCGAGCGCAAGCAGACCTCCGATGGTCCCCGTCAGCGGTGACGCGGCGGCGACCAGTGGGGTGGCAAGCTCCATGCCCATGTAGGTGGTCCGCAAGTCGGCCGTCATGGCAATTCCTCCTCGGCGACGGTACTGCCGCCGCCCGCCTCGTCTTTCTCCGCCACGGTGTCGTCAGGGGCGTGCCTCTCGACGCCGGACAGCTGCTGGTACAGATGCCAGCGCTCGTCGACGTCGCTCTGCGCCAGGGTCATCAGCCGCTGCGCCAGCTCCGGCTTCGAGCGCGCAAGCAGCGAGTAGCGGCCTTCTTTCGCGGCAAACTCGCCGAGCGGTATCGACGGCGCCTTCGAGTCCACGACCATCGGGTGCTCGCCCGCCTTCCCGCGCGCCGGGTCGAACCGGTAAAGCGGCCAGTAGCCGCTGTCGACGGCCTCTTTCATGTGCGACATCCCGGTGGACATCTCGATGCCGTGGGCGATGCACGTCGAGTAGGCGATGATGAGCGAGGGACCGTCGTGCGCCTCTGCCTCAGCAAAGGCCTTGACTGCCTGCGCGTTGTCCGCGCCCATCGCGATCTGCGCCACGTAGACGTTTCCATACGAGCTCGCGATAAGGCCGAGGTCTTTCTTCGCGGTTCGCTTGCCGGCGGCCGCGAACTTCGCGATGGCGGCTCGTGGGGTCGCCTTGGAGGCCTGCCCTCCCGTGTTGGAGTAGACCTCGGTGTCGAGGACGAGGACCTTCACGTTGCGGCCCGACGCCAGCACGTGGTCAAGCCCGCCGTAGCCGATGTCGTACGCCCAACCGTCCCCACCGACGATCCATACGCTCTTGCGCACGAGGTGATCGGCAAGCTCGGCGAGCCGCGGCGCCTGCGGAGCGGTCGAGGCGGCGAGCCGGGCCTTCAGGTCCACCACGCGCTTGCGCTGCTCGGCGATGCCGGTCTCGCTCGACTGGTCCGCACCCAGCATCGCGGCCACAAGGTCCGCGCCAAGGTCCGGCTCCATCTCAGCCAGGAGCCGGCGGGCCGTCGCGGCCTGGCTGTCCAGGGCGAGCCTCATGCCCAGGCCGAACTCGGCGTTGTCCTCGAAAAGCGAGTTCGCCCAGGCTGGGCCGCGCCCGTCGGCGTTTGCCGTCCACGGCGTGGTCGGCAGGTTGCCCCCATAGATGGACGAGCAGCCCGTCGCGTTCGCGACCATGATCCTGTCGCCGAACATCTGGGTGAGCAGCTTCAGGTAAGGAGTCTCGCCGCACCCGGCGCACGCGCCGGAGAACTCGAACAGCGGCTGCAGCATCTGGGATCCCTTGATGGTTCCGACCTTGACCTGCGTGCGATCGAACTCGGGCAGCGACTTGAAGAACTCCCAGCTCGCGCGCATCTGCTCGCGGTTGCCGTTCGCGGCCGTCATGTCGAGGGAGCGGTGCTTGGCGACCGACTTGCTGTGCGCGGGGCAGTAGTCGGCGCACGTGCCGCATCCGTTGCAGTCGTCCGGCGCCACCTGGATCGTCATGACCATCCCGGGCTGCTCCTTCGACTTCCATTCCTTGGACTGGAAGCCGGCGGGCGCGGCCGCTAGGCGGTCCGGCGAGTAGACCTTCATGCGGATCGCCGCGTGCGGGCAGACGAGCGTGCACTTCGCGCAGTCGATGCAGATCGAGGGGTCCCACTGGGGCAGCTCGACCGCAATGTCCCGCCTCTCCCACTGCGACGTGCCGACCGGGTACGCCCCACCCGCCGGCATCGCGGAAACGGGAAGCAGGTCGCCGCGGCCGGCGATCATCTCGGCCGTCACGCGCTGAACGAAGTCGGGCGCCGCGGCGGGCACCGTGCGCCGGATGTGCAGCTCGCCGGTCACCACCTTCGGCACCGTTACCTCGTGCATCTCGGCCAGCGCCAGGTCGACCGCGGCGAAGTTGCGGTCGATCACCGCCTGTCCCCGCTTCGCGTATGTGTGCTGGATCGCGCCTTTGATGGCCGCGATGGCGTCGTCCTGGGGCAGCACGCCCGCCAGCGCGAAGAAGCACGCCTGGAGGATGGTGTTGACGCGACCCGGGAGGCCGGCGTCGCGCGCCACGCGCGTCGCGTCGATGACGTGGAAACGCAGGTGCTTCTCCATGATTGCGCGCTGCACCTCGACCGGGATGCGAGACCACACCTCTGTGGCCGCATACGGGCTGTTCAGCAGGAAGGTCGCACCGTCGGCGGCCCTCTCGAGCACGTCGACCTTCTCGAGGAACCCGAACTGGTGGCATCCCACAAAGCCGGCCCTCTGGACGAGGTAGGTCGAGCCGATCGGGCGCGGACCGAACCGAAGGTGGGACACGGTCATCGAGCCGGACTTCTTGGAGTCCAGCACGAAGTAGCCCTGCGCGAAGAGGCCTGTGCGCTCGCCGATGATCTTTACCGTGTTGCGCGTCGCGCCGACCGTGCCGTCGGAGCCCAGGCCGTAGAACACCGCCCGCACGACGTCGGCCGGCTCGGTCGAGAAGTTCGGGTCGACATCCAGGCTGAGGTGCGTTACGTCGTCCTCGATGCCGACGGTGAACTCCCGCCGCGGGCTGTCCGCGCCGAGCTCCGCGAACACCGCGGCCGCCATCGCGGGCGTGAACTCCTTCGACGCCAGGCCATAGCGACCGCCGATCACAGAAGGCGCACCTTGCCGGCCAGCCAGCGCGACGACCACGTCCTGGAACAGCGGCTCGCCCGACGCTCCAGGCTCCTTGGTCCTGTCGAGCACGGCGATCCGCTTGACCGACCTGGGTAGGGCTTCGACCAGGGCGGCCATGTCAAACGGCCGGAACAGGCGGACCTTCAGCAGGCCGGTCCGCTCGCCCTTTGCGTTCAGGGCCTCGACGGCCTCCTGCGCCGCGCCGGCGCCCGAGCCCATTAGGACGACGACACGGTCCGCTTCGGGATGGCCGGAGTATTCGAAGATCCGGTAACGGCGCCCGGTCAGCTCGGCAAAGCGATCCATGGCCGCGCTCACGACCCCCGGCACCGCGGCGTAGCCGAGGTTGGAGGCCTCGCGGCCCTGGAAGAAGACATCTGGGTTCTGCGCCGAGCCGCGCAGCGTCGGCCGGTCGGGGGACAGCGCGCGCGAGCGATGACGGGCCACGAGCGAGTCGGGGATCATGGCCCGCAGGACCTCGTCGGTCAGCGGCACGATCTTGTTCACCTCGTGCGAGGTCCGGAAGCCGTCGAAGAAGTGCAGGAACGGCAGGCCCGCCTCGAGCGTGGCGCGGTGCGCGATCAGGGCGAGGTCCTGCGCCTCCTGGACCGATGCCGAGGACAGCATCGCGAATCCCGACGACCGGACCGCCATCACGTCGCTGTGGTCGCCGAAGATGGAAAGCGCGTGCGTCGCCACCGTGCGGGCCGCGACGTGAAAGACGGTGGGAGTGAGCTCGCCCGCGATCTTGAACATGTTCGGCAGCATCAGCAGCAAGCCCTGCGAGGCCGTGAAGGTGGTGCACATGGCCCCAGCTGTGAGCGCTCCGTGCAGCGCTCCGGCCGCGCCGCCTTCGCTCTGCATCTCGATGACCTGTGGCACGTCGCCCCAGAGGTTCTGCTGGCCCGCGGCCGACCACGCGTCCGACATCTCCCCCATCGCGGTCGAGGGCGTGATGGGATAGATCGCGATCACCTCGCTCAGCCGGTGCGCGACGCGCGCCGCGGCCTCGTTGCCGTCAACCGTGACGAACCCGTTCACTTCATCGCCCGGGCTTCACGCTGGCAGATGCTCGCCCACCGGCCCACGGCTGAAAGTCCCTGCGAGGGCGGGCCGGACGGCTGTCGAGCAGAGCCGGACGAAGTCCCGGGTGCCAGGCGCCGCCGGCGCGGGCGGACCTTCAGGCTGTCGTCGCTTCGGATGGCAGGTCCACCGGCCCCCGGCACCGCGTCCGCCTTGCATTCCGCGAGCGCTCATCCCGCACCGGGTCTGGCGCCCAATCGGGACTCATACGCCCAATCGCGGGCCCGCTGACACTCGGCGGAGAGGGCGTTCCGATTCCGTAGGCTTAGGGGTCCATCATGGCGGTCGCCACCTCGGTCCGGCAGCGTCTCGATCGGCTGTTCCAGCAGCGGATCGTCATTCTCGACGGCTCGATGGGCGTGATGCTCCAGCATCGAGGCCTCGGCGACGAGGAGTTCCGGGGCGAGCGCTTCCGCGACCACCCCAAGCCCCTGCGCAACAACAGCGACGTGCTGTGCCTGACCCAGCCCGAGCTGGTGACCCAGGTGCACGTCGAATATCTCGAGGCGGGCGCGGACATCATCACGACGAACACGTTCACCGCGACCCGCGTTTCACAGGCGGACTACGGGCTCGAGGACCTCGCCTACGAGATGAACCTCGCCGGCGCGAGGCTCGCGCGCCAGGCCGCCGACCGCTTCGAGAACCGCTTCGTCGCCGGCTCGCTCGGGCCGACCAACGTGACGCTCTCGCTCTCGCCTAAGGTGGACGACCCGTCCTACCGGGACGTCACGTTCGACCAGCTGCGCGACGGCTACGCCGAGGCGGCGCGGGCTCTCGTCGAAGGCGGCGTCGACATCCTGCTCATCGAGACGGTGTTCGACACCCTGAACGCCAAGGCCGCGATCGCGGCCGTGAAAGAGGTCGCGCCGGACGTGCCGCTCTTCGTCTCGGTCACGATCGTCGACCGAAGCGGGCGCAACCTCTCGGGCCAGACCGTCGAGGCCTTCTGGACCTCGGTCGAGCACGCCGAGCCGTTTGCGGCCGGCATCAACTGCAGCCTCGGCGCGAACGAGATGCGCCCCTACATCGAGGCGCTCTCGCGCGTTGCCCCCGTCTACGTCACCTGCTACCCGAACGCGGGACTGCCCAATGCCTTCGGCGGCTACGATGAGCAGCCGCCGACCACAAGCCGCCTCCTCAAGGAGTTCGCCGAGGCGGGCTATCTCAACGCGGCGGGCGGGTGCTGCGGCACGGGCCCGGAGCACATCAGGCAGATCCGCGAGGCCCTGAAGGAGGTCCGGCCGCGCGAGGTGCCGAAGCGAGACCCGCGGCCGCGCTTCAGCGGGCTCGAGCCGTTCGAGATCGGTCCCGACTCCGGCTTCGTGGTCATCGGCGAACGCACCAACGTCACCGGGTCGATCCGTTTCCGCCGCCTCATCGAGTCCGGCGATTTCGGCAGCGCCGTGCAGGTCGCGCTCGAGCAGGTGCGCGGTGGCGCCAACCTGATCGACGTGAACATGGACGCGGATCTGCTCGACTCCGAGGCGGCCATGGTGCGATTCCTCAACCTCATCGCGACGGAGCCCGAGATCGCCCGCCTGCCGATCATGGTCGACAGCTCCAGGTGGTCCGTGCTCGAAGCCGGCCTGAAGTGCCTCCAGGGCAAGGGTGTGTGCAACTCGATCAGCCTCAAGGGCGGCGAGGAGGTCTTCCTCGAGCAGGCGCGCAAGGTGCGTGAGTACGGTGCGGCGGCCGTCGTGATGGCTTTCGACGAGACGGGCCAGGCGGACACGGTGGCCCGCAAGGTCGAGATCTGCACGCGTGCCTACAAGCTGCTGGTCGAGAAGGCGGGCTTCCCGCCCGAGGACATCATCTTTGACCCGAACATCCTCCCGATCGCCACGGGCATCGAGGAGCACGCGGAGTACGCGAAGGCGTTCATCGAGGCCACCCGCCAGATCAAGGAGCTGTGCCCCGGCGCGCACGTCTCAGGTGGTATCTCGAACCTCTCCTTTTCGTTCCGCGGCAACGACCGCGTGCGCGAGGCGATCCACTCCGCGTTCCTGTATCACGCGATCCGCGCGGGGCTCGACATGGGCATCGTCAACGCAGGCCAGCTCGCCGTCTACGAGGACATCCCCAAAGACCTGCTGGAGATGGTCGAGGACATCATCTTCAACCGGCGGCCCGACGCGACCGAGCGAATGGTCGAGTTCGCAAAGTCGGTGTCGGGCGCGGGCGCGAAGCGCGAGACGGACCTCCGCTGGCGGGAGGGCTCCGTCGAAGAGCGCCTGCATTACGCGGTTCTCCATGGGGAGATCGCATACATAGAAGAGGACGCGGAAGAGGCGCGTGTGAAATACGGCAAGCCTCTGCTCGTCATCGAAGGCCCGCTGATGGACGGGATGCGGGTGGTCGGAGACCTGTTCGGTGCCGGCAAGATGTTCCTTCCCCAGGTCGTCAAGAGCGCGCGCGCCATGAAGCGCGCGGTCGCCTATCTCGAACCGTTCATGCAGGCGGAGAAGGACCTCTCCGGAAGCCAGCGCGCGCGAGGCAAGCTCGTCCTCGCGACCGTGAAGGGCGACGTGCACGACATCGGCAAGAACATCGTCGGGGTCGTGCTCGCCTGCAACAACTACGAGGTCCACGACCTCGGCGTGATGGTGCCCGCCGAGAAGATCCTCGACACCGCCGCTGAGCTGGGCGCCGACGTGGTCGGACTCTCAGGCCTCATCACACCCTCGCTGGACGAGATGGTGCACGTGGCCAAGGAGATGACCCGGCGCAACCTGAGCCTCCCCCTGCTCATCGGCGGCGCGACGACTTCGAAGCAGCACACGGCGGTGCGGATCGCGCCCGCCTACACAGGCCCGACCGTGCACGTGCTGGACGCCTCACGAGTCATCGGTGTCGTCTCCGATTTGCTGGACGAGGGCCGGCGCGACGGCTTCGACCGCGACAACCGCGTCCTGCAGGAGAAGCTGCGCGCGCAGCACACCTCGTCCCGCCGCGAGCTGCTGCCGATCGCCAGGGCGCGCTCGCAGCGGGCGAAGCTCGAGTTCGACGACCTTCCGCAGCCGCCCTTCACCGGCAGGCGCGTCGTCGAGCCCACGATCAAAGAGCTTCGCGAGTACATCGACTGGACCTTCTTCTTCCACGCATGGGAGCTGAAGGGAAAGTTCCCGGCCATCCTCGAGAGCCCTTCATACGGGGTGGCGGCCCGCGAGCTGTTCAGCCATGCCGAGGAGCTGCTGGACGAGATCCAGTCCAGGGGCTGGCTCAAGGCCAAGGGCGTGTACGGCTTCTGGCCCGCCCACTCCGAGGGCGACGACATCGCGCTCGACGGAGTGACGAGTTTCCCAATGCTTCGCCAGCAGGTCGAGCACGGGGACGACAAGCCATACCTCTCACTTGCGGATTTCGTGGCGCCGAAAGGCGACCACATCGGCGCCTTTGCATTGACTGCGGGACTTGGCGTCGACGAGCTGGCGGCGCGCTACACCGCGGAGCACGACGACTACCACGCGATCATGGTCAAGGCGCTGGCGGACCGTCTCGCCGAGGCGTTCGCGGAATACCTCCACGAGCGCGTGCGGCGCGAATGGTATGAGAAGGGTCCGCGCCTTTCAGGCGAGGATCTGCTCGCCGAGAAGTACCGCGGCATCCGGCCCGCGTTCGGCTACCCCGCTTGTCCCGACCACACCGAGAAGTTCCGGCTCTTCGACCTTCTCGAGGCCCGCTCCATCGGCATGGACCTGACGGAGTCGGCCGCGATGACGCCTACGGCGGCCGTCTCGGGCCTCTACTTCGCGCACCCTCAGTCTCGCTACTTCATGGTCGGCAAGATCGGCCGCGACCAGGTTGGGGACTATGCCCGCCGCAAGGGCATGGACGTGGGCGAGGCCGAGCGCTGGCTGCGCCCGAACCTGGGCTACGACGAGTAGGCGGGACCAGGCAGCCGGTCGCCGCGCCCGGGGGCGTGGCTCGACATCTACGGCGCGAGGACCCGCGGCCGCGGAGGCGCCGGCTCGGCGAGCTCGTGGGCGCGGACGAACGCGTTCGGGTCGATGAAGCGGTAGGGGAACGCCGGGAACCCGGAGCAAGCCGCCGGCGGCAGGGCGCCGTTCCAGGCATGCGGCTCGTAGCCGCCATTGAAGACGGCGAAGTGCAGATGCGTCTTGCCGCCCATGTCGGCCACATCGGCGAAAGCCTCGCCGCGCGTCACGTGAGTTCCAGGTCCGAAGCCCGGCCGTAGCCACACGTGCCAGTACTGCGTCAGGACTGCCCCGAAGGTGGGGTCGTGTCGGATCAGCACGCCGCCGCGAAACGTCGGGTCGATCAGGTAACCGGCGATCACCCCGTCAGCCGCCGCGGTCACGGGCTCGCCCGCGGTTGCCACCACGTCCATGCCGGCGTGCAGCCAGACGGCGCCGTCCGCGCATTCCCGCAGCGGAGCGCCGTTGCAGTAACGCCACTGGCTGCCGAAGCCGAGGCAGTGCGGCGCCATTGCCGGAAGGGGGAACTGGAACATGTCGGACTCGGGAACGGTCGTGGCTACGACGCGACTGGGCGAGGACGCCGGCACGGGCGGAGGGTTGTCGCCACCCGGCGGGGCCACGGCCATCGAAAGGAGCCCAAACGCGACGGCGACCGACGAGCGCAGCCGGTCCATGACTTCCGAGGTTAGCCCGAAAGGTGCCCGCTCGCCCTCTGCCCCCGGAGCCGACGACCGTGACAGTTTGCCTATTTGCCGGTTAAGCGAGCGCTGTTAACCTGCCGCGAGCAGCCGGCTTGACGCGTGGGAGGGGGACATGGCTTTGACTGTCTGGGGTAGATGGCGCACTTGCCTGGCTGCTATGGCGCTTGCGTCGCTGGGGCTGGCGGCCGCTCCGGTGCCGGCGGCGTCACCGGCGTCCGGGACGCTTTACGCGGTTTCGAACAATGGAAGCGAGCTCGTCTCGGTCGATCCCGTCACGGGCGCCCAGACGCCCATCGCCAACGTTGGAACGCTGGCCCCCGGGATGGGGCTCGCCACACCATTCGCGGATCCGACGAGCACGCTGGTCTACGCCGACGGCTCGATCGTCTACGGCGGGGGCAGGGCGGTGCTGGTAACCGATCAGATCGCAACCATCGATGCCATGACAGGAACCGTCCGCCTCAGCCCTGTGCTCAAGGGGAACCTGAGCCCGGAGATGTCACTCGACCCCGCCACAAAGCAGCTGTGGGCCGTTGCCTCGTGCTTCGGATGCTTCCAGTCGATCCTCAGCATCGATCCCGCCACCGGCGCCGAGACGACGCTCGCGACGTTTCCATTCCTCTCCTCGTATCCACTGACGAGCCTGGCCCGAGACGCGGCCGCAAACGTGCTTTACGTCGCGGGGGGATCGTCAGCCCCGCTCAACCTGGTCGCCTTCAACACGGTGACCCACGCACTTTCGACTTCGACGATGCTGGCCCAGCCTCTGAGCGACCTGGCCTTCGACTCGTCGTCCGGCACGCTGCTCGGCCTCACGACGGCCCAGCCGTTCCAGCTCGTGAGCGTGAATCCGGGCACCGGCGCCGAGACGCCGGTCGCCACGTTCCCGTCCAGTCTTACCTCGTCCGGCTTCGCGGTCGACTCGTCCACGCACACGGCCTATGTCGCGGTGATCGACAGCTCGAGCGTGTATCACGTCGTGACGGTCAACGACCAGACCGGCGCGATGTCGATTGGCGGTGCCACGGCGAACGTCACGAGCCTCGCGTTCCGCGGCGCGCCCGGGACGTCTGTCACCAACGCGAGTTTGAGGCAAGACCTGGAGCGTGCCCACGCGTCCGGCGCCATCCCCAGTGCCGGGATCGAGGCGTCGCTCATGGCCAAGCTCAGGGCCGCGTCGGCCGCAACCTCGAGGGGTCAGTGCCGCATCGCGGACAGGGACTATCAGGCGTTCATCAACGAGCTGATCGCGCTGAGCGGAAAGCAGGTGGCCGCGGCCACCGCCAGCAGCCTGGCCGCCGAATCGCAGTCACTCATCGTGGCCTGCCGGTAGCCGCTGTTCGCGGCGGCTGACAGATCGCCGCGCCGCCTCGATGGCCTCCCATACCCGCATCGGGTGCAGGGGCATGTCGATGTGCCGCACGCCAAGGTGCGCCAGCGCGTCGATCACGGCGTTCTGCGCCGCCGGCGTCGCCCCCGTCGTGCCCGACTCGCCCACACCCTTCATGCCCAGCGGGTTGAGCGGAGTCGGCGTCTCCATCTGGATGGTTTCGATGGGCGGAATTTCCCCGATGGTCGGAACCGCGTAGTCGGTCAGCGTGCCTGTTCGCGGGCTGCCCCGCTCGTCGTAGACGAACTCCTCGAACAGTGCCTGGCCGAGCGCCTGCGCGATGCCGCCGTGGACCTGGCCTTCCACGAGCATGGGATTGAGGACCACGCCGCAGTCGTCGACGGCGACAAGACGGATGACCCTGGCGTCGCCGGTCTCGATGTCGACCTCGGCGACGGCGACATGGCAACCGAAGGGATACGTCTGGTCATCCTGCTCGAACTCCCTGACCACCGTGAGCTCCCCGCCCGTCGCGAGCTCGGCCCAGCTCAGCGAGCGTCCAGGCACCCCCTTGACGCCGAAGCGACCGCCCTCGAATCGGTCCACGTCGGCGACATCCGCCTCGAGCCTTCGTGCTGCCTCGGCCCGAGCCTTTTCGACGAGCTCCAGGCATGCGCCGCGCACCGCGCTACCGCCGAGCTGCATGGTGCGCGAACCGTATGTGCCGTCGCCGCTCCTGACAAGGCCGGTGTCCGCCTGCACCACCTGGACCTCGTCGATGGGCACGCCAAGCAGCTCCGAGGCAAGCTGCGCGTAAGCGGTCTCGTGTCCCTGGCCCGTCGCGGTCGTGCCCGCGCGGACGACGAAGCTGCCGTCCTTTTCGGCGCTGACCTCCGCCCCCTCCGACAGCTGCTGAACCGCGGTCATCTCGACGTAGCACGAGATCCCGATCCCGAGCTGCAGCCTGTCGCCGCGCTCACGCCTCGCCGCCTGCTCGCGCCGGAGCTCCGTGTACCCGGCGGCTTCGAGCGCGGCGTCGAGCGCTCGCTCGTAGTCGCCCGAGTCGTAGGTCGCCATGACGGCCGTCGTGTGCGGGAAGTCGCGGATGAAGTTGCGCCGCCGCAGATCTGCGGGGTCCATCCCCAGCTCGGCCGCGAGGATGTCCATCGCACGTTCGACGAGGCAGATCGCCTCGGGACGTCCCGCGCCCCTGTAGGCGGACACGACCGTCGTGTTCGTGAACGCGCTCCGAGCCCTCACGTGGATTGCGGGGATGTCGTAGACCCCCGAAACGAGCAGTGACGTGATGGCCGGAAGTGTTGAGCCGAGGCCTGCGTAGGCGCCGGAATCGCCGAGGAGGTCCGTCTCCATTCCGACCAGCTTGCCTTCGCGCGTCGCGCCAAGCGACACCTCCTGGACCTGAGCGCGGCCATGCGTCATGGCGACCAGGTTCTCGGACCGATCTTCGAACCATGCCACGGGCCGGGCAAGCCTCCTCGCCACCGCCGCGATGACGACCTGCTCCGGGTAGGTCGCCAGCTTGGCGCCGAAGCCTCCGCCGACGTCGGGAGCGATGACGCGCACGCTTGACTCGTCGAGGCCAAGCGAATCGGCGATGAGCGATCTGACCCTAAACGGGACCTGCGACGCGACCCAGACCTTCAGGCCCTGGCCGTCAGGCTCCGCCAGGACCGCGTTCGGCTCGATCGGCACCGGGGCCAATCGCTGGTTGACGAAGCGCCCGTGCGCAACGACCTCCGCGCCCTCCAGCACGCCAGGCTCGCCCAGCTCGAACTCGAACGCGAGGTTGTCACCCTTGTCTGGAAAGAGCAACGTGGCGCCATCATCGAGGGCGGCGACCGGGTCGACGACCGCCGGTAATTCGTTGTATTCGACGTGGCATGCCGCAGCGGCGTCCGCAGCCTGCTCCCGCGTGTCGGCGACCACGACCGCGATCGCCTCGCCCACGTATCGCACCGTCTCGGCAGCGAGCGGCGTGCGAGCGGTGGTGCCTTCCAGACCGAGGTCCGCGAGCAAGAAGACGCCGCGCACGCCTTCCATGGCGACCGATGCCTCCCGATCGATCCGCTCGATGCGAGCGTGTGCGACGGTCGCGCGCACGAAGACCGCATGCAGCGAACCCTCCGGCCGGAGGTCGTCCGTGTACCGGCCGCGACCCGTGATCAGCCGTGGGTCTTCCCGACGCCTGACGGAGCCTCCGAAGGCGGCCCGGATCGCCATTACGTCCCCGGCGCCGGCAGCTTGTGCATCGCCGGTGAAACGATAGAGCGATGAACGAACGCTCGCGGCGCTGGGGAATCGTGCCCTCCTACTTCAGCTGGCAAGGCGAGCTGGTCGAGGCCTCGGACGCGACGGAGGCGGCGATCCTCGACGCGATGGGCGCGGCCGGGGAGCGTCCACCCCGCGTGCGCCGGCCGAATGGCCTTTCGCCCGAGCCGTGCCACACCGCGCCGGACCGGGCGTGGGGCTGGGCCGTCCAGCTTTACGCGATCCGCTCGCGCGAAAGCTGGGGCGTCGGCGACTTCGCCGACCTCGAACGGTTCGGCCGCTGGTCGCGCGCCCAGGGCGCCTCGATCGTCCTGCTCAACCCGCTGGGCGCGCAGACGCCGACGCTGCCTTACCAGCCGTCGCCCTACTACGCGTCGACCCGCCGCTTCCGCAACACTGTCTACCTGCGCGTGGAGGAGGTCGACGGGGCGGCGGAGGTGCACGCCGTCTCCGCGCTGCGGGCGCAGGCACTCGAGCTCAACGATCAGCGGATCATCGATTACGACCGGGTGCACGAGCTGAAGAGCTCGGCCCTCGAACTGGTCTTCAGGGCCGCGCCGCAGCCGCGCGGTCTCGGCTCGTACCTCCGCCGCAATGGCTCGGCGTTGCGCGACTTCGCAACGTTCAACGCGCTGTGCGAGGTGCACGGGCCGGCGTGGCGGGACTGGCCGGAAGACGTGCGACATCCGGCCGGTCCCGGACTGGCGAAGGCGCGGCAGGAGCTGGCGGAACGCATCGCATATCACCAGTGGCTGCAGTTCCACGTCGATCGGCAGATGTCACGGGCGGCGCGTGAAATCGGGCTGATGACGGACGTGCCGGTCGGGTTTGCCTCGGACGGTTTCGACGCATGGCGATGGCAGGACTTCCTCGCACCGGACATGCGCGTCGGGGCGCCGCCGGACGAGTTCTTCCGTGACGGCCAGGACTGGGGCCTTCCGCCGTTCAACCCCTGGAAGCTCGGCGAGGCGCGGTGGCAGCCGTTCGTCGATGCGATCCGCGGAGCGGCGCAGCACGCGTCGGGAATCCGGCTCGACCACGTCATGGGCCTGTTCCGCCTGTTCTGGATTCCCGCGGGCATGAGCGCCAGGGAGGGGGCGTACGTCCGCTATCCGGCCGTCGCCCTGCTCTCGCTTCTCGCACATGAGAGCCGCCGCGCCGGGACGTTCGTGATCGGCGAAGACCTCGGCCTGGTCGAGCCCGTGGTGCGCAAGCACCTCGCCCGATGGGGTTCGCTCTCGTACCGGCTCGTGTGGTTCGAAGGATCGGACCCGGCCCACTGGCCGCACGACGCGGTCGGAGCCGTGGGAACTCACGACCTGCCGACCATCGCGGGCATCTGGACCGGCAGCGAGCCCGAGCACAGGCTTCACCACCTGCGGTCCAAGCTCGTCGACCTCACACACCTGCCGGATGACACGCCTCCGGTCGACGTTGCGATCGCAGCGTACGAGGCGCTCGCTCACGGCCGGCCGCGGATGATCCTGGCTTCGCTCGAGGATGCGCTCGGCGTGCACGAGCGGCCGAACGAGCCGGGGACCACGACCGAGCGACCCAACTGGCGCCTCGCGCTCCCGGAGACACTGGAGGAGATCGAGCGATCGCGCGGCCCGCTGCGGATCGCCGAAGGGATGCGCGCGGCCGGTCGCTAGTACGATCTCTGCATGATTGGACGCTCGCGACTGGCCGGCACGGACCTCGACTTCTACCCGCTTTCCGCACTGGTCAAGGCAGGCATCCCCGACCCGTCGCGACTTCCGATGACCGTGAAGATCCTTCTCGAGAGCATGGTGAGGCTCGTCGAGTCCGGGGTCACTGACGAGTCCAACGTCGCGGAGCTTGCCGGTTGGCCGCGGCCCGCGTCCAAGAATTTCGAGCTGCCCTTCCTGCCCGCACGAGTCCTCATGCAGGACTTCACCGGCGTGCCCGCGGTCGTCGACCTTGCGGCGATGCGCTCGGCGATGCAGCGAGCAGGCAAGGACGCCGGCAAGGTCGATCCACTCGTCCCGGTGGACCTCGTCATCGACCACTCCGTGCAGGTGGACTCGTTCGGCTTTCGCGACTCGTACACGCGAAACATCGAGAAGGAGATCGAGCGCAACCACGAGCGGTACGCGCTCCTGCGTTGGGCTCAGCAGGCGTTCCACAACTTCTCGCTCGTGCCGCCGGGGATGGGCATCTGCCACCAGGTGAACCTCGAATACCTGGCCAAGGTCGTGCAGGTTCGCGAGGGCGACGGTCGCCGGTACGCGATCCCCGACACGCTGATGGGCACCGACTCGCACACGACGATGGTCAACGGGCTTGGTGTGCTGGGCTGGGGCACAGGAGGCATCGAGGCCGAGGCCGCGATCCTCGGCCAGCCGGCCTACCTGCCTCCGCCACTGGTGGTGGGCGTGAGGTTCACCGGCGCGCTGGGGCCTGGCGTCACCGCGACCGACCTCGTCCTGACCCTGACCGAGATGCTGCGCAAGCACGGCGTCGTGGAGAAGTTCGTCGAATTCTGCGGCGACGGCCTGTCGAACCTCTCGGTCCCGGACCGCGCGACGCTCAGCAATATGTGCCCCGAGTACGGCGCCACCTCGGCGCTCTTCCCGGTCGACGCGCAGACGCTTCGCTACCTCGACGTGACCGGACGCGGGCGCGAGCAGATCGAGCTCGTCGAGCGCTACACGAAAGAGATGGGCCTGTTCCGCGTGGACGGCGGTCCGACCCCTGAATTCACCGAACTCCTGGACCTCGACCTCAACAAGGTCGAGTCGAGCCTCGCCGGGCCGAAGCGCCCGCAGGACCGCGTGCCGCTCCCGCGCATCTGGGAGAGCTTTTCCACCGTGTTCGGCCCGTCGCCGAAGCCGGATCCGAGCGCCATCTCGCGGCTGGTTGAGGAGGGGGGCCCGAACGGCGGCCACTCCGCGGTCGCCGTCGAGGCGAAGCCGGAGGCGAGGCTCGAGCACGGATGCGTGGTGATCGCGGCCATCACGAGCTGCACCAACACCTCGAATCCTTCGGTCATGGTGGCCGCGGGCCTGCTCGCGAAAAAGGCGGTGGAGCTCGGGCTGAAGATCAACCCGTATGTCAAGACCAGCCTTGCCCCGGGTTCGCGCGTGGTCACGGATTACCTGACCAACGCGGGCCTTATGGAGCCGCTGGAGAAGCTCGGTTTCTTCCTGGTCGGCTACGGCTGCACGACGTGCATCGGCAACTCGGGGCCGCTCGCGAGCCCTGAGGTCGAAGCCACTGTGTCGACCGAAAACCTGAGCGTTGTCGCGGTCCTGTCGGGCAATCGCAACTTCGAGGCGCGGATCCATCCGCTGGTCAAGGCGAGCTACCTTGCCTCGCCCCCGCTCGTGGTCGCGTTCGCCCTCGCCGGCACCGTGCACAGAGACCTCGTCAACGAGCCCATCGGGCACACCCCCGACGGGCGCGCCGTGATGCTGTCCGAGCTGTGGCCGTCCGCCGACGAGGTGAACGAGGTCGTGCAGCGCTGCGTGCAGCAGGACATGTTCAAGCGCGAGTACTCGCGCATCTTCGAAGGCGACGAGCACTGGAAGTCGATGGAGGCGCCGACCGGCCCCATCTTCGCCTGGGACCCGAGCTCCACCTACGTGAAAGAGCCGCCGTACTTCTCGGACTTCTCACCACACCCGGCGCCGCTCACCGACATCGAGGGCGCCCGCGTGCTTGCGGTGCTCGGAGACTCGGTCACGACAGATCACATCTCGCCCGCGGGCTCGATTCCCGCCGACAGCCCGGCCGGCCGCTACCTCGTCGAGCACGGCGTCGACCGCCGGGACTTCAACAGCTTCGGCGCGCGCCGCGGCAACCACGAGGTCATGGAGCGGGGCACGTTCGGCAACATCCGACTTCGCAACTCGCTGGTCGAGCGCGAGGGCTACTGGACACGCCACATGCCGGACGGCGAGGAGATGACGATCTTCGCCGCGGCCCAGCGCTACCGCGAGGAGGGCCTTCCCCTGGTCGTGCTCGCCGGCAAGGAGTACGGCACGGGATCGTCCCGCGACTGGGCGGCCAAGGGTCCGCTGCTCCTGGGCGTGCGCGCCGTCATCGCGGAGAGCTTCGAGCGGATCCACCGCTCGAACCTCGTCGGCATGGGCATCCTGCCGCTGCAGTACGTGCCAGGCGAGAACGCGCACCTGCTCGGCCTCACGGGCCGCGAGCGGTTCACGATCCGCGGCCTCGAAGAGATCAAGCCGGGTGAGCAGGTCCACGTCGAGGCGATCGCCGACGACGGCGCCCGCATCACCTTCACGACGCACGCGCGAGTCGACAACGAGACAGAGGTTGGCTACCTGCACAACGGCGGCATTCTGCCGCTGGTGCTACGCGACCTCGTCGCGAAGGCTTAGACGGCGTCGGGCTGGGAGGCCGAGCTCTGCTCGGCCCAACGTCCACCCAAGTCACAACCGCTGGAAAGTGAGCAGGCCCCCGAGTGCCGGCGAACCAAGACCAAAGGGACGCTACGGAGCTTGTCCGGCGAGGGGGCCGATGAGCGAAAACCGGCAGGTTTTCGCTCATGGTTAGGTTGGCTACCTGCACAACGGCGGCATTCTGCCGCTGGTGCTACGCGACCTCGTCGCGAAGGCTTAGCTCAGGCCGCGGGGGCCGCGCTCGCGCCTGATTCGCCGGACGTGCGCATCGGAACCCTGCGCTCGTGCAGGCACTCGGGACATTCGAACAGCCCGACGATCATGTCGGGCCGGCTCGAGTCGGAGTGCATCGTGAGCAGGCGCATCGTCACGCTGGGCTCGTGGCGCTCGCATGTCGGGGACTCCTCGTAGGTCACGTCCCGACTCTAACGCGCCGCGTCGTGACCGGCCTAGTGGTCCCGGCACAACGCCTAACCGCGGTTGCTTGTCCTCCGAGCACACACTAAGCTTCAATTTCAGTGGCCATCAAACGCCCTCCCGAAGCCGGCACCGACGCACCCGCCCGACGACCATCGGTGCGCGAGGCGATGCGCTCGTTTCCGCCGCAGGCACGATTGGTCGCGGGCGAACAAGGCCTCGACCACCCGATCGAATGGGTGCGGTTGATGGAGACACCGGAGGTTCTGCCGCGGGCCGGCGACCTCATGTTCACGACGGGTTTCCCGATCAAGGACGACCTGCCGGCGCAGATCCGGCTCGTGGGACGTCTGGCCGACGCGGGCGCGGCGGGCCTGGTGGTGCGGCCGATGCCATACCTGCGCAAGCTGCCACCGGAGATGATCTCGGAAGCGGACCGCCTGCACGTCCCCCTGTTCACGGTCCCGCCGGAGATCCAGTTCGTCGACTTGATGACGCCGCTGCTGGAGCGCGTCATCAACGCGGAGCACTGGCGGCTGAAACGTTCGCTGGAGATCCACCGCAGGTTCACCGAGCTCGTGCTCGACGGCAAAGGCGTCAACGAAATCTGCCGCACGCTCGCGGACCTGCTCGACAGCGCGGTCGTGGTGGAGGACGCGAGCTTCCACCTGCTCGCGCACGCGGGCGGCAGCCCCGACCCGCATCGCAAGGAGACGATCCTGCGCCAGGGCACGCCGCAGCGCGTCCTGTTCGACCCTCAGATCCAGCGCGTGCTGCGCGAAGTCGAGGCGCGCCGCGGGCCGACGAAGGTTCCCGCCTTTCCCCACCTCGGCATGTCTCGGGAACGCCTGATCGCGCCGATCCTCGCAGCCAACCAGGTGCTCGGCTACATCTCGATCCTCGAGAACCCGCCCCACAACGAGGAGCTGGCCTACATGGCCATCGAGCAGGCGGCGCTCGTGCTCGCCCTCTCGATCGCCAAGGAGCGCGAGCTGTCCGAGGTCGAGGGACGGGTGCGTGGCGAGTTCCTGGAGGACCTGCTGCACGCGACGTACGGAGAGGAGTCGGCGGCCCAGAGACGCGCGCGCCACGTCGGCTACCCGATGCACGGCAGCCACATCGTGATGCTCGTCGACATCGACGACTTCCGCGGGTTCAACCGCACGCGCCAGATCACGGAGGATGCGATCCAGGGCCTGAAGCGGGAGTTCCTCCGCAGGGTCACGGGGGTCGTGCGGGCGAGCTACCCGAGGGCGCTCCTCGAAGGCCGGTCGGACCAGGTGGTCGCGCTCCTTCCGCTGGGCGCCGAACCGGGCGACCACCAGGCGCGCAGCCACGCGCTCGGCCTCCAGATCCGGCAGGCGGTCACCGACTGGAAGCCCGGCTTCACCGTGTCGGTGGGTTTCAGCGCGCCGGTGGAGGCGCCGGCGGGTGTGGCGGGCGCGCTGCGCGAGGTCACCTCGGTCCTCGAGTCGCTCGCGAGGTTCAAGCGCTGGGGCCAGGTCGTCGCGGTGCCCGAGCTCGGCCTGACCGGCCTGCTGGCCGCGGTCAGCGACGAGCGGCTCGTCGACTACAGCCGCCGCCACCTCGGCCCGCTCGTCGAGCACGACAGAACCCGCAAGGGAAACCTCGTCCAGACCCTGCGCGCGTTCCTCGAGACCGGAGAGCAGCAGGAGGCCGCGCGGCGGCTGCGCGTCCATCCCAACACCCTGCGCTATCGCCTGGATCGAATTCGCGAGATCGGCAGCGTCGAACTGGAAGATCCGGAAACCCGCCTCAACCTCGCGGTGGCCCTGCGCGTGCAGGCTCTTTTGGGAATGTAGCGACGGCATAAGCTTTCGCTGATTCTTTTGGTGGTTGCGCACTAGGCCGCAGCGCCGGCCGGCGGTAGCCTTCTCCGCAGTGCCCCCCGCTCCGATCCTTTCGCGCCTTGCCTGGCACGGGGACCTCCCCTCGAGCCGGGCCGCCTGCGGAATGGGTTTCGTGGCCACGCCCACCCTGGGTCATGACGCGGTCAGGTTCGGCGTCCAGGCTCTCGGCAGGCTCGCGCACCGGGGCGGCCTCGACGCGGACGGCAAGAGCGGCGACGGCGCAGGAATCCTGATCCAGGTCCCGGAGCGGCTGCTCGGCGGCCGCTTCGCGGTGGCCGTCCTGTTCGAGTGGGACCGTCGAGCGCGGCACGTCGTGGACGCAGCGCTGGTCGCCGCAGGCATGCGGGCCGCGAGCTGGCGCCAGGTTCCGGTCGACGAGTCGAGCCTGGGCGACAGGGCGCGTGAAACCGCGCCCGCGATCTGGCATGGCCTCATCGAAGACCCTGACCTGGACGCTGAGGAGTGGGAGAAGCTGCTCTACCGCGTGCGCCGTGAGGCGGAGCGCAGCGCAGAGGCCCAGGCCGTGCGGATGTACCTGCCCTCGCTCTCCAGCAAGGCCGTCGTCTACAAGGGACTCATGGCGGGGACGCGGCTCGCCGACTTCTACCTCGACCTTCGGGACGAGCGCACCGAGAGCCGGCTCGCCGTCTTCCACCAGCGCTACTCGACCAACACGATGCCGGATTGGCGGCTCGCCCAGCCTTTCCGGATGCTCGCCCACAACGGCGAGATCAACACGATCACCGGCAACCGGGCCTGGATGCGGGCCCGCGAGGCGGACCTCGAGCCGGAACTGCGAGGGGCGATGTGGCGCGAGGGCTCCGACTCCGCCTCGCTCGACAACGCTCTCGAGCTCCTCGTCCATCGTGGCTGGGAGGTGTCCGAGGCGCTGCTCAGCCTCGTTCCGGACGCGTGGGAGGGCCGGGGCGACCTCGCGGCCCCGGTGCGGGACTTCTACCGGTACCAGTCGGTGCGTTTCGAGCCGTGGGACGGCCCGGCGGCCCTGGCGTTCAGCGACGGCTCGGTCGTCGGGGCGGCGCTCGACCGCAACGGCCTGCGCCCGCTGCGCTGGCAGCGCTCGCGGCAGGGCGTCGTCGTCGCGGCGTCCGAGGCCGGCGTTGTCCCGATGGACCCGGCGGACGTGGTCGAGCGCGGCCGCCTGGGGCCCGGCCAGATGCTGCTGGTCGACACGCGCGACGGCTCCGTGCTGCGCGACGCCGACGCGAAGGAGCGCGCCGCCGCCCGCCACGACTACGGGCTCCTTGCGGATCGCGTGCTGGTGCCCGTCGAGAGGCACCACGCGGCGCTCGAGCCACCCGAGGACATCGCGGCTCAGCAGGCCCTCCACGGTTGGGGCGCTGAGGACGTGAAGTTCGTCGTCGGCGCCATGGCCGAGACAGGCGCGGAGCCTGTCTACTCGATGGGCGACGACATCCCGATCGCGCCCCTCGGCAAGACCCCGCGACGCGTGTACGGATACCTGCGCCAGCGCTTCGCTCAGGTGACGAACCCCGCGATCGATCCGCTGCGCGAGAAGGCCGTGATGTCCCTTCGAGTGCTCCTCGGAGCACGCCATGGCACGATGGAGCCGGAGGGAGGCGCCGACCGGGAGCTGCGCCGGCAGCACCATCCGGCCGTGCCGGGTGCCGGCCGGCTGCTGGAGCTGGACTCACCGATCCTTTCCGCGGGCGAGCTGTCGCGAGTGCTCGAAGAGGCGACCGTCGTCGACGCCACGTATGCGCCCGATGAGACGCTCCGGGATGCGCTGGTGCGGCTCTGCCGCGAGGCGGACGAGGCCGCCGGTGTCATTGCGCTGAGCGACCGGCGCGGCGGCCCGCAGCGGCTCCCGGTGCCAATGGCCCTCGCCGTGGGAGCCGTCCACGAGCACCTGCTCGCGACCGGGCAGCGAATGGCCAAGGACCTGGTCGCGATCGCGGGCGACGCCGTCGACGTCCACGACGTCGCATGCCTCATCACCATCGGCGCGACCGCCGTGCACCCGTACCTCGCGTTCGCGACCGCGGGCGAAGAAGGCGCGCCACGCTACCGCAAGGCGCTCGAGGCGGGGCTGCTCAAGGTCATGGCGAAGATGGGCATCTCGTGCGTGACGAGCTATCGCGGCGCGGAGGTCATCGAGGCACTCGGGCTCGGGGCCGAGGTGATGGAGATGTGCTTCCCGGCTGTGCCTTCACGCGTCGGCGGCGCGAACCTCGACGACCTCGAACGGTTCGCTCGCAGCCGGCCGTCCACCGCGCCCGACCACGGCCGCGTGCGCTTTCGCAAGGCGGGCGAGCACCATGCCTACAACCCGCTTGCCGTGCGTGCGGCGCAGAAGGCGGCTCGCGAGGGCGATGCCGACTCCTATCGCGAGTGGCGCCGGCTTTCGAGCATGGGCGAGCCACAGTCACTGCGCGAGCTGATGCGTATCCGCGAAACAGACCCCATCGCCCTGGACGAGGTCGAGCCGGCGTCGGAGATCGTGAAGCGATTCGTCAGCACCGCGATGTCGCTCGGCGCGCTGTCACCCGAGGCGCATGAGGCACTGGCCGTCGCGATGAACGCGATCGGCGCTCGCTCCAACTCGGGCGAAGGCGGCGAGGACCCTGACCTGTACCGCGATGGCGGAGCTCGCAAGGACAACAAGGTCAAGCAGGTCGCCTCGGCGCGCTTCGGCGTCACTCCGACGTATCTCAAGAGAGCCGACGAGCTCGAGATCAAGATCGCGCAGGGCTCGAAACCCGGCGAGGGCGGACAGCTTCCCGGTATGAAGGTCACCAACCTCATCGCCAGGCTCCGCCACGCGCAGCCGGGGATGCAGCTCATCTCCCCACCACCCCATCACGACATCTACTCGATCGAGGACCTGGCGCAGCTGATACACGACCTGAAGACCGTCAACCCCCGCGCGCGCATCGGCGTGAAGCTCGTATCGGAGGCGGGCGTAGGCACTATCGCGGCGGGCGTCGCGAAGGCGCGCGCCGATTACATCCTCATCTCGGGCCATGACGGGGGTACCGGCGCGTCACCGCTGTCGTCGATCAAGAACGCGGGCGCTCCCTGGGAGCTGGGCCTGGCCGAAGCGCAGCAGGTGCTCGTCGCGAACCGGCTCAGGGAGTGCGTCAGTCTGCGCACAGACGGTGGCCTGCGAAGCGGGCGAGACATCGTGATCGCGGCGATGCTCGGCGCGGAGGAGTTCGGCTTCGGCACGGGCCTGCTCGTCGCGCTCGGCTGCGACATGGCGCGACAGTGCCACCTGAACACGTGCCCGACCGGCATCGCGACACAACGCGACGACCTTCGCGCCAAGTTCGAGGGCCGCCCCGAGCACGTGGTCGAGTACCTCCGGCTGATCGCCGAAGACGTGAGGGAGCATCTTGCGAAGATCGGTGCGCGCTCACTCGACGAGGTGGTCGGCGCGGTCGAGCTGCTTGGCGAGGCCGAAGGCGGCGCGCTCGACCTTTCTTACGTCCTTCAGTCTCCGGAGCCTGGCCTGCCGAGACGGCGCGCGCTGGCGCGCAACGGCGACCCCCCCGCCCCGCCGCCGCCATCCGGGGCGATCGACAACTCCCACCGGACTGTGGGCGCCGCCGTGCGTGGTGGCGAGAGACGCGTGTACGTGGGGAGCGCCGGCCAGAGCTTCGGCGCCTTCCTCGACGGATCCGAGCTGGAGCTCAGGGGGGAAGCCCAGGACTACGTGGGCAAGGGAATGGGCGGTGGCTTGATCGCGATCATGCCGCCCGCGGACGACGGCGCGGAGGACCCGGTGCTGGCCGGGAACACGATCTGCTACGGCGCCACGGGCGGCAGTCTCTTCATCGCCGGTCGCGTGGGCGAGCGTTTCTGCGTTCGCAACTCGGGGGCGGTCGCGGTGGTCGAGGGCGCAGGCGACCACTTCTGCGAGTACATGACCGGAGGCGTGGCCGTCTCCCTTGGTCCCGTCGGGTCCAACGCAGGCGCGGGGATGACGGGCGGCGTCGCGTACGTCGCGGGCCGCATGCGGGGTGCGCATTTCGAACCGGGCTGGCGCCAGCTCAACGTGGACAGCGTCGTCGCGCGCGCCGTCCCCGCGGAGGACGAGGCCGAGCTGCGAGGCCTGGTCGAGGAGCATCTTCGTCGCACGGGAAGCGCCCGCGCGGCCGCGATGCTGGCCGAATGGAGCGCCGCCGTCGGCACATTCCGCCAGCTCGTCCCGGTGGGCGCGGCGAAACCGCAAGAGCCGGCCACCGAGCCCGCCCTGGAGCAAGCTGTAAACCCGAGCGCCTAGCGTAGGCTGGCCCGGACATGGACATCTTCGAAGCGCTCGAGCACGAACGCCAGGTCGAGAAGGACTTCGTCGAGCTCACCCTCCGCAACGAGCGGGCGCCACGAGGATGGCCGGCCGCGCTGATCATGTTCCATGTCGGCATGTGGCGCGAGCGTCTGCGCAACTCGCTGATCGACCTGGCGGCGGGCCGGGAGCCCGCGCGGCTGCCTGAGGACGTCGACCAGTTCAACGTGAGTGAGCTCGCCGACGGCATCGGCACGCCTGTCGCCGACGCGGCCGGGCGCGCGGACTATCTGCTGGGCGAATTGATCGAGCTCTATCGCTCCACCGGTGAGCGGCCCCTCGCCTGGTACGCGGCGAGCACGACGACCGAGGCCGTGCTTCGCAACAGCTACACCCACCCACGCAATCACATGTACGCGTACCTCCGCGAGAACGGCGAGGACGCGCGGGCGTTCGAGCTGTTCGAGCAGGCATTCGCCGAGATGCGCGATGCGTCAGCCCCACCGCTGATACAGCAGTCGACGCGGTACAACCTCGCCTGCGTGCGCTCCGTCCAGGGGCGCGCCGACGACGCGCTCGAGTTGTTGAAGGACGTCTTCGCCGCGCGTCCCGACATGAAGGAGGCGGCGCGGGGCGACGAGGAGCTCGCGGCCCTGCGCGAGGACGCGCGGTTCCAGGAGCTCCTCAGGCCGTAGAGGCGGCGACCTCTCGAATGCGATCCAGGACGTGCATGTTCGCGATCGACTCCTGGAGTGAAATCGCGGCCGGCGTACCGGTGATCACGGAATCGGCAAACGACTCGACCATCAGCTGGTAAGGGTCATGCGGATCGTGGATCGACGTGAATGGGCGCTCGCGCGCGAGAACACTGTCGACCGTGACGACGCGCACCTGCTGCTCTTCCGGTGACTCGAAGCTCGACCACAAAGAAGCCGTCCTTCCTCCCGCGAACTGGAGCATGACCGTGGTCGTCATGTCGACCCCACCCGACATGCGGGAATGCGCGACGACCTCGACGGGCTCGCCCAGGATCCACCGCGCGACGTTGACCGTGTAGCAGCCGACGTCCAGCAGCGCGCCGCCACCATGCTCGACCCGCAGCCTGTAGTTCAGCGGATCATCGAGCCTGAAACCGAAGCTCGCCTGGACGTGCAGCGGATTCTCGATCGCGTCGACGAAGGCACGCATCGCCGGGTGGAAGCGGTACATGAACGCCTCCATCAGGAGCTTGCGCGAGCTGGTCGCCGCGCCCGCCATCGTCTCCGCTTCGGCGGCGTTCATGGCGAGGGGCTTCTCGCACAGCACGTGCTTGCCGGCCGCGAGCGCGCGCAGCGTCCACTCGCGATGCAGGCTGTTGACCAGGGGGATGTATACGGCGTCGACGTCCGGCTGCTCGAGCAACTCCTCGTAGGTCGCGAGCGCACGAGCGCCGGAGTGGTATTCGATCATCCGGCGGGCCCGCCCGATGTCGCGGCTCGCCAGCGACACCAGCCGGCCGTTGCGAGAGGCTCCGATCGCCGGCAGCACCGCGGCGCCCGCGATCCACGCCGCCCCGAGCACGCCCCAGCCGATCGACCGCTCTATATGTCGACCTCGATCGTTGCGCCGCTCCGCGCGATGGAGTGAGTGGCAGCCTCCATCACCGCGACGGTGCGGCGTGCTTCGGCCGGCGTCACCGCGAGCGGCTCGTCCCAGGCCAGGTGATCGGCCAGGTTGCGGTAGAAACCGAGGTCGTCGCGGCGCGACAGGCTCAGGACCTGCTCGTGCGCCCCCGCACCGCCCGGCTTGAGGACCTTGACCCTGGCCGGGTGGTCCGCGGGGACCTCCTCATCACGCCACTCGCCGGTGACGGCGCCCTCGGTGCCCAGGACATACCACTTCGGCTTGGGCGCGGCGGCGATGTCCGACTGCAGGAACATGGCCTGCCTTCCGCCGGCGAACGTCAGGTCCACGCGCACCTGGTCGGCGTTCGTCACGTCGTGCCAGACGCGCTTGTGCGATTGCGCCGACACGCTCACGACCTTTTCGCCGAACAGCTGGAGGATCCAGTCGAAATAGTGCGAGCCCCAGTCGTAGATCGTCCCGCCGGAGATCGGCTCGTGGCTGTGCCAGAAGTCGCACGGATGAGAGAAACCGCCGATGAACGTCTCCATGTAGAAGAGCTCGCCGATCGCGCCAGAGCGCACGACGTCGCGCATCGCGATGAAGTCCGGATCCCAGCGCCGGCTCTGGTACACGGTCAGCACCCGCTTCCTCGCCACCGCCGTGTCGATCATCCGGTCGACGTCTTCGACGTGGAGCGCGAACGGCTTCTCGCAGACGACGTGGCGCCCGCCGTTCAGAGCGGCAATCACAGGCTCGGTGTGCGCGCTCGGCGGCGTCCCGACGACGACAAGCCCGACCTCCGGGTCATCGAGCATGTCGGACAGCCGCGAATGCGTGCCGACCGACCATTCGCGCGCCGCGAGTTCGCGCCGCTCGGCCGAGAGATCGCACACGCCGGCGAGGCGAAGTCCTGGGACGGCGGTGATCGCCGCCGCGTGGTCGCGCGCGATGGCCCCGTAACCGACAAGTCCCACGCCGACTGCCTCGGCGGCAGTGCTTCCGGCCGCAAGCAGGACCAGCCTCCCGACGAGCTTCTGGAAGTTCGGGTCCTCGTACGTCGAGGCGTTGTGGCCGAGACCGACGTAAGCGAACCAGCCTTCGCCGTGGGGACGCGCGTAGGCGACGACCTGCTCCGTGAAGCGCCAGCTCGCGCGAAGCAGGATCCTCGAGTCGAGCGGCGGTCCTTCCGACAGGTACAGCTCGTCTCGAATTTTCCACTCGCCGTCGAGCCGCTGGGTCAACGAATCCGACAAGTCCGGCCGCACCACCAGCTCGCTCTCGGGGCCCGTCGCCACCGGCGCCCACCCCGCCATCGCGAACAGGTCGTCAGGGCCGGCCCAGGCCGCAAGCGTCCCATGCAGGACGATCAGGCCACCGCCACGCGCGACGAGCTCGCGGAGGCGAGATGCCTGCGCTGCGCTCAGTGGCCTGTCGGTCGCGGCCAGCACCACCTGGTGGCGGCCCACGTCGAAGCCGTCGCCGGCGGGCGCGACGTCGATGCGAAGGTCGTGCCGTGAGCCAAGCGCGCGGAGCAGCGGCCGTGCCAGGCGCGTGTACTCGTGAACCCCGTCGTCCAGCAGGGCAAGCACGTTCACCTACGCCACCTTACGACGGGCACCTTCGGTGCCGATCCTGCGGAGAACCGCAAGCGTCCGGTCGGCGGTTCGGGCCCACGTGTACTGGGCCGCCAGCTTCCGGCCCTCCTCGCCGAGCGAGCGCCGCAGCGCCTCGTCCGCAAGCAGGCGCTCGAGGCCGCTCGCTATCGAGCCGACGTCGCCCGGATCGACCGGCACCGCCGTGCCCACGGCCAGCTCCGGAAGGGCGCCGGCCGCGCCGACGACGGCCGGAACGCCATGCGACATGGCCTCGAGCAGGGGCAATCCGAAGCCCTCGTACAGGCTCGGGAACGCGAGCAGCGACGCCGACTCGTAGAGCGCGGTCAGGGTGGGCTCGTCAACGTGCCCGAGATAGCGGACGCCGGGCTCGGAGGTGATCCGCTGGATGGTGTCGCCGTACGCCCAGCCCGGCCGCCCCGCGATCACCAGCTGCGGCACGCCGGGACGGCCTCCGATGATGAAGGGAAGCGAGCCGTGGCGGCCTCGCAGTTGGCGGTACGCGGCCAGCAGCC